>Ga0126373_10003499_pt1 | contig 11784 bp, 7 predicted proteins | sample PanSoiMetPlot_11_FD_92545 | JGI IMG/M metagenome (GOLD analysis project Ga0126373, IMG submission 92545) | Tropical forest soil microbial communities from Panama - MetaG Plot_11 | ecosystem: Environmental > Terrestrial > Soil > Tropical forest > Bulk soil | place: Panama | collected 2016-02-17
ACATCGACGAGACGCAGGAGGTCTCGGAATCCCAGATCGCGGTGCATTGGCGGGAAGAGGAGTACTACCCACCGCCGGAGAAGTTCGTCCAGCAGGCCAATGCCAACGATCCCGCCATATTCGACCGGTTTACTGAGGACAAGTTCCCCGACTGCTTCACCGAATATGCCGAGTTGCTTACGTGGGACAAGCCCTGGGACACAGTTCTCGACACCAGCAACGCTCCTTTCTGGAAGTGGTTCGTCGGCGGCAAGCTGAATGCGTCATACAACTGCGTGGACCGTCATGCTGCGGCGAACCCCGACAAGACCGCGGTCATCTGGGTTCCGGAGCTCGAGGAAGATGAGACCGTCTTCATGAGCTACGGCGAGCTCTTGCGGCGGGTGAATGAGTTCGCCGCCCTGCTCAGCGATTTCGCCGGCCTGAAGAAAGGCGACAGGGTCACACTGCACATGCCGATGATGCCCGAGGCAGTCGTCACGATGCTGGCGTGTGCGCGGCTCGGCGTCATTCACTCGCAGGTCTTCGGTGGATTCAGCGGCAACGCTTGCGGCACCAGGATCGCGGACTCTGGTAGCCGGGTGCTCATCACGATGGACGGTTACTACCGGGCCGGCTCGATGCAAGACCACAAGGTCAAGGCGGACGAGGCGGTCGCGGAGGCCAAGCGGCAGGACCAAGCTGTCGACAAGGTGCTGGTCTGGCGGCGCAGGGAAGGCGAGTACCAGTCCAAGACGCCGATGGTCGACGGCCGTGACTATTTCATCAACGACACCATCGGCAAGTACGCCGGCCAGGAAGTGGCGCCGGTCTCGCTGGACGCCACCGACTCCCTGTTCCTTATGTACACCAGCGGCACGACCGGCCGGCCGAAGGGCGCGCAGCACAGCGTCGGCGGTTACATGTCATACGTCACCGGCACGTCGAAGTACTACCAGGACATTCATCCGGATGACGTCTACTGGTGCCTAGCTGACATCGGCTGGATCACCGGCCACTCCTACATCGTGTACGGACCTCTGGCGCTCGGTACCACCACCGTGCTCTACGAAGGCGTACCGACCTACCCCGACGCGGGCCGGGCATGGCGGATCGCGGAGAAGCTGGGCGTGAACATCTTCCACACCTCGCCGACCTCGATCCGGATGCTGCGTAAGGTCGGAGCCGACGAGCCAGCCAAGTACAACTACCACTTCAAGCACATGACGACGGTCGGCGAGCCGATCGAGCCAGAAGTGTGGCGGTGGTACTACAACAGCGTCGGCAAGCGCGAGGCAGCGATCGTCGACACTTGGTGGCAGACCGAGACTGGCGGCTTCCTCGGCAGCACGCTGCCGGGCTTGCAGCCCATGAAGCCAGGTAGCTGCGGACCCGGTGCGCTGGGCATCTTCCCGGTCATCTACGACGAGGACCGCAACGAGATCCCCAAGGGCAGCGGCAAGGCAGGCAACATCTGCATCCGCAACCCGTGGCCAGGCATCATGCAGACGGTATGGGGCCAGCCGGAGCGCTTCCTCGATGTGTACTACCGCAAGTACAACACCGACCCCAACAGCACCGACTGGCACGACTGGCCGTACTTCGCTGGAGACGGTGCGTTGCAGGCAGAGGATGGCTACTTCCGAATCCTTGGCCGGATCGACGACGTCATCAACGTCGCCGGTCACCGTCTGGGCACCAAGGAGCTGGAGTCGGCCGCACTGACAGTGCCAGAGGTAGCTGAGGCCGCTGCCGTGCCTGTGATCGATGACATCCGTGGCCGGATGGTTGAGATGTACATCTCGCTCAAGCCAGGGTTCGATTCCGGTCCTGACATGGAGGGCAAGGTCACCAAGGCAATCGAGGTCGAGATCGGCAAGATAGCCCGGCCGAAGAACGTGTGGATCGTGCCGGACATGCCCAAGACCCGCTCGGGCAAGATCATGCGCCGGGTCATCGCGTCGGTCTCGAACTTCGCCCCAGTGGGTGATGTCACCACATTGGCGAACCCTGAGGTCGTTGACGGTATCCGGCATCAGGTTCAGCGTGCCAAGGTCGAGAAGGGCGACACCCCGCGTCCGCTAACCGATACAGAGCTCGCCGAAATCCAGTCCTTCGGCGACGTGTAGCAACGGAAGTGGTCCGCCGGCCTCTCTGGCCGGCGGACCAGCGGGTCTTAAACGCGTTGCCAGGCCGATGGCCGCTATGCCAGCCTGGGACTCGTCGCGCGGCTGCCAGTAGATCGCGGCGGTCAGTTACTTAGGAGTGTTCTAAGCCGATGCTGAGCTGAGTTCCCGTCCCTTAGCGGACGTCAGGCCCTCAGTAGTCCACGCTGGCGCGTTATGGCGCTGGCCGCATCGGCGAAGGACACACGTGCCGCTCTCCTATCTCAAAGCTCATGCATTGAGCCACCACTATGGTGGCGAACTCCTGTTCCAGGACGTCAGCCTGGTTGTGAATCGCGGCGACCGGATCGGGCTGGTGGGCCCGAACGGTGTCGGCAAGACAACGCTGCTGCGCGTGCTGGCCGGGCAACTGCGACCGGCATCCGGGCACGTTTCTGTCGCTCCGGGTACACGCATCGGCTGGGCAGGCGAGCCTGCACAGCGCGACGGTCACCACACAGTCGGGAGTTTCCTGGCGAGCGGACTCAGCCATCTGGCCAGCATCACGGCGCAGATGCGAGCACTTGAGTCGGCGCTGAGCGCGGGCGACAACTCTGTGCTGGCGGATTACGCGCGGGTCCAGGATGAGTGGACTGCCTTGCGCGGCTGGTCTGCAGACAGCCAGGTAGCCAACGTGCGGGACCGGCTCGGACTACGCGATCTGCCCGACGACTTGCCCCTGGCCAAGGCCAGCGGCGGCGAGCGAGCGCGGCTCACGCTAGCCAGGTTGCTGCTCACCGATCCGGACGTACTCGTGCTCGACGAGCCGACCAATCACCTCGACGCCGATGGCGCTAGCTGGCTCGGCGAGTATCTTGCGCACTTCACCGGCGGAGTCCTGGTCGCCTCACACGACCGTCAGTTCCTGGACCAGGCTGTCAGCCAGATCATCGAACTCGATGGGATCGACCCGGCGCCGAATTTTTACCTGGGCGGATACAGCGACTATCGCCAGGAGAAAGCGCAGCGCTGGCAGCACCGCCTGCTGGAATTCGAAGCGCAGCAGAAGTACCGGCGGCGGCTTGAGGCTGACATCAACGCGGTCAAGAACCAGGCGCTGCAGACCGAGCTGTCCACACACAACGACAAACTGCGGCGCTACGCGAAGAAGGTGGCTAAGAAGGCCAAGGCGCGTGAACGCCGCCTCGAGCGGCAGATTCAGTCGGCCACATGGCTGGCAGAGCCGCAGACCCGGCCACCGCTGGTGCTAACCATGCCACGGACCGACGGCAGTGAGCTCGATAACGCCGCACTGTCGGCCTGCGGTGTCTCGGTCAGCCTTGGCGGCCGCAATGTCTTGCGAGAAGTCGATCTGCGCGTCGCGCATGGCGACCGCATCCTCATCTCCGGGCCGAACGGAGCGGGCAAGTCCACGCTGCTACAAACGCTTACTGGACGACTCGAGCCGGACGTGGGATCTGTGACGAGCACGCCTACAGCCCTGCTGCCGCAGCGGCACGAGGATCTGCCGCAGAAGGCGACCGTCCTGGGTTACTTCCGATCCCAGGTGCCGATGTACGCCGAGGACGCCGAACGGCTGCTCAGCGGCTACCTGTTCGGTCCCGATGAGTGGCATGCGCCGCTGCGGAACATGTCAGAGGGCGAGCAGCGACGCCTGTTGCTCGCAGCACTCGTCAACGCGGGCGCGAGCCTTCTCGCACTCGACGAACCGACGCACTACCTGGACTTTGACGCACTGGACGTGGTCGAAGCCGCGCTGGCTGAATACCAGGGCACGCTGATCATGGTCACCCACGACCAGTATTTCGCCGGCCGGGTCGGGTACAACCGCTGCTGGCGAGTCGGCGACGGGGCCGTGACCGAGCTAGCCAGCGCGGGCAGGCTTGGGTAGCACGGGCGGATCCAGAAATGCGGGCGGGCTATCTAGGTCCAGCATTTCCAGCATGTCAGCGGCCGCAGCGTCGCGGCGCGTGAGCGGTGGCAGGCTCCACTTGCGTTCAATCAGCTTGAGTATCGCCGTGTGGTCGTACACGACCTCGCTCACGTAGCCGGGCTTGCCGTAAGGCGATACCACGACGGCCGGCACGCGGAACCCCAGTTGTGTGTAAGTCTGCGGCCCGGAGTCGGCCGCAGTTACCTTACGGCCGAGCGAGGTGCGGCTCAGGAGTTTGAGCGCCGGGTAGCGCTGATACGGACTCATCGCCGGAACGTCGTCAGGCGCGGGCGCGGCCGGCGGCGGCACGTGGTCGTAGTAACCACCATGCTCGTCGTAGAGCCAGACCAGCAGCGTGTGCGGCCAGCCCTTGCCGTTCATCACCGCGTTGATGACTCGCGCGGCAAACTCCTCACCGATCTGAATGTCCTGCGGGTTCTCCTCTGAATTGGCGGGGAAATCAGGGTCGACGAAGGTGACCGATGGCAACGTGCCCGCGCTGGCGGCGTGCCAGAAGTCATCTATCGGCCGTATATGGTTTAGCGCTCTGAGATAACCGAGCGGATACATATCCGCGGTTACGACGAGCTTGCTTTCCAGCCTCGCCCGGAACTGCGGGTACAGGCCGGCCACCGCGCCTCCGAGCAGCCGGAAGAATTGCAAGCCCTTGGCATGCCCGATCCGCTGCCAGTTGATCCTGATCCGTGACAGGTGGTGGTAGTTAACCCAGCTAATGCCGTGCGCGGTGAGGTGATCGAGGATCGTGCCGTTCTCGGGATAGTCGATCATGTCAAACGGCAGGTCATCGATAAGGCCGTGGGCAGTACCGGCGATCAGGAACCGCCGGTTTGGGAATGTCGGGCCGAGGCACGAACCGAACCATCGGGTCGCTAGCGGGAACGTCCTGGCCAGGCCGTAGTAGAACGGCAGCTCGGATTCGGTCCAGTAGAGCATCGCCGCCGTAGCGTCCTCGTCAGGCATGGTCTGCTCGATGCCACGCACGAACCCGTCTGCGGCTCCGTTGTTCCACTGAATGTGACTGGCATGCCAGGTCTGGGTCGGCACATGAGCGTGCTGTGTGGTCTTGGCCGAATGGGTCAGCGGGACGTGCTTGCCGCTGGAGTCCGCGTTCGATCCGACTGGCTTTCCGTCCGGACCAAGGCTGAATCCGTCACCATGATCGGTGAGCATGCCGAAGTAGTTGTCGTAGGAGTGGTTCTCCATCATCAAGATGACGATGTGCTTGATCTGCGGAAGGGCGTCGGTTCCAGGCTGCGCTCCCGGCTGCGGCCTGTCCGTGGCCTGTGGCGCCACGCCGAGCCGACGCCTGGCTTGCGCCTTCTCCGCGCCAGCTAGTATCACGCGAGCTCTGCGAGCGCGGCAGCCAGCGGCTCGAGAACCGCTGGTGTGTGCGGCGGTCGCAGCTGCACGATTGCAAGCTGTACTCCGGCCTCGCCGAGTGTCGCAGCGGCAGCTGCCGTCGCGGCCGCATCTCCGGTGTGCGGCACATGGCTGGATAGCAAGATCTCGCTCGGATCGCGGCCGACATCGGCGCAGTGCTGATACAGCACGTCTCGCGCCTGACTGAACTGCTCGGCAGTGCCGCCGACGAAGTTCCAGTGCTGCGCGAAACGAGCCGCGGTTCGCAGCGTCCGCAGCCTGCCACTGCCGCCGATGCAGATGGGCGGGTGCGGCTGCTGAACCGGCTTGGGCTCACTGCGAGCCTCATTGAGCTGGTAGTACTTCCCAGTGAATGTTGTCGATTCCTGCGTAAGCAGGCCGACGATGACCTCGCAGGCCTCCTCGAACCGGTCGCTGCGTTCACGCGGCGTGCCGAGTTCGATGCCGTAAGCACCGGACTCTTGCTCGTTCCAGCCTGCGCCGATGCCGAGCTCAAGCCGGCCGCCGGACACGATGTCCAGCGTTGCTGCCATGTTGGCCAGCACGGCCGGATGGCGATAGTGGATTCCAGTCACCAGCGTGCCCATCCGTACCCGCCGCGTCGCCTGTGCCAGCGCGGTTAACGTGATCCAGCCTTCAAGGCACGGTCCGGCCGTGTCTGAGTGGATCGGGTAGAAGTGGTCGAAGGTCCAGCCGGATTCGAAGATGTCGATATCGTCGGCAGCTCGCCACACCTCGAGCATGGCGTTCCAGTTTGTATGTTGCGGGGCGGTTTTGAATGCGAAGCGCATATTCCAACGCTAGGCGAAGGAGGGCTACGGCACCACGACTGTTCCAGTTGCCGTCACCGCGACTATTGGATCGCCCAGTACTGCGGCAGCTGACGGTCCTCGTTCAGGCTGAGCCCGGCAGACCACTTTCGCCTCGAACGCGAGCTGGCGGCTGCGCGTGCCGACCCGGGTTACTGTCGCGCTGACTTCGAGCACGTCGCCGGCCACAACTGGGGCACGGAACTGCACATCCGAATACGACGCGAACAGGCCCTCGTCGCTGTCGGTGCGGATGCATACCTCGGTGGCGACGTCGCCGAACAGGCCGAGCATGTACGCGCCGTCGACCAGGTTGCCGCCGTAGTGCGCGTGGCTATAGGGCACGTACCGCCGGTGCCTAACCGTCAGGCCGAGGCGCTGGTCGTCGCTCACGCCGCCGCTCCCCCGGCTGCGGCAGGTGCAGGCACCGGCTCCCCGTCTGGCGTCAGGGCGTAAGCGAGATAGCTCGCCACCTCACCCGGCGTGGTGGCCTTACCAAAGATCTTGTCCACGCCGACGCTGGCAGCCATCGCCGGGTCGAAACGCGGTCCGCCCACGACGAGCAGCGGGCGGTCTGGCCCGGCAGCGTTGAAGGCAGCTGACATCTCCTGCGCGTTGGTGATGTGCGCGTCCCGCTGGGTAACGACCTGGCTGACGAGCACCGCGTCGGCGCCCTCGGCCTTGGCCCGCGCGACCAAGTCGGGCACAGCGACCTGTGCGCCAAGGTTGACCACGCGAATCTCGCGGTAGTACTCCAGGCCCTTTTCGCCCGAGTGGCCTTTCACGTTCAGGATCGCGTCGATGCCAACGGTGTGGGCATCTGTACCGATGCAGGCCCCCACCACGACGAGCTTGCGGCCAAGGCCAGTGCGGATACGCAGGTTCACTTCAGCAGGAGACAGGAGCGGAAACTCGCGCTCCACGACTGTCACCTGCGACAGATCGACGAGGTGTGACACCCGGCCGTAGACGATGAAGAAAGTGAAGTCCGGGCCCATGCCTTTCGCGTGCACGACCATCGCGGGCTCGAGGCCCATCTTCGCGGCCAGCTGCATAGCCGCGCCCTCGGCACGCGCCTTTTCGGTCGGAGTGCCGAACGGTACCGGCAGCGTGAACGAGACTTGGATCCGCCCGTCGCCGGTAGTGTCGCCATAGGGCCGCACGATGTTGCCAGTCACTGGCCCGCTCCGATCTGGCTCGCGGTGAGGGAGGCGGGGTGGGTGGAGTGACCCCGTTCCCCCTCTTTCTCAAGAATTTCAGACGCCGGGTTGAAGTAGCCGTCCGCACGCGTGATCACGCCGTCGAGGCCGCGGCCGCCATCGGCTGGCCGTTTGGTGATGCCGAACGTCCCATCGGCGATCGCGTTCAGCAGGCCGTCGTCGCAGATTCGGCGCAGCAGGTCGACCGACTCGCCCAGCACCTGACTGGCGCGGCGCCCGATGAAGCCGCCCGGGGCGGGCACAAAGCTTTCGCCCAGGCGTCCGGCTGCGTCGCGGACATAGCGAACGTTCTCCAAAGCAAGGTCACGATCGGAGAGGAACGGGGTGTGTATGCCCTCGGTCATCATCCCGATCAGCAGGATGGACTGGTCAGTCATCACCCCGCACAAGTTGAAGAACGCGTCGAGGAGATACCCGGCGAAGACATTGCCGGTCATGTGCTTTGTGGGTGGCATGTACTTCAGCGGCGCGTCCGGGAAGAGCTCGCGGACCAGCTGTGCGTGGGCGAGCTCGAGCACGAATGAGTCCGGCACGTCCGGGTTGATCTCGAACGCATGCCCCAGGCCCAGCTGGCCGTCGGCCAGGCCCGCCTCTTTGCCAAAGAACTCGTTCATCAGCTGACTCACCACGACGGTGTGCGCAGCGTCGACAGCGTCGGCGGTGGTGAGGTAGTTATCCTCGCCGGTGTTGATGATGATCCCGGCACGGGCGTGGATCTGGCGGGAGAACCGCTGGTCGATGAAAGTACGACGGGGGTTGATGTCGCGGAAGATGATGCCGTACATGCAGTCGTTCAGCATCATGTCGAGCCGCTGAAGGCCCGCCAGTGAGGCGATCTCTGGCATGCAGAGGCCTGAGGCGTAGTTGGTCAGCCGCACGTAGCGGCCGAGCTCATGGGAGGTTTCGTCTAGCGCGGCTCGCATCAACCGGAAGTTCTCTTGGGTCGCGTACGTGCCAGCGAACCCCTCCCGGGTTGCGCCCTCCGGCACGTAGTCGAGCAGAGACTGCCCGGTAGAGCGGATTACCGCGATGATGTCTGCGCCCTCACGCGCGGCAGCCTGGGCCTGCGGGATGTCCTCATAGATGTCACCGGTCGCGACGATCAGGTAGATCCAGGGCTTGGGCGGATCGGAGGTCGCCTCGATCATCTGCTGCCGCTGCGCCCTGTTCGCATCGATCCGCGCGATGCCCTTGCTCAGCGCGGCGCTGGCAGCCGCCTTTGCCGCAAGCGCGTCGTCACCGGCCGGGAGGCGGAACTGGACCTTGCCGTGCGCAGCCGCCTCAGCAAGCGCGGCGAGGCTGTCGTAGCCACCGCTCAGCAGCGCGTCCCAGGCCGGAAGCGCGACGCCGTGCTCCAGCCCGGTGGTCTCCCGTACTGCGTCGACGAGGCGGTTTACCCAGGGCATGCCGTCAGGATCGGCGCCCTGCAAGCCAGCCAGCCGCAGCACCGCACGCTCGACCGATACCGTCGTGTGCGTCTTGGCCATCTCGACGATCGGCTGTCCCGCAGTGCGGGCCAGGTCCCGTGCTTGTCTGACTACCTTCGGGTCGAGGTTGAGTCTGTTCTGCATTGACTTATCTCCCCTTGGTCAGTCAGCTGTGCTCGTCGATGCGGCGCTGGAACATACCGCGAACGCCGGGTTCGGTGCGGATCAAGTCAATCGCCAGCTGTGCGTGTCCTGGAACATACCCGTTGCCGACGAGCATCGTTACATCTGCGGCCACTCCCTCGGCGCCGAGCGCGGCGGCAGTGAACGACGTAGCCATCGAGAAGAAGATGACGGTGCCACCCTGGGCCGTCGACAAGATCGCGCCACCTTCGCAGCCGGGCACGTCGACGCAGACCACGGTCACGTCTGCCGGGCCGCCCGCTGAGGCAATCGCGCTCGAGACGCCGACCGGATCGCGGGCGTCCGCGATGACGATCTCGTCCACCAGGCCGTGGAGGTCGTCAGCTGCTGGCGCGTCCCGCAGCATCTCGGCCTCGGCTTCGTGCGGCACAACGCCGATGATCGTGCCAGCCCCTGCCTTCCTGGCCGCGGCCGCTGACAGCGATCCGCTCTTACCGGCCGCCCCGATGATCGCGACGACCGGGCTCGCCGTAGTTGCAGCGCCGACTACCCGGTGGGTCAGGGCGGGCGCACCGCAGACGTCCATGACTGACAGCGCGAGTTCGGCGGACATGTCGGCGGGCAGCTTGGCTGCGATAGACCGGCCGAACAAGATCGCGTGTCCCGCGCACGGCACCTGCTCCGACTTGCCGTCCCAGTTCGCCAGTTCGTCCGTAATCACCAGCGGGGTCAGGCTGAGCGAAACGAGGGTCGCGATCTTGTCGCCTGGCTCGAGGCCGAGTGATGACTGCGGGCCGACTTCTTCGACTGTGCCGGTGAGCATGCCGCCGGATCCGGTGACCGGGTTCTGCATCTTGCCTCGGCTGGCGACTATCTCCAGGACGGCTGCCTTGAGCTTGTCCGGGTCCCCGCCGCTGGCCTCAAGCAGCTGGCGGAACGAGGCGGCATCCAGATTCAGGCGCTGCACCCGGACCCGGACCTCGTCTGGCCAGATCTCAGGCCTCGGATCAAGCCGCCAGGCTGCCTGGGGCAGGACGCCCGCAGGCTCAAGCACCCGGTGCAGGCCCAGTGGCGATGCGGCTGGTAGCTGCGTTGCTGACACCGTCGTGATCCTTTCCGGGAAGCTCTGCCCAAATGCCCCTGCCGCTGTAGCGACCGGTACGGACCGCCTGTATGCAGGTCGTTTGGCGCTGCCGCATGCAAATTGCATGCGACGCTGTGCTGGTTTGAGACACCTGCGCCGCAAGGGTATCCGGACCGTCGATGATTCGGTAGAATTTCCTGTCTAAAACTATACAGACAGAACTTTCTTGCGTAGCCTGCCCGTTCGGCAGGCCAACATCCGGATCGAAGCAAACATGATCCCAACACTGCGGGGCAGGTGCACGACATGATTGACCAGCCGTATGTATACCGCCACAAAGAGCTGGTGGAACCGGACTGGCAGCGACTGCCCGGCTGGGCCGAAGTCACGCCACAGGAGTGGGAGTCCGCGCAATGGCAGCGGGCGCACTGCGTGAAGAACATTCGCCAGCTGCGTCAGGTCGTGGGCGACGGACTGAGCGAGGCGTTCTACGCCGACCTCGAACGTGACCAGGCCGAGCGGGCGACGATGTCCATGCTCGTCCCGCCGCAGATGATCAACACGATGGCGCCGGCGCATGCTGCATCTGCCCCCGGCTTCACCGACGCGTTCTATGCCGACCCCGTTCGGCGGTACATGATCCCGGTCTTCAGCGACCGGCGGACAGACTGGCCGTCGCACCCGGAGGCTTCGCGCGACTCGCTGCATGAGGCCGAGATGTGGGCGGTCGAAGGCCTGACCCACCGGTACCCGACCAAAGTGCTGGCCGAGCTCCTGCCCACCTGCCCGCAGTACTGCGGCCACTGCACCCGGATGGACCTGGTTGGTAACCCGACGCCACTGATCGAGAAGCACAAGTTCGAGCTCGGCCGCGACGACCGTCTTGGCGCGATGATGGACTACCTGCGAGCCAATCCCAGCGTCCGCGACGTCGTGGTTTCCGGTGGCGACGTGGCCAACATGCCCTGGCCTCGGCTGGAGTCGTTCGTCGCGCAGCTAATAGAGATCCCGAACATCCGCGACATCAGGCTGGCCACCAAGGCGCTGATGGGCCTGCCGCAGTTCTGGCTGACCGACGAGGTGCGATCCGGCATGGAGCGGCTGGCGACAGCCGCGAGGCAGCGCGACGTCAGCATCGCGATCCACACGCACGTGAACTCGGCTCAGTCCGTCACTCCCCTGGTGGCACAGGCTGCCAAAGCCATGCTGGAAACTGGCATCCGCGATGTTCGCAACCAGGGCGTCCTGCTGCGTGGGACCAACGAGAAGACCGAGCAGCTCCTGGACCTGTGCTTCGCGCTGCTCGATGACGCGAAGATCATGCCGTACTACTTCTACATGTGCGACATGATCCCCAACAGCGAGCACTGGCGGTTGTCGCTGGCAGAGGCGCAGCAGCTCCAGCACGACATCATGGGCTATCTGCCGGGCTTCGCCACCCCGCGGTTCATCTGCGACGTGCCATACGTGGGCAAGCGCTGGGTGCACCAGGTGTCTCGCTACGACCAGGACCTCGGGATCTCGTACTGGACCAAGAATTACCGCACGGGCGTCGAGCTGGACGATGCGCTGGCGCTGGAGCGGGAGTACGAGTACTACGACCCGATCTACTTGCTGCCCCAGGCAGGCCAGGAGTACTGGCGGTCGCGGGTGAAGGCCCC
>Ga0126373_10003501_pt1 | contig 11779 bp, 9 predicted proteins | sample PanSoiMetPlot_11_FD_92545 | JGI IMG/M metagenome (GOLD analysis project Ga0126373, IMG submission 92545) | Tropical forest soil microbial communities from Panama - MetaG Plot_11 | ecosystem: Environmental > Terrestrial > Soil > Tropical forest > Bulk soil | place: Panama | collected 2016-02-17
AGAACGCGGCCGGCTCGTCGACGGACCACTGCCAGAGGTCTCGATACGAGGAGACGCCATCCGGCGCTTCGACGACGGGCCCGCCGTGCTCAGCGAGCCAGCATGCGTACTTCGTGACGACGGCGCGGGACGCCGAACTCGCTGACGGGTGCCACAGGGTGTCGCCGTAATCGCGCCCGGCGGTCGGCGCCAGGTCGTCACCCACGCCCTACGCCCCCCAACCCAGTGTGCACAATCCGTCCTCGTCGACTGGACTGTTATATACCAGTATGCCGGCCAGCGAGCCGCCGCCCGCACGACCGGTTCACCGAGCCATGCCACCGACTCCGTCCATTGTGACTATGCCACGCGGGCGGGGCGCCCCCAGCGATCCGTCTCGGTGCTGCCGAGACTTCCTATCGGTGGGCTGGCACCAGGGTCAGCCGGTCGATCGCGGCGAGCACCTGGGCCGTGTCAGCCAGGTCATTCAGGACGACATCCGCCCCGGCATCGCGCAGCTCGGCCGCCATGGACCGGCCGGTCGCGACGGCGATGCACCGGGCGCCTCCGGTGGCAGCGGCCTCGACATCACGAACGTTGTCCCCGATGTATACGGTCCTGTCGTCGCTCAGCCGCCGCCCGTACTTGTGCCCGGCGTCGCCCTTCACCAGCAGGAGCAGCGACCCCCGCGGGTAGGCGTCTGACCCGTAGCCGCCGATCTCGAGGTCAAAGAACCTATCGAGGCCGAAGACCCGCAGCTTGGCGACCGCGTTGGGCTTGATCGTCCCCGTCAGGACCGTTTGCACCACACCTGGCAGGCCCGCCACCGACGTCACCGCGGCTCCGGCACCGGGGAGCAACCGCCCGTGCCGGGCCATTTCGTCTTGCCGAAGGGTGAAGGCCGCTTCCAGTTCCCAGCAGTAACGACTGAGCAACTCAGCGTCGGCGGCCTCGTCGGTGCCGATGGGAACATCGTTCAGGTACAACGACTCGAAGAAGATCTCGGTGTCGGTGCGACCCACAAGCTGAGGCAACGCGGCCAGCGGACGGCCGGTCACCCGCCGGAACGCGTCGGCGTAAGCGTCGCGAGAGATCCGGCCGACATCAAGCAGTGTGAGATCGATGTTCCAGACGACCAAGCGGTCCATGTGGCTCACCTCCGGACGAGCTTGCCGTTGATTGCGAGCGTACCCGTCGGATCGGACAATGATGCAACAAACTCAGGATTCGCCCGAATCCCCCCTGCGTGCGACCTGACCCGCAGGCATCGGCACCGGTGCCCGGTCACCACCGGTCGACGCCAGGTCCCGGGAGGCCCGCTCCAGGTCCCGCCGGGTTGGCTCCAGGTCCCGGCGGATCAGAGCTAGGTCCCGGCGGACCTGCTCCAGGTCCGCATTGGCCCGGTCCAGGTCCGACTCGGTGACCGACACCTCGTCCTCCGGGTCAAGCCCAGTCTCCGGGTCTGGCTCCGCTGCCGAGACCGCATCGGCGTAAGCATCGCGGAGCTTGGCCACCTCGGCGTCCGGGTCGCCAAACCAGTTCGTGGACCACAGGCGGTGATATCGCCAGCCGAGACGCTGCAAGTGCTCACCGCGCAGCCGGTCCCGGTCCCGGACGCTGCCGGACTCGCGGTAGGTCGCGCCGTCGGCCTCGATGGCGAGCACCATCCGGCCTGGATCATCCGGGTGCACAGCTGCGAAGTCGACTCGGTACCCGCCGACGCCGTATTGCGGCACGACGGTGATGCCCGCGGCCGCCAGCCGGTCACGCACACTGGCCTCGAAGGAGTCGAGCTCGGCGGCGCCGGAGGCTTCCTGAGCCGACCCCCCTGAACTGGCGTAGTCCAGGTAGTCGGCCAGCATCCTGGCACCGGCCTTGGTGACCCGGTCAGGGTCCACGTCATGGCCAGAGAAGGAGCTGACCAGGGTCAGCCGGTGCTTGGCCCGCGTCGCGGCTACGTTCAGCCGGCGTTCGCCGCCGTCACGCAAGAGCGGACCCCATTGGTAGCGCATCCGGCCGTCCGGGTGCTTGCCGTAGCCGATCGACAAGATGATCGCGTCTCGTTCATCTCCCTGAACCCGCTCGAGGTTCTTGACGAAGAACGGCTCCGGCGCGTCTTCCGCGAAGAACGCTTCCAGCCGGCCAGCCCCGCTCGAATCGCCGAGGCGCGCCAGCTTCGCCCGCAGCGCGGTGTCGATTCGGTCGGAGTGCTTGATGCCGAGGGCGATTACTCCGAGCGATTCCGTTGGGTGGTGGCGCGCGTGCTCGATGATGAGCTCAACCACCTTGTTGACCTCGGCATCGACCGAAGCCTCCTGGCCCGAGCCCGGGCCCTGGGCCACGACCACGTGGCGCAGGCAGTCGTCGCGGAGCACGCCTGGGAAGGTCGTGAGCGCGCCGCCGTAGATCCGGCTGTTCGAGAAGGCAACCAGCCGCTCGTCGCGGCTGCGGTAGTGCCAGGTCAGCGGCGCCGTCGGCAGTAGCGGCCGGAGAGCATCCAGCACTGACTCAAATCCAGCGCCGAACGACACGAACGTCTCATCCTCGTCGTCGCCGTCGTCGTCAGGGTCGCCAACCTGGCGGAAGAAGTTCGTCGGCGGCAGCTGCCGGTCATCCCCGGCGACGACGATCTGGTGGCCCCGCATGATCGCGGGAATGGCGTCGGCGGGAACGATCTGGCTCGCTTCGTCGAAGATCACGACGTCGAACAACGTGGCTACCGGCAATACCTGACTGACCATGAGCGGCGACATTGCCCAGCACGGTTTGATCGCGAAGAGCACGTCGCTGGCCTGATCGAGCAGTCGTCTCAGCGGCAGGTGGCGCCGGCGCAGGGCCGCTTGCTTGCGGACGACCCGGGCTTGCAGGGGATGCCGGTCACATGCCTCGTTAAGCGCTTCGGCCCAAGCCCGGCGGACGCGCGCGCGGTTTGCGATGAGGTGCTCGACGTCGTGCACGCGGAAGTCACCAGCGATCTCGTCAAGCGCGTCGCCGCGATCTGCTGCGTACCGAGGGTCCATTACTCGCATGTGGTCGAGGACCGCCGTGTACCAGGCGTGGTCGAATGCGCCAGCGGCGAGGTCTGGTCCGGCTTCGCGGCGAGCTAGCTCATCGATCAGCGCGCCGAGATACAGGTCGCCGAACCGGGTGGCCAGCTCGTACAACCTGGGTAGCTTCCACGCCGTGTCCTGGTCGGCTGCCAGCGCCGCCAAAAGCGGCCGGGGATCGACCGGCAGGCTCACGACTTCGGCGAGAGCCGCGAGCTGAGCCTGGCAATCGGCCCACAGCGCGGTCAGCTCGGCTAGGTGCCCGGGCAGCCGCGGCAGGCCTCCGTCGGTCCGCAGCTCTAGCCACTGGCTCAGCTCGCTGGCTGCTTTCGCCAGCGCGGCTGAGAGCTGCTGATCGGTCAGCTCCGTCGCCGGGCCAACCTGCCCAGACGCAAATCGCGCATCGGCCGCAGCAAGTGACCGCGCCTGCTTGCGAAGCGCTCGTCGCTCACGGAAGTTCAGCCCGGCTCCGTCGCCCGTGGCCGCGGCCAGCGCGGCTGGATTGGCGGCGTACACCTCAGGGTCAAGGACGTGCGACGTCGCCTCGATGCTTCTGATCAGCCGCATCACGGTCGCTGCATCCGGGTATTCGCGTGGCAGGCGGAGCCCGACCTCGGCAGCAGCCTTAGCGATCCGATCTAGCAGCAGCGGCAGGGTGCGACTGCTGAGTCGCACCGCAAGCTCGCACGCTCGCCGCGCGTCCTCACGGTCGCGCAACCCGGCGCCAAACCACGGCGTGCTCTCTGGCCGGAGCGTGAACCCGCCCAGGTGGGCGAACTCGCGCAACTCGTCACGGATCTGGTCGGCCTGCTCCTTGCCAATCCGCTCAGGACTGTCGAGCAGGACGTTGACGCGAGCCTCGGCCGAAACGCCGAGGAGCGCAGACTGTACCTGGAACGGGGTCAGCCCCCACGGCTGGTGCCGCTGGTGCAGCGCAGACACATGGCGAGCCAGCCGCTTGTGCCGATCGGCCAGCCGGCGGTGCAGGTCGCCGACATCCGGGTCGGGCGTGCGTTGCGCCTCGTCAAGGGCGTCGCCAAGTTCCCTCGCGATGCGTACGCGGTCCTTGGTCCCTTCGTGAATGTCGAGCACGACCTCGCCAAGGCTGGCTCCCTTCAGGCGGGACAGCACGGCGTCGATCGCGGCTCGCTTCTCGGCGACGAACAAGACCTTCCGGCCCCGGGCCACAAGCGCGGCGATCAGGTTCGCGATCGTCTGGCTCTTGCCTGTTCCGGGTGGGCCGTGGATCACCAGGCTGCGGCCATCCAGCACAGCGTCGATCGCGCTGCGCTGCGAGGAGTCCGCGTCGAGCACCGAGAAGTCGTGTTCGGGCAAGTCCAGTGTGGGTGGCGTGCTCTCGTCCGCGCGCAGCGATTCCTGGGCGTCCGGATCGCCGGCGATGGCTGCGACTACGTCACTGTCGCCAAGCAACTCGCCGGCTGCCTGCAGATCTTGGACCATCGGCAGCTTGGCGTACGTGAAAGTGCCGATGACCATGCGGTTCGCAACATAGAACCCAGGAACCTCGGCGTCGTCCGCCGCCCTGGACAGCAGCTCTTCAATCTTGTCCGGATCCGCGCCGACCAGGTCTTCCGTCGCGGCACCGAAGGCGCTGGCCAGCTTGTGCAGCAGGACAGGATTCAGCTCGTACTCATCGTCGAGTACGAGATCGAAGTCGTCGTGCCTGGCCCGCGTGGGTGAAATCGTGAGGCCACGCAGCAGCACGGGAGCGCACGGCTCGAGGAAGAGCTCATCCCAGTGCGCCATGCCCCGCGCGAGGTAGCCAACCCGGATGCCCCGTTCCTCTAGTAGCTCCTTCGCCTTCCGGTAGATGACCTGGACTCGGCGGATGGCGTCAGCGCGGGCATCGACGTCGTGGAAGAGCCGCGTCAGCTTGACCGATCCGGTCCGCAGGAAACGGTCAAGCGCCGTTGGGTCGGCCGCACTCAGGTCGAGGGTGCCCGCGCGCCGATCCTTGTAATACAACAGCGTGTTGCGACCGCCTAGATCGGTGAGCGCATCGATCCAGCCCGCTTGCGCCGCCGCGATCAGCTCCGCCCTGCGCGCGTCGCACTGGGCGACTGCCTGGTCGCCGTCATCGGTCTCGGCTTCCGCCTCGTCCGTTGCTTGATCTAACCGAGAGCCCGGCACGTAGTCGGTCATCCGTCTCCTCCGCTGCGCGCAACCGGGCCTACGGCCCGAACGACCCCACCCAACTGCCCACGGTTGAGGCAACCATGCGCGCGTCCTGACGCCAGCAGAGGTGAGGTGCCGCGGTCGGCTAACGCGGCTCGCGCCGCATTAGTTCCATCGATCGAGTGCTGACGTGAGCGCTGCTGACGCCTAGCCCATGTGCGGGTACCGATGGTCAACCGGCGGCACGAACGTCTCCTTGATCGTCCGGGCGTTGACCCAGCGAATGAGGTTGAAGATCGAGCCAGCCTTGTCGTTGGTGCCGCTCGCTCTGGCACCGCCGAACGGCTGCTGCCCGACGACGGCCCCAGTCGGCTTGTCGTTGATGTAGAAATTGCCCGCCGAGTACCGCAGCGCGTCGGTCGCGCGCGCGATCGCGGCGCGGTCCTGAGCGATGATCGAGCCGGTCAGCGCGTACGGGGCGATGTCCGCAGCCTGCGTGACGACGGCGTCGTACTGCGAGTCGTCGAACACGTAGACGCCGAGGATGGGGCCGAAGTACTCCCGCGTGAAGACCTCGTCAGTCGGGTCGCTCGACGCCAGCAGCGTCGGGCGGACGAAGTACCCCTCGGAGTCGTCGGTCGTACCACCGGTCAGGACGGAGATGGCTGGCCGCGTCACGGCCCGCGCCAAGGCGTCCCGATGCCGTCCGAACGCGCGCTCGTCGATGACCGCGCCCATGAAAAGCGACAGGTCAGCGGCGACGTCGCCCATGGTCAGGCCCTCGGCCGTGTCGATGAGCTGATCCTTCGTCCGATCCCACACGCTCCGCGGCACGTAGGCCCGTGAGGCCGCCGAGCACTTCTGGCCCTGATACTCGAAGGCACCACGGACCAGGGCCGTGACCAGGACGTCTGGGTCAGCCGACGAGTGCGCGATCACGAAGTCCTTGCCACCGGTCTCGCCAACCAAGCGGGGATAGCCCCGATAGCCGGAGATGTTCTCCCCGACGGTCCGCCAGAGATGCTGGAACGTCCCGGTCGACCCGGTGAAGTGCACCCCCGCGAGGTCAGGGTGCCGGAGCGCGACGTTCGACACCGCGGCGCCATCGCCGGTCACCATGTTGATCACGCCGGGCGGCAAGCCCGCGGCCTCCAGCAGCCGCATCAGGTAGTGCGCCGAAAGCTGCTGCGTCGGCGACGGCTTCCAGATCACCACGTTGCCCATCAGGGCTGGAGCCGACGGAAGGTTCGCCGCAATCGACGTGAAGTTGAACGGCGTGATGGCCAGCACGAATCCTTCGAGCGGGCGGTATTCGAGCCGATTCCAGGTTCCGGGGGCACTCGCGGGTTGCTCGGATAGCAGCCGCCGACCGTAGTGCACGTTGTAGCGCCAGAAGTCGATCAGCTCGCAGGCCGCGTCGATCTCGGCCTGCAGCACCGACTTGGACTGGCCGAGCATCGTCGAGGCGTTGATCACCTGCCGCCATGGACCCGCGAGGAGGTCTGCGGCCTTGAGGAAGATCGCCGCCCGGTCGTCAAAGGAGAGCGCGCGCCAGCCCGGCGCCGCCGCCTTTGCCGCCTCAATAGCGGCGGTCACATCCGCGTCGGTCGCATTCCGGAGCTGTCCGAGCACGTGCCGGTGATTATGCGGCTGCACGACGTCGACGGGCTCACCGCCGCCGTGCACCTGGCGGCCGCCAATCGTCATGGTTAGCTCGGCGCGCTCGCCCGCCAGGCCCTTGATCGTCTGCTCGAGCGTGGTGCGCTCAGGGCTGCCAGGGGCGTATCCCTTGACCGGCTCGTTGCCCGGAACCGGGACATTCGTGACAGCATCCATGGCCAAACTCCTTGCTAACCCGACGACAGTGGCGGCACCACCATGGTGCCACGACCGCCCAAATCCGCCACGGCTTGGCCGGCTAGCCGACTCGCGGTTGCTGCCATCTCTCCGGCCAGCAGGAGGGGTTACCGGGCGACCGAAGCGGGCATCGATACTCTGGAATTGGGCCGAAAGCGCGCCCGGCAGCTCGAGTCACACGCAGCTAACGGGGGGCGCCATGACTCAGCTCGTGCGGCCAGTCCACACGCCCAGCCGGACCGAGGTGGGCGGCGACGCCACCGGGCCGGCAGCTTCATCGGCCCAATTGACGGATTTGTCTGATCCCTCCGTTGGCCAGGCTGTGCGGCCCGCCCGTTCCGCGCGTGTACTTAGTCCAGTTCCAGCGTGGACAGTAGCTTCAGCCGCGCTGTGTCCAGTCTTGCTCGTCGGAGGCTGGCTGGCAGGCGGCGCGCTGCAGCGGCCGCCGTACAGCCCCATGCAGCAGACCATGAGCGTGCTGGCCGGCCAGCCTGGCACCGATCCGTGGATCATGACAGGGGCGCTCGTCCTCGTAGGCGCCACCCAGCTCGTGACGGCCACCGGGCTGCGGGACGTGGGCACGCCTGCTCGTGTCCTGCTCGTGGTGACCGGGTTGTGCACGTTCGGCGTCGCGAGCTCGCCCGAGCCGGTGGCTGGTCCGACGCCCATCCATCTAGCCTTCGCCGTGAGCTGCGTGTTCACCACGGCGATCTGGCCCATCTTTATCGCCCGGCGTCCTCCGTCACCGTCGTGGGCCGTCAGCTATCAAAGCTGCGCGGCCGTCACCGCGTTCTTCGCCGTCTTGTCTGGTTGGGTGTTGTTTGAGAGCTTTGGCGGTCGAGACCTCGGCCTGGCCGAACGGGTCACCTCAACCGCTCTCGGGCTATTTCCGCTTATTGTCACCGTCAGCCTGCGACGGGCGGCGAGCAGCAGCGCTCGATGCGGGTGAGCTTCACGACGTGAGGTCGGTAAGTTCCTGAGTTGCATACCACTGCAGCTCGTGCCCGTCGGCACCGTCGACGATGAACTGGGCGTCCTCATCGCCGGCATCGGCGCTGGGAAGGGCAGCTATGGCCTCGGCGAGCTCGGGAGCCGCGTCGGCGTCGTCGACCAGGCCTGAGGCGACGGCGTGGATCGGCACCGAGCCGCTCAGCTCGATGAGGCCTGGCTCATCGAACCCGGCATCGGCGATGACCTGGTGATCCGGCACGTCGACCGCGAGTACGACCCGTCGCCGCGGGGCGCTCGAGTCGGCGGCCAGTAGCCGCAGCGACTCCCTGGCCGCATGCATCATGGCGACGTACTCGAGTTCTTCGATATCTCCGCCGGAGTACCACTCCCGGAGTGAGGGCGTGACGGCGTAACCGCGGACGGGCGATGCCTGGATCTCACCAGCGCGAAGCATCCCGGCCACGGCCGTCAAGGTAGCGGGTACATAGACGCGCACGACAGGCCCCGAAGCGCTACGGAATAGACCTATGAGTGTGCCAGGTCGGACACGCTCGGTTCAGCTAATCGGCCGACCTTGAGACCGCGAGCGCGGCGACGACCGTCGCGACGGCAGCCTCCAGCGACTCATGTTCCCATACCCGCACGACGCTCCAGCCCGCCGCGACAAGCGCAGCGTCGGCCGCCCGATCGCGCTCCACGTTCCTGGCCAGCTTCGGCTGCCAGTACCACGTGTTCGCGGCCGGCTGCGAGCCGTGCTGGGGACAGCAGTGCCAGAAACAGCCGTCGACGAAGACCGCGACCCGGCAGGCCGTAAATGCGATGTCGGGCCGCACCCGCGCCCCGGCGAGATCGAGCCGGTAGTCCTTGCGATACCGGTATCCCTGCTTGTGCAGGGCCCGCCGCAAGGCCAGCTCGGGCTTGGTGTCCTTGCGCCGGTTAGCCCGCATATTGGCGGAACGGCCCGGACTGGCCGGGTGCGGGTAATCACCCACAGCCGCTGAGCCGCGCAGCCAGCAGATCTGCAACCTGCCGGGCCGTATCGGCGGCTGCGGAGTGGAGCACTCCGGTGAAGCCGAGCTGCTCAGCCGCGGTGATATTCGCCTGGATGTCGTCGATGAAGACGCATTCCTCCGGGGCCAGGCCAAGCAACTGCGCGGCGTGCTGGAAGATCCGGGGCTCGGGCTTGCGCATCCCTACCTCGCCCGAGATCACAACGGCGTCGAACATGTCAGGGAACAGCTCCGTCGGATACCCGCCGCCCCAGGAGTTCGACAGCAGTCCGGTCGGCACACCGCTTCCCTTGAGCTTCCGGAACAGCGCCAGCATTTCCTCGTCCAGTGTCTGCCCGGCGAACATGCGGGCGAGCAATCCAGGACCAGCTACCGGGCCACCGTCTTCGAGCACGAGCTCTCTGGCGAGCGCGAGCTCGAATTCGTCATTCGTCCACTCGCCGCGCTCGAGCGCGTGGATCGGGTTGGCGTCTTCGCCGTCGGAGTAGGCCTGCTTGACCCATTGACGCATCACCGCGATGTAACTGTCCCGGTCGATGCCGTCGGCGGTCAGCCAGGCATTGACGCTGTCGGCGATGGGGCTGGTCATGACGCCGCCCCAGTCGGTGATCACGCCCCGCAGTTCTGCCACGGTTTGATCGTAAGCGAGGCCAAGCGTCGTCTTGCCCCTCCTGCTGACGAACCCATGCAGGCTGCTGGCACAATCGCGCCATGGATCGCGTCGCAGTTGTCACCGGAGCGAGCAGCGGCATCGGAGCTGCCTCGGCTGTCGGGCTCGCGGAAGCCGGCTATCACGTGGTGCTCACCGCGCGCCGCACGGATCGGCTCGCGCAGTTCGCCGCCCGGATTCGTGATAAGGGCGGGTCCGCGGCGATGCACGAGCTTGACGTGACCGACCGCCCGGCGGTCGAAGCATTCGCGCATTCACTCGATCGCTGCGACGTCCTGCTCGCCAACGCGGGCGGAGCATTGGGCGCCGACACCGTCGCGGACAGCTCTCCGGCGGATTGGCAGGCAATGTTCAGCGTGAACGTGCTCGGCGCGCTCAACGTGACGCAAGTGCTGCTGCCGAAGCTCATCGCGAGCGGGGCCGGCACCATCGTCCTGATGTCGTCGACCGCGGGCCTCATCAGCTACGAAGGCGGCGGCGGGTACGTGGTTGCCAAGCACGGCACGCATGCAATCGCCGAGACGCTGCGCCTCGAGCTGTTCGACCAGCCCATCCGTGTCGTCGAGATCGCACCTGGCATGGTGAAGACCGCTGAGTTCGCGGTCAACCGGTATCGCGGCGACGCCGACAAGGCGGCCGCCGTCTACGCGGGGGTCGCCGAGCCATTGACCGCGGAAGACGTCGCTGACGCGGTGGTCTGGTCGGTGACGCGGCCAGCACACTTCAACGTCGACCTGATGGTGATCCGACCGCGCGCGCAGGCAGCGCAGCACAAGGTCCACCGAGTGCTCTGAGGGCCGCGCATGAATGGCACTTGGCTGTCGCTATCACGACAGTAAAACGCCATCGATGAATGATCTTGGGGTCGGCTATCCGGTCTGCGTCACTTTGCTGAGACCTCGCGGCCGGTCCGGGTTGATCCCAAGCCGCCTGGCTAGCGCCTCGGTCACCAGCTGACCCGGCACGATCAAGCCGATCGGCGCGAGCCACTCCGGCAGCCGCGCGCCGGGCAGTGCCAGCGTGCACGCCTCCGCGAGCGCGGGCCCGCCGCCGATCCCGAACGCGCTCGCGCCTGCATCAGTCACCCTGCGCGCGAGGTCGATGGTGCCGGCCAGCGTCGGCCCAGAATCCGCGGCGACCACGATGGCCGGCGTGTGCGCGTCAACCACAGCGATCGGACCGTGCAGCAGGTCCGCGTAGGACAAGCCCATCGCGTGCAGGTAACAGGCTTCCTTGAGCTTGATCGCCAGTTCCAGTGCGGCGGCGTAGGCCAGGCCGCGCCCTGACACCACGACGCCGCGCACCTTGGCGAGCTCGGCGACGATCGGCTCGAGGTCGAGCGGCGTCGCTAGCAGCGACGCGATCGCGTCCGGCACCGCCATCAGCTCGGCCGGATCCAATGGCGCGCCGAGACCCAGCGCCAGCACAGCCAGCGCGGCCAGTTGCGTGGTGAACGTCTTCGTCGCGGGCACCGCCTGCTCAACGCCGGCCTCCGTGACGAACGCGACCTCGGCCGCCTCCGCGAGCGGCGACGCTGCCCCGCCATTGGTGATCGCCAGCGTTCGCGCGCCGCACGCCTTGGCCCACTGCAGCGTCTCGACGATCTCGGCGGTCCGACCCGACTGAGAGAGACCGACCGCGAGCACGCCCGCCAAGTCAACGCGGGCCCGGTACGCGGTCGCAATCGACGGCGCCGCCAGCGACGCAAGCCGGCCGGCGTGCGCCTCGAGCAGGTAGCTGCCGTAGACCGCCGCGTTATCCGAGGTCCCGCGCGCGATGAACAGCACGCCCTTGGTGTCCGCTGCGAGATCGGCGACCTCGTCACGGCGCGGCAGCAGCGCGTCGATGGTGGCCCTGAGCGCCTCCGGCTGCTGCGCAATTTCCTGGCGCATCAGCGACGGGCCAACCCCGTTCCCCGCTTGCATGTCGTCCTGGTCCCTTTCGGTCACGCCCGCAGCGCCGCCAACGTGGCGTCGGCGCCATCTGTATACACCAGGCTGCCGCCTCGCCACGTCGCTCTGGTGTGCAACTCGGGGCTGAGCCAGACCAGGTCGGCCGCCGCGCCGGCGGCGAGGCGGCCGAGGTCCGGCCTGCCAATGAGGTCGGCGGGGATGCGGGTCGCCGCCGCG
>Ga0126373_10003502_pt1 | contig 11777 bp, 9 predicted proteins | sample PanSoiMetPlot_11_FD_92545 | JGI IMG/M metagenome (GOLD analysis project Ga0126373, IMG submission 92545) | Tropical forest soil microbial communities from Panama - MetaG Plot_11 | ecosystem: Environmental > Terrestrial > Soil > Tropical forest > Bulk soil | place: Panama | collected 2016-02-17
ATCCGCCGCAGATTGCCCGGCTACATGAGGACCCGTCGCTGCTCCCGGCGGCCGTTGAGGAGCTGCTGCGGTTCACGAGCCCGGTGAACCACGCGACCGACCGGTTCAGCACGGAGGACGTGCCCGTCGGCGACGCGGTGATCCCGGCGGGCGAGTGGGTTCTCAGTGCGATCACTTCCGCCAACCGGGATCCCGTCCAGTTCCGCGACCCGGACCGCCTCGACCTCAGGCGCGACACGACGGGACATGTCGCTTTCGGTTACGGCATTCACTACTGCCTGGGCGCTCCCCTGGCTCGCATGGAGGCTGAGGTTGCCCTCGGCGCCCTGCTCGCTCGCTTCCCGGAACTATCGCTCGCGGTCCCGCCGCAGGAACTCCGCTGGCGTCGAGTCAGCCTGATGAACGGGCTGGAGTCCCTCCCCGTCCGTCTCGCCTGACGCGCTGGTCAGCTTGATCGCGCCTGCCGGTAGGAGCGCATGAACGCCCCAAACCTGGTTCGCGACCTGGGTGACTCTCAGGTCGAGTACGGGGCTGGCAATCGCCAGCGCCGTAGCTTTCCCGGTTCCGTAGCTGGTCTGCAGCCACGTCAGCATCGCATCAAGTGCGTCGCCCATGGCCACGTTGAGATCCGGGCTGAAGCCGAAGGTGACGCGGCCAGCCGGAGTCTCCGCGTGCACACCTGGCGTCGGCCGGTCCGTGACCAGGTCCAGCTGGAGCTCGGTTGTCATTCCGCACTCAATAGCAGTACCTGCCACTTCCCCGTCGCCTTGGGCAGCGTGGCCGTCGCCGATGCTCAGCAGTGCATCGGGGACGTTGACCGGCAGGTACAGGATCGATCCAGCGACTAGCTCCCTGCAGTCGATGTTGCCTCCCCCGACGGGCCTCGGCGGGATGGTCGAGTGCTCGCCTGGCTCGTCCCACGCGACACCCGTCACACCATGGAACGGCGCTATCCGAACCGTGTGGCCTAGGTTGCTGGTAGCCAGTTCCGCGTCCGCGTCAATCTGCCAGAGCAGCCAGGCGGGCGGGCCCTCGTGGAGGCCGAGTCGCCTGGTTAGCGGGTTGTCGCGGGCCGCGGCCACCGTGTAGCCCCAGGTGTCAGGCTGGAGCGAAACGAAGCGCACCGCAAGCACGTCGCCTGGCACTGCGCCGCGGATAGCGATCGGCCCTGTAAGGCAATGACCGCTGCGCTTCCTGCTGGCGATCGTCGGCACCTGCTCGCCTGGGAATGTCTGCGGCTCGAGGTGCCCGGACGCGTTCAGTGAACGCAGGACTATCACGTCGCCAGGGTTGACGGTCAGGGCGGGCCGCAAGTCACGGGAGAACACGTCTACGGTCGTCGCCGGAGTCGGGTCAAGCCGGTGGCGAGTCATGCGGCGATCTTCCCACCTAGCGCAAGATCTCGATGAACCCGTCCGAGCCGTGCACACGGATCCGCTGTCCATCCGGGATCAGCTGGGTTGCGTGCTCCACCCCCACGACGGCTGGCAAGCCGTACTCTCGTGCGATCACCGCGCCGTGTGTCATGAGGCCTCCCACCTCCGTCACCAGGCCCTTGATCGCGACGAACGCAGGCGTCCAGCTGGGGTCCGTGTACGGGGTGACGAGAATGTCGCCTGCTTGGAGATCCGCGTCGGCCAGGTCCAGGATGACGCGAGCCCGCCCCTCGGCGATTCCGGCGGAGACGGGCAGCCCGACTAGTGCGCTGGCCGGAATATCGGCGCGCCTGTAGGTCCCGGCAACGACCTCGCCATCCGACGTGAGGACCCTGGGCGGGGTGAGCGCTTGATACGACCTGAACTCATCCTTGCGCTGGCGGATGAGCTGCTCATCCACGTGATTCGCCCGCACGGCGTCCTGGAGCTCGGCGAACCTGAGGTAGAAGATCTCTTCCTTCTCGCGCAGTACACCGGCTCGTACAAGGCGGTCGGCGTCATTCAGCAAGGCCTGCTTGTAGACGAAGTAGCGGCTGACTATGTGGTACTTCGGGTACTCCCGGTACCCGATGAAGGTCCGGACCCGGTCGATCATCCGCTTGACCTCCGCTGCTTTGCGCACACCGTCCGGCAGGGCCCGCAATCGCGTAAGCAGCTCCTGTTCCTTCTCCCTCGCTTCCTGCCTGCCTTGCTCGAAGCGGCGCTCACTGGCGCCGGGCTCGAAGTTTCTGATGTTGCCGAGGATTATCGGAACGAGCGTCGCGGGGCGTTCGCTCCACCGCGGTCTTGTGACATCAATCTCACCGACGCAGCGCATGCCGTAGCGGTCGAGGTAGGCCTGAATGGCGTCTCTGGCTTCCCGGCCGCCCGCCAGAGCGGGCAGTTCGTCCAGGAAGCGCTCTTCACTCTCGACATGCTGCAGGAAAGCCACCACGTCAGGATGCGGGCGGATCACGTCTGCGACCCCCAGGAGTGCCAGCCCCATTTCCGACGTGACGTTGTTGGGCACGGACTGCGTGAGCGCGTCGGCTGCGTTTTTCTCGCCCAGCCACGCCTGTACGTGCTCGTTGAGCCAGCGGGCGGCCTCCATCCCCGCCATGATGACCTGAAAGCTAGTCGGATCGAACAGGAGCCGCTTCAGCTCCTGGAGGTCCGCCAGGATGAAGTCGAGCAGCGCTGCCCCGGACGCGGTTCGGATGTCACGCTTCAGGGTGGCCAGGGAGGCCTGGCAGCGCTCGATCAGCTCGGTAACAATCGCCGGATCGGTTTCGATCGGGGCTTGCGCGCCGCGAGCCCGCGTTTCGGCCGTGCTCTCGTCCGGGATGGTCGGGATGAAGTCGCCACGTTCGACGATGGTCTGCAGCGCGTCCCCGATCAACGGCTCTGATCCCCCCAGAACCTGAAGGAGACCTGCGCGCGTGGTCGCCGAACCCAGCTCCCGGGTGACGTCGACGAACAGTCTGCCGCCGGCCTCGAACATGGGCCGCGCCGCCGTCAGCTGCCACAGGGAGAGCCCCAGAGGCTTCATAGCGTCGGTCATCATCTGCTGATGGCCGACGGAGACGTAGACATGGTTATCTTGATCGCTGGCCGCGGGGATGGGGAACAGCGTGGTGATCGGCCGGCTCTGGACGATCTGGAACTCATCGTCGGCCAGGCACCATTCGATGTCCTGTGGGCGGCCGAAGTGGGCTTCGATCCGCCGGCCCAGCTGCGCGAGCCGCATGATCTGCGCATCGGTCAATACTCGCCGCTGCTGCTGATCGGGCCTTGTCGCAGGTACCTGCGTTCCTCCCGACTGCGCGGCGTCGATGGCTAGCTGCTTGCGGGCGACCAGCCGCGCGACAACTTCACCGCCACGCACCTTGTAGACGTCGGCGTTCACCAGGCCAGACACCGTGGCCTCGCCGAGGCCGAAACCGGCCTCGATGGAGCTGACCTTCCGGTTGCCGGTAACGGGATCGGCCGTGAACAGGACGCCGGCGGCACTCGGGAACACCATCTGCTGGACGACCACGGCCATCAGGGCGTTGCGGTGGTCGAAGCCGTTCCGCGTGCGGTAGGTCACGGCCCGCTCGGTGAACAGCGAGGCCCAGCACCGGCTGATGTCCCGGAGGATCGCAGCCGACCCTATGACGTTCAGATACGTGTCCTGCTGGCCGGCGAAGGAGCTGGTCGGCAAATCCTCCGCCGTTGCGCTGGACCGGACGGCGTAGGCGGCCTGCTCGCTTAGCTCGGCGAGCGCGCGCGTGATGGATGTCGCCACATCATCGGGGATGGCGATTCCTTCAATGACGCGGCGGATCTCGGCGCAGAGGGTGCCGATCGCCTCCCGGTCGTCCCAGCCCAGGCGCGACAGCCGATCGAGATGGTCGTCGATCCACGGCACGGTCGTCACGATCAGCCGGAACGCGTCCGTCGTCACGCAGAAGCCAGCGGGCACGTGAATGCCCTCGATCCGCGACAACTCCCCCAGGTGAGCACCCTTGCCGCCAACGAGCCCGACCCGTGTCTTGTCGATCTCTTCCAGACCCAGCACGTAGCGCTCGATCATCGCGATACCTCCACGGTGGCGTGTTTCCTAGGATGTCCATCGCTGCCTGGCCCGTTCGTCGTCAGGGCGGGAAAGCCCAGGCAAGGAGGAGCACGATGAGCGGTCCACGGATCGTCTCGGCTGAGGAGTGGCTCGCCGAGCGTAAGGCATTGCTGGCGGCAGAGGAGCAGGCAGCCGACATGCTGACCCGCGTCCGGGAGCGCCGCCGGGAGCTTCCGGCCGTCCGGGTGGAGAAGGAGTACCTGTTCGACGGGACAGGCGGGCAGGTGAGCCTGCCGGACATGTTCGAGGGCCGGAGGCAGCTCATCATCCAGCACTTCATGTTCGACCCGGCCTGGGACCAGGGCTGCCCGGTCTGCTCCTACCAGGCCGACAACGTGGGCGACCTCGCGCACCTGCACGCCCGCAGCACCACGTTTGCCGCGGTGTCCCGCGCGCCGATCGCCAAGATCGAAGCATTCCGTCAGCGGATGGGCTGGCCCTTCCCGTGGTACTCATCGCTGGGCAGCGACTTCAATTTCGACTTTCATGTCACGCACGACGAGGACGTCGCGCCGATCCAGTGGAACTTCAGGACCAAGCAGGAACTGATCGACAACGGACAAGCGTGGGCGGCCAGGCCCGGTGAGCAGGGTGCCGTCAGCGTCTTCTACCGGGACGGCGACACGGTCCTGCACACCTACACCGGCTATACGGTCGCCGATCTGCTGTGTGCCACCGACCAGTACCTGGACCTGACCCCGCTCGGCCGCCAGGACGAGACCGTGGAGTTGCGGCATCACGACAGCTACCCAGACGCGTCGCATTAGTGCGGCGGGCAGGCTCTCGCAGCCGGGGGTTAGGTCAGCCGGCTCGACGTACCAGGCGGATGACGGGCAGCTGCCGATCGGTCTTGAGCTGGTACCCGGCGAACCGGGGCGCGGACGAAATTATCCGCCGCCATGCCTGGTCACGCTCCGCTCCGTGCAGCCGCTCGCGGACGCGACGATCAGCCAGCTATCGTCCGTGCCGGGAAACCAGCCGACGGAATTGGTGCGCTCGGTCCCGGTCCTGGCCCCGATGGTGGTCAGCACGCCAGCGCGCGGCTGTCGGGCGCCGCGCGTCACCGCACGTGTATCGAATGCCATATGACCTCCTCGTCGGCGCCGATGCGTTATGACGTCACTGAGCGGGCATAGCGCCCGCCCGCTGAGAACGCCGGTGCCTCGATGCCCCAGCTGATGATCCGCTGCGGCACGACGGCAAACCAGGCCGGGTCCCAGCCGCCTCCCCCGAACCGCTCCACGCCGCCGTGGTCGTGAAGTTCGGCGCGGCCGCGTATCTCGATCCCGCGCGGAACATAGGGGTTCACGCTTTCCAGGTCGTCGACGACGAAGGCCACCCGCTGATTAGCCTGCAAGTCGCGCCATTTCTTGGATTTGCTCAGCCCGTGCCCACCGATGTCGATGGTTCCCTCGTCGGCATTAAGCCGGAATCCAACCGGGGCTACGTGCGGCTCGCCGGCAGTGCCGACGGTTGCGACCCGGCCGAGCAGCTGGCCGCGCAGGTACTCGATCTCCTTATCGGTAAACCGGCTCATCATGATCTCCTCAGTCATCTGCGAACTGTCCGCTCGGTTATCCCAGGTGCTCGAGCACGGCGGCGACTTCCGGTCCGGCGACCTGGTCGCCGTAACCGGCGTCAAGCACCAGGCAGCCGACCGCGACGTTCAGCGCCGGATCGAAGGCGACCATCCAGCTGTTCGGCTGTCCCTGTCCGCTGACGTCTGCGGTGCCTGTCTTGGCGTAGACCGGGGAACCGACCCCGTCAAAGACGCCGGCTGCCGTGCCGCCGCCCTGCGTCACGGCTCTCATCACCTGCCACAGGTCCTGGTGCACCGTGGCGGGCAAGGGCGTGCCCTGGAGCTGCGGCTGTCCTGCCACGACGATGGGCTGCCTGAAGGAGCCCTCAGCCACGGTCGCGGCAACAGATGCCATGGCCAGCGGCGCGGCCGCCAGCCGTCCCTGGCCGAACAGCTCGAGAGCCAGCTCGGCGTGGGAGGCGGCGGACGGCATGGTGTAGTACGGGACGGCCTGGCCGATGCCTATGTTCCATGGCTGGTTCAGGCCGTAGTACTTCTGCGCCGTCTGGGCGAGCGTCTCGGGTCCGAGGCTGGCGAACCAGCGGTCGAAGGCGTTGTTACAGGAGGCGGCGAAGTCGGTGAGGAACGGCGTGCCCGGCGGTTCGCTCTCTCCCCCGGCGTTGTGGATCACCTCGCCGTCGGCGTCGATCTGCGGGGGGCAATCGACTGGCTGGCTCGGCGAGCTGACCAGGCCCGTGAGGAACAGGGCGGTGGAAGCGACGATCTTGTTGGTGGAGCCGGGGGCCACTCGTGCGGTGAGGGCAAAGTCGTTTGCCCCGTCGTTGTTGGCCACCGCCAGGATGTCGCCGGTGCTCGGCTGGATCACCACCATCGAGCTGCCTGAGTGAGCTTGCACGGCCGACTGTGCCGCTGCTTCCACCTTCGGATCGATGGTGGTCTTGACCACGGCGGTAGCTACCGGCTGGCTGAGCTGATGGGTGGTGCCGGCGATTGGCGTGTTGCCCGGGCCGACGAACGCCACCTCGATTCCCTGCGTGCCCTGGCTCAGCGGGGCATTTCTTGTCAGCGCCGCGCCGATGTTGCGGAGTCCGGGATCGCTCGAGTCCTGCAGGTTATTGCCCACGGCATCATCGACCTCGGCGGCGCCTGGCGCGATGGGAAGGCTGACCACTTTCTCGCCGGCGGTCAGGTTTGGTGCGACGAGCGCGGGCGTCCACCTGACCCACCAGCCGCCGTGCCTCGCGTAGGCAGTCAGATCTGAGGCATAAGACCAGGTGGCTTTCGCCGCTGAGCTGCCGCGACGCCCGGCCGGCGCGCTCGCCGCGGACTGCCCTGCAGCCGTCGAGACCGGGTTCGCAGGCAGGCTCACCGTGGCGATCACGGAGAACGCTACCTTGCCCTGCGCAGTCACGCTCTGCACTGCCAGGTGCAGAGCCCGAAGGTGCAGGCCGGTGCGATAGGAGGTGAGGGCGGCCGCAGCTGTGTCGGGGTGATCGGTGTAGCGAGCGGCCTGCCGGTAATGCCCGTGCTGCCAGGCGGCTAGGAATGCCACGGCGGTCTGCCGCGCGGCCAGCGCGGGCTTGGTGGCAGTGGGCTGAAAGCCGCTAGGCGTCGCGGTCGACTTGCCCGCGCCGACGACCCCAAATTGCACCAGGATGAGGACAGCGGCCATGCCTAGCACTCCGGCCACGCCGACTGCGCCGGCGACGCCGAGCTTCCGTGGCGATCGGGCCGGCCCGGTCGCGGGGACGCCGGGCCGTTCGCGCCACACCCCTTGCTCGTCGAGGGTCCACCGTTCGTCATGCTGGCCGGACTCCGGGAGCTGCCTCCGTTCCGCAGTGGGTTGTGCCGCCGAGCGGGATCCGCCGCCCGCTTCGTCGTGCCCGGTGCCCCCGCTCATACGTCCCCCTTGTCCACCCCTCGTACCCCCGGGGAGCCAGACTGGCCTATACCCGTCGCGATGCAGCCCTAATTCGGCCTTACATACTGGGAGCGGGCCGCCTGGCCGGGTGAGTCACCCTACTGCGCGAGGAGCCGGAGCACGCTGGCGGCTTCAGGGCCGGCGACGGAAGCGCCGTAGCCGGCCCTCAGCACAACGCACCCGATGGCGACGTCCAGCGTCGGATCAAAGGCGACCATCCAGCTGTTCGGCTGCTGCTGGCCGCCGACGTCTGCGGTGCCTGTCTTGCCGTAAACCGCGGACCCGACGCCGTCGAAGACCCCGGCCGCCGTGCCGGTCTGCGTAACCGCTCGCATCATCTGCCACAGGTACTGGCGCACGCTGCCGGGCAACGGCGTGGCGGTGAGCTGCGGCTGACCCGCCACGACGATGGGCTGCTTGAACGAGCCCGTGTCGACGGTCGCCGCGACAGAGGCCATGGCCAGCGGGGCGACCGCCAGCTGGCCCTGGCCGAACAGTTCCTGGGCTAGTTCCCCGTTGTAGGCGGTGGCCGGGATGGCGTAATACGGACCGCCGGGGCCGATGCCGATGTTCCACTGCTGGTTCAGGCCGTAGTACTTCTGCGCCGTCTGGGCGAGCGTGCTGGCGCCGAGGCTGGTGTACCAGCGAGCAAAGGCGTTGTTGCAGGAAGCGGCGAAGTCGGTGAGGAACGGCGTGCCTGGCGGTTCGCTTTCCCCCTTGTCGTTTTTGAACGTGTTGCCGTTGATGACGAGCTGCTGGGGGCACCCGACCGGCTGGCTCGGCGAGCTGACCAGGCCCGTCGTGAAGAGGGCGGTCGAGGTGATGATCTTGTTGGTCGATCCGGGGGCGACTCGTGCGGTGAGCGCGAAGTCGTTCAGCCCGTCATTGTTGGCCACAGCGAGGATGTCGCCGGTGCTGGGCCGGATTACCACCATCGAGCTGTCTGCGTGGGCTTGCACCGCCGATTGTGCGGCTGCCTCGACCCGCGCATCGATGGTGGTTTTGACGACGCCTGCAGCAACCGGCTGGCTCAGCACATGCGCCGTGCTGGTGATGACGGTGCCGCCTGAGCCGGCGAGCGCTACCTCGATTCCCGGAGTGCCGAGGCCCGTGGGAGCCCGGCTCCTCAGCGCGGCGCCGATGTTGCGGAGCCCGGGATCACTTGAATCCTGGAGGTTATTGCCGGCGGCATCCACGACCGAGGCGGCACCCGGCGCGATCGGAACGCTGATGACTTGCTCGCTCGCGGTCAGGTTCGGAGCGACCAGCGCGGGACTCCACCTGACCCACCATCCGCCGTCCTTCGCGTACGCGGTCAGATGCGATGCGTAGGACCAGGTCGCTGTCACCGCCGTGTTAGCAGGCAATCCCACCGTGGCGTCGACAGAGAACGCCACGATTCCCCGCGCAGTCGCGCTCTGCACCGACAGCCGCAGTGCCCGAAGGTGCAGGCCGTCGCGGTAGGAGGTCAGTGCGGCCGAAGCAGCAGCCGGGTGCTCGGTGAAGCCAGCGGCCTGCCGGATGTGCCCGCCCTTCCAGGCGGCCAGGAATGCCTCAGCGGTCTGCCGCGCAGCCAGGGCCGGCTCGGTGGCTGTCGGGTGGAAACCGGGAGTCGGCTTGCTCGGGCCGACGATGCCCGTGAGGATCAGCGCAGCAGCCAGGCCTACTACTCCGGCCGCGCCGATCCCGCCGGCGACGACGAGCTTGCGTCGCGAACGGCCTGCCCGGTGCCCAGGCCGCGCCGCGCGCGGCGGCTCGCTCCCGCCGGCCGCGGGCCGCTCACGGAACCACCCCGGCTCGTCCCATGCCGACCACTGGCCAGGCATCCAGGACGGTGTCTGTTCTGCCGGGGGGTGGGGCGGGGACTGCGCAGGAGGCTGCGCAGGCCAGCGCGAGCCGTCGGCCGCCTCGTGTTTCCCGGCTCCCCCGCTCATGCATCCCCTCATCCAAACCCGCCTACGTAAGACACACGATATAGGTCTTATGCGGCATGCACCCCCATGACGGCTGTGCGGCCGCGAGCCGACGCACCGCCACGCATTGCTAAGGTCAGCGTTGTGCGCCCCGACGTGACGCTGAGGACCGTCGATCCAACGCCGACGGCGGTCGTGATGGCAGCTACCACCTGGGCCGAGTTTCCGCAGCTGTGGCGCCCGATGCTCGACGAGGTCTGGAACTATCTGCGCGTCAGCGCTCCCGATGGCCTGTGGAAGCACGGGCACAATGTCATGCTCTACAAGGACGATGCACCCGACGTCGAAGTCGGCGTTCAGGTCACCCGGTCCTTCGACTCACACGGAGCGGTCGTGCCGTCGGCACTCCCCGGCGGGCTAGTCGCCTCAGCAACCCACTCCGGTCCCGTCACCAGCATCGGCGAAACCCACGACGCAGTGCGCGACTGGGTGGAGGCGAACGGCTACCGGCCGGCCGGCCCGCGATGGGAGATCTACGGCGATCCGGATCCTTCGACGGGCGACTTCGCCGTCGAGGTGATGTGGCTGGTGGCGGCGGCCAGCTAAGGCTCGAGCTCTACCGGGTCACCCACTGCGATCCGGCCGGGCTGAACGGTCGAGCCGTACACCCCGAGCCTGCCGTCGCGTTCCTGCGCGATCGTGCGCAGGATCCCCGGCTCCCGGACTAGCGTCACCGGGTCGATCGTGGGCATGACGCACCGGTGGTCGTGCTGATCCACCCGCATCTGCAGTTCGCCGATACGTAGGTTCCGGCCGACCCACGCGTCTTCAGGGAAGTCGCCGTGGAAGGCCTCCACGAACATGTTTGGCCGGAACCGCTCCGGCACCAGGTCCATGCCAACCATCCGGCCGAGGCTCGCCAGGGTTTCGGTGGTCAGCAGTGACAACGGCATGGTGTCGAAGACTCCGCGGTTCTGCTTGATGACGCGCACGCCGGATCCGAGCTCGGCCGCGAGGGCCGGGTCCGCTACGTCGAATTCGCGGCCTGATGGTCCGCGTACGAGCGTCGCGGCGGCGTCCGGGCGCTCCGGATCGGCGAACCGGGGGTGGTAATGGGCTAGCTCAGGCAGTTCCCGGATCGTCAGCCACGGAAAGCCGCTGCGAACCTGCCCGTCGCGGATGAACGCCCACCTGCGATCTCCCGCCAGGCCGTGCCACGAGACCTCGGCAGCATCCAGGCGCTCGCCTGCCATCGATTTCACCGGGTACCGCCACAGCGCTGCGACGCGACCCACCACAGCCATGACCGCCTCCATCGACCAGAAGGCGCCCTTATCGATGACGTGGGCGTCGAGCGTGGCGGACTTGATCCGTCGCAGCGCCTCTCGACACCATCAGCGTCCCATACTCGACCCCGTCCGGCCAGGCGACGAGCACCAGCTAGCCGCCTGGCAGCATGCGCGAACCCGTCAGCGCTGTCAGGCGTCTGGCGAACGCCGGACCGCACACCAGCCAGGGGTGACCCGCACGAGCCTCGGCAGTTCCCTGCTGAGTCCAGCCCGCCGACTCGACCAGAGCTCGCAGGCAGCCGACGCCCTGATGCCAGCGCAGCTCGCGTCGATCGACCGTGACGCCAGCGTCCTGCCCGTAACGCGCCACGAACCGGCGGGCGAGCACGGCACCGAGCCCGCGCACGACCGGCCTGGTTGCGCGCGGGACGGCGAGTGGTGGCTCGGCCAGCAACAGCGAGGTGAACGCGACGTCATGGGCCCGGGGAGCCAGGAGCGCGGCGGTCCAGTCGAGGAGGCAAACGTCACCCCCATGCACCAGAAGGTTGAACGGATGCAGGTCGCCATGGCAGATGACCTCGGGCGCTGACGGCAGCGGATTGTCGATCAGCCACTGAGCCGCGGCGGTAAGGTCGGCACGCCGGTAGTCACGAGCCAGCTGTCGGAGAGCGACCAGCAGCTCGGCCACGGTAACAGGAACCTCGCACGACGAGCCGAGCTGCTCGCGCACCGGTCCGGGGTCGAGCGAGTGCAGGCGTGCCATCGTCGCCGCGAGCAGCCTGGGGATCTCGCGCATCGCCGTCAGGCCCGAGGTGATCGCGTCCGCACCGGACAGTCCGGAGAGCAGGTGCGCGCCGGGAGCCCGGTCCATCACCATGAAGGCCCGCTCTAGCCCGCCGTCGCGGCCAGCGGCCCGGACCACCGGAGTCGGGAAGCCTGCCGCGGCCACCGCCCGCTGCACAATCGTCTCCTTGTGCGCCACTTCGGCCACCGGCATGATGCGCGCGACCAGCTCCCCCGGCCATCCCGGCGGCGGGTCGGCCAGGGAGAAGGCGAGCAGCTCGGCCCAGAATCCGCCGCTG
>Ga0126373_10003503_pt1 | contig 11776 bp, 24 predicted proteins | sample PanSoiMetPlot_11_FD_92545 | JGI IMG/M metagenome (GOLD analysis project Ga0126373, IMG submission 92545) | Tropical forest soil microbial communities from Panama - MetaG Plot_11 | ecosystem: Environmental > Terrestrial > Soil > Tropical forest > Bulk soil | place: Panama | collected 2016-02-17
GCCCTTGATGTTGGTGTAGGCGCCGCACCATACGGAGCAGTTCTCTACGTCGAGATGCGTGTTCTGGAATCCTCCGGTGAAGGTGCCCGAGGTTATGCCGCCGATGACTGACTGAATCCCGAACGTGGCGTCAGGGGTGGCCGGGGCTGTGCGCATCGACATGATGGCGCTGCCCGCCATGTTGGGTTCAAGTGACTCCCAGTACTGCACCCCCGGCCGGTAGCCGGCGCCCTTGATCTGGAATAGGAGTTTGCGTGTCTGCCCGTTAGCGGCCGGGTAGGGCACGGGCAGTTGCGCGTTGTAGGTCACGCCCCCGATGTTGGACTGTGTCAGGCCAGCGTGAATGTAAATCTTGCTGCCTAGGATGAGCTGGCACATGTAGTTGCCGGCCAGGGCGTAGGCTTGCGCGGCGTTGAGCGCGGCAGTGAACGCGGCAGAGTCATCGGTGCCGAACACGCCCTGGCAGTTCGACACCGACGAACCGGCTGTCTGGGTCGTCAGTGTGAACTGATTAGCCCCGGGGTTGACGCTGGCTATCGTGTCTATCACGGGCACGCCCGGGTTGCCGTTGGCGCCGTTGATCAGTATCCACTGGCCCGCGGTGGCGTTGGCTGCGACGGTGGGCGACGTGTAGGTCTTGGACGTGGCAACCGATGTTATGTCGGTGGCGATCTTCCCGTTGCCGACCGCGCCGTACGTCTCGGGGGTGAACTGGTAGGCCTGCTGACCGGCCGATGTGACCTGGCCGAACGGGGTAAACGTCATGTCAGAGCAGGTATTCGGCTAGAACCTGTTGAGAGACAGCAATCGCCCATCCCTGAATCTGCACGCTGCCGGTGATGCCCGCGGCGACGAAGATAAGACGATCGCGGGGGGCTAGCCACTTCTGCCCTGACCAGTCGTTCTCCCCCGGCACGGACCATTGCGCCTGCACCGCAGAGTTTTTGTCATTGATATACATGGTCACGGTGCCCGCGGACCATCCCGACGCGACGACAGACCGCAAGTCCCACCAGTACCCGTCCCGGGGCCCGTACATGTCCGGCTGATCAAGGGTGCCCGACGCTGCCAGCGAAGCAACGATCGGCTCAAGGTGCAGCAGTTGGTTAAGCCTGGCGTGCCGCCGCTCCTGCCTGTCGAGCGCGGCAACGACACGGCCTAGCGACACTTCCAGTGTCGCGGCAACGCCGGCGCCGAGACCATCAGCGCGCATGCGTTGCGCTATCTCATCAACCCCCGGTGCTGTCATCGCTCGCACCGAACAGCCGTGAGATTGCGCCCCCGGTGGCCAGGTCCAGGCCGATGAGAAGCAGCCCGACCGCGAACGCGATTCCGATTACGCCCATGACACGCTCGCTAGCGGTCGCCGGCGCCTGGCCGGGGGTGTCATCGGCCGGCGCCTGCCCGTTGAGCTCGGGGCCCGCGGCGGTAGTTTCAGTGCTGGTCGTCATGCCGCAAGACTACCCCCGTACCTGGGGCTACGATAAGCCCATGACGGAACAGGGGACTAACGAGGTAACCCCGGAAACTCACGGGCCGGATAGCGAAATACTCGCAACGGTGCACCGGATGGCCCACCAGGTAGACGAAATGTGGCGGGTGTTCGTGGCCATGCGGCCGGTGCTCGAGGCTTACCAGCGCGGGGGGATGCTCGGGGCCCGCACTGCCGCCAAGCGCATGGGGAAGGGATGACATGACAACAGCCAATGACACGGGCCCGGCCGCGGACGGCGCCGAGGACCAGGACCACGAGCACAGCGACGGCGCCGGCGACACTGATACTCGGCTAGACAGGCTCGAGTCCGCGGTTGACCAGATCAAGGCCGCGGTTGACCGGCTGCTGCCCGGTAGCAGGGGTGAAGCGCAGCAGCGGACAGAGGACCGGCTAGACCGGCCTACCGACGTGCAGACCGCGGTGCGCGCGGAGCTCGAGCGCCGTGACCGTGTCGCGGCAGAGCAGGCAGCAGCCGACAAGGACAAGGCCGAACGGGAGGACTTGCGGACACAAGTGGCCAGGCTGTCAGAGCAGCCCCCGGCGCGCCCCGTACCGCGGCGTACCCGCATGCTCGGATGGGGTGAGTGATGGCACGCGATTACGACGATGAGAAGGTCCGGATGGCAGAGAAATCACCTTCCACGTTTGCCGACCGGGTGGCCACACTCGAAGCGCAGGTAGAACGGATCTCAGCCATGGTCGCGGAGCTCGGGGAACATGCCGCGCAGGTGACCAGAGAGCTAGGCATATGATGGGCGCCAATACGGGGCTGCTTACCGCGCGGTGCGACCCGTACGGTGCCGAGTCGTCTATCAGGCTGCTAGGCGGCATGTTCCCAGAGGGCCAGGTCGGCCGGATCAAGTGGCATTGCCAGGCGCCGGCCGTGGGCAGGTTCCGGATGGTTTGCACGGGTGGCAGGTACGGCGCGCGGGTGGCGCCCGGCAGTGAGCTCGAGTACGGGTATCTGTGCGAGGGCGGGCACCGCGGGCAGCCGATGCCTCTGTGTGAGTCTCATTTCTATTCGATCGGCCGCAGGCAGGCGGGGCTGTGCCCGGCGTGCGCGTTCCCCCCGGCCGCGCGTGAGCTTACCGAGGCGCTACAGGCCCGGCAGGCAGACATGCACAACGCTTTCTCGCTGGGGTTCCTCGCGGCTGCTGCCAAGCTCGGCGCCGCGGTGGAGGACTTGACAAACCAGATGACGGAACTGTCCCAGCGGGGGCTTATCCACAAGTGCCCGCTAAACCTTGTGGAGGTCTCTTAGCCATGGCGAGTGACGCTGATGTTAGGGCTGTGCTGCGCGAGCACGGCATTGCGGTTACCGCGCGGGGGAAACTCGGCGCCCATCACCACGAGGCTTACGAGAAGATACAGCGCGGCGAGACACCCGGCGCCGGCGACGACACGTGGAACGGGCCCGATGACGGCGACGATGTTATTACCGGGCATGTGCCGGGCCCGGCCGCGGGCAGCCTCGAGGACCGGGCCAGGGCCGATGAGGACGGCGACACGGTACGGCACGACACGCCGCAGGAGGCCCGGCCGCGGGTGCGCGTCAAGCAGTCCCGGCAATCATGGTCTGACCGGGTCCGGAAGGCCACGAGCTCGAGCAAGGGCAGGAGCAAGGCCAAGGCCCGGCCGCGGGTGCCCGTCGATAGGCTCATCACGCGCGGGTGGTCAACAGCGGCCCGGTTCGCGGCTCTCGTGTCGGCGCCGACCGCGCGGACGTTGCAGCTACAGGCGCCCGTGGCCGGGCTCATCCTCGAGGACAAGGCCCGCGGTACCGCGGCCGATAAGGTGCTACAAATCGGGGCGCGTGCGCAGGATGCCGGCGAAACAGTCTTTGCGCTGGCCGGCCCCCCCGTTATCGTGCTGGCGATCGAACGGGCCCAAGGGCTACCGGAACCGCAGCGGCAGATACGCCTGGCGCTGCTGCTGCCCATGCTCGAGGAAGCGCTGACGATGTGGGTCAAGATCGGGGGCGACAAGGTCGCGGAAGCAGCCGAACGGATCGAGGCCGACGAAGCGACACGCGCCGAGGTGGCCCGGCTTATCGGCATGATCTTTCCCCAAGCGGAGGTTAGCGACCCTGACGGCGAAATGGCCGGGGCCCCCGCGTGACCATGCCCCTTGAGCGGGACGCCTCGAGCGTGGCTGTGTGGCTGTCATGGGAGGACTATCTAGCGTGGCTGCGCGGCCAGTTGCGCGCCACGCTGAACGCATGGGGTGATGAGGTCAAGCTAGGGCCCCCGCTTGCCCCCGGGCATCACATGGCAGTCATCGGCCCTACCGGCTGCGCCAAGACCACGCATGCCGTCGGGTTCCTGACCGCGTGCCGTAAATACGTGCTCGCGCTGGACCCGAAAGGCGAGGATGAGACGCTAACCGCGTCCGGGTTCGTGCGCGTTAAAGAGCTCCCCCGGCACGGTTGGCGATCCATGGTGGGCGAGGATCAAAAGACCTGGCGTGAGATACAGAAGCGCATAGACGACGGGAAGGACGCGCGGGTGATCGTTGGCGGGGGCGCCCGAACCGATTACGAGGACGAAGCGCTACGCGCGTTGATGCGTCAGGCCATCACCTATAGCCGGCACTCTGGCGGGTGGACGCTGTATGTAGACGAGTTCGAACTGTTGAGCTCGCAACGCATGATGAAGCTGGGCGACATGATCGAGCGCATGCTGATAACCGCCCGGCGTGATAGGACCAGCGTGGTTACGACGTTTCAGGCGCCGGCGTGGGTGTCCAAGCATGCGACACGGCAGGCCAGGCGCGCGGTTCTCTACCCTCAGTCAGGGGCGATGGTTAAGAGCATCGCGGAAGAAATGGGGTGGGACTGGCGGGAGCTCGGCCAGGCCTTGGATGAGCTTCCGGAGTGGCACACCATCACCATCGGCCGGGGCAGGCAGGCGGGCCCTATGGTCATCACGACGGCGCCTAAGATCAACTTATGGACGCTTACGACGCTGTGCTGCTTGTGGTGGCCGGGGCGATGATGGCGGACCTAGTCCACAGGGCGAGTCATGCGCCGTGGCAGTGCGACGAGACATGCCGGCCGCTAGGCAGGCTTAGACCAGCCGAGGGCCCGGGTCTTGCGGGCGATAGTGACCCCGCGGCGCCGGCGGACCGGCTCTGAAGCGCGCTCTGTAAACCGCGTGTCTTCTCCGCGGAAGTAGGCTGCTGTCGGCCGCGGGTGGGCGGTGAAGTAGTCGCGTGCCTCATCGGTGGCGTACCGTTCGAACACTGCCACCCGGCCGGTAAGTATCTCGGCGTCGGCTATGCCGCGGGCCCGGCCGCGGGGGTTGACGAGATAGCCCTGTGTCGCTGCTTCTGCCTCGAGCCGTATCCGTTCGGTCTCTGATTCGCGTTCCATGCGCCGTGCTGCCCTGCCCGCGGTGCGCGCCTGCGCGGCTGTGTCGCGGCGCCTGGCGCGTTCCTCGCGCTGCTGCTCGGCCCGGTCGCGGCGTTCCATCTCATGCAAGATCTGGAGTTCTGCGCGGCGTGCCTTGGGGGATGGGTCGGCAGACACTTTCGTAAAGTGCTGCTGCAAGTCCTCATCACGGGCCCGGCGTAGCGTCCGATCGGGCAGGATCACCGGATAGTTGCGGGGGTGTTCCCGGTAACCGCGGCAGCAGGCATGCGTGCATGGCCGCTGCGCCTGCTGTTCTTTCCGTACCCAGTGCCCGATGCGGTCGCGCCTGTCGTAGGCCACGGCGCCCCTAGGAGCTCTCAGGGCGGGCGTGCCGCCCCCGGGCCGGCTGTGCTGCCCCCGGGCCCCTGACGGTGCGTACCGTGCGGCGTGTGCCGCCCATCTCGCCGGATATGGGGGTGCGTTCCTCGACCGTCACAGTCTCGCTAGGCGCCGTTGTCGACGTGGTCCTGGTCCTCGAGCTCGGGGGGCGCCGGCCGCGGGTGGCTGCGGACCCGGCCGCGGTCAGGGTGGCGCCGGCCGCGGGGTTGACGAACGACACTGCCCGCCCGGCCCGGCTGGTTACCGGGCCCATCGCCCCGGCCGCGCGTAGCCCTACATCTACAACAATTAGGACTATGGCCGGTATGGCGATCGTGGCGCCTGCCAGCATGAGGCCGGCGCCTATCCATGCCCTAGCGGTGTGCTTGGGCAGCAGGCAGAATTGACCGACGTTGCCGAGGACCGGAACGGAGATGCCCGGGAAACCGAATAGGCACGAGTCCGCGGAGTACGGTTCAATGTTCGCGGTGGTCTTGGCTTGCTGCATCGTGCCGGTGGTGCCCGGCACGTTGAGGTTGGGTGTCGTGCCCCCCGACATGTAGGCCTTGTACGCCCCGGAATCGTAGGTGCCCCACGGGGACCACCCGTTCGCCTTGTACTTCTCGACCGCGGCGCGTGCGTTAACGGCAGGGTCGAGGACGTTGGGCACGGGCTGGTTATGGGTGCCGTCCGACAGTTGCCACAGCCCCCACGAGGTTTGGGTGCCCCCGTTGTCGGTAGGGTTCTGGTCCCCGGAGCACCCCCCGGATTCGGCCAGGGCAATTGCGGCCGCTATCGGCGCCGTGCCCCTGCTGCCCCCCGCTTTGATCCACAGCCCCTCGAGCTCCGCATACGTGTACTTCGTGCCGGGGGTGCCGGTGTTGCCGGTGCACGGGGTAGGCATGGTCTAGCCCTTGGCGAACGGGTCCGCGGCGTTGGCAACGCCCTTCCAGAAATTGGGGTCGGCCGGCTTAAACGGGTGCTTGCCCGGTGCTGTGATCAACCCTCCCGGGAACAACTGGCTGTCAGGGATGGGACCGGGGCCCCCGGCCGGCCACTGATAGGGGTTGAGCGGCGACACCCACGAGTGAAACGGGATATCCCACCCGCGCATGAGCACCCACCCGTAAGAGCTCACAGCGTAGGCGAACCATCCGAGGATCATGCCCGCGGGCAGCATCACTGCTCCCCGTGCTCGTAGGCGGATATCTGCGCGCGGAGCTCAGCGACGGCACGGTTCGCGTATGCCTGCTCGGGTGTGACCCGGCGTTCGGACAAGCGCTGATAGAGCCGGTAGACCGTGTCGTGGTGCAGCAGCGCGAACGACACCAGCGCGATAACCGCCATGCTGGCGAGCTCGCGCACCGCGGTATCAACCGCGGCAGAGGGCAGGCTGTCACGCTTCGACGATTCGTCAGGCTGCATAGTTCTCCGTACCCGGCGCCTCAGATTTCAGGCCCGATTTAATCGCGTGCTGGTACTTGAAGAACATGCCCACGGCTGCTATGCCCCCTCCCATCAGGGGCCATAGCGTGCCGTCGAGCATGCACAGCAACGCTATCCACCCGGCCGCCTCGAGGTTGGTGAGGTTAACCCATTTGCCGATGGTGGGCGCGCGTGCGGCTGCGTTGAGCTCCGCGGTCTGGGGGCTGCTCATGTTGGCGCCGACGAGCTGATAGACGAGCTCGGCAGACACGGCAACCTTGAGCATGCGCCCCCCGTTGCCGTTAATCATCGCGTCTAGCGGCATGAGTCACCCCCTAACGGTGCGAGAAAAACGTCTACCGGATCCAACGGGTAGACAGGTATCTATCACGCCCGGGTTTGTCTCTAGGCTGCGAGCTTGGCGGCTGCGGCTGCTGTCTCGCCGGCGAGCTCCACCACGTAACCCCAATCGACGTGGGGGAACTTGCGGGCGTGCGCGGACACCCACTGCTCGAGCTCGGCCACCCGTTCCTTGACGGCGCCGGGGTTCTGCTCCGCTTCCTCCGCTGCCTCGAGCACCCGGCCGGCCAGGTCGTTGCCTGTCGTGATCGGAATGTCAGCGTTGGCGGCGAGGTGGGGGTGCGCGTCAACCTTGGCCTTGACGTGGTCGACCAGGGCTTGCCCGTACGTCACCACGGCCGGCGCCTGCTGGGCGCGCTTCTCCTGCTCGAGTTGCGTAAGCCTGGCCTGCATCTGCTGGATGGTGCGCAGCAGCGCCCCGGCGTCGATTTCGTCCGGCTGCGCGCCTGCCTGGAGCGCTGCGGCGCCGAGGTCCGCGGGGGATGCCTGCGGGCCCGGCCCGAGGTCCGCGGCGACCTGGCCGACCTGCTCGGCTGCTGCCTGCTGCGCCTGCTCCGGGGTAACCTGCGGCTGCTGCGGCTGCTGCGGCTGCTGCCCCGGCACTGGATAAGACATGAATCCCTCCTACGGTTCACGTTGCTAGGGGCGCCCGGCAGGCACCGTAATAGCGGCATGTGGAATGGTAGCGGCCCGGTGGGACCGGGACGCTATGACAGCACCATCGGCCGTGACCAGCGGGTGCGCGGTGCCGTACACGGCTTGTTCGTTCGCGTAGTCCACGATCGCCAGGGGCATAACCATGGGGGTTTGCTCCGTGCCGTACGGGTGCTGTGCGGCGCCGGGGCCGGCGCCTGCGTCATGCGCCATGATCCGCCGATGTAGCACGCTCACTTGCCCGCCCCCGTCTGCGCGTGGAACCGGCCGATCATGCCCATGGTGGCGATACGCGGTTTGGTTTGCTGCGCCGGGTTGGTGGGGTCATCCCCGAACGGTATCGACGGGATGTTAAACACGTACCGGGGCCCGTCCGGCTGCGGCAGCATGAGGTTTCCCGGGTGGGGGCCCGGATACCAGTTCGCGGCGATGCTCTCAGTGTCGTACACGTGCAGCGGCGGGGGGTTGCCGGCGCATGATGCGGCCCACCCGCCATCGCCTAGATTCCTGGTGAGGCTCACTGTGCCCCCTCTGTCTGGGATGCCTGCGCAATCTGGTCTGCGTAAACCTGCTGATAGGTCGTTGCCTGGTGGTAGTGCAGCGAGCTCGCCTGGCCGGGGCCGGTGGAGAAGACCGCGTCGTCCTGCCCGGGGCCCCCTACATCGGTGACTTCCGTTTCGCTTCCGCCCGCATTCCCCCCGGATTCCATGCCGGCCACGTCAAGGGTTGAGTGGTCCGCATCGGTCGGCGCCGGCGCCGCGGGCTTGGCCACGGGCTTAGGCGCCGGCTTGGGCGGGGGCTTCTTGGCTGCCGGCCGCTTGGGCGGGGGCTTCTTTTTGGGCTTGGGCTTGGGCTTCTTGGCCGGCCGTTTGGGGAACCGCATTATCGCCATCATGCCGCCTTGTGCTGCTGGCCTAGGCGCTGTTCATGCGCGACATGCCATTGATGCCACTGCGCCCCCGTCAACCATCGGTTGAGATCCCCTGACCAGAACAGTTGTTGCCCGTACGGGGGTTTGCGCGCGGGTGGCTTGGGTTTGGGCTTGGGCACGGGTGACGGCGCCGGCGTGCCCCCCGGCGAGCTCTGCTGGTCATGCAAGAACAGTAGGAACTGTTCCCATGACAGCCCGGTCGGTGATCCGCCGGCGACGGTGGACGCGGTCCCGGCCGCGGGCTGCGCCCCGGCCGCTTTGCCCTTGTTGCGGAGGTAGATATACCCGCCGATGAGGGCGACACCCCCCGCGGCCCACACCCACCACGGTTGCCCGCCGAACTGCTTACCCCCGGCCGGGCTCGAGCTCGAGGTTGCGACGTCGTCAGGCATTGGGCGCCTCGTACTGTCTCGGCCACCATGGCAGTTGCTTTACCCGCTGCAAGATGGCCTTGCGCGATAGCCTCGCGCTCGAGCTCCGCAACCCTAGTGCCACGTTGTTGGCGGGCACGGGCAGCAGCGCGGTTAGGCCGGGCTGTGTTGGCGAGTAAACCTGTATCGGCATGCCGGCGCCGGGGGGCTCCGCTAGGAATGTCTGATAGTACTTGTTCGGCCAGATGCCGTTAGGCGCATCACTGCTGCGCGCGGTGCCCGTCAGGGCCAGGTCCCCGAGGTCGGGTGACGGCGCCGTGTTGTGCATGTCCACGGGTATGCGGCGGGTGCCCGGGTACCCTTCAACGGCATACTTGTACGTCTGCGCGCCCCCGGCCGCAGCACGGTTGAAGTGCGGCAGGAATGCGGTTATACCCTGGCCGGGGCCCGGAGGGACACCCGGCATCCGGTATGACACCTCCGGCATGACGGGCCCCTAACTCAGCACTCGCGCGAGCACGCCGGCGATGAGCAGCCCGGCCGTGACACCGAGCCCGATCGTGAGTACTTGACCCCAACTGATACCCATAACGCGCCCCTTACTTGCCGGCCACGTAGCCGGCGACGGTCTGGGAGGTCTTGAGTACCTGATTGGTGACGGTGGGATGCGCCCACAAGTCAGCGATAATCAGGCCACCCGTGACCAGTGTCAGCAGTGCGAACACGCGGCCCATGCCTGCCCCTTCCTGTCATGCTGTCGCGGTGGAGCTCGAGGGCTGCCCCCCGGTGCCCGCGGCTGCTGCCTGCTGGACCTGGCCCCCGAGACCTTGGGGCCAGAGGTTGAAAACGCCGGCCACGTCGAGGCCGTACGCGGTGACGATAACGAAAGTGCCTGATCGGGGGACCACGTCCACCACTACGCCGAGGACCGCGAACAGTCCCGTAACGGCGAGCAGGGCCCCGGGCACGGGCAGATGCGCGCCCCCCTTGACCTGACGCCAGGTCACGATACCGAGACCTAGCAGCCAGGCGCCGGCGAGCGCGCCTTTCATCAGGCGCCCTTGGCCCGGCCGGTGTTGCCGATGCCGGTGAAGTGCTGCAACCCCCAGTAGGCGACGATGCCGAGGGCGAACGAGAACAGGCTGAATCGCACTTGATTTCTCCTAACGCGGTAGAGACCACCAGAGGTAGACGAGCAGGGCCAGGGCGATGGTCCCGGTGGACAGCACCCCGACCGTGTGACCTGACAGGCCGGCGCCCCCCGACGCTTGCACACCGAACCCCTGTTGCGCGGCTGTCTGCGGCCCCTGCGGCGATGCGTTGGCCGAGGTGCCCTGTACACCCGGCCAGGTGCCGAGGGCGAACCCCCCGCCGAGTCCAGTATCAAGCATCATGGCTGCTAGCCTCCCTAGCCTGGCACGCCGGTTTGTGTCTCGAGGTGGCCGGGCCCGCATGTCGCGGCTGCGCCCGTCGCTTGCACGGTGAGCGAATAACCCGTGTTGTCGTAGGCCGTGTCGATGACTGACAGGTTGCCCGGTACGGTCTGCGCCCCGGTCACGGTGAATGCCCCGGTGGCCAGGACAGCGCCGGCCGTGCCGTTCCCGCGGCGTATCCGCAAGGTGACCGCGGTCACCGATGCGGCGCCCACTAGGGGCACGTCGCCGCGGACCACGACGGGCAGCGTAAGAGGGTTAACGGCCGGCTGCGTGAACGCCAGCACTGCCTCAGAGGTCGGCGCCGACGCGCCCGACGTGATCCCCTTAACCTGCCTGTCAGACACGGTCAGTCTCACGCTTCGGGAAGCCCGCGGACCAGCGCGCCGGACGGCACGACCTGGCCCACGACCGCGTTAAGCGTGCCGGGGCTGTTGGAGATGGTGCCCCACGGGTAGCCGGCCAGTTCGATCTGCGTGCCCGGGTTGGTGGAGAGGAAGATTTCGCCCGTGTCGAGCAGCCCGAGCTCACGCTGAGACAACGAGGTCTTGCGCGAGATGTACATAAGGCCCGTGTCACGCGCTACCGGGATGGTGCCGGCCGCGGTCTGCGTGGTCGCGGCCGATGCGCCGATGCCCGTTGCAATCGCCATGTCCTCTTGGATGGTGGAGAACAGCGAATCGAGCAGCGGAACGCCATCGACAACGAGTTTCGGCCGGGTCGGGTAGGCGTCCACCCGCGCGCCGAGTGAGTCGCGGAGGTCGAGCAGCAGCCCGGTAAGGTAACCGCCGAGCCGCGGGAGCTGGATAAGCGTGCTGGCCTGGCTGGGAATGGTGGGGTTGCAGGGCTGAAAAATCCACTGCTCCGTGGTGCCGATTCCCGGGGGGTCCGCGGGCACATTCGGCAGCCAGTAGAAGTCAGCATCCACGGTCTCCGCGAGGGTCGGCAGCACGGACGGGGGCGTGCTAAACAGCGTGGCCGCGGGGGCCAGGTTGATTTGCAGGACGGGCAGCAGCGCGGCGTTGGCGCCCGAGATGACGCCGTAGCCCTTGGCGAACTCGAAAGGCAGGTACGAGGCGAACTGGAATGCGCCCGATGCCGCGGTGATGGGCGTGTTCTGGGGGCTGTTCTTGGGGTCTCTGATGAGGTCGAGGCCGAACTGCCCCCCGTACTTGGGCACCCCGTAGACGATGTCGAATCCGGGCCCGGTCAGGAGCTGGGTGCCGAAAGCATCCTTCATCTGCACCAATTGCGCGAGGGACCACGGCGCGTCTTGCCCGCCCGCGGTCGCGGCGATCACGCCGCCCGTGCCGGCCCCGGTGGTGGAGGTGACCAGCAGCCGGTATCCCTTGTTCCATCCGGGGGAGGACACCATAGGCC
>Ga0126373_10003504_pt1 | contig 11776 bp, 4 predicted proteins | sample PanSoiMetPlot_11_FD_92545 | JGI IMG/M metagenome (GOLD analysis project Ga0126373, IMG submission 92545) | Tropical forest soil microbial communities from Panama - MetaG Plot_11 | ecosystem: Environmental > Terrestrial > Soil > Tropical forest > Bulk soil | place: Panama | collected 2016-02-17
AAAGGCCTCGATTCCTGGATCCTCTTTGTCATTTGAATCTTTCCCCTCTTCCTTGGCCTTTTCCTCCTTTTCTTCCTTTTTTTTCTCTCTCTTTTGCTCCTGCTCGATGCGCTTCTGCGTTTTATCGTTTTCCTTCTTCTGTTCTTCGTCGGAGAGTGGCTTGCCGTCCTTTTTGACCAGGGTTGTGATCTCGTCGCCATTCAGATAGAAAAAGGTGTATTCGCTCACTTCTTTCTTGGTCACTTTTCCGGATTTGTCATATTCCGTTTCCTCTTCGACCTGAGTGCCTGCGTAGTTTTCCTTGATTTTGTCGATCTGCTTCTGGTTGGCATCGATCTCTTCAAAAAGCTTTTTCAAGTCGGGAAGCTGGACCTGAGATTTTTTCGGAAAGTCGAAGGTACGCTCTCCGATGGTTTCGTTGACGCTCGCCCGCGTAACCACGACCTGGTAAACGTCCGTTCCGCGGTGAAGTTCGATCTTGTAGGGGACTTTAAGGGTGTTCACCGTGCGATAGTCGTCGTAATAAATCTCCCGCGGAATACCCGCTAGCGAGCCCGTCTCTTTCACAATAAGGTGTGATTGGGAATCGAAGAATACATCCCATTGAACGCCGGTCGGATAAGTCAATTCCACCTGATAGGCGTCGCGGCCTCGCACGGAAACTTGCCCTTTATAAGCGACACCGATCTTTCTCTTCGCAAGTGCCTGTAAACGCGAGTTGTAATACTGCGCCGCTGCCTCCATCTCGAGCGCCTGCGGCCCTAAAAGCGTGGAAATCTCGCCCGCATCTGTATTGTGCCAAGCGGATTTACCATTGTAAGACTCGATAAAGATTTTCCCTTGGGATCGCAACTCTGAATAGTAACGATTGGGTTGTTTCACCATGAAGGTGAAGGTGCCGGGTTGTGAGTCTCCGGTATTGGTGACGTTGCCGTCGACTGCAAATGTTTGGAGGCGAGAAAGGGCTTTCGCACCTCCAGCTGCCTTAATGTATTGATCGATGATCTTCGAGGCGTCTTGAGCGCGGGCAAATGAGACAGAAAGCAAAGACAAGGAAAGGGAGAGCACAAATCGACCGAGTCGCTGCATGGAGCCCTTTTGAGGTACGTTCGAACCAAACCAAAAGTTTCGAATCCGGACCGACAAGCACCTATCCAGCATCATGGGAAAAGTTTTGCACATTTTCGGCCGTGCCAGCAGTGTCTGAGGTGGACTAGTCCGAAATATCAGCAGTTTAGCTGCAGAAAATGGCCTTTGGGGGACGGATTGTCTTGACAGTGAAACATCGCCCGGGCAGAATGACGAGGTTTCGCGCCACAGGACACTGCGCGAAAGTCCCCGATTCCGCGTTCTCGTGATGACACAAAATCGAACTCCCTGGCTAGCAGGTCTGTTTAATTCGCTCTTGACCAGAAGGAGGGCCTGATGATGCTTGCACGACCGGCGATGAAAATGAAAAAGCTCGCAATCTTACTTGCGAGCAGTCCGCTATTATTGCTTGTGGCGGAGGGAGCACCTGCGCAGACTGCGCCGCCGGTATCGGCCTCGCCTACGGATCTTTCTTTCGGCATACCCACAGGCACCACACCTGCGGTCAGCGCTGCGCAGCAAATCACACTCACGCTGTCCGGGCAAGCGCCGATCACTTTCACGGGCGCAAACTCGGGCGCCTCGGCGGTGCCAGTATCCGTTCCCGCGGATTTCATCGTGAACGGCAATTCCTGTACGGGCACGATTACTCCGCCTAACACTTGCCAGATCAGCGTGTACTTCTCCGATTCGGCAGCGCCTGATTTCACCCTGGAGACCGCAACGCTAACCATCAGCTATACAGTCAACCAGGTGCCCGGTGCGCTTACCGTGCCAATGAATGGAGCCTATGGAGCGATCGAGCTGTTCGGTGCGATCAACATTAATCCCTCCCTGTTTCCGGGCGTGACCTGGCCTCAATCTGCCGGCAACCCTGTCAAAACCGCGTCGATTGATCTTTCCTGTCCGACGAGCGGCCCGGTCCATGCGCTTCTCTCGTCAACGCCCGATGGACTCGGCAACGTCTTCCAGGACAACACGATTCAGATCACCGACACCATTCAGAAGCCTTCAACCGTCGTTACGACGACCAACGTGTGTTATGGAGGCGACCCGAATTTTCAGGGATTTACAGGATTTCCCGCCGGTACGACGAACTGTTTTCAAACCCCGTACGAGAGCGCCGCTGCCAGCTATTTCGGTCAGAATCCGGACTTGGCTACAGCAGGAGACGGTGGCCCAGGCAGCTTTGTCGCGACCTACGGCATTCAGCCAGTCGATCTGCAATCCGCCGGCTCGGGCCAAATCCTTTTCTACAATCCGGTTGTCCAACCGGGCTTGCAGACGCTGACAATACAGCTAACAGACGCTGGAGGCGACCTGGGTGCCGCAACGCTGCATCTGGTAACGAACTGCACCCAGACGGGCATAACGCCGGGAGGAACAATTACCGGCAACCCGATCACCGGTGGAAACGTGGCCTCGCAAACGCAGACATTTGTCTTTGACAACTCGCCCGGACAGAATATTTCGTTTACGACCAGCGAGGCAGCAGCGATACAACAGGGTACGGTGGGAGCGCCAAACGGCACGGTTCCGCAAGTGAAAAATTTCGGGGTTCCACAAGAGCTGTTCAACGAACTTGTGGCAAACACCTCGGCGGGTCCTGCAGTCTGCCTGAGGATGACAGGCGAGGTGGACCCAGTTACCTTGAAAACGCTGTGCAAGGCATTTATGCTCGTGTGCGTTGACCCAGCGACGGGCCTGTCGTCAGGTGACAACTGCGTTTCCGGCGCCGACACGGCGAGAAATTTGTATGATTCAGCACAATTCGCGTCGCCGGATGCGCCGACGGGAGTAAATTTCCTGCAAAGCGCTTGTGCGAATTTTATGTTGGTCGCGCACCAAGTCACCAATGGAACTTGTGCGGTGTCAAGTCCGCCGGGTCCGAATCCGACTACGCTGATCGGTCCGGGCTTCCTGCTCGGCAGCGACAATTGGCTGACGCAGAACAATACGACCAGCCAGCCATACAGCTCGACGAACTGTACTTTCATCGGGACGCTCGCAGGTGATCTGTGCCCGTTGGACACGTTGACGCAGTTCCGTGGAGCCGCAGACCCGCTCCCCGGCGGCACAACTGGCGGAAGGAACACGGTCTACGTGCCGGTAGTGAACAAGCCGCTGCCGTTTACTCACGCAAGTATCCGAGGGCAGATGAACGGGTGGGTAAACTCGGGCAACGTAACAGCGAACTTTAAGTCCTATGCAGCCACGTACAATCCAACGACGACGAATCCACCGTCGAATGGCTTCATGTCCGCGGCGCCATATAGCCTGACGTACGGAATCAGCAGCGCTTCGGTGCCGGTGCCTGACCCGACATATGCTGTACCAGGAGACGCGTCGAACCCCAACGACCACACCTCGTCTCAGTTTGCCGCGCCCCTCTGCAATGCGCAAGGCGGCATCACTCCCCCGTCGTTCTCTTCCAGTGCTGTTTTCGAGGGTCTTGCAGAGGGACTGTATAATCTGCACTATTTCACGACCGATTGCGCTCTTACCGAAGAGCTCTTGTTCAATCCTTCGGACCAGCAATTGAAGGACCCGACTGCCAACTGGGCGAGTTTCCCGGTTCTGACATTTGGGGTGGACACGACCCTACCGACGATCACCACCCCAGCCGTGTCGGTGTCCAATTCAAAGGTGGTAACGGCTACCTATACTTGCAGCGATACGGGGTCTTCCATTGTAAACTCCGGAATCGCGCAATGTGGCCCGTACCAGCAAGTTTTGTCGGGCAGCCCCCTTACGGGGCCGTTGTCCGTTCCTACAACGGACACCACGTTCCCCAATGCGCTGGGACCCCATACGGTCACCGTAACGGCGAAGGATGTGGCGGGGAACACCGCATCTTCGACCGTGAGTTACAGCGTACCTTATGCAATCATCGCGCTTTACAATCAGAACGTCGCTGTCCAGTCCGGGTCAACCATTCCGATCAAAATGTACCTGGCCTCCCTGACCGGAAAAGACCTATCGAGCGCCAGCATCATCGTGCATGCCACCGGACTTTTCCACATACCCAACGGTCCGAGCCATCCCGTTGTGGCCGCCGGGACTGCTAACCCGAATAATAACTTTCGCTTCGATTCCACGCTGGGACCGAGCGGCGGATATATTTTCAACCTCAACACCAGCGGCCTCGGCAAGGGCAATTGGGTCATCCAGTTCACTGTTGGGAGCGACCCGACCATTCAGACCCTCGGCTTCGGGATCAATTGAGGCAGGACTTCTAGACACAAGGATACCGGGCCCTGCCGGGCGCCCGGTTTTTCTTTCCCGCGAAACTACGCCGGACAGCAACAAGCGTGCGCTTGAATTGGGTATCGGCGCTAACTAACGAATATAACGCCTCCCTGCTGCGCGTCGATCTTCCAATTCAACAATCGAACAATGCTATCCGCGGGGAGAGCACAATTCCAAATTCGTGATGCCCAACGGAGAGGAAGCATCCGGGTTGAGACCTTGGATCGAATCCGAGAACTCGCGGATGAATTAGGGATTTTTCCACAGCGACTGCTGGCCTGCCCGAACGGCCGGACTAGTTCTTTCCCTGCTGCGTGCCCGGCGTGGCTTGCTGGAGCATGGCTTTCAAATCGGCTCGGCCGGTCAGTTTTTCCGCCCCTGATTCCTTGCTCAACTCGTTCAATAGCGTTGTTGCCTGTCGGTAGTGCACCTCCGCTTCCGTGGTATGCCCGGTCGATTGCAACACGCTTCCCAACAAGAACTGAATGCGCACCGTTTCCAGACGAAGGCCCAGTTTTTCGCTTTGTCCGAGAGCAAGATCCAGCTCGTCGCGGGCATGCGCGTACTCCTTGGAATTGACAAGCGCCTGCGCCAAATCCACGGAACTTCGGACGGCATAGTATTTCAGGTGAAGGCTGGCGGCGGTCTGGATAGCGCCCCGCAGTTCGGCGATTGCGGACTGGGGACGCCCCTCAGCGATGGCTACGCGGGCCAGATTCGTCTTTGCGATGAGCAGCGTATCTTGCACTTTTCCTTTCGTCGCGGCGACCGCCGCCTGCTGATAGAAAGTCCTGGCGGATTTCAGGTCGCCCTGGTAAAAAGCAATGTCTCCGCGGCTGATCAGGATCTGGCTATTGAGGCTTTCGTTCTTCAAACCGCGCGCGATCCCCGAAGCTTCGTCCAAAACGGGTCCTGACTCCGAGCCCCGCCCGGCCACCGCCAGCGCATCCGCCAGCGAGGTGAGTGCTGTGGCCATTTCCACGCTGTAGTTGTTGCCGGCCCGGTAACTTTTGACTGAGTCCTGCATAGCACTCACAGCGGCGCCCAAGCGGCCCTGAGACACAAAGACCGTGCCAATCTGCCATGACACGCCCGCGGTTACATTGGTGTCTCCGGCCTTGCGCGAGGCTTCGAGAGCGCCCATCAGGTTCGAAAGAGACTTGTCGTAATCACCGATCGCCGAGTACACCTCTCCCATCGAGCGCAGGGTCATGGCAAGGTAATCTGGCTGGTTAAGCTTGCGGCGCAACTCCAGAGACTGCTGCAGATAGGTAAGCGCGTTATCGGTGTCCCCTTTGGCTAGGTAAAGGTTACCGATATTGCTGAGGCATAGAGCCTGATAGTTTTCGTCGCCTGCTTCCCGCTGAATCTGCAGTGCGTCCTTGTAGTCTTGCAGGGCCTTGTCGTACTCGCCGCGCGCCTCGTAGAAAGCGCCGCGGTTGATTAAGATGTCGCCGTAATCCTTCTTCATTCCAATTTCGCGAAGAATCTGGAGGGATTGGCCGAAGCTCGCGCTGGCCGCCTCGGGTTTTCCGAGTGTGATCTGAACTTGCGCGAGTTCGGAGAGATTATTCGCGAGCAGGCGTTTGAGACCGAGCCGTTTGCTGATCTCCATGGAGTCCAGATAATTCTTCATGGCCTCCTCGGGCTTATTCATATAGCGATAGGAAACGCCCAGTGCCTGCAGGACTAGCGCCCTCTGCTCGTCATTGTTGGTTTGAACCGCCAAGCTGAGAGCCTGATTGAGGGGGCCGAGCGAGCCCTGCGGACTACCCTGAAGGTAATCAATGCCGCTCATCTGCCAGAGGGTCCTGATGCTCTTGGAGTCGACCTTTAGAATGTTATTGAACTGAGCGCGAGCCTTGTCGTACTCGCCCTGGTCCAGATAGACACTGCCCAAGGCATATTCGATATCGACATTATCCGGCATAATTTTCGAAAGATTCTCATAAGCCTCAATTGCTTTTTTGTTGTCCTTTGCGATTCTGGCCCGATTTGCCTCAATCAAATACTTCTCGCCTTGCGGCAAAGGCGCACTCAGATCGACTGCCTTGCGGGAATTCCGGTCAGCATCCACGTCATAGCCCAGCGCCGAATTGGCTTCGGCGAGGCGCGAGTACGCGAGCGCGAAATTGGGATCTTCCTTGGTAGCAGCGTCGAAGGTCTTTACAGCTTCGAGATTCCTGCCGTCATGCAGGAGTTGTACGCCTTGGGTGTAGTAGCGCAGTGCGAGGGTCGACTTTGACGACGGCTGGAACGAACTCGCCTTCAATTCCTTCATGGCGCTGGCTGAGACAGAGAGACTCTGGCGAATCTGCTCCGCGATCTGACTGACCGTGCCCGAGATGTCCTTTTCGGCGGGCGAATCGACAACAATCGGATAGCGCCGATCATGCTTTAAGTCCTGCAAAGTGCCTTCGATATGGATTTTGTCGCTATTTCGAACATACTTGCCCCAAAAAATGGCGTTCGCTGGGCTAGACTCGGCGATATGGCCGACCGAGGTCGCATCCATCGGCGACTCGGGCGTGATGCGCAGGTCGGAAAGAACCTGCTGAAGACGTTCCGGCGCGATCACGCGCATCTGCGCTGATTGGCCGACTCCCGTGCTCAGCATGTCGGCAAGCGTCGGACCGAGCCAATCGAGCGAACTGTCTCCCGAGGCGTTCCGGAACGGCAGAATCGCCAAGGATAATTCTGGAGCCTTTACACTTCCGGCTCCAGTGGTCGAGGACACTGAGCGAACCAACCCGGTTTTGAGAACCCATCCGCCCGCGAGCATCACCAGAACGAGGGCACCAATACCGATCCATTTCCATGGGAGGGTCGGTTTGGGAGGCGCAACCGGCACGGCCGCGAGGGAAGCCAGCGTCGGGCGGGCACCCTGGTAGGCATCAAGGTCCTCGAGGATCTCCTGGACGTTCTGATAGCGGTGAGCAAGTTCGCGTTCCAGGCATTTGGAAACGATATCGCTGAGACCCTTGGGAATGCTGGCGTCGAGTTCCGCCGCAGGCAGGGCGCGCTCCTGATTGCGGCGCAGGAGACTGGCCATAGCCGTGTCCGCCTTGTAAGGCGTCTTACCGGTTAGCATTTCGTAGAAAATCAAGCCCACCGCGAAAATGTCGGAACGCTGGTCAAGGGGCTTGCCCATCGACTGCTCGGGAGACATGTACTCGATCGTGCCGAGTAGCGCGCCGGTTTGTGTCATACCTTCGGATTCGATCGAACGGGCCAAACCGAAATCCATTACCAGGATGCGGTCGGTCTTGCTGTCCTGCATGATGTTCTGGGGCTTCAGGTCGCGATGAATTACACCGGCGCTGTGCGCCGCTTCAAGCGCGAGGCAAACCTGGCGAATAATCTCGACGGCGCGCTCGGGAGCGAGTTTCCCATTGTCGATCAGAATGTGCCGAAGGTCGGAACCATCGACATACTCCATGGTGATGAACTTCACGCCGTCAGCTTCAGCAATGTCGTAGATTCGGATGACGTTTTTGTGCGTGACTTGATGCGCGGTAAGGAGTTCCTGCTTAAAGCGTGCGAGAATCGTCGGATTCGAGGCCAGTTCTGGGCGGATCAGTTTTAGCGCCACCGTGCGTTCGACTTCGCGGTCTAGAGCCTTGTAAACCGCGCCCATTCCGCCTTCGCCAAGTAACTGCAAGATTTCATAGCGGCCTCCGAGCACGTCGCCCGGATTCAGGGCAGTTTCCTTCATATAAATGCCCGACAGCGGTCGCCGCAAGGCGGACCTCGACTGCATGTCGTCCAAGTAAGTGGCGTCCGGATAAGGCACGTAAGTGGCTGGTTTGTCCGGAGGCGGCGGAGGGGTCACGGGCGCGTCCGAGATTGTGGCACCGTCGTTGGAACCTAATGGAACGTCGCTTGAGGAACTGTCGCCCTTTGCAGGTACACCAATCCCTTGTGGCCCGGTTCCGGGCAGTCCTTGGCTCCCTCTACCCTTCTTGGACTTCGGATCCTCCATAATTTTCAAGGGCTCCAGGCCGGTCCTGTCCCGCCGAACCCGGAACAGCTATGGTTGCTAAGTATATCCGCTTATAGACATCAGCGCAGCACCTGGAAGCAATTCGAGCTGGAAAGACAGCGTGAAACATTGCCTGGAGGAGCGCTGGGCGCCCTGCCAGTTCCATGCGGCTGGGAGGGCAGTACTTCATGAATTCGCGGAACTGAGCGCGAGGGCCACGCAGTCCGTCCTTTCGGGCTCGAAGGTCGGCTGGCCTTATTATGGCTTTTTCTTCTTGCCGCCCAGTAGGCCCGTCAATTGATTGACGGCGTCTCCCGCGGCGCCACTCCCTGTCGCGCCCGTGACGCTGTTTGCCAGGTTGGCTGCCCCACCGGGACAGCTCAGTTGTGACTTTAGCAAGCTGGCGGTGGCACCGCCAACGTCCGGCGCGAACTGGGGATTTGCGGTGGTACCGTGAATCTGGAAGGGCACCTTGATCGCGCCGCCCTTGCAGTTAGTCCCACCACCCAACACCTGCCCAACGGCACCTCCGCCTACAGACGCGGCCGCCGTCGAAACGACGGCGCTATTCACCGTCGCGACCATGTTGAAGTTCATGTTGTTCTTGGCATCCAGAGTGCCTCCGCCGACGACAGTGCCGAGGCTCGGCACCACCAGATTGAAGTTGTCCGCCTTTATTCCTGTTGTGGCCATGTGAACGTCGCTCGTCATCTTTTCGATCACTAGATCCTGTCCGGTTTTAATTCCCGCCAGCGAGGCAACACTTGACATCTTTTGCCCGAGGTCGAAGCCGGAAAGCTTTCCATTGAAGAGCCCTATGTTTCCGTCGGTGACCAACTTGTCTGTTGGACCGGTTAGGTGCAGATTTGCGCTGAGCGTTCCAGCCGTCAGCTTGGAGCCTTGAGGAACATTAATGGCCAGAGCAGGAAGAAAGGACTCCAGATCGGTCGCGGGCATGCCTTCACCGGAGACTTTCATGTCTACCACAAAGGCATCGCCTTCGGACTTGTACCTGCCGCTTAAGTGTGCTTTGGCGTTACCAATGTTCAAAGTCGAGGGATTCAGAACGCCTTCACCCTTGGCCAGATCGTAACGCGTGTCGAAATTAATTATTGCCGGGACACCGGCAGGCGATCCGCCGGCAACCAGCACCGCCTTCGAAATCTTGGCTTGCCCCTTGGTGGTCATCTCGCCATTTCGGCTGACCAGATTGGCATCGACGTCGACAAGACCTCCGAGCCCGACGCTCGGATCGAGAAAACCAGTGGCGCCGAGATTGAGGTTGCTCACCGTTAGCTTCACATCTTGCGGCGTAAAGGCTGCGTCTTTCTGGTCGACAGGACCGACCTTCCCATTGATCTTCATTGTGCCGCCGTTCGGCCCTTCCATCGAAAAGTCGATCGGGAAATTGTTGCCCATCGAGACGTCATTGGCCGTCAAATTGACCTTGTTGTAGACGGTACGCTTCTTGGAGTTGGTGTTGCCCAACGTGATTTGGCCGTCTTCAAGCGAAAGCTTCTTGATAGATACCGATTCCGCCATCTTGCTGCTGGATCCGGAACCGCCGGAACTCGGGGCCGCCGGCTTCTTTTCGACCGATGCGGAATTCCCACCGATAGACGAAAAGTTCCATCTGCCGCTTGGGTCCTTCAACATCGTGACCTGGGGATTTTCGACCGTGATCTCGGTAACGTTAACTTGCTGGGAAAAAATCAGCGGGACTAGTTCGACTCCGACCTTCACCTTCTTTGCAGTGATGAACGGCCCAGAGTTGAACTTCGGGTCGTCGCTGATTGACAAATCATCGATCCCCAGCGAGCCGCCCAGAATCGACAAGCTTAGGTCGCCGAGTTGCACCTTTCGGCCAAGGGCCTCGGAGGCCCTGGCTTCAATCGTGGGACGGAATTTGTTTACGGGGATTAAGAAAGGCAGGACTAGCAAAATCACGATTAATCCAAGGATGGCGATGCCAATCCATTTCAGCGTGCGGCTCATGGATTCCTCCGGGAGGGCAGGCTTAGGCGGGGGCCCTACTTGTGTGCGAGGCGATAATATCACACCGTGGGAACCGGGGGGTGGCTCTAGGCTTGTCGAGATCGGCGGTTAGTTTGTTATCCTACCGCACGTGAAGATCCCCTTTTTGATTGATACAGATACGGCCTCTGATGACGCCGTGGCGTTGATCATGGCGCTGCGCTCGCCGGAGATTCAAGTGCTGGCCATCACGACGGTTGCGGGAAATGTTGCCGTCGAACAGGCAGCACGGAACGCCCTTTACACGGCGGAGCTTTGTGGTGCCGACGTGCCGGTGTTCCTTGGCGCAGCGAACCCGCTCAAACGGGCTCATGCGCCGGCAGACTGGTTTCACGGGAAGGACGGCCTCGGCGACCACGGCTATCCGCTTCCAAGACGCACGGTGGAAAGGCGAGGTGCTGTTGATGCCATCGCGGAGACAATCCGATCGAATCCTGGTCTGGTGCTGGTCACGCTTGGGCCGCTGACGAATATCGCGCTGGCACTCCAAAAAAATCCGGGCACCGCGGCACATGTCAACCGTTGCGTGATCATGGGCGGAGCGCCCTGCTGCGAGGGCAACGTCACGCCGGCCGCTGAGTACAACATCTGGTGCGATCCGGAAGCGGCTCGGATCGTGTTGCAGAGCGGCCTACCGATTGAACTCGTTGGCTGGCACCTGAGCCGCGGCCAAGCGGTGCTCGCCCCAGGAGATATAGAAAAGGTTCTGAGATTTGATACTCCCCTAGCCAGATTTGCTATCGAATGCAACAGCCGAGGCCGGGAAGCCTTTTTCGAGCAAACCGGCGAGCACGGCATCTGCTTGCCCGATCCCGTCGCAATGGCGATCGCGTTGGATCCAACGATTGTGGCCTCGCGATCCAGGCATTTCGTTGACATCGCGACAGACAGCGAACTCACCCGCGGCATGACGGTCGTGGACCGCCTAAACGTTGCCAGAAACGAACGCAATTGCGCCACGTGGGTGGCAAGTCTCGCCGCAGGACACCAAGCGGAAGTGGCATGGACAATCGATAACGCCCGGTGGAAGGAAGCGCTTTACACCGCGCTCCACTAGCGAGGAGTCATCGGCCTAAGGTCTCGCCACTGACATTCCTGTCCTGCGGCAAACCAAAGCGAAATACGCGAAACTGCACTGGTCAGACAGCAAATCAGCGGTCCTCTCAGAGTCGCTGTTGCATTTCTTGAACCTGTCCGGGCGACTTTTCGATTCGCTGGCGTACGACGCCGACATGCAGCCTCAAGGCATAGAGCAGCGGCTGAAACGCCATTGGCAACGAGAGCCGGCTCGCTCGTTCTTCGAGTTGATTCAATCGTTCGATGTAATTCTGTGAGTGATCGAGCGGAGAGGAAGCCATTTCGCCCTCCAGCACCATCAATTCGGAATAGAGCTTGTAGATCCGGCGGTGCTGCAGCCAGCTG
>Ga0126373_10003507_pt1 | contig 11771 bp, 10 predicted proteins | sample PanSoiMetPlot_11_FD_92545 | JGI IMG/M metagenome (GOLD analysis project Ga0126373, IMG submission 92545) | Tropical forest soil microbial communities from Panama - MetaG Plot_11 | ecosystem: Environmental > Terrestrial > Soil > Tropical forest > Bulk soil | place: Panama | collected 2016-02-17
AATCAGACTGGAATTCAACTTTGTATATGCCCCGCCTGAAGTCATCGAACGATAGGCGTTGTAACCTGCAACGGGAGAGGTACTTGCATTCCACGACAAGTCGACTTGTGGTGGGATGACCGTTAGCGTCACGGTAGTGGTGTGCAGGATACCGCCACCACTTCCAGTCACCCTGATGCTGTACGTGCCCGCTGCCGTGCTGCTGCCCACCGCAATCGTCATTTTGGAAGTGCCCGAGCCAGGCGCGGCAATCGGCTTGGGGCTAAAGCCGACGGTAGTGCCGGAGGGAACACCGCTCGCCGACAGGCTGATGGCGTTATTGAAGCCCCCGCTCACCGCGGTAGTGATGGTCGAGCTGCCGTGGTTGCCTTGCGCTACGGTGACCGAAGTCGGCGAAGCACTGACGGCAAAATTAGGCGTCGTAACAGTCAGCGTGGCGTACGTAGTGTGCTGGATATCGCCGCCTCTTCCGGTCACCGTAATGCGATAGGTGCCCACTGCCGTGCTGCTGCCCACCGCGATCGTCATTTTGGAAGTGCCCGAGCCGGGCGGGGCAATCGGGTTGGGGCTGAAGAAGCTGGCGCTGGTGCCCGGAGGAACACCGCTCGCCGACAGGCTGATGGCATTGTTGAAGCCTCCGCTCACCGTGGTGGTAATGGTCGAGCTGGCGTGGCCGCCTCGCGCTACGCTGACCGAAGCCGGCGCAGCACTGATCGTGAAATCCTTCGCTGGACCAGTTACCATCACTCCAGCGAAACCGTTGATTCCGGCCAAGCTCGCGTTGATGGTCGTGCTACCAGTCGCTAGACCTGTACTCAACCCACCTTTGCGGATCGATGCCAGCGAGGAGTTAGTAGCGGTCCATGTCACGGAATTACTCAGGTCACGAAGGCTCCCGTCCCAATAAGCTCCCGCAGCATTGAACTGTTGCTGAGATCCCTTTGCAATGGAAGCGCTCGCTGGTGTCACCTTCAGCGATACCAATCCTGCACGGTTATAGATTTGCTGGATCTCTTCAGCGGAAAGGGCATAGTTGTAGATTCGTAAATCGGTTACCTTGCCGGAACTAAATTCCGAACCCCCCGGTCCTGTGAACAGGAACATCGGATTCTTGCCAAAACCATTGGTATTGGTTGACGCGCCGAGGTTCCACGTGGGGCTCTGCACTACGCCGTCGACATACAGTGACACTTCCTTGCCGGCTGATTGAGTCTTATCAAAAACAACCGCGAGGTGATGCCACTCTCCCGACGACGGTTGGCGATAGCAGTTCGAGGTGTCTCCCACGTCTCCGTGCAATCCGACCTGAATGCCGTGACAAACATCATCGTCAGGAAGCACAATGAAGCCGGTCGTTGACTTGCGGTAGTCGCTCGTGCCCTCGAAGAGTGCTGCGCCTCCCGCAGTTGTGTAGGTTCGGTTCACCCAAAGGGCGATGGTAATTGCCCTGAAGGCGCTGAGATCAATGGTAGGAATGCTGACATACTGATGCTCTTCCTCGTTGGCTTCGACGGCACCACCGGTTGGGCCACTTGCCCATTTGACACCGTTGGCTAGGAGGGCCGTATACCCGTGACCTGAGGAGTCACTGACCGTGCTTCCCGAGCCCTCATTAAACTCCCAGTGGGTTATTGGAGTCTGAGCTACCGCGGGCGTCAGAGCTAGGGGAACAAATAGGAGCACATGCAATTTCAAAAAAAATCGCATAGGAGGTCTCCAGTGACCGATCTCGGTTCTCAAAACCAGGAAAACTGCTCCCAGACACGTTCCCAGCCAATGACAAGCACATTCACATCCGCTGCTTGCCTACTAGCAGGTTTGTTCCAGGAACATGAGCAACGAGAGTGTCGCCAAGGCCTCCGATTGACGATCAACTGTCAACGGCAAATCTGAATACTTCCCCCTCAGCCGGACATTCTTCAGCCGATGCTTTGCGGGAAGCGGCAATTGAAACAAAAGACTTGTTGGCTTCGTTTCGCAAAAATAGCTTTGTTGCAATTCGCTAGCTTTTCAGGAGCTTAAAATCAAGCGCCAAGCCAGATCAAATGGAACCTGATGATTATACCGTACACGAAAGTGGCGGACCTTTACCTTATTGGTTCTTAGGGCCTAGTGGTCAGTGGAAACCTGGATCGTCACAGGAGCGGGCACATGCTCACCCTTGCGCGCCCGCTGTAGGCGTTCCAGTTGATTGATGGCGTGAGCCAATTGCCGCTGGGCGCTCGTTTCGTAGCGAAGAACCTGGTCCATGTACTGGTTTGCAGGAACTAGTTCAACATCCATATCCAAGGCCCGTTTCTGCCTCCACCAGCAAACCGCTATCTTCTCAACCATCATCTCTTCAAGTCGGCCAACAGGCTGAAGATCTTGGTCAAGTGCGGCCAGCAATTCCGCAAACTGAGCAGACTCCTCTGTACGACCCTTTGCAATCAGCACCGTAGAAGCCAATAAGCCGTGCTTCAAGGCATTCAGTCGTGAATGGTTCTTCCCCGCTTCGGTCTTGGGTCCCGTCGAAAGTTGTGCGTTTTCGCGATTCGCTTTGAGCTTCGCAGCAGAGACGGAAGATCCACCATTGTCTCGCTCGTTTCCCTCGTCGCCTACGGATATGATCTCGAAATCCTCCATAACGTTTTCCTGAGTTCTTTCGGCTGAATCTTAAGTAGCAGCAGTGTGTGTGAATCAAGCGCTGGCGGAAATCCTTGCTCCTTCGCTTGCACTCTCTTTTTGATATATCAGCAAAACATCAATTTGGCCATGCTCCCCTTGGGGATCTGGCCCGCCTCTGTACGTGCCAACGGCACCCTACTTCACACGGTCACGCGGGAGCGCGCCACGAAAGCCCAGAAAGCGGCTAATGCATTTAGCGCCTTCCTTTTCGTATACGACAAGGCCGGCTTGAAGAAGCGCGTCGCAGATCTGCGCGACGCTCCTGCCCTCTGATGCTGCAATAGATTCCAGCTTCTCTTTCAGCTGAGAGCGGACTCTAAAGTTGATCCTCGAATCTTTTGGGCTCATTCCGAGGCGGATTTTACCATTCCGGAATCCCCAATCCCCTTGACAAACTAGGCTCACTAATGCCACAATGGGGTACATTGGAGTTCAATATACCCCACGCGGAAATCGGTCATGACTACTGACAAATCTTCAATCGCCGCCAGGTCTCCGGAGGTGCGGAAGTTCAGAACAAATCTGCTTCGCGATAACCTCCGCACAGCCAAGAGGCTGTTGGGCCCTGTCCTAGGAGCCCGAATGGCCGCTCAGCTCAATGCGCTAACTCTAGACCACGGATTTTCCATCAAGGCCGGCGAACTTCAAGTTATCGACGGCGGCTGGTACGTAACTCACACCGGTTTGTTGCGGCTGGCGCGGCGCAAGAAATGCCGCGGCATCCACGTGGAGGCTGTCGATACACTGTGTGATTCCGCGGCCAATCGCTATGTACTAAAACCTACGGTCTATCCCAGCAAAGAATCCGCCGGCATCGTCGGCTACGGAGACGCGGATCCTTCCAACGTCTCTGCTCTAGTCAGCGGCGCTGAGATGCGCATCGCCGAAACCCGTGCTGTCAACCGCGCCCTGCGCAAAGCCTATGGCATCGGCATCTGCTCGGTAGACGAGTTGGGAAGCCGCTCCAGCGCGATCGCAGCCACTGCCAATGCACCGAAGATCCCACCGTCCGGCACCAAGGGCAACAGCAACGGACGTGGTCACAAGGGCGCGATCAGTTGTGTCAGATCATCCGCCAGCACCAGCTCGATCCCGAACTGGTCAAAGCCTATGCCGTCGACTTCTGTGGTACCAAGACCCTCAAAGATGCCTCTCGGGACCGGGTCGAAACCTTTGTCCAGCAGTTGTCGGAGAGAGCGACGAAGGACCCCGCTTCAGGTGACAAGCCTTGCAGTTTGAGCAAAAAAAAGCCCTCGATTGCGAGGGCGGTTGTTACAGGCTTTATCTTTGCCTACTTTAAGTTGCGAATTGTGCTATTGTCGGGTTACTTGCTATTCAATAACTGAAACCGGATCGAGAGCACGCGACGGACGCCTCTCAGAAGTGAATTTTCCTGCAGCCAGCCAAATTCAGCGCCAACTTTTTCTGCTTGTCTGCTTGCTTCAAGCGCACCATATCTAGCGCTCGAGCATGTTAAATGGAATCCTCAAACCAGCAGGTCAGGTGTATTCCGTTGGGTATGAGGCGAGGTTCTCCTCCAGATGGGTGATCGGAACGTCGCACTCCACCGCAATCGCAACTTCGCCCTTGTTATCCCCGCGTTCGACGCGCACAATCTTGCCCTCGCCTGCGAGATGTATACAACGAGCTCCTTTACCCTTCCGGATACATATCCTGAACCTAACCGGCGTGTGCAGGGGAATCACGGTCGCACTGCTTATTAATATTCCCCCGATGCTAACGTTTTTGGTGACAGCTTCGACTTCGCTGTTGGTTCCGCCGATCAGATACTGCACCATCACCGGATATTCGATGTTGAATCGACGGAACCTCCGAGCCTTCTCACCAACTGACCCGTTTGCTGAGGTTTGCATGTCCGTGTCCTCAAGGTGTTTTGATCCAGCCAAAACAATGGGAATGACCATGTCCTATTGCCCCCAGTCTTATTCGACGGTGTCCCGGAGCGATAAAAAGGGTGCGATGGTACGCCCCAGATCCAGAGATGTAGCAGGTTACATGCCAAACCCGATGTTTGCTGGAAACGGGAACCAAGAAGATCACTCTGCCAACTCTGATGGAAATCGAGTTCCTATTCCTTTTTGTGAAGGAAGCGGTTAGACGCCTGTCTTCTCGTCAGTCAGTGCTCGTCGAAGCCCCGATCATGGCTGGATTGACCTGATCCACACCAACGGAAAGTCATTTATCTTCGATTTTGCGGGACGTCAATCGATCTGTTGAAGAGTCTGCTGGGCACGCACGGCATCGTCGCCCGCGAGTTTGAGCTTCAAGGCTGCCTCGAGTTCGGATCGGGCAGTTCGCTTGTCGCCGTTTGCCAGCTCTACCATTCCGAGATGGTAATGATACGTCGCGTTGTTGGGGACCTTTTGCACGCACTCTCGTAGCAATGGGAGGGCATTGCGATAGTTCCCTGTCGAGTAATAAACCCATGCGAGTATATTGCTAACGCCCGTGTCTGAGGGGAGCTGTTGCTTAGCGATTTGCGCCATGCCCAGTGCCACGTTTAGATCGCCTCCTTGCAGCAGATACAGCCAAGCGAGGTTGGCATTGGCCAAGGCGGACTGCGGGTCATACGTCAAGGCTGCCTCATAGCATTGCCGCGCCGAAACGAGGTCGTTCTTCCGCAGATACATGTTGCCTAGAAGCACTTGCACTGGAGCGAGTTTGGGATTGGAGGCGAGCATCTGCTTGTACTGGGCGATCGCCCGGTCGACATCGCCTTGAGCACGGTACAGGTCCCCAAGTTCAAGGTGCGCCTGATCCAACTTCGGGTCGAGTTGAACGGCCAGCAGCAGCTCCCTCTCGGCATCTGGATACTGATTGGCGCCGACATATAGTCGGCCCAGAATGAAATGCCCGGCAGAATTATTCGGCGAAGCAACCACGAAGCGCTTCGCCAAGTCAATCGCGTCGGACCTCCGGTTGCGAGTGACCAGGAAAATGGTCATTGCGTCTAGGGCTGCCGTGTTAGAAGGATCTGCCTGCAGCGCTGCTGCGTACTCCTTTTCCGCCAGTGTATCTTTGTTCTCGACCGCGTAAGTCGCCGCGTCGTATAGCATCGGCGAGGGGGAGTTGGTCGCCAGGCTTCTCGCCTCAGAGAATTGCTCGTGTGCACCGGCAAAATCTTTGTTGGCAAAAAGAACGCGGCCCAACAGCACATGCGAAGAGGCATCGTTTGGAGCCAGCCGTACAATGTGCCGGGCACGCTCTTCGGCCAATGGCAACTTGCCTTGGACGATGTCGTATTCCGCGGTGACACGCAGAGCTTCGACCATGTCGGGGGAGATGGCCAGTGCCGCCAAGAACTCTCCTTGGGCCCGTTCCGTCTCGCCCTGCTGCAAGTAGGCACTGCCCAGGAGGTAGTGCGCCTGAGCCGATTTGCGATCGTCCTTGACGAGTTTTTCTAACTCCGCGACCGCCTCCTGGCTCTTTCCAGTACCCAGTAGGATCTGGCAACGCTGCAAGCGTGCGATGATGTCTCCCGGCTTGCTCTGCAGCACCTCCTGATTCAGACGTTTTGCCTGATCAATTCGATTCGTTACAAGATACGCATCGACAGCGTGTGTCTTAAGAGTTGAATCTTTCGGAAATTGCTTCATTCCGCGTTCGTACACGGCAATAGCGTCGCTAATCTGCCTGCGGCCTAAATAGAAGTCCCCTACGAGTAGAGTCACCTCAGGAGATTTCGGGAACTTGTCTGAAAGACGCTGCAGCATGGCCTTCGCGCCCACATGATCTTCCCTCTCATACAGCAGGTTCGCATAGAAAAGGTACAGTTCCTTGGCATCGGGAACTGCAGCAATACCCTGCTCCAGTGTCTGTTCGGCCTGTGGAAGTTGCGATTGCAAGCGGTACAGGTTGGCCAAATTGAGGTAGGCCTGAACAAACTTGGGGTTGAGAGCGATGGCTTTTCGAAGACCCTCCTCCCCTAGCGAGTAGCGCCGTGCCGAGATTTCCGCCAGTCCAAGATTAGCCTGAGCGTTAGCGTCGTTAGGCGCCAGTTCGGCGGCTTTGGTGAATGCCGTGATCGCCTCCGAGAAGGATTGGCGGCCCACCAACGATTCTCCGATGAGCTGATAAGCGATGGCATTTTGTGGGTCTATTTCCAGCGCCTGTTTGGCCGCGCTCTCGGCCTTTTCGTACTGACCGGCGAGAGCATAAATTTGAGCCATTCCCAACCGGGCATCCACATTCTTCGGGTCAAGTAGTGCAGCAGTCTCAAAATTCTGGAAGGCACTCGGAGGGTTCTTCAGCGCGAAATACGCCTGGGCCAGCCGGAGATGCGCTTCCGCCGAGCGGGGAGCTTTCTTCACGGCATTAAGAAACTGTATTCGCGCCGCATCGTATTTGCCATTCTCCATGTAGCGTTGGCCGCTCTTCAGATACGACTGAGCACTTTGGCACGCTAGACCCGAGGCGAAAACCAGAACCATCGTCGCACCGATAAACAACCGATTACAAACCGATCCGCAATTCATCTGAGCCTCCCATTTACTTAATAATCTCGGAACAGGCACACTGCACACTAAAGGAAGACGTTGGTTGAGCTTTGTGCGCGTCGAGGAGTAATCCTGTGATTGTAAACAAGGTAATTAATCCGAGCACTTAGTATACGATCCCTCTTCCCCTCGGGATCCGCGTGATGGTATTCCGCGGGTCCACCCGTCGTGATCCGGTTGTCGGCTGCAGCGAAGGGGCTTTCGAATCTGTTGGGCGAGGATTTTGCGAGGAAAAGCAGGGGCGACGGCCGCCTCCGAATTCACCAGAGCGTCCAGTCCGGCAGATGGCGACGCGAACCTGTATTGGTGTGCGCCTCGCATTCACTGTGACCGCTCAAGCCTGGAATGGACGTCTTCGATTGTTCGACCAGGTGCAAGGCCTGTCGCCAAGGGTCCAGATTCGAGAAAGCGCCGCCCATTGCAATCGATCTTTCTCGGCACCTTCTCTTTCTCTTGGGCGGCCGCAGCTGTCGTGCAACGCCATATTCCCATGTATTACAAACGTTGGTGTTGTCAACACTCTTTTTGGGCGGTTTGAGCGAAAAAAAGGCACACAAGGATGACGGTGTGGCGAGGCAGGGGTCAAGGCGGCCGTAGGCGTTCATCGCAGACCCTTGACGCCGGCCTGGCCACACCAGCTCTCGGTTGGAATTTCGGGGTACACCTCAGACATGAGTCGGGTGGAACCGCTGCACGAGCAAAAAAGGGCGGACTCGCGACCGCCCTTCCTTTGGATCCTTGCCTAGAAGAAAACGGCTAACCTCTCAACCTCCGGCGCAGAGTTTCAAGACCGAACAGAGCACCGCCTAACAGCATGAGCGTCATACCACTGTCGGGGAAGGCGGAGACAACATCTCCTGAAGTCGTAAAGGGTGTGCTGAATTGTACATTGCCGTGGGGCCCTCCAACGGCGACACCAGCCAGGAAGGTGCCATCCGGCAGGCCGGAGCCCCCAACGTTGAACACATAGGCGGTATTGCCGGTGAAAGCGGTGGTGATCGAATAAACGAAAACCGCAAAGTCCTTGACTCCAGGCACGGCGAAATTGAACATATTAGCGTTACTCATCGAGTTATCCCCTTGGAGACCGCCAGTAAGACTCGAAACGAGGCTGTAGATGTCTACCACTGGGGGGGCGGGGGTGAGGAATTTTGGCGAACCTGCTACCAGAGTAATTGATGGGAACGAGGGACTCGTGATTGTTGGCGCGGTTGCAGATCCCTGGGTCATTTCAGGAATGGATACGAGCAGGAACCACGTCCCAGTATTTGAATTCCCGCCGATGGGGAACATACCGAACTGTGTCGATGAAGTGACTAGGTTCGGGTCGCCCCCGCAGGCCGAACTAGCCGGTACGTTGCAGAACGCTATATTTGGGTCAATTATTTGGCCAAAAGCGGAAACACAAACCAAAGTGGTGAAGACCAGCAACGCAAGAATCCTAACGTGTCTCATGGTTCCCTCCTCGTGTTCCTGAGCGAAACTCGATTATTCCGACTTCTGAATTCATGCCTACTGCCAGGATCCCGAAGCCACTCTGCCAACGAGCAATTGTCGTGCCAACAATACTCGGATCCCAAGGAAACACCATCGGCTTTACAACATATCGGCTTAGCCTCATGGTTCCAGTGACTTACAGCAACCATGCAAATCGCTTTCCCGCTTTCAATCAGCGATCGCCGAATCCGCCCACTTTGTTTGTAAAGGATCCCGACACACCATTTGTTTTTTCGTTTGAGCTTCGACCTCTAACTCCCTCTGTTCCTGTGGCTTACAGGAATCGACTCCGTCTCGCTGTGGTCGTAAGGCGATCCGACAAGAACCGAGACCTTGCCAGAATGTCTGGACGCCCATCACGAATCCCTGGCGATCCCAAGCCTTTCCATGAGCTCATATAGCGTCGGCCGGCTGATGCCAAGTTCCAAGGCTGTGGCAGCGATCTTCCGTTTGTTACGCCGCAGAGCGTCCTGGACCATCTGCCGGTCTACGCTTTCGCGGGCCTCCTTTAGCGTCTGCGGCGGCAAGACGCTTAGGGTATCGGTTAATTCCAAGTCCCCGGCGCCGACGCGTTTACCATCTGCCATAATCACCGCTCTCCGCACTCGGTTCTGCAATTCGCGAACGTTTCCCGGCCAAGGGTGCATGGCCAGGACACGCAGCGCATCGGGCGCAAATGTCAGACTGGGCTTCGCGTGTTCAATCCCATAGCTGCGCAGGAAAGCCTTTGCAATCATGACGATGTCATCCCCCCGCTCCCGCAGCGGAGGCATCTTCAGAACCACAACAGCCAAGCGAAAATATAGGTCCTCGCGGAATTTCCCGCTTGCGACGGATTCCTCCAGGTTCCGATTCGTGGCTGCAACAATGCGAGCGTCGCTGTGAATCTCCTGTCGCCCCCCAACACGCAGGAAGCATTTTTCCTGAAGAAACCGCAGAAGCTTTACCTGGACCTGCTCCGGCAGCTCACCGATCTCGTCGAGGAACAGCGTGCCACCCGTGGCGGTCTCGATGTGCCCTTTGCGCTGCGTCTGAGCACCTGTAAATGCGCCTTTTTCGTGGCCGAAAAGTTCGCTCTCCAGCAGGTTCTCCGGGATCGTGTTGCAGTTGATAGGGACGAATGGGCCCCCCTTCTGCCCACTCAAGCGATGGAGCGCCAGCGCCACCATTTCCTTGCCCGTGCCGCTTTCGCCCAGAATCAGCACCGGGGCATTGGTGGGGGCCACCTTGCGGATGAAATCGAAGAGGGCCTGCATCTGTGGACTTGCGCCGAGCATGTCCTCAAAGGTATCGGCCCGCACGCTGTACTGGAGAGCGCGGTATTCCTGCTCGAGTTCCGCCAAATATACGCAACGCTGCAGCACGAGCCTGAGTTCATCCATGTCGATCGGCTTGCAGAGAAAGTCGTAGGCTCCGGCCCCGACGGCACGCACAGCGTTCCGCTTCTCGCCTTGGCCTGAGATGATGATCACCTTGGCCAGCGGGTCCAACGCGAGAACCGCCGAGAGTGCCGCCAGGCCTTCATCCGGTTCATTGGGGCGGGGAGGCAGTCCCAGATCGAGCAGGGTCACCGTGGGACGATGCTCAGTGAACGCTGCTAAAGCACTGGCCCGGTCCTCAGCAGTAAGCGGCTCGTAGTCGTTCGCCAGCGCCCATTTCATCTGGGTGCAGATGTCCTCGTTGTCATCAACGATCAGCAGCCTAGTTTTTGCCATTGCGGTTCTTCACGGGAAGGCTTACCTGAAACGTGCTGCCTTTGCCGACCTCGCTTTCCACCCGGATGCTGCCTCCGTGTGCCTCGACAATCAATCGGCACTGAAACATGCCAATGCCAAGTCCCTCTTTCTTCGTACTCTGAAAGGGACGGAACAAGCTGTCGTTGAGGAACGCCTTGGTCATGCCGCAGCCGTTGTCCATGATAGTGAGAACAACAGTGCCTTCAACATGCTCCGTTTCGACACGAATGCCCCCTCCCGGGCCCAGTGCCTCGCGCGCGTTGACCACTAAGTTGGTCACGACGCTCTGGATCTGCTCGCGGTCAGCCAGCATCCTGGGCAGTGGTCGTAACGCCTTCGTCAGCTCCAGGTGCGATAATCCATCCAGCCTGTCAAGGACTTCGCTCACCAGCTGATTCAAATCGGCTTCGACGGGGTGGAAGACGGGCCCCTGCCGTAGGGCGCTCAAGCGGGCGATCATGTTATCGATTCGCCGCACCGTGTTGGCAATACCGCGCAAGGCGTCCTCGCGGAAGGCCGGGTCGTCGAAATGCACTGGTAGGTTCTTCAGCATCAGATTCAGCGATGCGGCGGTGTTCTTCAGATCGTGCACGAAGAATGCCGACATCGTCCGGAAGGCATCCATTTCCCTGGCACGCGCCACCTCATTGGCCAGCCGCAGGTTCAACAGCACTGACGTCATCTGGTCCGCGATGCATTGCAGCAGTTGTAACTGCTCGGCGGTGTAATTCGCACCGTTGACGCGATCGGCCAGAACGAGTGCGCCAAGGCTTTGGTCCCCTGCGCGCAAAGGAACGCACCAACGGTTCCCGCCATTGGGGAAGGTCGTCGGATTGAGTTGCCTCAATTCCTGGGCCCACGTCTCGTGTATCCCTTCAAGGTCGAACGGCGACGACCTCTCCCGCAGTCCGGCCGCGACGGCACTTGACGCTACGACCGGTGGATTGCTGGGGGTGACTTCGCCCGGTTGTCGCGCGGTCGAGGCGCCGAGGATGAATTGCTCCTTCTGCTCCTCACGCAACCAGATTGTGACCGATAGCACCTCGAACGTTTCAGAAATCAACCTCGTGGACGCCCCGCTTAGGCCGGCTTGATCCTTGACGTTGGCCAGCCGCCGCGAAAAATCAGCCCAGATGGCAACGGAATCGTGTTGCGCCCTTGCGAAATGGCGGCTGACGAATCCGTGGATGCGCTGCCGGAGGCGGTCGGAAAGAAACAGCATTGCCAGTGCGGCCATTGCCAGGAGGATGATGAAAGCCGCGAGTTGGAAACTCTCCACTCCACCAAAGCGCCTCACAATATTCGCGAGTACCCCGACGACGAAGAGGTAGCCGCCGACAAGGAGAACCGTCAA
>Ga0126373_10003509_pt1 | contig 11769 bp, 8 predicted proteins | sample PanSoiMetPlot_11_FD_92545 | JGI IMG/M metagenome (GOLD analysis project Ga0126373, IMG submission 92545) | Tropical forest soil microbial communities from Panama - MetaG Plot_11 | ecosystem: Environmental > Terrestrial > Soil > Tropical forest > Bulk soil | place: Panama | collected 2016-02-17
TCGCCCTGATCGTTCGCGCGGCCGACGTCAAGGGACAGGAGTCGGTGGCAGCAGAGGGATTGGGGCTCCGCGCCATCGCGGAGGGATTCGCGGCAATGAATTTGAGCGACGAAGAGCGATTAGCACGAGGCTTTCCGATCTATGATGCGCTCTACGAATACTCTTGCCGACTGGAAGGGTAACGATGCGGTTGTCCGGCGGCCTTTTGGTGATCTATGTGGCGGGTTTTTTGCGGTCGCTGGGCGTTGGCCTGCTCGGGGTTGTTCTCGCTGTATACCTTTCGCGAGTCGGAGTTAGTGCAACAGGTATCGGTTTGGTCATCGGGGCTGGTTTATTGGGTGCCTGCGTCGCAACCGCCGTCGTGGCGTGGGGCAGCCCGCGCATCGGGTACCGCGCGTCGCTAGTGACGCTCTCTTTGCTCGCGGCCCTTGGTGGTTGGGCACTTGCCGTCTTGCCATCCTTCCCGATCCTGCTGTTTCTTGCTTTCGTTGGCATGGTCAACGGAATGGGGACCGATCGAAGCGCGGCCTTCGCACTTGAGCAGGCAATCATTCCGGCGCTCGTTCCCGATCGGAGCCGAACCTGGAGCCTTTCCTGGTACAACGTGTTGCTCGACAGCGGAGGAGCGCTCGGCGCTCTTGGAGCCGGCTTGCCACTGGTTCTGAGTAATTGGGTGCATGTCGGCCTGGTCGCTGGATATCGCTACCTGTTCGTTGCTTATGCCGTCGTAAACGTCGGCAGCGCTTTGCTGTACGTCTTGCTTCGTATCGATGCCAGGCATCTGCACCCGACGCCATCCACGACGGCGGAGATTTCTGCTTCAGCGTCCAGTCGAAGCACTGTTCATCGAATCGCCGCACTTTTCGCTGTTGACGCCTTTGGCGGAGGCTTCCTGACTGATGCTCTGATGTCATATTGGTTCTTTCACCGTTTTGGCTTGGCTGAGCAGACGTTGGGTCTGCTATTCTTCGCGGTGCACATACTCAATGCAGCCTCCCATCTGGGAGCAGCATGGATTGCGGAACGAATAGGCCTGGTGAACACAATGGTGTTCACTCATCTGCCTTCCAGCCTGTTCTTGATCGCGGTGCCGTTCGCCTCAAGCTCGAAGTGGGCGATTTTGCTCTTTCTCCTGCGCGAAAGCCTGGTTGAGATGGACGTGCCGACGCGTCAGTCGTATGTCGCGGCGCTGGTCAAGCCACAGGAGCGCGCGTACGCAAGCGGGATAACGAACATCGCGAGAACGGGAGCCTGGGCAGCGGCAGCCGCGATTTCCGGAATCTTAATGCAACGGCTTGCGTTCTCAGCGCCCCTGTTAATCGGCGGGACACTGAAGATCGCTTACGACATCCTGCTCTTTCGGAATTTCCGCCATATTAAAGCGCCTGAAGAACTTGCAAGGAACCCTGCCAGCGTTTCAGTGGGATGACAAGGCAGGGCAGAAGCTTACGAAGCTGCATCTTGGAAGTTGATGAGGAGAATAGAAATGAGGCAGTGCCCGTTTTGGCGGATCGGATCGCAGTGCTTAATTGTGCTGCTTGTGCTGTCCAATGCATCTCCGCAAACGAAGAAGAGTTCGGGCCAAAACCCCTTAAAGACCGTTGCTGACGTTCCGCTGCCCGGCCCGGCGGTGCGTTTCGACTACCAGAGCCTCGATCCCGCCACGGGAGTTTTGTACATCGCCCACATGAACGCCGATCATTTGGTCATATTTGATACGGCAAATCGAAAAGTGACCGCGAACATTGGAGGTTTCGCTCGAGTCCACGGAGTCTGGGTTGTACCCGAGTTGCAGCACCTTTTCGCATCCGTCACCGGAGACCACGAAGTGGCGGTATTCGACACCAAATTACTTAGGACAGTGGCTAGAGTGGGACCCATTAATTATCCCGATGGCCTGGCTTTTGCTCCGGGACCCAAGCGGGTCTTCGTTTCCGATGAACACGGAAATACTGACGCCGTGATTGACGCCGAAAGCAACGACCTACTTAAGAAGATCGAACTCGGAGGCGGAGCGGGCAATACAGTTTACGATCCCACATCGAAACGCATTCTGGTCGCGGTTCACGAAAAGAGCGAGCTGGTTGCGATCGATCCGGACAAGCTGGAAATCATCGGCCGCTACCCTTTGCCGGGCGTGAAGGAGCCGCATGGAATTTCGTTGGATGTCGCCAACCGCCTGGCATTCGTTGCCGGCGCCGGTAATCACATGATGGCGCTCGTTGATCTGAACAACATGAAGACACTAGGCACGTATCCAGTCGGCGATGATCCTGACGTTCTGTCCTTCGACCCGGATTTGAAGCAGCTCTATGTATCCGCCGAGTCAGGCGATGTTTGGGTATATCGCGAGAGTGGCAAAGGTCTTGTAGCGATCGGCAACTTCTTCATGCCGCGTGCACACACCGTCTGCGTGGACCCCAAAACGCACCTGGTTTACTTTCCATTGGAGAATATCAACGGGCATCCGATCTTACGGATCATGTCACCCGTGTCTGTTCCTTAGTAAAGAACGTGCGATTTAATCGGTCGTTTTATGCGCATTTTGGTAGTCGAAGACGAGATCAAGATGGCCGCACTGCTCAAGGAAGGACTTGAGGAGCAGAGTCACTCGGTCGAAGTGGCGCACGACGGGAAAGCAGCCATGGAGATCGCCAGCAGCTATGAGTTCGACATTATTGTGCTGGATGTTATGTTGCCGGGACTGGACGGTTTTGAAGTGGCGCGGCGGCTGCGAAAGATTGGCACGCAGACTCCGATTCTGATGCTCACTGCACGTGATGCGATACCCGATGTTGCCTATGGTCTTGACCTCGGTGCTGACGACTATCTGACCAAGCCTTTTGCTTTTCCTGAACTGCTTGCCCGGATTCGAGCTGTTGCAAGACGTGGACCAAAGACTCTCCCGCCAGTGCTAAAGGTTGGCGATCTGGCCCTGAATCCGGCAACCATGAGTGTTGCTCGCGGTGACCAGCAGATTCTACTGACCGCAACTGAATACCGGCTGCTGGAATTCATGATGCGGCGTTCCGGACATGTACTGGCAAGAACTGCAATCATTGAGGCGGTGTGGGGCTTCAACGAAGACGTGGAGGACAACACGCTTGAAGCGTTCGTCTCGTCTCTTCGCAATAAGATTGACCGTGGCTTTCCCCACAAACTGATTCACACGATTCGCGGTGTCGGATATTGCGTTCGTCAATGAGCCCCCGATGAAAGCACTGCCGATCAAAACCCGCCTTACGGTCTGGTATTTTCTGATCGTTGCGACCGCGCTGGCTGGCTTTGCAGTCTTTGCCCTCGCGATCATGCGCCAGAGCATTTACACAACCGTGGATGAGCAACTGGAAGACCGGGCGCATGCTCTTCAGGCACTGATTGCACGTTCTAGCGGTGAAGACATCGCCGACGCAATTCGTGAGCACAGCGAGTTGCGATCTGGCTCGCAGCTAATGCAGGTGGCGGACGGCTCCGGGCGCTTTTTGTATCGCTCACAGGTCATGGAGCGTCTGGGTGTGCCCGCCGCCAAGACCGATCACCAGCGGCTGGAAAGCGCTGAGTACGATGAGATGCCCTTACGAATTCTGAGCACGACGGTTACGGTGAGCGGGCGACAGTTCCTCGTTCAGGTCGCAGAGCCTATGGATGATTACCTGGAGGCTTTAGAGCGATTTCGCACGACCATGTTCATTGGAATTCCGGTTTTGCTTTTGCTCGCGGTCGGAGGCGGATACTGGATAAGCACCCGTGCTCTGCATCCGGTGGACCAGATTACTCATGCAGCACAAACGATCAACCCGCATGACCTTTCTCAACGAGTAACGGTTCCACAAACTGGCGACGAGTTGCAGCGCCTGGCGGAGACCCTGAACCGGACGCTGCAAAGAATTGAATCTGCAGTTGCGCGGATTACCCAGTTCACGGCTGATGCCTCGCACGAGCTGCGCACGCCGGTGGCTTTGATTCGTACTCGGGCCGAGGTCACTCTGGCGAAGCCGAGAGGGCCAGAGCACTATCGCGACGCACTGAAAGAAGTGCTGGCGGAGTCTGAACGGACAACGGCATTGATCGACAACTTGATGACGCTGGCTCGCGCTGATACCGGCTCTGAGATGCTGAAGTTCGACAGGACAAACATCAGCGAGATCGCAGGTGAAGTTTGCACCCAAGCCCAGACTCTGAGCGAGGCGAAGCAGATTCATTGGAGTGCCACAATTTCTGATGCGGCGATATGGGTGCGCGGAGATGCCAATGCATTGCGACGTCTGTTGCTGATTCTGATTGATAATGCGGTGAAGTACACGCCACCGGCGGGTGCTGTCCGCCTGACAGTTCAACGCAATGCCACCCATGCTGAGATCCGCGTAAGTGATACGGGGATTGGGATCTCCGAATCCGAACTGCCGCACATCTTCGACCGCTTTTATCGCGCTGACAAAGCTCGGTCACGTGAGCTTGGAGGCACAGGTCTTGGCCTCTCGATCGGCCGCTGGATTGCCAGCGCGCATGGAGGGGAAGTCAAGGTTGAGAGTTCGACTAACGGGAGTGTCTTCCTCGTCCTACTGCCAATTGTGTCCTAGCAGTGCGCCGGTCGTTAGGGTCGCGACCTTCAGGGAATCTTCAGATATCAAGTTTACTTTTGGTCTTAATAGAGTGGGTACTCCTCGAAGTTACCGAAAGGAGAGCTCGACGATGACATACTTCAAAATTGCCTTGTTGGCGGCTGCGCTCATTGGGTTGGCGAGCATCCTCTCCTGTAGAGAGAACGATACAGACGAAAAGAAGACTGAGGCTGCCGCAGCGGGACAGTCATCATCTCCGCAGAAACCCGAAGACCATGACGCAGACGAAGATCAAGAACGTGCTGCTAAACCGGCTGCATCGGTGGTGCCCGAGAAGGCAGCGCCTCAGCAAGCAGCTGGTCAGCAGTTGATTTACAACTTTGACTCAGACCCGGTCGGCCAAATGCCCGCCAAATTTCACTCCGCACGCACGGGCCAAGGTCCCGAGAGTAAGTGGGCAGTTATGGCCGATCCGACGGCACCCTCTAAGCCGAACGTCGTCGCCCAGAGCTCAACCGACACGACTGACTATCGCTTTCCCATTCTGATCGCGGATGAAGCGTCGTTTCAGGACTTGGACATTAGTGTTAAGTTCAAAGCCGTTTCCGGACGCGTTGATCAGGCGGGAGGCCTGGTATTCCGACTGAAGGACCCCAACAACTATTATATCGTGCGGGCCAACGCTTTGGAAGACAACTACCGTCTCTACCACGTAGTTAACGGAAGCCGCCGCCAATTTGCCGGAGCGAACTTCAAAGTGACTTCGGGAGCCTGGCACGAGTTGCGCGTCGAGGTGGTTGGAAACAAGTTCATTTGCTATTACGACGGTGTAAAGAAGATTGAAGCGACGGATGACACTTTCAAAGATGCGGGCAAGGTGGGCCTTTGGACGAAGGCTGATTCAGTTACCTCATTTGATGATCTGAAGGTTGTAGCGAAATAAACAGACGGACATTGCGCCATTTCCAATGGAGGTTCAGTGAAGAAAGTAAGCATATCGGTTAGCTCTCTTACGTTGCTAATTGTTATTGGGATTGGCAAACCGCTGCTGTATGCCCAAGAAGTGCCTGGCGAATACCAGCAGGTTCTGACGATCACCGGCAAAACTGGCGATTACAAAGCGAACGTCTTAAAGATCAATGTGCCGCGCAATGACCTTCACGTAAAAGTGAAGAACGTGTCGTTGCCGACACCATTTGGGTTTGGTGGCTGGTTTGCCATGACCAAAGGTGATGGTGGCGAAGACGTCATGATGGGCGACCTTGTGTTGCTGCAGGAAGAAGTAAATCCGGTCATGTCGGCGCTCCTCGACAATGGCCTTGAAGTCACCGCGCTGCACAACCATTTCTTCTGGGATGAGCCGCGCATTTATTACATGCATGTGCATGGGCACGGGAAACCTGCCGACCTGGCGAGGCAGATCAAGCCTGCTCTCGACCTGATCGGAAAGGGAGCCTCTTCGCAACCCGCCGCAAAGCCAGCTGCGAGCCCAACAACTACCCTCGATACAGCGCGGATCGCAAAGATAGTCGGCCATGATGGCGAGCAGAACGGAGCGGTTTACAAGATCACCATTGGGCGTGACGATCTCAAGCTTAAAGATATGGGGGCAACAATTAACGTCCGCATGGGACTGAACACCTGGGCAGCGTTTTACGGTACCAATGACAATGCCGCAATTGCCGGCGATATCGCAATGCTGGAGAACGAGGTCACTCCGACGCTGAAGACGTTGCGCTCTCACGGATTGGACGTGGTGGCGATTCACCAGCACATGCTCTCGACGCAGCCGACCGTGATCTTTCTGCATTACTGGGGAGAAGGCAAAGCCGAGGACCTCGCAAACGGATTCAAAACTGCTCTTGATCAGTTAGGTCATTAACTGTGGAATGAGGCCGCCACCGTATTCCGCGCCAGCAGGAAACGAAGCGCAAGAAATTGTGCGCGGCTTTGAGATGCGCGAATTAATTGCATACTTTCTTCGCCTGGGGACGCTCGGGTTTGGTGGACCCATCGCGCTCGTTGGCTATATGCAAAAGGACCTGGTAGAGGAACGCCACTGGTTCTCCAAGGACGATTATCTTCAAGGCCTCGCCTTCTGCCAGCTCTCTCCTGGACCATTGGCGGCACAGCTTGCCATCTATCTCGGGTGGCTTCGCGCCGGAGTGTTGGGTGGAACGCTGACCGGCGTAGCGTTCATCCTGCCGTCTTTTGTGATGGTGGTGGTGTTGGCCGCCTTGTACGTGCGGTTTGGGAGCCTTTCATGGATTCAGGGAGTCTTCTACGGTGTTGGAGCCGCAGTTATCGCAATCATCGCCAGAAGTGCCGTCAAGCTGGTACGCACGACGTTGGGCCAGGACTGGCTTCTGTGGATTGTGTTTGCTGCAATGGCAATTACGACGGCCTGGAGAGAAGCAGAGATCGTCTGGCTGTTCGTGGTATGCGGGATCGTCGTGATGCTCATTAAGGCACCGCCCAAAACGAAGCCGCTCGCTCCATCTGCGCTGTTGCCCGCAAGTTTTGGGCGGCTGATCACCGGTGTGCACGGAATCGCAACGCTGGGGATGGTTGGCACACTCTTTCTCTTCTTCGTGAAGGCAGGAGCATTCGTTTTTGGCAGTGGCTTGGCGATTGTTCCGTTCCTCTACGGCGGAGTTGTAGGACGATTTCACTGGCTCACTGAAAAGCAGTTTGTAGATGCCGTGGCGGTCGCCATGATCACGCCGGGGCCCATCGTAATCACGGCTGGATTTATCGGATACTTGGTAGCTGGTTTGTTCGGAGCGATTGCGGCCGCATTTGCTGTATTTGCACCGCCGTATTTCTTCGTGCTGCTGGCAGCGCCGTATTATCGGCGCTTCGCCTCCAATCCTCAGGTCAAAGCTTTCGTTAAGGGAGTGACTGCCGCCGCGGTCGGTGCGATCGTAGGCGCGGCGTTCATCCTGGCAAGGCGCTCACTGACCGATGTGACTACTGTACTTATTGCCATGGTGATGTTTGTCATACTGACACTGACAAAGAAGATTCCTGAACCCGTGCTTATTTTGGCGGCGGGAGTCATTGGCATGTTTCTCCACGGAAGCCTTCGATGAGCCTATGCAGGTGGCCCCTAGTTCGCCCTGCAGTTAACGGTCCTCATAAGCATTTTCCGCAGTCACGGACAAGCTTCCTTGTAGCTTGCTTCTTGGTGATCCTCTCGTCTCCTTTGGTCTGCCAGACCGTGGGGGCTCAGCAGCCGGTTTCCCCGGACTCCACTGTCCGGAGGGAACCGCGATCCTCAAAAGCGACTCCTGTCGATCGACCCCCAAAGCTCGACGGCACACTCGACGATCCGCTGTGGCAACAGGCCACTCCCATTACGAATTTCCTGCAACGCGAACCCTACGAAGGGCAACCGCCATCGGAACGCACCGAAGTTCGCATTCTCTATACAAAGCACTCTGTCTATTTCGGCATTACGTGTTTCGACTCCCAACAAAAGAAGATCGTCGCCACCGAACTGCGTCGCGATGTCACCCAGCATCTGGACGACTACTTCGAGATCGTCATCGACTCGGCCCACGACCGTCGCAATGCCTATGTGTTTCAAATCAACCCGCTTGGCACCCAACGCGATGCGCTGATAACCGAAGAGCAGCAAGGTGGTGGTGATGACGACGGCGACCCGGGATGGGACGCCGTATGGACGTCGGAGGCGCACATCGGCGAGAAGGGCTGGACGGCCACGATTGCCATTCCTTTCTCCACCCTGAACTTTATGAAGTCGAACGATGTGATCTGGGGAATCAACTTCAAACGCTTCATCCGCCGCAAGAATGAAGAGGACCTCTGGTCAGGATGGCAACGTGTGAATGGAATGTCCCGCATCAGTCAGGCCGGTGAGTTGCATGGCATCTCCGGCATTGGGAGCGGTCGGCTCTTTATCATCAAACCCTATGGACTTCTCGGCTTTCAGCACTTGCCCGAGAGCGTAGCGGGCACAGGTCTCAATCCCGGCTGGAGTTGCCAATGCACGGGTGGCGTCGATGTAAAGGTCGGGCTGCGTTCTAACCTCGTGGCCAACGCCACGGTCAACACCGATTTCGCAGATGCCAACGTCGACCTGCAGAATTTCAATCTCACGCCCTACCCTTTGTACTACCCCGAGACGCGTCAGTTCTTTTTGGAAAACGCAGGTATCTTCAACTTCCCTCTCGGCGGTGATAGCGGAGACCTCCTCTTCTTCAGCCGCCAGATCGGCATCGACCCGGTTACCGGTCAGGAGGTACCGATTAATGTCGGCGCCAAGGTCACCGGCTCTGTCGATAACTTCCAACTTGGGTTTATGGAGGCCAATACCCGCGAGTCGGGACCCAACCCGAGCGCCAATTACGTGGTAGGGCGCGCCAAACGCTCTTTGTGGGGCGGCTCCTACATCGGCGTAATGGGCATCGACAAGACATCCAGCAGCCCCACCGACAGCTACAACCAGGCTTACGGCGCCGATACACGCCTGGTCTTCTGGCGCAACCTCGTCGTCAGCGGTTACGCCGCCGAAACCAGAACGGCAGGGACATCGTCGGGACAAACCAACTGGGGAGTGGGTGCTGACTACAAAAACAACTGGCTGGAAGTGTTTGCTCAACACCGCACCGTAGGACCGAACTTCAACCCAGAGGTGGGATTTCTGGAGCGGACCGATTGTCTGTGCAACTATGTCGATGCCACTCTCAAGACACGGCCGCGGATTCCCGGGGTGCGTGAAGTCCAGTTTGAAGGCTTCCTCTTCCACGCTCCTGACACGCAACACATCCTGCAAACCCAAGAATGGCAGGGCACATTTCGTATCGAGTTTCACAACGGCTCATACAGCGACGATGACATCGCAGATGTCTTCACGCAGCGGCTGACCGAACCCTTCAACATCTACCGGAACGTTTATATCCCGGTGGGCCTGTATCACTGGACCCGCCATCAGCTCACCTATGGGACTCCACTTAACCGCCGCCTGACCATGCGATTCTTCGAGCGCTTCGGCTCTTACTACAACGGGACTTTGAATGAAGCGCGCGTTCGCTGGAGTTATCGTGCCAGTGAACGACTGTCATTTGATTTCAGCCAGCAGTGGAATAAGTTTCAGTTGCCCGTGCCGGGCGGCAACTTTTCCGTCGTATTCGGGGGATTTCAGACCAATTATTCCTTTTCCCGCTTCTTAATGCTCACGGCGTTGGTGCAGGTAAACACTGCGAACAACCAGGCCTTTTCCGGAACGGTGCGGCTCCGCTGGAACTATCGACCGGACAGTGATCTCTACATCATCTACACCGCCGGTCAGCGCTTCGCCAGCCTGGAAACAAACGCACCGCAGTATTACCAGAACAGCTTGACCGCCAAACTTACGTATTCTTGGCGGCCGTAGATCTGTTGCCCAGAATTCGGCCTCGATTGTCTCAACAAAGGGGTTCGCCCCAGTCAGGTGTGCCATAAGCGTGCCGTATGCTTCGGTCCCAAGTGAGCTAAAGTGCTTCGTTTCGATACCAGGTCAAAACGCTTCCGTGCGGGCTCGATTATGGGCAAGTTATTGATTCTGCGATGGGAAGAAATATATGGCTCCTCCGACCCTTGACTACTCTTAATCAGTAGGTTGAAGGTTCGTTTCCTTCCGCGCTCACCATTTATTATCAATAACTTACAAGGACTGTCAAAAAGCCGCTGACGCTTGCCGAGTCAGTTGGTCTGGGCATCGTGCAGCATGGCGATCTCATTTCCCATCAGGAAGATACGCCTGAGGCTGTCAGAAAATGTGTGCCGTGAGTTTTGGAGCGGTCAGTTGGCCCAGATCTCATCCTCATTATTAATTATTATGTCCTTTACGCGCATGTCATTGGCGGCACATTTCGATCAATGGTTGCCATAAGTGTGCCGTGATTGAAGCTGTTACCAAACTCCTACAACGCCGTATCTCAGAAGTTTGAATTGTTGAGGCACTTCCACGAGTCACCGACTTCTCGTCCAAGTGAACTGACCCGCCAACCGGACCGACTCCGATCCCGGCAAACTTCCTGCAAGCCGAGTAGGAGACGGAATTTCCGGTCTGCTCGGTGCCACTTCTCAATGAGCGTAATGGATCCCTTGACAAGGCCTGCAAGTCACTGAAATTGAGCGTTCAATCCTCCGGCGTTTTCATGCTTGATTGTGACGAGGACACCGTCATGCTGACCTGTTTACACCAGCAAGAACGCCTGACGCCCGCCATAGCCCACCAGCACGTTGAAGCAGATTGTCGCGTAAAATCGCCTCATTCCTGTGGAGACTGCAAGGACCGGAACGCGTTACGCGACCAGCTACTTAGGCCGGTGGAAAAAACCCCTGTGTCTCTTGTGGCTGATCACCACGACACTTGGGGCAGCCGTTGCCAGGCAAGCACAAACGCCCCCGCTGTCTGGTGAGGCGAAATCCAATTCAACCAGTGTGAGCTTGCCGGCGCCTTTCGGTCGCCACACCGACGACCTGGATGCCATGGTGAAACGGGGCAATATTCGTGCGCTGGTGATGCTCAATCCCATAGGCTTTTTCTACGACAACGGACAGCCGATGGGCATCATGCACGACGCCCTGGAAGCGCTGCAAGATTTCGTCAACCAGAAACTGAAGACACGCGCTATAAAGGTCGAAGTCACGTTCATTCCCGTGCGCCCTGATCAAGTGGAAGCCGCATTGATGCAAGGCGTAGGTGACTTTGTGGCCTATTCTATTGTCGTTACTCCGGAACGCAGAAAACTCGTCGCATTCACCGTTCCCATAGCGACCGACGTCAAGCAGGTCGTTGTCAGCGGGCCGAAATTCGGGACCGTGTCCAGCCTGGAAGATCTGGGCGGCAAGGAGATCTATGCAAATCCTCTGACCGTGCCATATCAGGCGCTGCAGCAGATCAACGACAAGCTGCAAAAGGCCGGGAAACCGCTGATCGTGATTAAGCCGGCCGACGAATATCTGCTTGAGGACGATCTGGTGGAAATGGTGAACGCCGGGCTAATTCCTGCGACAGTCACGATAGCCTCGCGGGCAGAGCTCTGGTCGGAAATATTGCATCATCTGACTATTCACCCTCAGCCCGTGATCGCCGGCGGAGAACAAGCTGCGTGGGCGGTGCGCAAGAACAATCCGCAACTCAAGCAATTGCTGGATGAGTTCATCGCGCCGCGAGCCGTAGGGAGTTCCTTCGGCA
>Ga0126373_10003510_pt1 | contig 11768 bp, 13 predicted proteins | sample PanSoiMetPlot_11_FD_92545 | JGI IMG/M metagenome (GOLD analysis project Ga0126373, IMG submission 92545) | Tropical forest soil microbial communities from Panama - MetaG Plot_11 | ecosystem: Environmental > Terrestrial > Soil > Tropical forest > Bulk soil | place: Panama | collected 2016-02-17
AGCTACGAACCAGTCGGCGAGATCGCCAGCGAGCTCGACGCCCTGGAGCAGCGCTCTGGCCTGAACATCCCGGTGCACGTGGACGGGGCGTCAGGCGGATTCGTTGCCCCGTTCCTGGCGCCCGACCTCGAATGGGACTTCCGGCTGCCGAGAGTCGCCTCGATCAACACCTCGGGGCACAAGTACGGCCTGGTGTACCCGGGCGTCGGCTGGATCGTCTGGCGCGACTCTGCGGCGCTGCCGCAGGATCTGATCTTCAACGTGAACTACCTGGGCGGCGAGATGCCGACCTTCGCGCTGAACTTCTCCAGGCCGGGCGCTCAGGTCGCCGGGCAGTACTACAACTTCCTGCGCCTCGGCTTCGAGGGCTACCGTGAGGTCCAGCGAGCGTGCCAGGACGTCGCGAAGTACATCGCTCGTGAAATCGGCGGGCTCGGCCCGTTCGAGCTGTTGTCCGACGGCACCGACCTGCCGGTGATCGCATTCCGGCTCGCCGATCCGGCGGCACACAAGTACAGCGTCTTCGACGTCTCCGAGCGCCTCCGCCAGCGCGGCTGGCTGGTCCCGGCCTACACCTTCCCGGAGAACCTGCAGGACGTAGCTGTGCTGCGGATCGTCGTCCGCAACGGATTCAGCCGCGATCTCGCCGGACTGCTGATCCACGATCTGCGAGCGCAGGTAGCGGCGCTGGAGGGGGCAGATTGCGAGCCCGTGCCGCTACTGCCCGAGGGCAAGCGCAGCGGCTTCGCGCACTAGGCGCCCTTGCGCAGCCGATCGAGCGCCTCGGCCAGGATCGCGGCGCCGTCGGTGTCGTTGCGCCGCTCCTTCACGTAGGCCAGGTGCGTCTTGTAGGGCTCGGCGTGCGGTGGCGCCGGCGGGTTGGCTTCGTCCTGACCCGCTGGCAGTCCGCACCTCGGGCAATCCCAGAACTCGGGAATCGCCGCATCGCAGGCGAAGCTCGGGATGGTCTCGTGCCGGTTGCAGCACCAGAACGAGACTCGCACCCTTGGTGCCGCCTCGCCGCGCTCAGCCTCTCCCATCGGGCCGGCTCCGACCCGGCTGCCGCGAATGGCGTTGCCACTACTCACTGCTCACCTCTTGCTCAGACATGCCGACTCATCCGTCCAGCCGCACCAGCTGCGGGCCAGGCAGGCCTACTTCTCGAGGATCCCTAGGGCCACGATGCTCAGGAACCAGATAATGCCTGTGAAGATCGTGATGCGGTCCAGGTTCCGCTCGACCACCGATGAGGAGCCGAGGGACGACGAGATACCACCGCCGAACAGGTCGGAAAGACCACCGCCCTTGCCCTTGTGCAGCAGGACGAGCAACACCATCAGCAGGCTCGTGATGATCAGGATGACCTGAAAAGCGACAGTCACTGCGGATTCTCATCTCTCCTGGACGGGGATGCTCTGATCACGATACCGGCAGATCCTGACGAACTCACCGCTATCGAGGCTCGCACCTCCGACGAGTGCCCCGTCGATGTCTGGCTCGGCCATGATCGCGGGCATGTTGTCGGCCTTCACTGACCCGCCATACAGGATACGCGCAGAATTGGCTGCTGCGCCCCCGTGAACGGCGGAAATGCGGGCGCGGATCGCCTTGCAGACCTCTTCAGCATCGTCTGGCGTTGCCACTTGGCCGGTGCCGATCGCCCAGACCGGCTCGTATGCCACCACCATTCCCGCCACCTGCTCGGCGGTCAGCCCGTCAAGCCCGCCATCGAGCTGGGCGCGGACCAGCGCCAGGTAGTCGCCCGCCTCCCGCACCTCGAGCGACTCCCCCACGCACAGCACCGGGGTCATGGCGCGCTCCAGGATCCGCCTGACCTTGGCATTGATCAGGGCGTCATCCTCGTGGTGGTACTGCCGGCGCTCGGAATGGCCGGCCAGCACAAACTGACAGCCCAGCTTGGCCAGCATCCGGGCTGAGATGTCCCCGGTGTAGGCGCCGTCCTCGTGCGGGGAGACGTCCTGAGCGCCCCAAAGCAGGCTGAGCTTGTCCCCCTCGATCAGGGTCTGCACGCTCCGCAGCGATGTGAACGGCGGCAGTACCGCGATGTCGGCTGCGGTGAAGTCCTTGTCGACCAGGGTGAACGCCAGTTTCTGGGTGAGCGCGATCGCCTCGAAGTGGTTGTTGTGCATCTTCCAGTTACCGGCGATCAGCGGCTTCCTGCCGCCCTTCGCGGTCACCCGAGCGCCTCCAGGCCGGGCAGCATCGTGCCCTCCAGGTACTCAAGGCTCGCACCACCGCCGGTGGAGATGTGGCTGAACTTGGACTCGGGCACGCCGAGCGTGCGCACCGCTGCCGCGGAGTCCCCGCCGCCGACCACGGTCAGGCCCGGCAGCGCCGCGATCGCCTCAGCCACCGCCCTTGTCCCGGCTGAGAAGGCTGGGAACTCGAAGACGCCGACCGGTCCGTTCCAGAACACAGTCGCCGCGTCGGCCAGCTTCGCGGCGAAAAGCTCCCTGGTCGCCGGGCCCATGTCGACACCCTCGCGGTCAGCCGGGAAATCAGTGACGGGGTAGACATCGTGGTCGGCGTCCGGTGCGAACTCAGCCGCGCCGACCAGGTCGACGGGCAGCACCAGCTCGACGCCCCGCTCCGCCGCCTCCGCCATCACCTTGGTGACCTCATCGATCTTGTCGGTCTCCAGCAGGGACTTGCCGACCTCGTAGCCCTTGGCCTTCAGGAAGGTGTACGACATGCCGCCGCCGATCAGGATCCGGTCGGCCCCCGCCAGCAGGTTCCTGATCACTCCGAGCTTGTCCGATGGCTTCGAGCCACCGAGCACGACGACGTACGGCCTGGCCGGGTCCCGCGTCAGCCGCTCCAGCACGCTGACCTCCGCCGTGACTAGCTCCCCGGCAGCGTGTGGCAGCAGCGCAGGCACGTCATACACGCTGGCGTGCCGCCGGTGCAGCGCGCCGAAGCCGTCGCCCACGTAGGCGCTGGCCAGTCCCGCGAGCCTGGCAGCGAGCTCACTGCGGACCGCGTCGTCCTTGCTGGTCTCGGCCGGCTCGAACCTGACGTTCTCGACCATGGCGACGTCGCCGTCGGCCAGGGCTGCGGCCATCGCGCGAGCCGACTCCCCGGCAACGTCATCGGCTAGCGGCACCGGCGTGCCGAGCAGCTCGCCCAGGCGTGCCGCGACTGGTGCCAGGGACGGACCGCCTGCGGCCCGGTCGGCGTAGTTCGCCCCTGACGGCCGTCCGAGATGGGCCACGATCAGGACGCGTGCGCCCCGTTCCCTGAGATTCTTGATTGTCGGAAGGCTGGCCCTGATCCGACCGTCGTCGGTAATCGTCGTGCCGTCGAGCGGCACGTTCAGGTCGGCACGGAGCAGCACGACCTGCCCAGCTACATCCAGTGCGTCTAGGCCCTTCATGCGGGCAGGCGAGCCCCGACCATGGCTGCCAGGTCGGCGAGACGGCTGGAGTAGCCCCACTCGTTGTCGTACCAGCCGATGACCTTGACCATGTCGCCGTAGGACATCGTCAGCTCCGAGTCGAACGTGCAGGAGTACGGCGTACCGACGATGTCTGAGGAGACGATCGGGTCCGCGGTGTAATGCATGATGCCCTTGAGCGGCCCGTCTGCGGCGGCGCGGTACGCGGCGTTGATCTCTTCGACCGATGCCTCGCGCTCGAGGTTCACCACCAGGTCAGTGACCGAGCCGTCCATCACCGGCACGCGCAGGGCCCGGCCGTCGAGCTTGCCCTTGAGTTCGGGCAGCACGAGCGCCGTGGCCTTCGCGGCCCCGGTCGTGGTCGGGATGATGTTCTGCGCTGCGGCCCTGGCCCGGCGCAGGTCGCTGTGCGGGAAGTCGAGGATGACCTGGTCGTTGGTGTAGGCGTGCACGGTGGTCATGAAGCCCTTGACGATGCCGAAGCTGTCCTGCAGGACCTTCGCCATCGGCGCCACGCAGTTCGTCGTGCATGACGCGTTGGAGATGATGTTGTGCTTCGCCGGGTCGTAGTCCTGGTCGTTGACGCCCATCACGATAGTGATGTCCTCGTCCTTGGCCGGCGCGGAGATGATCACCTTCTTGGCACCGCCCGCCAGGTGCTTGGCTGCGTCCGCGGCCTTCGTGAACCGGCCGGTCGACTCGATCACTACGTCGACGCCCAGCTCACCCCACGGCAGCGCCGCCGGGTCCCTCTCGGCCAGCATCTTGATCCCGTGCTGGCCGACCCGGATCGCGTCACCATCGGCGGTTACGTCCAGATCGAGCGTGCCGAGCACCGTGTCGTACTTCAGCAGGTGCGCGAAGGTGGCGAGGTCGCCGAGGTCATTCGCCGCTACTATCTCGACGTCTGCCTCACCGGCGTGCACGGCGCGCCAGAAATTGCGCCCAATGCGGCCAAAACCATTGATCCCCACCCGCACTGTCACAGCTAAGCTCCTTTGAGTTACTCTGCCCTGCGTTCGAAACCCTACCGGAGCCAGCGGAGCAGGCAGTTACGGCACCAGCATGTCGGCGGTGAGCGTCGCCTCCGTATTCGGCACTCCGAGCTCCATCGCCCTGCGGTCCGCGAGGGCGAGCAGCCGCCGGATCCGTCCGGCGATCGCGTCCTTGGTCAGGGCAGGCTCGGCCAGCTGACCGAGCTCTTCCAGACTGGCCTGGCGGTGCTTGATCCGCAGTTCCCCGGCGACGATCAGGTGCTCGGGTGCCTCATCGCCGAGAATCTCCAGGGCGCGCTCCACTCGTGCGCCGGCCGCAACCGCGGCGCGGGCGCTGCGGCGCAGGTTCGCATCGTCGAAGTTCGCCAGCCGGTTGGCGGTAGCCCTGACCTCCCGGCGGATTCGCCGCTCTTCCCACGCCAGGACACTGTCATGGGCGCCTAGCCTGGTCAGCAGCGCGCTGATCGAGTCGCCGTCCCGGACAACCACCCGGTCTACGCCGCGCACGTCGCGTGCCTTGGCGTGGATCTTCAGCCTGCGGGCCGCGCCGACCATGGCGAGCGCTGCCTCTGGTCCAGGGCACGTCACCTCGAGTGACATCGACCGGCCGGGCTCGGTCAGGCAGCCGTGGGCCAGGAACGCGCCCCGCCACGCTGCCTCGCAGTCACAGGTGGTCCCTGATACCACCTGCCGCGGCAGGCCGCGAACCGGCCGGCCGTGGTTGTCGACCAGGCCGGACTGCCTGGCCAGGCTCTCGCCGTCACTGGTCACCCTGACTACGTACCGGTTGCCCTTACGCAGTCCTCCAGGTGCCAGCACGACGAGGTCGGAGGCGTGGCCGAAGACTTCGGCAATGTCCTTGCGCAGCCGGCGCGCGGCCGCGCCGGTGTCGAGTTCTGCCTCCACCACGATCCGGCCAGCCGCGAGGTGCAGCCCGCCTGCGAACCGCAGGATCGTGGACACCTCCGCTTTCCGGCAGCATGGCTTGAGCACACTGACCCGGCTGAGCTCATCTTTCACCAAGCCGGTCAGCGCCATAGGCGTCACTCCCCCTCAAATATCTGCGCGAATGCACCCGCGAGCCGCCGTGGGTCGTGCCGCGGTGATCCATCGCGCATTGCCAGATCCGCCAGTACCAGCCGGGCGCCAAGCAGCCCCGCGGCCTTCTCGAGCTCCGCCGTCGCGCCGCGGGTGGCCGTGCGGTCGGCGAGTACCACGTCGACCGACAGGGCAGGCGCGTGGTCGGCCAGTACCTCGAGGTGAGCGTGCGGCGAGAAGCCTTCAGTCTCGCCAGGTTGCGGCGCCAGATTCAGCGCGACCAGCCTCCGCGCACGAGTGCCCACTAGTGCCGATGCCAGTTCTGGCACCAGCAGGTGCGGCAGCACGCTGGTGAACCAGGAACCGGGCCCGAGCACTACCCAGTCTGCCTCGCCTATCGCCTGCACCGCATCCGGGCACGCTGGGGGGTTGGCAGGTATCAGTGATACCGACCGTACCCGGCCAGTCGTCATCGCGCAGGCGACCTGACCGCGAACGGTGCTCAGCTCGCCCGGCCTGTCCGGATCTGCCCCCTCAACTTCCGCGACCAGGTCCAGCGGAACCGACGCCATCGGCAGCACCCGGCCGTGCGCGCCGAGCAGCCGGGCCACCCAGTCCAGGCCCTGCACCGTGTCCCCGAGCAGCTCCCAGAGCGCAACGATCAGGACGTTTCCGACTGCATGTCCGCCGATGCCCTCGTCTCCGGTGAAGCGGTGCTGGATGACCCGGCTCCAGGTGGTGCCCCAGGTGTCGTCACCGCATAGCGCGGCCAGGGCCATCCGCAGGTCGCCTGGCGGCAGCACCCCGAATTCGCGCCGAAGCCTGCCGCTGGAGCCACCGTCGTCGGCGACCGTGACCACCGCCGTGAGGTTCCTGGTGACCCTGCGCAGCCCTGACAGCGAGGCATACAGGCCGTGCCCGCCGCCGAGCGCGACTACTTTCCTGCTGAGCGGCCGTTCTGGCCGGCCAGGCCGGTCGATATCTGTCATCTGCTACTCACGGCCGAGGTCCCGGTGCGTCACCTGAATCCCCGGCCAGGTCGCCGACAACCGGGCCGCCATCTCGTCCGCCATGGCCACGCTGCGGTGCTTGCCGCCGGTGCAGCCAACGGCTATCAGCACGTAGTGCCGGCCGGACTTGTCATAACCGGCCAGCGCGATCTCCACCGCCCGCACGAACGCGTCCAGGAACTCCTTGGCGCCGGGGTGGCCGAGCACGTATTCGAGCACCGGGCGGTCGCGGCCGGTCAGCGGCGCGAGTTCCGGGATCCAGTGCGGGTTCGGCAGGAACCTGCAGTCTGCCACCATGTCGGCATCCACCGGCAGGCCGTACTTATAGCCGAAGGAGACAACGCTCACCTTGAGCGTGTTCTCCGCCTCGGTGCCGAACGCATCGCGCATCCGCGCACGTAGCTCGTGCACGTTCAGCAGCGAGGTATCAAGCACCAGATCGGCCTCGGCGCGCATGCCGTGCAGCAGCTCGCGTTCGGCCGCGATCCCGTCCACTACCCGGCCAGCCTCCTGTAGCGGGTGCGGCCTGGAGACGCTGTCGAACCTGCGTACCAGGGTCTCGTCCGAAGCCTCCAGGAACACCACGTACGGCCGGACGCCACGAGCGTGCAGCTCGCCGATAGCCGACTTCAGGTCGGTGGAGAACGCACGGCTGCGGATGTCAACCACCGCGGCCAGCCTGGGTACCGTTTCGCCTGCCCGCCTGGCCAGCTCGGCCATGGTAGGCAGTAGGCCGGCTGGCATGTTATCGGCGACGAACCAGTCCAGGTCCTCGAGCGCCTTGGCTGCGGTGCTACGCCCGGCACCGGACAGCCCGGTGATGATGACGATCTCCTGGGCGCTTGCGTCACCCGTCATCCTTTGTCCCCCCGTCCGCGTCACTGCTGCCGTTGTTGTCAGGATGCAGGGCCGCGAATACGGCCTCGGCAGTCACCTGGCCGAATCCCGGCGTCTGCGCGATCTCCTGCACGGTGGCACCCGACAGCTTGCGCAGCGACCCGAACTGGCGCAGCAGCGTGGCCCGCCTGGCTGGCCCGACGCCCGGCACGCTGTCCAGCTCGCTAGCTCGCTGCGCCGCGGTCCGCTTGGCACGGTGATAGGTGATGGCGAACCGGTGCGCCTCGTCCCGTACGCGCTGCAGCAGGTACAGACCCTCGCTGGTGCGCGGCAGGATCACCGGCTCGTCCTCGCCCGGCAGCCAGACTTCTTCCAGCCGCTTCGCCAGTCCGCATACCGACACATCCACGACGCCCAGCTCGTCCAGAGCCCGCACGGCCGCGGCCACCTGTGCGGGTCCGCCGTCGATGACCAGCAAGTTCGGCGGGTAAGAGAACTTCCGCGCCGGGTCGGCCGGGTCGCCCTCTGGTATCCCGGCCGCCTGCTCGTCCAGGTAGCGCCGGAACCGGCGGGTGATCACCTCGAAGATGGCGGCGACGTCGTCGGTCCCGTCGATCCCCCTGATCGCGAACCGGCGGTACTCAGACTTGCGCGCCAGTCCGTCCTCGAACACCACCATCGAGGCCACGACATGCGTCCCTTGCAGGTTCGACACGTCGTAGCTCTCGATCCGCAACGGCGCGTCGTCCAGCCCGAGTGCCTCCTGGATCTCGTGCATGGCGACGCTGCGTGTGGTCAGGTCACTCGCCCTGCGCGTCTTGTGCAGCGCCAGCGACTCGCCTGCGTTGCGCGCCACGGTGTCGAGGAGCGCCCTCTTGTCGCCGCGCTGCGGCACCCTGATGCTGACCCGGCTTCCTCGCCGCTCGGCCAGCCACTCTTCCAGCGAGTGCGCGTCCGGCGGCAGCTCAGGAACCAGCACCTCGCGCGGGATGGCCGCGCGCCGTTCGGCGTCGCTCACGCTCGACACCTCGCCGCGACGCTGCGAGCCGCCCTTCGGGCGGTCGGACGCTACCGGGTCCTCGCCGTAGACCTGGCCGAGGAAGTGCTCCACCAGCTCGGCCGTGCTGACGTCCTCGACCTTGTCCACCACCCAGCCGCGCTGGCCGCGAACCCTGCCGCCGCGCACGTAGAACACCTGCACGGCAGCCTCGAGCTGATCTTCGGCCATCGCGATGACGTCGCAGTCCGTCCCGTCCGGGAGCACGACAGCCTGCTTTTCCAGGGCCCGTTGCAGTGCCTGGATGTCATCGCGGAGCCTGGCGGCCTTCTCGTACTCCTCGGCCGCCGAGGCCTCGCGCATCTGGGCCTCGAGGCGCTTGATGAACTTGCCGGTCTGGCCGGCCATGAAGTCGCAGAACTCCTCGGCCAGATGCCGGTGTGCGGTCGCGTCGATCCGGCCCACACACGGCGCTGAGCACTTGCCGATGTAGCCGAGCAGGCACGGCCTGCCGATCTGGCCAGCCCGCTTGAAGACGCCCGCAGAGCAGGTCCGGACCGGGAACACGCGCAGCAGCGTGTCGACAGTGTCACGTATTGCCCACGCGTGCGAGTACGGCCCGAAGTAGCGCACCCCACGCCGCTTGGCCCCGCGCATGACCTGGACCCGCGGAAACTCCTCATCCATCAGCACCGCGAGGTAGGGATAGCTTTTGTCGTCCCGGTACCTGACGTTGAAGCGCGGATCGAACTCCTTGATCCAGGAGTACTCGAGCTGGAGTGCCTCGACTTCGGTGGTGACGATCGTCCAGTCCACGCTCGCGGCGGCCTGAAGCATCGTCTGCGTCCGCGGATGCAGGCTGACGAAGTCGGCGAAATATGAGTTCAGCCGGGATCGGAGATTCTTTGCCTTTCCGACATATACCACGCGCCCGCGCTCATCGCGGAACCGGTAGACGCCTGGCGATTCCGGAATCGAGCCAGGCGCAGGCCGGTAGCTTGCCGGATCTGCCACAGGGCAACTCTATGCAACGGATTTAGCGTCCGATGGCTGTGATGCAGACCAGATCGGCCCTGCTATCGGCTCGGCGGCACTAATTCACGACGCATTCGCGGTAGTGGTCCGGATTGCTGGGAAGGGACGACTCGTGGAGGGAGGTTAACGAATGACCCGCGACGAACTCGACGCCATCGGCGCGGACCTGCTGGCTGCTGACGAGGCCACCGACCCGCAGCGACTTGCAGCCATCGCATGGTGGCTCTACGGCGAGGCCGGGACCGCACAAGCTGAGGTGGAGCGCCTGCACGGCGCGATCCGCTCGGGACGTACCAGCGTCCCGCTGGTACCCGCCCTCAGCCGGCCAGCCGCTCCCCGTACCTGATTACTACCCCTGAGGCGCAGGCACCCCGCGCGACTCCTCGGCTGGAGCGAACACCACCAGCAGCGCTAGGTCCTCGGTGATATCGGTGAACCGGTGCACTTCGAACGCCGGCACGAAGATCACCGACCCTGGTCCGACCTGAATCCGCTCGTGACCGGCCTCCATCGTGGCCCGCCCGGCCGTGACCACGTAGATCTCGTCCTCGGTGTGCGGCGACTGCCCATCGCTGCCGCCGACCGGAATCGAGTAGGTGCCCACGCTCATGTCCGGGACCCGCAGGTGCTCGATCCAGTGCACCTCCACGTCCGTGTCCGGGATGGTGAAAACCCCTGCCCTCTCGACGATCTTCATAGCGTTGTCCCTCCCGAATCCAGCCGCTGCGGGTCGCGCCACATCAGCCACAGCGTCGGACCGCCACCGGCAATCGTCAGCTCTCGCGTCACGGTGAAGCCGCGCCGCTCGTAGAACCCGACATTGCTTTCCTTGCTCGACTCCAGGTAAGCCGCCGCGCCAGCCGCGTCACACCGGGCTAGCCGCGCCTGCATGAGCCGGCTACCGATGCCGGTGCCCTGTAGCCGCGGCTCTGTCCCGATACCCGCCAGGTACCAGTGCGGCGCTCGCGGGTGCACGCTGAGCATTGCCGAGTAGGTCATGCTGGCGATGCCGAGCCGGGATCCGAGAGTCCTCGCATAACCGGGCAGCGAGACCATCTGCTGCCAGAACGACGGCATCCATGTTTCCGGCGGCATCCAGGTCGCGCAGCCGACGATCTCATCCCCGACGACAACTATCTCGGAACCGTCGTGCTTCATCCCGGTGCCGTGCATGGACGCGGCGAAGAATCTCGGCAGACGGCGGCGCCGCATCTGCTCGTCGGGGAAGATCCACGTCATCACCGGATCGTCGTCGAACGCACGTGCCATCATCTCGACCGTTGGCTTCAGGTCCGGGCGCGAAAAGGCCCGCACGACCGGTGTCACGTCGCTCGTTTGGGCCACCTTCGCATGCTAGCCAAGCAACATCACCTCGAGGGTGCGGGGACCGTGGACGCCCTCGACCCGTTCAAGCTCGATGTCACTGGTAGCTGACGGCCCGCTAATCCAGGTCAGCTGCCGGCTCGCAGCGGCCGCCAGCATCGCCACCGCCTCCGGCACAAGCTCCACAACCACCTCGGCGGCAACGATGCACAGGTGATAGTCGGGCACCAGGCTGATCGCGCGTCTGCCCTGACCGGCTGAGCCATCGAGAACGATCGTGCCGGTGTCCGCGATGGCTGCTGCCGCGCCGGTGATGACCCCATCGAACGAGTCAAGCTCGGCGGCGCTCAGTCCGTCGTCGATTGTCACCGTCACCGAGTCCGGGAGCGGCACCTCGAGCCCGGCCGGCACCACGACCCGACGGGCACCGCGTGCCGCGAGGGCAGCCTCGACCTCCGCCGCCAACGTTTCCGCGGAAACGCGCCGCACCTTTGCCCGGTAATCGACGAGCCGCTCCGCGAGGCGGTCAAGCAGCGCTGACCCGCTGAGCTCACCGCCCTGGCGGTAACCCGCGGCGGCAGTACCAGCATCATCAGAATCGCCACGCTCAGCCGCCCGTATCCGGGCCAGCACCTCCTCGCGTGCGCCCGCGGTCATGGCGTTTCCCCGTGCTCGTCGCGCCACCATTCCCTGAACGTACGCGCGGGCGGCACAGGTGCGTCCCGGCTCCTGGTCCAGGCCGCGAGCGGCGGGGGCAGTCCACCGCCGCGCCGCCCCAGCGGCCGGTAGATCCGCCCGGCCCGCTGCGCCCGCCCGAACCGGCGCGGCGAGCTCATCACCCACGAAGCCGCTGCCATCGTGAGTGCCTCGACGCTCGCGCCTGACTCCTCCACGTGCCGCGCCCGCAGATGCACTAGCAGCGATGGAATATTGATCTTCACCGGGCACGCGTCATAGCAGGCGCCGCAGAGCGAGGAGGCGTACGGCAGGGACGCGTTGTCCTGGATGCCGGTCAGCTGCGGCGAGAGCACAGCACCGATCGGGCCAGGGTAGACCGATCCGTACGCGTGACCGCCGGTCCGCTCGTAGACCGGGCACACATTCAGGCAGGCCGAGCA
>Ga0126373_10003511_pt1 | contig 11767 bp, 12 predicted proteins | sample PanSoiMetPlot_11_FD_92545 | JGI IMG/M metagenome (GOLD analysis project Ga0126373, IMG submission 92545) | Tropical forest soil microbial communities from Panama - MetaG Plot_11 | ecosystem: Environmental > Terrestrial > Soil > Tropical forest > Bulk soil | place: Panama | collected 2016-02-17
CTGGCATCGGGGCCAACCATCATAGCGGATGTGACCAGAGTGATAGCGCGAATGATGCAGGCGCAGGCACTCGTTACGTCGGAAGCGCTGCTGACGGGGCAGCACTGGCGATCACTGCAAGGGTCGCCGAGCCGCGGCGCAATCAACTGACATCGTGCCGCAACGAACGTTCATCTCATGTGGGACGGCCAAGGCTCACGGAGGTTCGGTATCCGGTATTGCATCCGCCTTTTCGCGAACGACCCAGCCCAGACTCTCGAAATTCCTTTTCGCAAGCGGAGACAACTGCCCAGTGACCCAGAGCGTACGACGGCGCGACCGGAGATCGGGACGATTGGCGAAATATGACACGTTCTGGATCCATGAGACATAGTCGACCGGTGCTTGCGCCACGATCGCGCCCTTGCGATCCTGACCGATGATCGCCTTGCGAACCAGCAGTCTGGCGATGGGGGTCTGCGTCTGGTGGTAACGAGCCAGCATCCCGATTGAATCGGTCAGAAAGCGCGCCTGTACTTCCGACTGTGCGGTGCTGGCTAGCGCGACCGCCTGCGCTCGCCCAGGAACACCGGGTAAGTTGCCGAGATTTGCAACGAACTCAGTCTGCACGCTCAATGGAAATACGGGGTTTCTCTCGAAAGCTTTGATTTGCGTGTCCGAAACGCCGAGCGCTTGAAGCCCCTGTTCATTTTGCAGGATCAGGTCTGCCTTGGGCTTGTCCCACACCCACTGCGCGACCACTCTGGTAGCGGTGATTGCCATCGAGCCCGGAATGAAGACCGACATCGAGGTGGTCACGGCTACATGCGCTCGGAAGGCGGTCAGGGCAAAATCATCAAGTTGCTTGGAAAGGACTGGATTCGTCGTATAGGGGTCCACGTTAAGTTTCTTGGCTAGCCCCCTGCGCTCCTGTTCGTAGCCGAAGGCATCTCGCGTCGCCTGGCCGGCGGTCTCGAGCCCCTGCCCGTTGCTTTCCGGTTGAGTGGCCGTCTCTGCGATCTTTTGCGCACCCAGTCCGACCCGGCCAAAGAAACGTCCGACTCCAGCCGGAATTCCCTGAATGGTCTCGACCGGATTCATCACCATCTGCCCTGCTGCCTGGACCGGACGCGCGGCATTCTCCGCCAACGATTGCGCAAACACCTGGCTCTGGCTGGTCTTTGAAAGCTGTTGAATGGCGGGGATTTCGGCAACGCGAATCCGAAGCATCTCAATGCTGTTGGCTGGAAAAGTCCCCACATCGCTTTTGATGGTGAAATGGGCCATTAGACCGTCCGTCGGGACCTGGCCATTCACACGGAACCCCTGGCCGGAAAGCAAACTTCCCGGCACTAGGTCCCCCGCAGGTAGCGTAGGTGGTCTTTCGAATTGGGCGGCCATTCCCGCCCTCGCAGTTACCGAGAGCAAAGCGAGAATAAGGGAGGTGCTCCAAAATAGCCGAATCTGACAGTTCATTATGTGCCTTCGTTTTCGGTCGAATTCCCCCCGGCTCGACGCGGCATCCTCTATTTTCATTGTGCCGACCAAAAGACAAGCTCCAGAGGTCGGCAGCGAGTTGTGCTTTGCTGTCGGTTATAGCGAGCGGCGAGAAGAGGTCCCGGGCGTTGGCAAGGCCCAGCGGGTTTCTCCCCAGGGGCGCTGCTGCTAAGGAGAGCCTCATGTGGCAGAAATTTCTGGTTGAAATGCGAAGTTTGCAATCGTCGCATCGTTCCTGTTCTTCTTCTTCGGCGCCGTCGCAACCTACAGCAGGCTGATCCTGTCTCAATACCAGATAGATTACTTTCAGTATGGATACGCCCCGATCCAGGCGTTGGTGCTGGGCAAGGTTGTGCTTATAGGTGAAATCTTTCACCTGGGCAATCGGTTTCACGGCAAGCCTCTGATCGATCTTTCCCACTTTGTACAAAACATTTTCATTCAGCATCCTGGTATTGGCCTTCGCGGTGTCTGGAACACTTCGTAAAAAGTTTCATTCACGGCGAAAATCTTGGAGCTGGGGACCTTGCAAGCAAGGGGGGAGCGGACATTATGGCGAGAATCCTCGTGATGTTCATTGCGTTCATCCCGATGTTTGCGATTTCGGAGATCGCGAATCTCTTGGGCGAGAGCAAGCTCTTTGAGCTGTTCTTTGAGCACGGCGGCTCCGTCGTAACCAGCATACCCGAAGTGACCAACGCGGCCTCACTGAGCCAAAGCTGAGCAGAGCCTCTCTTAGGAGGTCGGCACTCACCGGGATCCCACACAAGACGAAAACCGGACGCATTGATCTTTACTTCATTCGGTGACAGGGATAAGCGTGCTGGCAGGTACAATTCGGTCCTCGAGGAGAGGTAGTTGCTGGCCTAGTGAAGCCGTGCTCCAACGAGCTTCTCGGCTTTTAGCAAAGGTGGACACCGAGTGACTATTAGGGGTCTACCTTCGCTTTTGATTCCGATGGCAGTCTGTGGATGTATTGCCGACGCCAATTAGGCAATTGCCATCCGGGAAGATAAGCTGACCAATTATGTGATACGGGTTCACAACTACCCGTTGAGCAAGCGGACCAGAGTTAAATCTATGAAACCTCTTCTGGGACAACGTATCGGCCTGGTGTCTCTCTCGTTGCTGATGACATCGACCCTGGTTGCCGCCTCGTTTCTGGTGGACGGGTGTTCTCGAGGTCCGTCCAATTCATCTTCCACGGCTTCTACCGCTGCTCAACCCAGCCCGGCAGCCGCCGCCCCCCAAGCGGCTGCCGCCCAAACGGCCCCCGCTCCTCCTGGGCCCGCTCCGGGCGCGGCCACCGCACAGCAGTTGGAGGAACTGGTGTCACCAATCGCGCTTTACCCGGACACGCTCGTCGCGCAAATACTTGCGGCTTCAACCTATCCGAGCGAGGTGGTCGAAGCGCATCGCTGGCTTGACCAAAATGCGAATCTGAAGGGTGACCAGTTGGCTGCTGCCGTGAATCAGCAACCTTGGGATCCAAGCATCAAGTCTCTGTGCCAGTTTCCTAGCGTGCTGAAGACGATGAATGACAGCCTTTCATGGACTTCGGCCTTAGGCCAAGCCTACTACAACCAGCCGACCGACGTGTTGAACACAATTCAGCTGATGCGCAAGCGAGCGATGGACGCAGGGACCCTAAAAAGCACCCCACAGCAGACCGTCCAGGTGCAACCTGCGCCACCAGCCTCGGATACTTCCGGCGGTCAGTCTGCCGTACCTGCGCCGCAGCAGACGATCATAATCAACCCTGCTCAACCCAATACTGTGTATGTACCTGAGTACAATCCATCTTCGGCATACGGAGCTCCGGTTCAATCACCGCCTGGATACACCGGCGGTGAGTTGCTCGCTACCGGACTCGTTTCATTCGGGGCCGGAATGCTCATCGGGTCTCTGATCAACAACAATGACAACGATTGGGGCTGCAATTGGGGTGGAGGCAACGTCACTTACAATCGCAACGTCTACGTTTCCAATACCAATGCCATACCGGCGCGCTATCGAGGCGGCTACTACGGACCCGGATATGCGGGCGGAGTTCGTCCACCGTACGCTACCGGTCGTTACCCCACACCTTATGCAGGCGGCAACCGCCCTCTCTACAACCCCGGCACCCGCCCATATAACCCGGCTACTGCGCGCCAGATTGCCAATACGGGGAACTTCAGGGAACCAACCTTTCCAAAGCCTGACCAACTACCCGGGCTCCAAAACCGCAATCCGCCAGAGAATCGGCCGGCTCAAGTTGGTGGAAACGCGCTCAACAATCCGTCGTCGGCCCGGCGCAACGCCTTTAACAATAAGCCATCGTTCAATCCAAGGAACGATCCGATGCGGGGCTACGGCAATCCAAGTCATGAGTTTGGCGGTGGCCGCAATAATGCTTTCGGGGGCTACGGGCCTGGCCGACAAACCCAGGAGTTCAGCAACCGAGGCCGCGCCAGTTACGGCGGAGGCGGAGGGTTTCGAGGCGGTGGAGGAGGTTTTCACGGCGGTGGAGGTGGAGGCGGTCGTCGTCGCAGGTGAGCGACACTTCATGGGAAATGGTTAACTCGCGTACCCCAGGCCTGTCACTGCAAACCGTGGAACACTCGTATGTCGACCTTGGCTGAATCCGATCGAACCCGTGCAACTTGTTTGTCCAGCACGCGCCTAGCGAGCCTGATGGTCGCGTTCCTGTGTGCGTTGCCGCTCCCGCTCGCTGCGCAGGAACAGCGCGTTTTCAGTTCACCGGTTGAAGCCGCCACTACACTTTTCGCTGCCGTCAAGAGCGACGACACCACGGCCCTCGGCTCGATTCTCGGTCCAGACTCCCAGCAGCTCCTGTCGTCCGGAGATCCAGTCGCGGATAAGAATTCGCTGGCACAGTTCGCCACCGAGTGGGATCAAATGCATCGGCTCGCCTACGCCGATCGGGGTCATGTGATCATCTACCTGGGCTCCGACAACTGGCCTGCACCGATTCCGATTATAAAGAAGGATGGTGGTTGGGTGTTCGACACCGCGGCCGGCAAGGACGAGTTAATTTACCGGCGCATCGGTCGCAATGAGCTCTACACCATTGGGGTACTGGGTAATCTAGCCAGCGCTCAGCGCGAGTACCAGAGTGAAGATCACGACGGTCACCAGTTCGCAAAATACATTATGAGTGACCCGGGAAAGCAGGATGGCCTCTACTGGGAAGCCGCAGAGGGATCGCCACCCAGCCCGATCGGACCTCTGGTCGCAGACGCGGCCACGCAGGGATATAAAGTCCAAAAGCAGGGAGAGGGCGCCACCGTCGCTCCGTTTCATGGGTACTTCTACAAGGTGCTCACCAGTCAGGGGAAAGCTGCCCCCGGCGGGGCGAAAAACTATATCGTAGACGGCAAAATGACCGACGGCTTCGCCTTTCTCGCCTGGCCAGCGGAGTATCGTTCTTCGGGAGTGATGACCTTCATGATCAACCAGGACGGGGTCATCGTTCAGAAGGATTTGGGGCCCGATACGGCCACTGTCACGAAGGAAATGTCAGCGTTCAATCCCGATTCGTCCTGGGAGCAGGTCGAGCAGTAGTCACTATGTTTCTTCTCAGTGAGTACCAACTTTGGCAAGGTCAGGGGGCTTAAATGCAATCCGCTTGCGAAGCCGTCCGTTCAGGCGAGCGAGTGAGGTTGCACCTGCCCGCTGCTATGCAAATAACTCCGAGGAAGGAGCAGATAGATGGGAATCGTAGCATGGCTGGTTGTTGGTCTAATCGCTGGGTTCATCGGCAGCAAAATAGTCAACAAGAGTGGCGAAGGCATGGTCCGTGACATTATCCTGGGAGTAATCGGTGGACTGGTAGGCGGTGCGATCTTTTCGGCGCTGGGTTCCACGGGCGTCACTGGTATTGATCTGTGGAGTATATTCGTCGCCGTTATCGGATCGATCATCGTCCTCGTCGTATACCATGCGCTGATCGCGAGGACCGCGTAGAAATCGGTTAGTGGCTTCGAAGGACGCTGTTGAGGTTTCCGGAAGACCTCCACGCGTCCGCGCTTTTGGTCGGCGGACTTTCATGGCGTATAGAGGGCGGCGCCAGCGTCCCGCTGCCCCTCGCATCGCTCGGCATCTAGCGCACCTGAGACCCAAACTTCAGAGCTGCGCTTAAAATGAGCCAAAGTGCTTATGATTTGCCTGCCAGGGACCAGAGGGCTGGATGCCTCATCGTCGACCCTTCCGGAACCAGAGCACCGTCCGGTTCGCGACTCCACCGTGCCCTGGCATGTAGAGAATGGGCGTTCAGAAACTGCCCACATAACGGAGAACCTCGTCACGCTGCTGGGGGCAGCTGCGAATCCGCGAGCGCAATAGAGCGCGAAACCCAATGTGGGCGCTAATGGATCTAAGGTGACAGTACGGCGAAATCGCTTTGCGTCAATAGACCCGCTACGCTCTGATTGGTTCCGGGCAGCCTTGCCCCTGCAGGCGGAAATTCTTTCCCTCTCAAGGCAGCTTGGGAATGGACGGCAAGCCGCCGGCCCCCGGAATCTTGGAGGTCGCCCCACCAGTCAGATTACTGGTCGCGCACGAAGCGAGAATATCGTTGGCATGCTGCGATACATAACCCTCTAACATGCTGGTCGCGCTCGGGAGTGGAAGGTGAACACTGCTCGCGAACATCGTAGCGGCCGCAGCGATTATTGGATGGCTGCTCAAAAGCGAGGGCGAGGCGGCGGCCGGGTTCGGCACCTGATTGCCAATAGCCGAGCATAAAGCACTGTTGGCAGCCGTCTGCTGTTCGCTGCTAAGCGCGCCAACCGCCGATTGAGCCATGGAGCTCTCGCCAACCTGCGCAGGGAGCTGCGCCGGTCGCGCCGCCAAAAGAGCTGCCGCCGCCACGATCGTGGTGAGAACCAATCGCCGAGTCCATCGAGGGGTCATCTCCATTTCCTCCTCGCTCTTCGCTGAGCGCCTTTTCAAAAGACCGCGGCCGCGACTTGCGTCGCAGCCGCGGTCCTCATGTCTGCGGCCAGCTGCCTACTGCATGGGCACGAGTTCGACGCGTCGGTTTTGCGCGCGTCCCTCCGGAGTGTCGTTGGACGCCACGAAGTTCGTCTTCCCATATCCATGCGGAATCAGTCGACTCTGCGAAACGCCTTGCTGTACGAGATAGTTGACCACGGCATCGGCGCGCCGCTCCGATAACCTGAGGTTGTACTCCTCGCTGCCAATCGCATCCGTGTACCCATTGACGTCAACGTTCACGTCGGGATGCGCCTTGAGCGTCGAGGCGGCCTCATCCAGCACTGCGGCGTCACCCGGACGGATATTGTACTTGTCGAAGTCGAAGTGCACGCCGCGAAGCACAATCTTCTCTTTGGGTGGCGGAGGCGGAGGTGGTGGTGGCGGCGGTGGAGGTGGCGGCGGAGGAGGTGGCGGTGGCGCTATAATCGGATCGCATATGTAGTGACCCGCGAGTGCACCCAGGCCTGCCCCTATGGCGGCGCCGCCTAGTCCGAACGCGACTCCATTTTCATGGTCGCCAGTATTCTCATTTATGGCTGTCCCAATGCCGGCTCCGGCGCCAGCACCCACGAGACCTCCGACCAGTGCACACGTTCCCCATTGCCGCGGCTGCCGCAGATAAGCGCAACCCGTCAGGGACATAGAAATTAATGCGCCGATCGCTGGGATTACGACTGCTCTAGAGAAATAGGAATCCCTATCCATTTGCTCCTCCTTAGAGTGCGACTCTGTGCGCTCTTGCAGATGTTAGGGACGGCCTTCAGCGCGACCCGAAAATAACCGAGATCACAAGGGTCCGCAACACAGCCTTAAGAATTCGTCTCGAAGTCTGCGGATGTCCGTACTAAATAGGAACTCCATTGGTACTAACCGTCTGATTGTGAGCATGCTTCACAAGTAGACGATATATCGAGGGAATGTTGACTGCTAAATCGCAAGCCACGTGCGCAGTGATTGGCAGAAAACCCCTAAAATGGACGCAATCAACCCCTGCGAACGATTTCTAGCAGTCTGATGGTATGTTCATTCCAGCTTCAGTCGTCGGCCTGAAAGTCGCTGAAACCGTGTTATCCTGTCACGATCGTTCGAGTTTCGGTTTTATAAATTGTGTCCGTTTGGACTTGAATGCACTTCCGCTTCCGCTCAATAATGATTACTCTATACTGTCTTATTCAATTCTTTCACACCTAGTCATATTCTGAAGCAATTGAATTCTCGCTTATTCGAACTCAAGCGACGATCTGCTGTGACAAGAGCCATGCCAAAGTCGGCGAGGTTGTTTCGAACCGCCGCCACTGCTGATCCAACGGCCGGTCGTAAAGGACCGGTTGAACGAGGCATTTGTTCGGTTATAGGTCCGGCCGCTGCGAAAAATCTCAAGAGATCTTAGCAACTCTTCAAGAATTGGCGCGCCACGATCCAGAAAGATGCTATTGGGTCGATGCGGCCTCGAGCCGCCCCTTGCGCACGGCCTCGGCCATCCTGCCGTGGTCCCGATCGGTCTGGGTGGAATAATCCATCGCGAATTCCCCGACCGCCTCATCGAAAATTGTGCTGTTCCCCATATATCCGGCGATCGCCGCGGGGTCGGCCGACCGCGAATGAGCCCTGGCCAGCACACGCCCACACACCTTGCCATAATATTTGAGCGTATTTCTGTCCATCGCCTCCATGACGATTGACATCTTCATGTCGCGCAGCTGACGGATGTAGAAATCGCGATCGCGCATGTCTCCATGACTCCATCCCAGCAGCATGTCGCTGGCCGCCTGCATGAACCTCTGCCCCACCACCACGCGTTGGCCATGATTTTTGTATTCGCTTGCTCCCGCGTAAGGCTCCAGCACTGAGGCCTCTGCCTCCTTCAACTGGAGAAACAACGGATCTTCGGCTGACGCCATCAGCAGCGTGATCATGCAGAGGGTTCCGACGCTGCCCACCCCGACCACTTTCATCGCCATGTCGGCGATCTTGTATCGTTCCACGATCGCACGAAACTGGGGCGGTAGTGACGCCAGGTAGGAAAGATGCCCCGCGCTGACAGCTTCGTGAAACGCCCTGCCCGTATTCTCTGGCATATGAAAAATCAGCGGTGGGTTGTCCCTGATTCTGGGCTTCTGACCGCGGCGTGCCGCGAGCTTGGGAAACTCATGTTCGATAGCGCTGTGCACTCGTTCCCTGGCGATCCTTTCGCGCCAGCGTTTCTGCCAATTCGGGTTAGGTAGACCTTCGATTAGTTGCTCAACGTCGAGGCGGTCATACCAGATGTCGATAACCCGCATCCGGGAATACTTGCCAGTCCATTTTCGATAGGAACGCACCATTGCTTCGCACGTAGCGATCACATCTCTGCGGCTCAGGTTGATGTACTTTCCAGCCACCGCAAAGCTCGCAGCCAGTCTCTTCAGGTCCCATTCCCAAGGCGCGGGCAGCGTTTCATCGAAATCGTTGATGTCGAAGATGAGCTGACGCTCTGGCGTTGCAAAGGCTCCGAAGTTCATCAGGTGGCAATCCCCACACGCCTGAACCCGGATCCCGGTTTTCGGTGTCCGCGAAAGATCCCAGGCCATCACCGCCGCAGAGCCACGCAGAAAGGCAAATGCCGAGCTGAGCATACGTGCATTCCGGATCGGGACCAGCTCCGGCAGCCGAGATGCGTTCGACTTAATGAGGATCCCAATCGGGTCAGGCCGGTCCTTAGGCGGCTTCCATCCCGCGTGACTTTCCCTCGGTACCCGCTCGCGCAGCGCCTTTCCCTCCCGCCACCGCTGCTCCCAAGGCAAGTATTTTTCGTCGAGTCGGTTTCGGGCCGACGCACGCGATCTGACTCTTGACCTTATGCGCTTGGAGTTTTTGAGCATGTTTGTGTCCCCGAATGGCAGCGGTTCCCTATATCTCGCCCTGGCTGCCAGCGTAGACTTCAACGAGCCTAGTGAAAAGATACCGGCCTTGTGCGGCAAACGTGACCTCACGCCGCGGATCAGCGAACAACCGGATTACTGAACGGTGGTCCGGGGGATTCGGACATCAGATGGAGGCTTCCCGCGACTCAAAAGAGTGAATCTCGCGAACCTGGGCTCATACGCAGATCGTCGGATTCAAATCGAAGCCCATGTTCGAGGCTACGATTTCGCCCTGCTCATGACAGTAGCTCGGCAGGTTTCGCGTTCGACTGGTGCGGGCATGGACCATTTCATCGAAAGGCGCACCTCGGCCAGCTGGTCCATGCTTAAAGATGCGATCTCTCACTCGCACCAAACCACCCAGGGTGGTTTGCCCGTGCGATGAACGGTTACTTTCTGCGTCGCCTCATTGGCAGCGGCTATCCTTCGCGCGATAAGCTGGGTCAGGTCGTCGCAGTGCAGGCCTACTGGGACGCTAATGGATCGTGTGAGCACCGATTCTATTAGCAGATCTTAACTCACTGGCACACCTTAGCACATGCAATCTTCAGATATTCACTTGTGCCGTGCGCGAGGACCTATGACAGAGTGTTTAGCGCGGATTCGGGTTCGGATTTACCTAGTGACTAACTATCTTCTTTTACACTAGGCTTGCGCCTCGCCCGCCCAAGTTCTAGCATCGCTACGACAATCCTGTAGCGACAAAAGAGGAGCAGTTTGGTCAGCGGGTGACCCTGATGAACGAAGATTCAAATAGATTCCGCGAGGAGTCAATGTCGTTCTCGGGTTCCCCAAGCGTGGCCGGCATGAATGCGGGCCGCAGATCAGCACCGAATCTTACAGCGTGCTCGCCGCGACGATCAGGTTCCTGCGCCCTCCCCTTCCCATCGGTTAACTGGCTGCCATCCTCCGTGGCAGATGCGTTCCCGCCCGGTGCGGAAACACTGCCCGCCAAGCGACGGCAGGGCATCGCGTCGACCGGCATTGGGAACCCCCCAAGCTTCGCGGCGGATGACGAATCTTTCGCTACGATCTCAACCACCGAGAAGACCGTTCACCACCGACCGGGGGCTCCGGCTGGTAGTTGAGTTGCAGCTAGTCGGATCGAGCCGGGGGGTCATGTGAAGACGCCAACGCGTTGCTGGCGTATAGCAGCCGCAATTTTGGCGGCGGTGCTTTGGCTCCGTCCGGTGGGGGCCTTCGCGCAGATCAAAGCGGGCGCCTTCATCTCCAGGCAAAATGCAGCCGAGGTTCAGGAGCTGGTCCCGCCCGGAGTTTATTTCAAAGTGCTGCGCGGTATGACGATGAAAATCATGCCGCCGCGGCGCGTGTCGTGGCCGCCACCCTACTGGGAAGCAACAGAGAAATACTCAAGCCAGGTTCGGCTCGATGACGATCACCACACGCTGCTCGGATATGTTGCGGGCCAACCGTTTCCTTTGCTCGACTCGAATGACCCCGATTTAGCGGTCAAGATCATGTGGAACCACGCGTTCCGTCCGATCGCGAGCGACGATTACGACTTGCGGTTTTTCGATTGCGAGAGCGTGCAGACCGGACCCGGTGCGCCTATCGACGTCATTCAATATATCCAGATCGGTCACTATGCGGGGTATAGTCTCGTCGGCCGAACTGAAGTAAACCCGCTGCCGGTCGATCCAGACTTCAAGGTGAGCGGAAGGTTGTGGGCTTTCGCTCTCTACCCCGAACTGGCGCCCGCCGTCGAGCGCGGCAACGGCATCTTGCGCTACCGCTATGCCGACCCCGCCAGGGCCGACGATGCATGGAGTTGGAATCCTGGAACGCGCAGGTTGCGTCGTCTCAACGAGGTCTTCCTCAGCAGCGCGGTCGGTGCCCAGGCTTTCGATCCGGATCACTATTCGGGCTTCAATCCCAAGACCGAAGAGTACGATTATCGGTTTCTGGGCGAGAACGACATGCTTGCCGTGGTCCATGCCGAGAATTCCACGGAGGTTCAATGTGCAACCGATGGCGGCGGCAGCGCGTGCCCGGAAGCCTGGGAATCGCGCCACCTCTATGCTGTCGAGGCTACGCCGCGACCCTCGCGCCTCACTCAGGCTCTTCAGGCCAAGTCCGTCGTCTACGTCGATTCGGAAAGCTGGTTCGCCCCTTACGTTGATACCTACAGCCGCGACGGTCAGCTATTCCAAAATGTCCTCTTTTGGCTCGCCTATCGCGACCGGGCGGTCCCTGAAGCGCACGTCGCCATCTATCCTTTCCGGCGTCAATTCGTGGTCGCAGCAGCGCGTACTGACCTGCAAACCGGCTTCGCGACCATGTGCTATCTGCCCGGAATTGAAACCCCGGAGCGCGAATGTTGGTACGTCAATATGGGTGCGGTAAACCGCGACTTTTTCACCACCCGA
>Ga0126373_10003512_pt1 | contig 11766 bp, 9 predicted proteins | sample PanSoiMetPlot_11_FD_92545 | JGI IMG/M metagenome (GOLD analysis project Ga0126373, IMG submission 92545) | Tropical forest soil microbial communities from Panama - MetaG Plot_11 | ecosystem: Environmental > Terrestrial > Soil > Tropical forest > Bulk soil | place: Panama | collected 2016-02-17
GACCTTGGTGGATGACCACGACCAAGTGCGCAAAGGCGGAAGCAAGATGCGCTTCTGTGGAGATCCGCAATATTGCGATCTGGTGTTTAACGTTGTCGCAACCCAACTGACTACCATGGGCATTCCCTGCATTTATTACGGGACCGAGCAGGAGTTCGACAGCGGCGGCCGTCCGAGTGGTTCAGACCTCGTTCTCCGGGAAAGCATGTTCGGCGGCAACTTCGGTGGAAGATGCACACGGGGGCATCATTTCTTCGACGAAAGTGGAGCTCTGTACGAAGCCCTGTCCGAGCTGGTTGACCTGCGTAAACAGCTGCTTCCCCTTCGTCGCGGGCGGCAGATGTTGCACGAGATTTCAGGCGATGGAATCAATTTTGGCCTTCCCCACATGATGGGCGACAGGATGCTCTCGATTGTCGCCTGGTCGAGAATTTTCGTCGATCAAGAAGTGCTGGTTGCATTCAGCACCAACCGCGAACAACCTCTGGCTGCATATTCGACGGTCGCCTCCATGTTCCGAAGCGAAGGTGACCGGTTGAAACTGATCTTCTGGCATGGTCCTCGAGCCGCAACACCCCCGCCCACTGAATTGCCAGTCGAAAATAGAGGTGGTCTGCTCGCAGTTCACTTGACGCTGCCGCCGGCTGGCTTCGTCATCTACCAGGCGCCTCCCGGACGGCAAAGCCTGGGTTCGCGCCAGGCCGTTGTGAATCAACTACAACGAACCGAGGCCTTGGCACTTTAGAACGAAGCCGGCTTGCCTATGAGGCCGGCGCCTGTTACTAGGATTTCTCCGTCAGATTGCAAAGCAAGGACATTGCCTACGCCGGGTCCGGAATTGAGCGACTTCGAACTAGCGAGGCCGCCATTGCCAACGTGTTTTCCAGACTGATGTAGCTGTTGAAACGGCCAACCGATCCTCCGAGGAAGCCGCCCGCCGCATGTTCCTCCTTGGCATCGCCGATTCTATGGCGATGTATTCATTCGCCATCGTGTTTCGCAAAGAGATCCAGCGCAACTCCTCTGAATCAATTGATGTTCCGTCCATGTCCCAAAGTACTGCCCCGTACACTGCTCATTTGCAGTCCTCAGTCGAAGGATTTCTGCTATGCATTGCCTGCACGCGGGCTGTTCGTCCAAAAAGAACCCTGGTTCCACACGATATGATGCGGTTGAAGTCGGGTCGTACCGCTATTCTATGAAGCAGGGCCAGGGGTCACTCCTCAGGCAACCTTTTCGGCAACCTTGGACAGTGCGTATTCTTGCAGACGGTGGGCATCACTGTTAAATTTGCGGATACCCTCGGCTAGCTTCTCCGTTGCCATTGCGTCCTCATTATGCATCCAGCGGAAAGTCTTCTCATCGAGATGGAGTCGCTGGTTAGTGCTCGTCCTTGCTTCTGCCGGGTCCAGCTTGCGTTCCAGAACTCCTTCGTTTCCTTCCAGCTGTTCCAGAAGTTCAGGGCTAATCGTCAGCAAGTCCGCTCCAGCTAGCCGCAGGATCTGATTGATATTCCGGAAGCTCGCGCCCATCACCTGGGTCCTATATCCGTACTTCTTGTAATAATTGTAGATGTGCGTAACGGAAGCCACGCCTGGATCCTGGTCGGCGCCGATCTCCTTGCCACCACCCTCCTTCTTGTACCAATCGTAAATGCGACCGACAAAAGGTGAGATTAAGGTCACCTCGGCTTCGGCGCACGCGACCGCTTGGGCAAAACTGAACAGCAGCGTCAGGTTGCAGCGGACACCTTCTTTCTCAAGAAGCTCGGCCGCCTTAATACCTTCCCAGGTGCTCGCGATCTTGATGAGAACTCGTTCACGTGCCACGCCTTTGTTTTCATAAAGCAGGATCAACCTGCGAGCCTTGGCAACAGTGCCCGCGGAGTCGAAGCTCAGTCTGGCTGCGACCTCGGTAGAAACGCGGCCCGGTACTACTTTGAGAATCTCACATCCAAAAAGTACAAATAGATGATCGATGAACTCTTCCGCCATTTCCTCGTGACCGCCACCGCTTTGCTGAGCGAGTCCGGCCGCCTCTTCCACCAAGTGCCGGTACGCCGGCATCTGGGCGGCATGATAAAGAAGTGAAGGATTGGTAGTAGCGTCCTGCGGCCGATGCTCTGCAATGGCCTCTATGTCGCCGGTGTCGGCAACGATTGTGGTGTATTTCTTAAGGGATTCAAGAAGGGTCATGACTTGGTATCTCCCGTTTTCAAAAAATGAAACGCCTCGAATGTGCGACTGTCGATGTACTGTTGCAATTCAGAGCATTGGGATGAGAGTTCTATCAACCCGAGATCGCCGGCTCCGGCCATCTTGGCTTGCAATCAACCTCGTTTTTGATGTTTTGCAATCTGGCTTTTCGCTGCACGAACAATGTTTTCAGCAGTAAAGCCAAACTTTTTCAGCAGTTGCTTCAGCGGCGCCGACGCTCCGAACGTCTCGATGCAGACGTTGTGCCCGTCCGATCCCGTGTATTTGGCCCAACCGAAGTCAGTGGCCTGTTCCACAGACACGCGAGCTTTCACCGCTGGCGGCAGAACATAGTCCCGATAGCCCCGGTCTTGGTCATCAAATAATTCCCAAGACGGCATACTGACAACCCGTGCTCGCACGCCCTCCTTCGCCAATTGCTCGTACGCATCCAGACACAGGGAAACCTCGCTGCCGGTGCCGATGAGAATCACCTCCGGGGTACGACCCGGCGCATCCGCGAGGATATAAGCGCCGCGGGCAAGGCCCGAGGCCGGAGCGTACTTCTTGCGGTCGATGGTAGGGACGGCCTGGCGCGTCAGTATCAGCACCGCCGGCTCGTGATGCAATTGCAGTATTGTTCTCCAAGCCTCGGTGACCTCGTTTGCATCCGCGGGCCGGATCGCGATTAAGCCCGGCATGGAGCGCATGTGCGCAATCTGCTCGATTGGCTGATGCGTGGGACCGTCTTCGCCAACCCCGATCGAGTCATGGGTGAAGACGTAGATTACTGGGAGTTCCATCAGGGCGCTCAAGCGGAGCGATCCACGCATGTAATCAACGAAGATGAAAAATCCCGAGCCAAAGGGCCGGACTTTTACCAGGCTAAGCCCGTTCAGTATTGCGCCCATGGCGTGTTCGCGGATGCCAAAGTGAAAATTGCGTCCGGCAAAATTTTCCGCCGAGAAATCGCCAGCGCCCTCTTGCGTGATACGGGTTTTCGTGGAGGGCCCGAGGTCTGCGGATCCCCCGATCAGCCAGGGAATGTTCTTAGCGGCTGCGTTCAGCACCTTGGCCGAAGACTCGCGAGTCGCCAAGCCCTTCGGATCGGCCGGGAATTCAGGAAGGTTGTGGTCCCAGCCTTCTGGAAGCTGCCGGTGTTGCATCCGATATAGTTCTTCGGCGAGTTCCGGATACTGCTTGCGATAATCGGTAATGCGCGCGAACCAGGCATCACGCAATTGCTTGCCGCGTAATCCGACTCCCTGACGAAAGTGCTCGTAAACGCCATCAGGCACATAGAACTTCCGATCTTCAGTCCAACCATAGTTCCGTTTGGCTAGCCGGACTTCTTCTTCTCCTAGAGGTTCGCCGTGCGCGCCGCTGGTGTCCTGCTTGTGGGGAGCTCCGTAGCCGATGTGGCTGTCAACGATGATCAGTGTCGGCCGGTCTTTCGTATTCAGGAATGTGCGGAACGCGCGGGAGAGCATCTCGAGGTCGTTGGCGTCACCTACTCGAGTTACATTCCACCCATAACCGATAAAGCGCGTGGCCACGTCTTCTGTAAAGGTGAGTGCCGTGTTGCCTTCGATGGTTATGTGGTTATTGTCGTAAATCCAGCAAAGATTCGAGAGACGAAGATGCCCGGCCAGGGATGCAGCCTCGCTGGAGACGCCTTCCATCATGCATCCGTCGCCGCAAAGTGCATACACGTTGAAGTCAAAAAGGTCCTCAAAGCCGGGGCAGTTGTATCGCGCAGCCAGCCATTGGCGGCCGGCCGCTATGCCGACGCTGGTGGCCACTCCTTGCCCGAGGGGTCCGGTAGTCGTCTCTACGCCCGAGGTCCATCTGTATTCTGGATGTCCCGGGCACCGGCTGTCCAACTGGCGGAAGGCTTTGATTGCGTCCAATGGTACGGAAACCTCTCCCAGAGTCTCGTAGTCCTTGCTGACCGCCCGAACTTCGGCAAGATGCAGCAGAGAATAGAGCAGCATGGACGCGTGGCCGATCGACAGAATGAACCGGTCACGATTCGGCCAGACCGGATCCTGCGGATCAAAACGAAGAAAACGCTGCCACAGGCAATACGCTACCGGCGCCATCGCCATGGGAGTTCCCGGATGCCCCGAGTTGGCTGCCTGCACTGCGTCCATCGAGAGCGTGCGAATGGTATTGATGGCGGTTAGATCCATTCCTTGAAGGCCTGGAACGACGAGAGAAACGGTTGATACTGCCATCGGAGGACCCTTTCATACTTAATGTTGCTGGTGTTTTTACATTCGGCGTTCACGCTCAGGCGGCCGGTTTGTTACTCCCTCTGGCCAGCTTCACGCGTGCGCTCCTAAAACTCAGGCCGGTTCGTACGGCCATCGCCATCCGGTGATCTCGGGACTGTCGATGCCGTGCTGGTAGGCGTAGTTCCGGCAGGCGATCTGCTGGTTGCGGAATCGCTCCTTGGCATGGCCCCCAATCTTCTGTAGAGACGGGGTCCTGTCAATCACGTCCATTGCCAGGCTGAATCTGTCGGTCTCGTTGTTGATCGCCAGTTCCATCGGAGTGTTGATGTTGCCTTTCTCCTTGTAACCCCGCACGTGCAAAGCTTTGTTCTTGCGGCGGTATGTCAGCCGGTGAACCAGCCAGGGGTAGCCGTGGAAGTTGAAGATGACTGGCTTGTCAACCGTGAATAGAGAATCGAAGTCCTTGTCCGGCAACCCGTGCGGATGTTCCGTGTTCGGCTCCAGTTTGAACAAATCCACCACGTTAACGAAACGGATCTTCAGGTCGGGAAATTCCTGTCGTAACAGAACCGTTGCGGCCAACGCTTCCTGCGTGGGTATATCGCCGGCCGCGGCCATTACAACATCGGGTTCGCCACCTTGGTCGTTACTCGCCCATTCCCAAATGCCGATGCCCTTGGTGCAATGCTGAACGGCGGCGTCGATATCCAGGTACTGAAGGTGAAGCTGCTTATCAGAGACAATTACATTGATGTAGTTCTCACTCCGCAGGCAATGATCGGCTACTGACAGGAGACAATTGCTGTCGGGAGGCAGGTAAATCCTGGTGACCGCGGCGCTCTTGTTGAGAACCACATCCAGGAAGCCGGGGTCCTGATGGGTGAAGCCATTGTGGTCCTGACGCCAGACCGTCGACGTAATTAGAAGATTGAGGGATGCAATCTTCTGACGCCATGACAGGTGGTTGCAGATTGACAGCCACTTAGCGTGCTGGTTGAACATGGAGTCGATGACGTGGACAAAGGCCTCGTATGAGGAGAGGAAGCCATTGCGGCCGGTTAGCAGGTAACCTTCCAACATGCCTTCCATGGTGTGTTCGCTAAGCATTTCCACCACGCGCCCATCGGTCGCCAGCTCGCCCCCGTCCTTGTCCTCCGGGAAGTAGTCGGCAATCCAGAACTTCTTGGCGACCTGATAGATCGCTTGTAGCTTGTTCGACGTAGTTTCATCCGGCCCGAATACCCGAAAGTTAGTCATGTTGGACTTCATTACGTCGCGCAAGAAGCTGCCCAGCGGCGGTACATTCTCGGTTTCAAGTGTTCCAGGCCGATCAAACTTCACCGCATAATCCCGAAAATCGGGCAGGCGCAAGGCCTTCTTGAGGATTCCGCCATTGGCATGAGGGTTGGCACTCATCCTGCGGCTGCCGGTTGGCGCTAGCTCCTTAAGTTCCGGAATGAGCCGGCCGTTCTTGTCGAACAGCTCTTCGGGCTTCATCGATTTCATCCAGTTCTCGAGAATGCGCAGTTGCGCAGGGTTTTTCTTGACGTCCGTCAGGGGAACCTGGTGGGCCCGCCAGAAGCCCTCAAGCCTATGACCGTCAACTTCCAGGGGCGCGCTCCACCCTTTGGGAGAGCGCAGCACAATCATCGGCCACCGAGGTCGCTTTGGGACGCCCGTGGTTCGACATTCCTCCTGGTGCTTTCTGATCTCGGACACGCAGTGCTCCACTGTGGCTGCCATCGCCTGATGCATGGTCTCGGGATCAGAACCTTCTACGAAGTGAGGTATCCAGCCATAGCCCTTCAGCAGGTCCTCCAACTCTTCATGAGTAATACGCGCCAGCAGGGTGGGGTTATTGATCTTGTAGCCGTTCAAATGCAGGATAGGAAGAACGGCACCATCGCGAATGGGGTTGAGAAATTTGCTGATGTGCCAGGAAGTCGCCAGAGGTCCGGTTTCCGACTCCCCGTCTCCCACTACCGCAGCCACAATCAGTTCAGGGTTGTCGAAGGCAGCACCGCAGGCGTGAGAGAGTACATATCCTAATTCGCCGCCTTCGTGGATCGAACCAGGAGTTTCGGGTGTGCAATGGCTGCCAACACCACCTGGAAACGAAAACTGCTTGAAAAATTCCCGAAGTCCTTCTTCATCTTCGCTCTTTTCCGGATAGATCTCGGAGTAGGTTCCCTCTAGGTATCCTGGACCCAAGACGCCGGGCGCGCCATGGCCAGGACCCGCCATGAAAATCATGTCCAGATCGAACTTTTTGATCAGCCGGTTCAGATGGATGTAGATAAAAGCAAGACCAGGGCTTGATCCCCAATGTCCGAGCAGGCGGTTCTTGATATGCTCCGGCTTCAGAGGCTCCTTCAGCAGAGGGTTGCCCTGAAGATAAATCATTCCTAGAGCCAGGTAATTGCATGCTCGCCAATAAGCATGGGTCTTTCTCAACTCCTCTTCACTCAGCGGCGATCCTTCAATGGTGGACCGCGCTGGGCCGTAAGCACTGAGCGAGGGAATTGCTGGTTGGACTGCTTCTGCAAGAGGTGTCATTTGTTTATGCTCCTTGTGTCATCGCGGTGGAGGCCGAACAGATCGTTATTTGGTCGCGCACTGGGTCGCTCTTTCTGCTCACAGCGATGAAAGTGCCTTCGCGAAGTGCAACCGTGCGGCCATCCGTAAGCTTTTGAAAATGGAAACCGAGTACCAACGAGGAGAATGCCAGAGCTATAGCAGACGACAAACCATTGGCAGAACAGCAACCCGAGTCCTTAGCTCTGCCACAAATGGCCATCAGATCTCTTCGCTGCATCATCGGAGTCATTGGTTTTCTCTTGTCATTCCGTAGTCCAATGGAGGCTATGCGGCGCCAATTTCTGCGTCTCCTTCCGGTCGGCGAGCTCGGAACCGGCTTTTCCCTTACGCCTTCTTTGCCACTGGACATGGTTGCACGTTCCAAATATCGGCTGCGTACCCGGAGATGGTGCGGTCGCTGGAGAACTTCCCCGAGCCCGCCACATTCAAAATGGCCTTTCGTGCCCACTCATCGGGATCGGCATACAAGGCGCGCAACCGGTCGTCTGCTTCGAGGTACGAGTTCAGGTCCGCTAGATGCCTATAGTGATCGCCATTCGTTAGCAGCGCGTCTCGCAATGGGGCGAAGACGCCCGGTTCATTGCGGCTGAAATAGTCGGAGAATATCAAGTCCAAGGCGTTGCGGGTCTCTGGCTCGTGTTCATAATGCCAGTGCGGGTTGTACCAGGAGGCGCTGCCGATTACCTGCTCCGCCGTTAGGCCGAAGAGGAAGAAATTCTCTTCTCCTGCTTCAGCTGCCATTTCAATGGTCGCGCCGTCGCGTGTGCCGATCGTCAACGCGCCGTTCATCATGAATTTCATATTGCTGGTGCCGCTGGCTTCGTAGCCTGCGGTTGAAATCTGGTTGGAGACGTCACTCGCGGGGATCAGGTGCTCCGCAAGCGAGACGCAGTACTCGGGAAGGAATACCACCTTAAGCCGTCCGCGTACTGCGGGGTCGCCGTCAATGGTGCCGGCCAGATTGTTAGTGAACTTTATGATCAGTTTGGCGAGCCGATAGGCAGGCGCAGCCTTGCCAGCGAAGAAAAACGTCCGCGGATACATTTCCAGTCCCGGTTCCTCGCGGAGCCGGTTGTAAAGCACTACGATTCGTAAGGCGTTCAGGAGCTGACGTTTGTACTCGTGGATGCGTTTAATTTGGCAATCGAAAATCGTATCTGGATCAAGGTTCTGTCCGGTTGACCACCTGAACCAATCGCAAAAGCGTCGCTTGGTTTTGTGCTTTGCCTTCAGGAAGTCATGACGGAGGCCGTTGTCTCCGGCGAGTGCTTTGAGCTTGCTTAATTGGCTCAGATCGCTAATCCAGCCGTCGCCAATTGCATCTGTAATTAATCCTGAAAGCTCGGGATTGCACAATTGCAGCCAGCGTCGGGGGGTGACACCGTTGGTTTTGTTATTGAAACGCTCAGGATAGATCTCTGCCAGGTCTTTTAAAGTCGTCTCGCGCAGGAGATTTGAATGAATCGCAGCCACTCCATTGGTACTGTGGGAACCTACCACCGCTAAATGGGCCATGCGTACCTTCTTCGCGGTCCCCTCCTCGATGACGCTCACGCGCGGAATGCGTCCTTCGTCGCCTGGAAATTGACGGCGGACATCGCCCAGGAAGCGGCGATTGATCTCATAGATAATCTCAAGCTGCCTGGGCAGCAAATCTTCAAACCACGCAACCGGCCATTTCTCGAGCGCTTCAGGCAACAAGGTGTGGTTCGTGTAGGCTAGCGTGTTCTGCGTGATATGCCAGGCCTCGTCCCATCCAAGATGCTCCTGGTCAACCAGGATTCGCATCAGCTCGGCGACTGCCAAAGACGGATGCGTGTCGTTCATCTGAATCGCCACTCTGTCAGCAAATGAGCGCCAATCCGAGTTACCGCGTTGGAAGCGGCGCACAGCATCGGCCAGCGAGCAGGCGACAAGGAAGTACTCCTGTAGGAGGCGTAGAGCTTGCCCCCTGAAATCTGAGTCGTCGGGATAGAGGACCCGAGTTAGAGTCTCAGCCGAGAGTGTCTGAGTGAATGCCTCTACAAAGTCTCCATGAGAAAACTCTTCAAAGTTGAAATAGTCCGGTGCGGCTGCGGCCCAGAGGCGGAGGGTGTTAATCGTAGAACCGCCATACCCGATTACAGGGCGGTCATATGGGATGCCGATCAGCGTTGATGGCCGCCCCGGTACGGGGCGCAGACTTCCTTCACTCAACTCGAATGAACAAGCTAAGTTGACTTCCACTTTTTCATTGGGGCGCGCGACCTCCCAGGGATCGGGAGCACGCAGCCAGTTGTCCGGAGTTTCCTGTTGCCAGCCGTTCCGGATCGATTGCCGGAAGATGCCGTACTCATAGCGCAGTCCGTAGCCTATGGCCGGGAGCTGCATCGTCGCGGCAGATTCCATGAAGCAGGCCGCGAGACGTCCGAGGCCGCCGTTGCCCAGTCCGGCATCAGGTTCCTGCTCCAATATCTCAAGGAGGTTGAGTTGCTTCTCCTTGATGACCTGATAAGCCAGGGGAGCGAGCAGGAGATTTGTAACGTTGTTTTCGAGTGAGCGGCCGATGAGGAACTCCATCGAGAGGTAGTAGAGCCGCTTAGGATTCTGTTGTTGATAAGTCTTCTCGGTTAACAGCCATCGCTGCGATAGAATGTCGCGCACAGACCGCGCGAGGGCCTCGAAGCGATCGCGTGCCGTCGCCTGTACCAGATCGACTCCACTGTCAAACAGGAGATGCCGTTCATAGAGTGCTTCGCTGGTTCCGGCGAACTGCACCGGACCGCATCCGTACTCTGTGTTCATGAGTCTCGCAGAATCATCTACTGTCTGCCGTTTCGGTTCAGTTTTAGTGATCATGGTCGCGTCCTTCGGTTATGCTGCAGGGCTCGCCGATTCGAGTCCCAAATACGGTCGGATCCGCAGGTGTGATGTGTGTAAGTTGAGACTCCCGCGTAAAACGATGAATCAGCTTGCGGATGAAGTAAATTGCGAGTACACCGAACGCAAGCCCTCCCAAGAGAGTTCCCGCTTTGCCGGCATAGGCAGCCACGCGATCCAGGTCATGGCGAAAGACATAGCCCAGTCCGGTATAAAGACCCGAATAGAGAGCTGCGCCGGTCGTCTCAAGAGTCATGAAGCGGAGCCGGCTAGTTCCGGATGTCCCAGCCAGGGGAGGCGCTACCGCATCCAGTCCCGGGACGAACTTGTCGAACACGAGAATAGGAGGCCCATACTTGGCAAAGGTCCTTTTCGCCTTGCGATCGGCAGCAACCGGGTCTGGCGTGAAGCGGTGAAGGAAGTGCAAGATCCTTTCACCCTTCCGCCGACCGGCCTCATACCATAACCAGTCCGCCAAGACGCACGCCACCACAGCCAAACCGAGCGCAGCAGCGAGTACTAGTTTCCCAGCGGCTGCCAGAGCTCCGGCCGCTAGCAGAAACAGAGGCCCTGGCACCGGCAGTCCTATCTGGTGCGCGAATAGAGCGCCGAACAGGACTGAGTAGCCATGCTTCATGATGAACTCGACAATAGCGTTCATACGTCTCCCTGGCGCGAGGCGCTCAGTTCATCGCTTCTCATAAGGCCACTTCCAACCGCCGGTGCTAGAACTCCTGGCGCACCGTGACCCGGCCCCGCGAGAAAAATCATCTCGAGGTCATGTTTCTTAATAAGGCGACTCAGATGGATGTACATAAAGGCCAGCCCAGGGCTTGACCCCCAATGACCCAAGAGCCGACTCTTGATGTGCTCGGGCTTCAGGGACGCCCGTAATAGGGGATTTGCCTGAAGGTAGATCATTCCCAGAGCCAGGTACTTGCACGCACGCCAATAGGCGTCGAGTTTGTTCAATTCATCGAAGCTTAGCGGCGCACCCGGGACAGTAGACCGTGCTGTACCCTCGGCCCTTAATGGCTCTGGCAAGATTTGTGTCCTTGCGAGCAATGTCACTTTCCGTCCTATCTTCGTTGTTCGGCGTGTCTTAGTTAATAGCTCGCGAGCTCCAGTGGTACCCGTCGCCTCTTCTTTGCAACTCGCGTTGAATCTCTTCGATTTCTGCTACATCGTTCGCTGTGAGCGTGACCTCGCCGGCGAGGATTACAAATAGCAGGTCGATGAGCGCATCAGTCGGGATGTCCGTAAATTCTCCGAGCAAGGCGTACCCCGTGGAACACATCGAATATCGGATATTCGGAACGCAATTCGAATGCCACGAATGAGCACGTAGAACTGCAAGCAACGTTCCTATTTCCAGCTACATAGGTACCCGCAAACCATGCGTTATGTGCCGGAAGAAGGGCACTGACGGAATCCGGGCAGGTAGTGGTTACGAACTTGGCGAGTAAAGGCGCAGAATCGGCTTGCCGGGAGACCAGGGAATCCGTCTCAAGCTGATAGCTGCAATCCACAATCAAGCATCAGCCCAAACACCAAGTCAGTGACTGCGATTTGGTGCTACGCTGCCCTTCGCCAAAATGTCTTCAAGCTGCTGGCGCGGATTTCTGGACTCCCTGCTGGGATGCTTGCTCCCCGATCTCAAGCACGACGCGCCCATTGACTTTCCCGCTCTTGAGCCGCTGGAAAACATCGTTGATTGATTCCAGTGGCTGCATCTCGATGATCGCCTTTACGTTGCCATCGGCGGCAAATGTGAGCGCCTCTTCCAAATCGCGCCGCGTGCCGACAATGGAGCCTCGGATGGTATAGCCATTCAGCACGACATCGAAGATCGAAACCGGAAACTCTCCCGGAGGTAA
>Ga0126373_10003513_pt1 | contig 11766 bp, 11 predicted proteins | sample PanSoiMetPlot_11_FD_92545 | JGI IMG/M metagenome (GOLD analysis project Ga0126373, IMG submission 92545) | Tropical forest soil microbial communities from Panama - MetaG Plot_11 | ecosystem: Environmental > Terrestrial > Soil > Tropical forest > Bulk soil | place: Panama | collected 2016-02-17
CGCTTGAGTTTGGCCATCTCGGACGCTTTGCCCGCGACTACAAGGCGCGTTTCGGCGAACCGCCCTCTCAGACGCTTCGCCGCAGCGACGTCGGAGGATGACGCTGAAATTCCGTGACCGTGCAGCGGATGAGTGGGGCCCTGATCAAATCGCTGCGCCTTGTTGAAGATCTCCCTTCGGCCCGATCGCGAAGGCCCAACATTTGACGTACCCGATGCCGAAGTCGTTGCGACGAACGAGTCGGCTTTTCGGCGACGCGAATGGATTGAAATACAGCGTGGCCCTATCCCTTCTAACATTGGCTTCCTTTGCTCGATGCCTCTACCCTTCGTTCCGAGTAGCATCGATTCCCCGGGATGGTGCAGAAATGGGGACTGTCCTTTGACATCAATACCGAATCCGGACCGGCAGGACGCAGTGCAGGAAGCCTCGCGTGGGCCGGACTATTCAACACCTACTTCTGGATCGATCCTACCAAACGCGTCACCGGGACGATCATGACGCAGCTTCTGCCTTTCGCTGATGACAAAGTCTTGAAGCTGTCCGCAAAGCTCGAGAGCGGCTTATACGCCTCGACCGCGTAACGCTGATCTCCAGGTCATGGCACGGGACGCGCTTGGGAGCCTGCACGGGTCCTGGACCCAGCCCTCTTGATATCGGCGGTAGATTGCATCGCCTTCAGAAGAACGGAGGGATAGTAAATCCCTCCGCAACTCCTTTCCATAAGTTTTGCCGAAGGTTGTCTATTGACCGGCAGCGAAATTGTGCCGATGCGCATTGGAACTCCCTTATGGATGTTTTTATTGCATGAAGAGTGACAATCAATAGGTGCGCAACGAGATGGCCAGGGTGAGCGCCCTAATTGCGATTTTGCTGATCTATGGAGTGGTATCCGCGAATGCGCAGGTCAGCAGTGGCCAAGGGACTAGATCGGGATCGAGCAACTCCGCCAATCACGGCACGTCGGAAGGTAGTAGCGGAAACCAAAGCAACGGCTCCGGCAAGCACCAATGAGATCCGCCTGGAGCCCGCATCTCCCGCGCCCCGCGAGGGGATCCTGACCAAATGTGCTCGGTCGAGGCCCTGCGGCCCTTCAGAGCGAGCGTTCCGACGCGGTGGGCCTCTCGCGGCGGCACAGCTCGGGCCGCTAAGCGTCTGGCGACGACAGGCCAAAGAACGAATCTTATCAAGCCAGCCGCTCCAGCGGCGACGCAGCGTCTTTAGCCAATCGAGCGTCGGCCCGAAGACATAGGCCGTCAGCTCCGACACCGGGAACGGCAGCGGGATGCGCCGCGGTCGAAGCGGCAACACCGAGGCAAAGGCGGCGAGCAGCATCGCCGTTTGGGCGGACATCCGTTCGATGGGGTTTGCGCGCGCGCAGGACCAAATCGTCATGAACGGGTTTGGCACGCGGCCGCGCGGCCGGCGTCGGAGGCTGTCGATCGCTATCGGGGGAAGGCTGCACCAGAGCGGGATACGAAAACCGCGCGTACCGGTCGGATGAAATCGTATGAACAGTGTTGCCGCCGGCCGCCTCATAGACGGCGATTCACCGTGAATGGCCTCGTTGCGGTTGTGTCGGCTCCGTCGCACTTGCAATGCCCAGAGGTCCTAGCAGAAATGAGAAGATAAACGGCAGCACAGTTCCGCCTTCCGCGGGTCACGAACCACGTTCGAAGCAAAAACGCCCCGAAACCACTGGAGTTCCCGGTCGTCCGAAGTCCCTTGGGAAGGCCTGCCTTCAAAAGCTGCCGTCATGCAACTAAGCCACGAGAGCGTCGGTTGAGCAGGCACCCGGGCAGCGACAATTGTTTGCGACCTTTCGGCTTGTGACGCGTTGTTAAAATGGATTGCATTGCCAAGTCTCACGCGAACCGAGATGGCACTGCACAAGTGGCGGCGGAGAGAGCATTCGCGCCCATCGCCTCAGACGCAGCCTCTCGGCTGGTTGAGCGATCAATAGGCACACAACGCTGATGAGATGCTAGGAGAAAACCATGGAACACAAGACGATCGAATACCTCACAAAAGTTGCTCGCGTTCACCCCGAAAGAGCCAAAGAACACAGGTTGTTGCGACGAGAAAGGCTGTATCGCTTCGCCGAGATCTTGGAACGGTCTGGGGGTCCCGTGAGCTTGCTGAGTCGGGTTGAGTACCAACCAGAATCCGAACGGATGCTCCTGAGGGACGATCGATCACCGCTCACCGTGGCTTTCAACGATCCAGTACTTCGCGCAGAAGGACTGGAAAGCGACCGGTTCGGAGACGCTATCCGCTTCTTTCAGCTGACGCGATGGGAAGCGCATGAGTTGCTTTGCGATTGTCACTATACCGGGCCGACAACGCCAGCTATGATCGCTAGACGCGCGCGTATGATTGGTAACAGACAGACCGTCGGAGAACTGTGGGAAAGGACGTGCATTGCCATCACAACGGCCTGGCGCTCTTGGCGTGGCTCATCCGGCACTTGAACGACGCCACGTTGTTCTGTGTGCGCAACCCTGATCCGGGCATCCGCTACCGGGATTGGGCGAGTTTGCTAGGCGACGGACGGCCAAAGGTGTAGAGTGGCGCGCCCGAGGAACGGGAGTGCGGTCGCGAAACCACGGTCGCACAGACCACAAGATCAACAGCATGACAAACATGCCACGGCCGCGCCCTCGGCTGGCACAGCCATCGCGCGCGCCCCCAATGCCAAGACCAAGCAGACGCCGACGCGACGACGAATCACGAAGCAATCTGACGAAACGCGCTCGCTATCCCAATCTTCAAGGGTGAGCGCATCCGGCAGCGCATCGAGTGCTTTGGTCAGCATGATCGCGAACAGCCTTGACCGATGTGACTAGCGATTGGAGTATTGTGCTCGCGCCATATTATCACTTACGCAGTTTCTGGTTTTTTTCATCAACAACGCAAGAAAAAACAAGAACAGAATCGCCGAAGAAAAACTAGAAAATTGGACAACAATTGCGAATGCTGCACTACTTGGTGTTTTGTGAGGATGTAGAAAGTAAGACCCGCAATCAAGGCGAATGATTGCAACAGCAGAAAAGTGCGCATGGCTCGTTATCAGATCGACCAGGAAATACGGTTCGCGTCTGCGACACATTGACGCCGTTTGCCGAAATCTTGGGCGAACTCGGCTTTCCCGCGTTCACGACCTCGAATGTGGTTTCGATGGCTATTTCGAGAGAATAGCACCATGAAACATTTACGTTTGTGTTCTGGCGTGAATGTCTGGCCCTAAGCAACTTCGACATTTCGGTGTGTGCAGCTCACAACCATTCGCGGCGCGGACGACAGAATTTGGAGCACGCCGGCAGCAAGCCGGCGAAAGAGAACGCCGATCGCTTACCTCGCAGACCCGATGTCTCCCCCGGGCAAGCGCCGCCCATAGAGCCGAGAGCTTGCACCGATGCGGGGGCTCTAGACTTCTCCGAGATAGGTCGTGCAGGAACTTGTCGCTGGATGGATCGGTTGTGGGGTCGTGTCAAGCTTCGTTGAGGGCAAAGCCGCTCGAGGCACCGGGATCTTCCGAAATGGCCCCCGTTCGCAATAAGGCAGTGAAGCGCGGTTCTTTCGGGTGCATCGGGGGCCAGGAAGCCCGCCTGTTTACCTTAGACAATGGTGAGATCACCGTGCGCATTACCGACTATGGTGGCCGGCTTGTGTGCATCGAAGCGCCCGATCGCAGCAGGTGCGACGTGGATGTCTTACTCGGCTTCGGCGATGCAGCGGCCTATGCCCAAACGCCGGGCTCGTAGACCGTCAAGGAGCGACAGCATGATCGTCGTCGTCACCGGCGCGAGTGCCGGCGTGGGCCGAGCCACTGCGCGCGAATTTGCCGCGCATGGCTGGCACGTTGCGCTGCTTGCGCGCAACGTGACGCGGCTAGCGTCCGCCGCCGATGAGATTCGGCGGTACGGGGTCAAGGCACTTGCCATCGTGGCTGACGTCGCGGATGCGGCGGCGGTCGAAGCCGCGGCGGCACGCGTCGAGAACGAGCTCGGTCGCATCGATGCTTGGATCAACAACGCGATGGCAACCGTCTTCTCGCCGGCGATCTCGGTCACACCGCAGGAATTCCGCCGAGGAACGGAGGTCACTTATCTCGGCCAGGTCTATGGCACGCTGGCCGCGCTGAAGCGAATGCGTTCACGGGATCGAGGTACCATCGTCAACGTCGGATCCGCCCTTTCGTATAGGGCGATCCCGCTACAATCTGTCTATTGCGGCGCCAAGTATGCGGTACGCGGGTTCACCGATGCGTTGCGCTCGGAATTGATCCATGATCGGAGTGCGATCAAGCTTGTGATGGTGCACCTGCCGGCCGTCAACACGCCACAGTTCGAATGGGCGCTCAATAAGACAGGCTTGCGGCCGCAACCAATGCCACCGATTTACCAGGCGGAAGTCGCCGCACGGGCCATCTACTTCGCCGCCACTCGTCTGAAACACCGCGAAATTTGGGTGGGTCAATCCGCCATCAAAGCGATCATTGCTAACAAACTCGCGCCCAGTCTGCTCGACCACTACCTCGCCACGTCTGGCTATACTGGCCAACTGACTGAGGAAGCCGTTTCGTACGATGCGCCGGCGAATCTATTCGAGACGGTAGACGGCGATTTCGGCGCGCACGGCCGTTTCGATCGACAGGCGCGCAATGTGTCGTTGGAGCTAACGCTTCGTCGTCATGCCGGCGTGGCGGTTGCTGCGGTGCTCGGCGCCGTGGCACTGGCCTTGGTCGGGCGATATCTAAGTCGGCATGTGTGAACCGTCGCAGTCCTAGCTGAGGCGCAGAGCGGTATTTACCAAGGCGAGATGGCTCAGCGCTTGGGGGAAATTACCCATCAGACGCCTCGACCCGACGTCCCATTCTTCAGCCAGCAGCCCGACGTCGTTGCGCAAGGATAAGAGCCGCTCAAAATGGGCGCGCGCTTCGCGCATACGTCCCTGCATAACCCGGCAATTGGCAAGCCAGCAAGTGCAGATCAGGAACGCGCCTTCATCCGCTCCGTCATTGTTTCGTTGGCTGCGTCGTATCAGCCCATCTTCGCCGAGGATCCGTTCGGCAGCGTCGATCGTCCTCGCAATTCGTGCATCGGAAATCGGCAGGAAGCCCACCTGGGGCAAGCGCAGGAGGCTCGCGTCGATCTCGTCCGAACCGAAGGACTTAACGAAATTGCCGGACGAGGTATCGAAGCCGTCTCGGCATATTCGCGCATGGATATTATCCCGCAACGTTTCAAGCTCATGACGCCGCGCAGCACTAACCGATCGGCCCGCCGAGAGCTTGAGGAACCGATCAACGCCAACCCAGGCCATCACCTTCGAATAGGTGAAGTGCCGCGGCGGCCCCTGCGCTTCCCAGATGCCTCGGTCGGGCCGCTCCCAGATGCTTTCGATATGGTCGACAATGGCCTGTTCAACTTGGATCTCCCGCGGCCGATCCTGTTCGATACTCGCCTGTTCGCTCACGTAGAGCAAATCAAGGACCTCGCCATAGATGTCGAGCTGCACCTGCTTCGAGGCCGCATTTCCAACCCGGACCGGCCGTGCTCCTTCATAGCCGGGCAGCCAAGGAATCTCGTATGTCTCGATATGGCGTGCGCCATCGCATCGATACATCGTCTGCATGTGACCGGGATCGCCGGCAACTGCCCGCAACAACCAGTCGCGCCATATCTGTGCTTCGCGACGAAACCCGGCGTTGAGAAAGGCCTCGAGCGTCAGCGTCGAATCGCGCAACCAGCAATAGCGATAGTCCCAATTGGCGCTGCCGCCGGCGATCTCGGGCAGACCCATGGTTGGCGCCGCGACAATGCCGCCGCTGGCAGGATGCGCAAGTGCCTGAAGCGTTATAAGGGATCGCTTGACAGCCAGCGGCCACGGTGTCCGGCCGGCAGCGGGCTGCACCCACTCCACCCAACAGCGCTCGGTTTCGGCGATGCAGTCCGCGACATCGATCGGCGCCGGCACCGGCTCAAAGGAGCGCCCGTACTGCAGGACGAAGTTGAAGGTCTGGCCGACGCGGACATGAAAGGAGGCGGTGATGCGCTGGTCCTCACGCTTGAGATCGACTTCGGAACGCAAAATCACCAGGTCTGGACCGGCCACCGCGGTCGCCATCCTCGGGGCCACACGCAGCCAGGGCGGCACGCGGCCATAGTCAAAACGCATGTTGAGATCGAGCACCATGTCGACGTCACCGGCTTCGCCGATAAGCTGTCGAATGATGGCTCGTTGCCTGGTGCCAATCCGCATAAGATCAATCACGAGGACGCGACCACTCGCGACCGTGTGCCGAGTTTCGAGGGTCAGTGTATCAGGTCGATACCGCCGTGTGGTTTTGCTACCAGCAACACGAGGCGCGAGAAGCCATCGCCCGTGTTGTTCATTGCCCAAAAGCGCAGCGAAGCACGCATCGTTGTCGAACCGCGGCCAGCATAGCCAATCGATTGAACCATCGCGACAGATGAGCGCAGCGCTTTGTCGATCGCCGATTAGTGCGTAGTCCTCGATCCTTTTGCGCATCGGCCGCCTGCGGAACCCTTGGCGCTTCCATCAGGTTAACCGAACACAATGGGCAGTGGTTTCCTCGCGCGGAGCGTGGCGCGGACGTCTACGAAGCCCTCTCTTTGCCATTTCCTTGCGAGGCGATTCAATGGCGCAGACCGTTGGCGATTTTTTTATAGAGCGCCTTTATAAATGGGGCGTGCGGCGCATCTACGGCTATCCCGGTGATGGGATCAACGGCGTGTTCGGCGCGTTGCAGCGAGCCGAAGATAAAATCGAATTCATCCAGTGCAGGCATGAGGAGATGGCCGCCTTCATGGCGTCCGCCCATGCCAAATTCACCGGCGAACTTGGCGTCTGCATTGCCACGTCGGGTCCCGGCGCTGCGCATCTTATAACCGGTCTTTATGACGCCCGACTAGACCATATGCCAGTCCTCGCCATTGCCGGTCAGCAGGCGCGGACCGCGCTTGGCGGTCATTATCAGCAAGAAGTCGATCTGGGCGCCATGTTCAAGGATGTGGCGGGAGCCTATGTGCAGACCGCCACCATGCCGGCACAGGTCCGTCACGTGACTGATCGCGCCGTGCGCATTGCTCTTGCCGAACGTCGTGTGACAGCGTTGATATTTCCTAACGATCTCCAAGAACTGGCTTATGAGGAACCACCGCGGGCGCATGGCACACTGCATTCCGGCGTCGGCTATGCGGCTCCCAAGACCGTGCCGTACGAGGGTGAACTACGCCACGCCGCCGAAGTGCTTAACGCCGGCAAGCAAGTCGCTATCCTTGTCGGCGCCGGTGCCTTGCACGCAACCGATGAAGTCATTGCTGTCGCCGATCGGCTTGGCGCGGGTGCGGCCAAAGCCCTCCTCGGGAAGGCAGCTCTTCCGGACGATCTGCCATGGGTTACGGGGTCGATCGGCCTTCTCGGCACCAAGCCTAGCTATGACCTGATGATGGAGTGCGACACGCTGCTGATGATCGGGTCGGCCTTTCCGTATTCGGAGTTCCTCCCCAAGGAAGGCGCAGCAAGGGCTGTCCAGATCGATATTGCGCCTGAGATGTTGAGCCTTCGCTATCCCATGGAGGTGAATCTCGTGGGCGATAGCGCCGAAACGCTCAAGGCGCTGCTGCCCCTGCTGCATGAAAAGGCGAGCCCCGCATGGCGCGAACGGATCGAAGGTTGGACGCGAGCCTGGTGGAAGACGCTCAAAAACCGGGCGATGCAGCCGGCCACGCCGATCAATCCGCAGCGCGTGGTCTGGGATCTTTCGCCGCGGGTTCCAGAACGTGCCATCATCACCAGTGACTCCGGTTCGTGCGCCAATTGGTATGCGCGTGACCTGAAGATCCGTCGCGGCATGATGTGTTCGCTCTCTGGCGGCCTCGCCTCGATGGGTGCGGCGGTGCCGTACGCCATCGCCGCGAAGTTCGCCCATCCCGATCGACCGGTGATAGCGTTGGTCGGCGACGGCGCCATGCAGATGAACAACATGGCCGAACTCATCACCGTTGCCAAATACTGGCGGCGGTGGTCGAGCCCACGCTGGATCTGTGGCGTCTTCAACAACGAGGATCTAAACCAGGTCACCTGGGAGCAACGCGTCATGGAAGGTAATCCGAAATTCCAGGCGTCCCAGCAGATACCTAATGTGCCCTACCACACATTTGCTGAGCTGATCGGCCTGAAAGGTATTTATGTTGATTCGCCCGATCGTATCGCGGGCGCGTGGGAAGCGGCACTGGCGGCCGACCGACCCGTTGTTATTGAGTTCAAGACCGACCCCGAAGTTCCGCCACTGCCGCCGCATATCACCTTGAAGCAAGCAAAAGCCTTCGCCTCGTCGCTCGCCAAAGGTGATCCAGCTGAAGGCAGCGTCGTGCTCAATACCGCCCGTCAGGCCTTCGCCTCGATGGTGCCGGGAAAAGATGACTGATGGTTGGAGCGTCGATCCGAAAAGTTGCGGCTCGCGCCTTTGAAGTCCCGACCGATGGGCCGGAGGCCGACGGCACGCTGGCGTGGGATCGCGCGACTCTCGTCGTCGTGGACGTCGACGCCGGGGCGGCGACCGGTCTTGGCTATACGTATGCGGATGCCGCACTTGTCGGGTTGATCGACCGGAAGCTTGCTTCTGTGGTCGTCGGCCGTGACGCATTCGACATTCCTGGCGCGACGGCGGCTCTGTGGCGCAGCGTCCGCAATCTCGGGCGGCCGGGCTTGGCTGCGACTGCGATCTCCGCCATTGACATGGCCCTCTTTGATCTGAAGGCAAAGCTGTCGGGGTTACCTCTCGCGTCGTTGCTGGGGCGTGCGCAGGAGCAGGTGGCAATCTACGGCAGCGGCGGCTTTACAAACTACTCGGACACTCGGCTTTGCAACCAGCTTGCGGGTTGGATCGAACAAGAGGGCTGCCGATGGATCAAGATGAAGATCGGCAGTGAACCGCACCGCGACCCAGGGCGCGTGCGAACGGCGCGCCAGGCCATCGGTAATCACGGCCTTTTTGTCGATGCCAATGGCGCCTTTACGACAAAGCAAGCACTGGGGCTCGCAGAATGCTTTGCCGAACAGGCAGTCGCCTGGTTTGAGGAGCCGGTGTCGTCGGATGATATCCCGGGACTTGACCTGGTGCGTCGCTCGATACCTGCGGGCATGGACATTGCCGCTGGCGAATACGGATACACGCTCGATGATTTCTCCCGGCTGACCGCCGGCCCCGCCGTAGACGTGCTTCAGGCGGACCTCACGCGGTGCGGTGGAGTCAGCGGATTTCTTCAAGTAGGTGCCCTGAGCGCTGCACATCACATCGAGCTTTCCGGCCATTGTGCGCCGGCAGCGCACCTCTCTGTAGCCTGCGCCATTCCCCACCTGCGTCACCTTGAATGGTTTCACGATCATGTGCGCATCGAGCACATGCTGTTCGACGGCGCGCCGCAAGCGCGGGACGGCGCCATCACACCGGACCTCACGCGCGCCGGGCTCGGCCTCTCACTCAAGGAGTGCGAGGCCGAACGTTTCCGCGTACGGTGACCCGATGGCGCGGAACGCCGAACTCGTCGGTTTGGCAGCGCTGGCAACGCTTGGCGCCGTCGCGGCCGCGTGCCGCAGCACCACAACAAGGCCCTCTGCGCGTTCCAACAATGCACGTGCCGTCGATTCGGCCTCGGCATTGCTGGCGTTCTCGGCATTGGCCGACAGCAGCGTTGAACATTACCGCGGCTCGTTCCACAACAAAACGATGTACGCGCCGCTGGCTGTGTCGGCACTCACCTTGGCGGCAAGTCTCCGAGATCTCTTCAGGCCACGTGGCCACGATTTAGGCGGAAGCGTGGTCGAGAACCTGGCATTGACGACCGGAATTATCGGTACCGGCTTTCATATCTATAATGTCGCCAAACGCCCGGGGGGTGTCTCGTGGCTCAATCTATTGTACGCCGCACCGCTCGGCGCCCCCGCCGCGCTGTCACTTGCCGGCTTGCTGCGCAAAGTGACGCGGGGGCTGCGCGAGGGGCGTCAGATCGGCGGCGTGCGACCGAGCAAGTTGCTTGCCGGCTTGGTCTCCGCCGGACTTATCGGCACCAGTGCTGAAGCAGGCCTTCTCCATTTTCGCGGCGCCTATCACAATCCGGCAATGGTTATCCCAATCACGGTGCCACCGATTGCCGCAGCGTTGCTTGCGTACGCGATATTGACGCCGAAGCAGCCACATCCCGTAACCCGTTGGTCGCTGCGACTGCTTGCCGGGGTGGGATTACTTGGCTCGGGATTTCACGCTTATGGCATCTCGCGAAACATGGGTGGGTGGCGCAACTGGTCGCAGAATCTGCTCAACGGGCCGCCGTTGCCGGCGCCCCCGGCGTTCACCGCACTCGCGATGGCCGGGCTCGTCGCGGTCCGCCTAATCGAAAGATCTGACGCATGAGTGATCGCTACCCGGGCTACGATGTTCTCAACAAACGCCGCACGCCGTCGTGGAACGAACAGACGCGGCGCGTGATTGATCGGCGCCTCGCGATGCCGCGCGACCCTCATTTCTTCGAAGCAGCGGAATGGTTGACGCTCGAGGCCGTTTGCGCCCGCATTATGCCGCAGCCTCGCACGCGCCCGCCCGTCCCGCTCGCGGCCATGATTGACGTCAAGCTCCATGAGCGACAAGGCGACGGCTATCGCGACCACCGGCTGCCAGAGATGGGCGAGGCTTGGCGGCGAGGTCTTCGCGCGCTCGAGGCGGAAGCAAGGCAACGTTACGGCGTAGCGTTCCCAGCACTTAGTACCGACGAACAGGACGGGTTGCTTCGAGCAGCTCAGGATGGGGCCCTCAAGCACGCCGCGTGGCAAGAAATGGAGTGCTCGTTGTTCTTCGCCAAGCGCCTATTACCGGACATCACCGCGGCCTATTACGGCCACCCGACCGCCTGGAGCGAGATTGGATTCGGTGGCCCGGCAAGCCCGCGCGGTTATGTCCGAATGGGTTTTGACCGAAGCGATCCCTGGGAAGCCACAGAGGTCAAGCCGGGGCGCGAGGCTGAAGCAACGCGGAGCAATGCCCGTGTTGGATGATCCGCAAACAATCCCGCGCGGCAAGAACGGTCGCGCTCCCGACGTGTTTCGGATCGGCGGGTGGGTTCCCATGCGGGAATATGCCGACAGTGATGCCGTCGATTTCGCCATCGTCGGCACGGGTGCGGGTGGCGGCACGTTGGCGGCCCGCTTGGCCGAGGCTGGCTTTTCGGTCGTTGCCTTCGACGCCGGCGCCTGGTGGCGCCCGCTTGAGGATTTTGCGTCCGACGAAACCCATCAGCGAAAGCTCTTCTGGACAGAGGAGCGCATCTGTGACGGCGCTGATCCGCTCATGCTTGGCACCAACAACAGCGGCAGGTCGGTCGGTGGCAGCACGGTGCATTTCGCCATGGTGTCGCTGCGCTTCCGGCCGGAATGGTTCAAGGCCCGCACATGCCTTGGCTACGGAGCGGATTGGCCCGTCGATTGGCGTACGATGTGGCACTACTACGGCGAGGTCGAGCAGGCCCTCAAGATCTCCGGTCCAATGCGTTACCCCTGGGGACCGAAACGGCCCCGCTATCCCTATCGGGCGCACGAGTTGAATGCCGCGGCGACGATCCTGGCGAAAGGAGCCGAGGCGATGGGGATCGATTGGGCGCCGACACCACTGGCCACCGTGTCGGCGCCGCGTGGATCATCGCCGCCCTGCGTCTATCGCGTCTTCAGAGTGTCAGGATGCTCCAC
>Ga0126373_10003514_pt1 | contig 11764 bp, 13 predicted proteins | sample PanSoiMetPlot_11_FD_92545 | JGI IMG/M metagenome (GOLD analysis project Ga0126373, IMG submission 92545) | Tropical forest soil microbial communities from Panama - MetaG Plot_11 | ecosystem: Environmental > Terrestrial > Soil > Tropical forest > Bulk soil | place: Panama | collected 2016-02-17
CAAACGCCACCTTCAGCTCCTCCAGCTGACTCGCACTCCAAAACGCGCCCATCAGGTAGAGCGAGCAGTAGTTCTTCTGCGACGCGAGCGCCACGTAGCAGATCGGCTGCTTGTTGTAAGTGTCCGGATATCGAGACAGCGGGATCGTCCAGCCAATCGTGCCCCAGATGAGGCACTCCTCGTAGCCGCTCGGAATGTGCTTGTTCACGAGCGCGCGCACCGTCGCGATCGTCTTCGCACGATCCGCGGGGAGTGAGGCGATGTATTGCGCCGGCGTCTTAACGTTCGATGGTGGTTTCAAGGCTTGGTCGTCTTTCTTTCGTTGTCATCCTGAGCGTAGAGATCATAGATTCCGGTTCTCACCGGAAAGGATCTCTCTTCGTCGTCTTCCGAACGAAGTGCATCACCCGAACGTTTGAAAACCACCCAGCGGCAGGGGCTGTGAGTATCGCGTAAGTCCTGGCCCTGCGCAAGCACAGCGTCTTCGGTTGGGTTGTCGAACGCACCCGCCCGTCACTACTCAAAAGCGAATCCGCCTGACGAACTCTCGGAAGTACCTACAGCGGTGCTCTATCGTATCGAGATTCGCAAATCTCGCGACTTCCTCGTAGACAGTCCAACGCCCGCAAGCGTAACCAGCGCGCCCGCATACGAGGGGTGGCGAATGTAGGCATAGGGTCCCGATTGAATGACCGTCTGCCCCGCCTGGGTGGCGACCGCGTGATACCGAAACGCAATTCCCGCGAACATTAGTGCAACACCGGCGAAAAGATCGCCGTGCGATGCCAAATAATGCCGGCTTGCGGCAACCCGAACACGAGGCCGAAATCCAAAGCCAGCGCGATATACAGGAGAACGAGAATGACAATGTACGAGCCACGGTCTTTTCTCTGCGCGCCGCCACGCGCCCGCTTTGTAAACGACGAGAACATTTCCGTGCAAAACCACAGACCATAGGCGGTCCAGAAGAGGGCGGCGTAGATTGGACCCGTGAAGGGTAGCGGTCGCATGAGGGCGAGCACTTCCACGCTGGATTTTAACACCGCAACCAACGAATCGGCGGATGCCTAGTGTCTCCGTTTGAAATATCCGCCTTGGGTGGAAAAGAGGCCTCTGGTTATTGGTCACACCGACTGGCAACGCGCAGATCGTGTCCAACCTCACTTCCGAGCAACTTCGGCTTTAAGCTATGCTGGAGAACCTGGAGAGGAGGTCTTGTTGCATGGCAAAGCTCGTGTATGGATTGAACCAATCCCTGGATGGCTACGTCGACCACCTGAAACTGGGGCCGCCCCGTCCCGCGCTCTTTCGTTACTTCCTCGAGCAGGTGCGCGGCCTAACGGGCATGCTGTACGGTCGCCGCATTTACGAAATAATGCGTTATTGGGACGAGGACCTTCCCGACTGGGACGCGGAGGATCGCGAATTCGCAGCGGTGTGGCGGAGCCAGCCGAAGTGGGTCGTGTCGCGTTCGCTGAAGTCAGTCGGCCCCAACGCCACACTGGTCGGGAATGAAATCGAGGCGGCGGTACGTGGGCTGAAGGCCCAGCAAGTTGGGGAGATTGATGTTGCAGGACCAAACTTGGCAGGAAGCCTAACCGACCTTGGTCTTATCGATGAGTATCGACTCTATCTCCGCCCCATCGTGCTTGGTCGTGGCACGGCATTCTTCGCCGGCCCCCGGCCGCCGCTCCGCCTTGTGTCCAGCGATGTGATTGGCGAGGAAGTGGTCAGGTTGGCGTACGTTCCTGCTTAATCGCGCCTCGCCTCACGGACCGCGCCGACTCGACAGGTCCGCCTTGCGGACGAAGAAATTTAGCAGGAGAAAAACTTCCGCGCTGCTTCTTAAGCGGTAACGGTCGCGCTCTGCTGTTGTCTTGCGGGTGTGAGTGCCAGCAAAATTCCCCCGACGATGCCGACGACAATAACATCCGTGAAATCTCGATGAACGCCGTGCTTGTATGCTTGCACGGTTTGGATGGTCATTACCGAGGCATGGACGAGGGTCTGGCATGCGGCGAAGGCAATCAAGGAGCGGTGCGAGGATGGCCTTTAGCAGCCAGCAGAAGAAAGGGACCGAGTGCGATAAACCAACTAAGAAACATCGGCTCGCATGCGTTTTTCATTTCCAGGAGCCACTTGGAATGCGCTAGATCAGCGTACAGCGGATAAATCACGGCGACATAAAAGAGGCCCAAAGAGTCCCACGGCGACTTGCAGCAGACGTTCACGTTTCACAATGACCTCCCGTGACAGAATCTCCCCTAGGCTTGGATACCGAGCCTCCCGGGCAAACCAGGTAATCCGGCAAGAATTTTCCCGCTCTAAAAAACTAAAAAGCGATCCCAAGTCGTTGCAGATCGGACTGAAGCTGCTCGGGGGATTGAAACACGATGCCGTGCATGCCCAGTTGCCCTGCGGCCTGGGCGTAGGCCGGAACGTCATCCACGTAGATGGCTTCCTGGGCTTTGACTTTGCAGGCTTTCAGTGCTTCTTTATAGATGACGGGATTCGGTTTGCTCGCGCCCACGCTGCACGAGTAGATGCGCGCCGGAAACAACCGAAAGAACCCGAAGGTCTTCTCCAAGTGAGCCACATGCAGCGGGTCGGTATTGGACAGCAGAGCCAGCCGATATCGCTTCCCCAGCTTTTCGAGAAAGGCCTCGTCGTGGATGGGCTTTGGGTCCAGCGCCCGGTTCCAGACTTCCACAAACTGCTCAAAGCCAAGCTTGCTTCCCAGCCGCCGCGACACATGGAGGTGCCAGTCGCGCGGCGAGATGCGCCCTTCTTGCCAGTCCTTCCAGCGGGGATCTTTTTGCAGCGCGTACCAGACTTCTTCAGGAACGAGCGACACGCCATCAGCGAGGCCGCTCATCGCCCCGGCCACGTCCACGCGAATCAGCACGCGGCCAATGTCAAAAATGATGGCCCGCAGCTTAGCTTGCATTTCTCACGAGCCGGAAGAAGGATAGGCAGCAAAAACACAAAGAGCTTGTCATCCTGAGCGAAGCGAAGGATCTCAACCAAAGCGCACCGTGGACTCTCGGATCGGTTGAGATTCTTCGGGCCTCCTCGTCGGATGCCCTCCGAATGACAGCCCTTCTTGCAGTACCGACGGTTTCACCCGCCACGGCCTGTGAGAAATTCAGGTTATGGGAAGTCACGAGCTACTCTTTCCCGGCTTGCGGAAGGGAAGCGGAACGATTCGCGCCACTAGCGTTGCGGGCACTGGCCTCGCGCCTTGCGCGCAGGATGCCGATGATTGCAGGCAGGATCGAAAGAATGATCACCACGGCGATCACGTAATGAATGCGCTGCGCAATGTTAGGAACCAAATGGCCAAGGAAATAACTGCCAAGGATCATGGTTCCAACCCAGAAGATGCCGCCAAAAATATCGAATGCCAGATATCGTCCATACGGCATCTTCGCCGCGCCGGCAACCGGCGGGCAAAAGGTGCGAACGATCGGCACAAAACGAGCAAGAATCACGGCTCTGCCGCCATATTTTTCGTAAAAATCATGCGCGCGCTGCAGATGGCTGCGCCGGAAGAAAAACGAATCTTCGCGCCGGTAAAGCGTCGCTCCCGCGGAACGCCCGATCCAGTAGCCGATCTGGTCGCCGGCAATCGCGCAAAGCATCACCGGCGCAAGCAGCCACTTGAGAGGAATTACGCCCGCGGCCGAGAAAATGCCGGCGGTAACCAGCAGGGAATCACCGGGAAGGAAAAAGCCTACAAAGAATCCAGTCTCGATGAAAACAATCGTGCAAATCAGCGGCGCGCCGCCGCTGTGGACTAATTGCCTGAGTCCCTCGGGGTTGAAAAGCAAATAGAAGAAGTGACGGATGGCGTCAAGCACTCAGACCTGTTCCTCGCTGCGGCAAAATAGTTTGAAAATCCTGCGGGAGCCAGAACGAGCGCGTGGTTGCGCAAGCCCGTGACAGCACCCAGTCCTATACGGTAGCAGAAAATGGCCAAGTCCTCGCCACATTCGTGCCACAGGAAAACCAAACTGCCAAAGGCCACGAGCAGCATGCTGGGACGAATCATGCCTGCACCTCCGTCAGCCACATTTGACTTCTCTTCTTCAACATCAACCGCGCTTCCGCGGGCATTTCCGCTTCTGCTCCTTTTTCCAGCAGACTCTCAATGCGAGGCAACGCCCGAAGTGCCGCCGCGGCGCCGGCCTCGATGGCCTCATCGGCGCGCGCAAAATCGTCCCAGGCCAGGAACTGCACGTCGGGGCGAAGAACAAGGTCCGCATGACGTTCCCAGACTTCGAGTTGGTGCTTCTGAGCGGCGCTGACCGCGCGGCTCACGACCTGGAAAATATTGGTTGGGGCCCCGCGGCGTCCGTCCTGCATTCCGACTGAAACTCCAATCACGGTTTGCGCGCCAATGAAGCGGGCCGCTTGCGTGGGAACAGGAGCCACCAATCCGCCATCGGCCAAGCAGCGCGTGCCAATCTGCACCGGCTCGAACAAGCCCGGGAAAGCACAGCTCGCGCGGATGGCGTCCACCAAATTGCCTTGTGTAAAGACCACTGGTTCGCCGTTGGACAAATCTGTTGCAACAACCGCAAGAGGAATCTTGAGATCTTCAAATTGACTCGACCCAAAAACGCGCTCCATCAGGTCAGCGAGGCGCTGGTTGCTCGCCAAGCCCAGCCGGGAGACGCGCCAGCGGGCAATATCGCGAAAGCGAAGCGTCCGGCAAGCCTCGATGATGCGCTCGAGCGGAGCTCCGCTGGCATAAGCCGCGCCAAGGATGCTGCCCACGCTGCTGCCGGCGATCTGGGAGACCTTTATCCCATACTTCTGAAATACCTTTAGGACGCCGAGGTGCGCAAAACCTCGCGCAAAGCCCCCGCCAAGGGCCAGCCCAACGCCTGCCCGTTGGGACGGCGTGCCTGTCCCTGAGGCCATCTTCTCCTGCGCGGGATTGTGCTGCTCCTTCATCCGCGCAAGGATGCCAGGCGCGCTTGTTTCGGGCTATGGCCCGGCCGTCCTCAAGAAACAGTACGAATGTACTTTCTTAGGAGCGTCTTATTAGCTTGTCCCATTGCCATCAAACAGTACGAACTTACTAGTCCTGTATCCTCCCTGTACCATTGTGAGCCGCGATTCTGTGCGCGATTCTCTTCCCGTCACGCTGAAGTTCTGAGGGGTCGAGAGAATGGACAGCGCGTTCAAGGCTTGGATTGGGCAGCCGGTGGTCCTTCAGGTGGCATTAGGCGACATCAAAGTGCCACTGCGAGGAAGGCTTCTGAAGGACGGAAGCGACACGGTTCGGATGCGAATTGGAGAAGGTTGGGACGTGGATATCTACAAGACCATGATCCTGGCAGTGGAAGAGGACGCCATGGTCCTCCTGCCATCCTGAGGGGGCTGACATGAAGACACAAGAACTGAAATACGTGACACGGCGGCGCGCGGCAGTGCTGCTGGGTCTCTCCGAACAGGAATTGAATCGGATTTCGAACGAATCAGGCTTTGGCCACACAGAAGTTTTCGGCCAGGAAGAAGAGACCTATTTCACGTATGAAGAGTTGCGCCAGATTTGCATGTTGGCTGTGAACCACGTGAACTAAATCAGGGCAGCGCGTAAGGCTGCGTGTTGCAGGCAAGCACCCAAGACAAAACGAGTTCCCTCCGGCCCCCCTCAAGCAATACCCCCACCCGGGTCGCTCCCCCCAGCGACCCGGGTTTTATTTTGTTTCGCCTGTATGCCATTCCAGTTTCATGGGTTAGAGATCACATTCGCGTTGGGTTGATCGTTTGGAGTTCCAGTCGATCGTTCGATAAAAAGGGTGGCGCCGCCCAGTCCATAGGCTCCCTGGAGCGTGTCCCCTATGTCGTACCTCGACGGGTCGTTCGAGCACATTCCCAAGGTGGCGGCGACCAAAAGGTACTTTCGCTGTCAAACTTTGTGCAGGGGTGTGGCAGGGCAATCACGGAAATGGTGGACGGCGGTTTGCCGCGCGTGCTCGCGGTTGCCGGGGATCGTGGAGAACCACGAAGGCTAAAGTCCGCGTAGCCTTTATGGCCGAGCGATTTGATTGAGCCGTTTCAATACGCTCGCTGCTTTCCTGGCTCGCAGTTTCTTCCAGTCTTTTGTGGCAGTGCCGCGTGTCCGGTCCGACAGAAAGGCCCATTCGGGATTCGGCGCGGTGTGTTCTTGCACGCCCTGAAGCCATGCGGCTGCAAATTCTTGGAAGGTGGGAGCTTTGCCTCGCGTCCAAAACTCTCTGGCTAGAATTCGCGCAATGGCTCCGTCACGAAACTGCCCGTCCGTCAGATCCTTCATGAGGGCCATCATCTGCAGGTTGGACTTGTCATATCGTCCGTAGAATACGCGGTCGTCCGGCGTGAGCTCCGCGGGCGGCGGGTCGAAGCAAACAATCCTCGCGTTAAAACGAGTCTCCTCCGGGATCACGGCTTTCTGCAGGAACGCGCGGATCCGGTTCAGGACAACACCCTTCCGGTCTTCGTCGCTTGTGGTTTTCGTCGATCCATTTTCCGTTTCAATGACGATCCTGTAGGGAATCGAATGGCGCTGACAAAAGGATTTAATTTCTGCCATGTTCAAATAGTCGAGGTCGTCCAGTAACTGTTGCCGCTCTTCTTTGGGCAGCTTGGCTATCGGTGGTGCGGCCATGGCGTCGGTTCCGTCTCGCTTGCGCAAAGTTGCGCAAACGTACTCCGTTTCTCAGGCGGACTATTTTGTCATGAAAGCTGCTCCCGGCAACTCCGCGCCTTGGCTGTTAAGGCCGTGCCCGTGTGAGGATTCAGACCCGAACAAGTGTCAGTTGGCCGTTATAGCCGGCCACATGGAAACTATTTGACAGGTTCGTGGGACATGAAGAAACTTGGCGGCGTCAGAAGGCAAGAAGAAGGATGGTGGCAACCATGATTGAGTGCGGGAGACACGCGAGGAGACTGCGGTTGGCGGCTGCGGGCGCTTTAGTGTTTGCGTTGGGATTTGGCGGTGCTCTATTTGCTCGCGCGCAGGACGCTTCGTATGACGTGGTGATCACGAACGGGCGCGTGAAGGATCCGGAGTCCGGATTGGATGCGGTGCGCAATGTCGGAATCAGCGGCGGAAAGATTCGCGCGGTCAGCACTGGCGTGTTGAAAGGGAAGCAGACGATTGATGCGAAAGGACTCGTTGTCGCGCCGGGCTTTATCGATCTGCACCAGCATGGCCAGGATGCGGAGAACTACCGAGCGAAGGCCGCCGATGGTGTAACGACAGCTTTGGAGTTGGAAGTTGGCGTTGCAGATGTTGACAAGTGGTACGGGGAGCGGGATGGGAAGGCGCTTATCAATTTTGGGGCAAGCGTTGGGCATATTCCCGCGCGAATGGCGGTGATGCATGATCCGGGGCAACTCCTGCCAAGCGGAGATGCGGCGCACCGCGAAGCGACGCCGGAGGAAATGCAACAGATCATGGCGCTTGTTGAGAAAGGACTGAAGCGCGGAGCCGTCGCAGTTGGAGTTGGCCCCGCTTACACGGAGGCGGCGGCGAATTGGGAAATCGTGCAAGTGTTTCGAGTAGCGGCGAAGTATCACGCTTCTTGCCACATTCACATCCGCGCGGGAGCGCCGAAGGTCGGAGAGCCGGCGGGGAACTTCCCTGGTTTTGAAGAGGCTATGGCGGCTGCGGCAATCAGCGGCGCGCCACTGCACATTGTGCACATCCAGAGCACGGGAGGTCCGAACGTCGCCTATGAGCTTCAAATGATTTCGGAGGCACGCTCGCGCGGAATGGATGTGACTACCGAGGCTTATCCCTACACGATGGGCATGACGAGCATTCAAGCGGCGTTTCTCGACCATAAGGAAAACGAGCCGGACAGCTACTTTGCCACGATGCTTTGGCCCGCGACGGGAGAACATCTAACGCGGGAGTCGTTTCTTCGCTATCGCAAGGAAGGAGGGATGATTATTCTTCCTTCGAATACTCAAGAAAATATTGATGCGGCGATTGAAAGCCGGCTCACCATGATTGCCAGTGATGGCGCTCTCTTTAATGGAAACGGGCATCCACGAACTTCAGGAACCTACGCCCGCGTGCTGGGGCATTATGTGCGGGAAGAGAAAGCGCTGGATTTGATGACCGCGTTGAAGAAAATGACGCTGATGCCGGCGCAGCGTTTGGAGAACCGCGCGCCCGCTTTCAAGGATAAAGGGCGGATTCGAGTGGGAGCGGATGCGGACATCACCGTTTTCGACGCCAATTCCGTTATCGACAAAGCGACGTACGAGAAACCATTGCAATACTCCGTGGGAATTCTGTTTGTGTTAGTGAACGGAGTTGCGGTTGTCAAAGACGGGAATCTTGTTGACGGCGTATTCCCGGGCCGCGGCGCGCGCGCGCCGATTTCGCAATAATGGTTGAAAGTCTCGGCTCGGTGTGTCCTCTACGCATACCTCAGAGCGACCATGGGATCGACCTTGGCTGCGCGGCGTGCGGGGATATAGCTGGCCAGCAGCGCCGAGCCCACGAGCAGCGTGGCAACAGAGCCAAGCGTCGAAATATCCCACGACCGGACCCCAAACAACAGGCTTCGCATTAACGACGTGAGGCCGAGTGAAAGCACGACCCCCGCTAGAACGCCGAGCGTAACGAGCCAAGCCGCTTCTCTTAGCACCATGCCGTACACGGAGCTTCGCTGTGCGCCTAGCGCCATGCGCACGCCAATTTCGCGCGTTCTTTGGCTAACGGAGTAGGCCACAACTCCGTAAAGACCGATGATGCCGAGCAGCAGTGCCAACACAGCGAATCCACCCACGAGCCATGCGGACGAGCGGTGCAGGTAGGCGGAGGGAGAATCGTGAATCCTGTCGGTCATAGTGGCTCCATCAAAGGTTGCAATGGATGGATCGATTTGATGGACTACCGACGAAAGTTCCGGAAGCAGCGACTGAGGCGCCCGCGCGGTACGGACAATGAGCGAGAAGAAGGGCAGCGGGTTCTGATTAAACGGCACGTAAATCGCGGGACGAAGCATCATATCCAGCTGGCCCTCCTTAATGTCGTCCACAATCCCGATAACCTGCATCACAGAGGTCGCAGGCGCGCCTCGATAGTTGATTTGCATGCCGAGGGGATTGTCGTTGCCAAACAGCTGGCGAGCTACAGCCTGATTTAGGACGGCAACACGCGGCTTGGAAGAGTCCTCTTCCTCCGTGAAGAAGCGGCCACTCAGCAAACGGGCTTGCAGCGTCTCAAAAAAGCGTGAGCTGACTACGCGATAAGTTACTTCATTTGGAGTTGGGGACTCAGTGCGGCCCACGGCCACAAATTGAGAGGTGAAGTCGGCGTCGCCTATCGGCAGGCGATTGGTTGTGCTGGCTGACTTGACGCCCGGCAGACCCGAAATCTCCTCGAGGACCCGACGTTCCAGCAACAAAGCCTTTTCGGACTTGTCGTACGCCGGAGTCGAAGGCCAAACTTGTACCGTGGCCAGATTTTCCGCCTGCATCCCAATATCGGCATGCGACAAGTAATAGAGACTCTTCGCTAGTAAACCGGCACCGGTTAAAAGCAACATGGCGGTGGCAAGCTCCACTACGACGAGATTGGAGCCCAGCCGACGCCACGCGGTTCCCACTGCGCCACGCCCACCCTCGGCCAGGTCTTGCTGAACCTTTGAGGCGCGCAGCCGGAGCGCAGGCAGGAGCGAAAAGAAGACTCCCGCGAGAAGCGAGACCGCTATAGCAAAAACTGCCGCCCTGGCGGTCAGTGTCAAGCCGTTCAAAAACGGCATGCTGGCCACCATGTCTTTCGGGACCAGCACGCTCAGCAGTTGAATTGCCCCGTGGGAGGCCGCCAGTCCGAGCGCAGCGCCGAGTGCGACCAGCACGACTCCTTCGTTCACAAATTGCAGAACGAGGCGTCCTGTCGACGCGCCCAGAGCGCCGCGCACCGCGATTTCTCGGCGGCGCCCCTCGGAACGAACCAGAATCAGGCTTGCCACGTTAACGCATGCGATTAAGAGCAGCAGTCCCGCGCCGGAAAGCGACACCAGCAAGATCGGCCGGATGTCTCCGACAATGACGGTCGTAAGAGGAAGCATGTACGCGGCTTGGTCGCGGTTGGTGTCCGGGTACTGTAGTTCAAGCTGTTTCGCAATGGCCTTCATCTCTGCGAACGCGGCTTGAAAGGACACGCCATCCTTGAGGCGGGCCAAACCGTACAGGCCGCGGCACCCTCGGCAGTCTCTCGGGGCCTGGAGAGCAGTGGACCAGAAGTCAGCCGGCTCGGCCGGTGCAAAGTGAAAGTCCGCGGGGAGAACTCCGATGATTGTGGTGGATTTTTCGTTAAGAACGATGGTCTGTCCGAGGACGTCCCTTCGCCCGCCGTAACGGTTTTGCCAGGCGCCATAACTCAGGAGAGCCACGCGTGGTTCCGATGGTTCTCCTTCACCTGGACGAAAATCGCGCCCGAGCACGGGAGTGACACCGAGTGTCCGAAAAAAGCCGTCGCTGACGCGCGCTCCCGGCACATGTTGCGGACCCTCCGGCGTATTCATCAGGAAAGAGTCATTTTCATGGACGTCGAAGGCACTGAAGACATGGTTTAGTTTTTTCCAATCCACGTAATCGGGCCAGGAAAGGTGATAGCGAGGACCGAGCGGAATGCTTTCAAACAACGCAACCAGCCGGGAGGAGTCTTTGTAGGGAAGGGGTTTAATCAAGGCCGCGTCCACAAAAGCGAAAATAGCGATGCTGGAGCAAATCCCGAGGGCGAGGGTGAGGACAGCGACGGCGGTGAAGCCGGGAGATTTGCGGAGCATGCGGACGGCAAAGCGCAGGTCTTGCCAGACATGATCCCACCCGAGCCAGTGGCGGGATTCGTAGAAGCGCTCTTGAGCTTGCGTCATGTTGCCGAAAGCGCGGCGCGCGGCGGCGCGGGCATCATCTTCACACAGACCTTGTTCGCGGAGGCGTTCGGTTTCCAGCAGCAAGTGAGATTCGATTTCATCGCGGAAGTCGCTGGTCTTGCGCTTGCCCCAAAACATGGCCTACCCCCTTGCCTTAGTCTCCTTCGGCTTCCAAAATGCGCCCGATCGCTGCCGTTAGCCGTTTCCACTTGCTGGTCTCTTTCCCGAGCTGTTTGCGGCCCGTCGCGGTGAGGGAATAAAAGCGCGCCTTGCGGTTGTTGGAAGAGGTTCCCCACTTCGCGGAGATCCAGCCGCGCTCCTCGAGGCGCTGAAGCGCGGGGTAGAGAGCGCCGTGTTCCACGAGCAGTTCTTCCTTGGAAGTTTGCTGGATGGCGCGGGCGATGCCCTGGCCGTGTTGCGAGCCAAAAATCAACGTGCGCAGGATGAGCAAGTCCAGCGTGCCTTGCAGGAGTTCCAGCCGTTCGCGGTCTTCTCGGGTAGACATTTAACCCTAGGGTAGGTGTGCTTGGGTAAGATGTCAACCCCAATTTTGAATCCGGGTCGAACCGGGGAAGGGAGCCGCTCGGCGCGACAAAAACATCGCACGGCGGGATGAGAAGTGCTATATAGTACTGCCCGCATCGTCCTCGCAAGAAACGTGCAGGGAAAGGATTGACGGGTCTGGTTCGAGAAGAAGCCTCAGCCTAAAGAGACCCGCCACTACGAAAGGATTCACTGTGACATTTGCCGCTGCCGATTGGATCGCTGTCGCCGGCTATTTGCTTATCACGCTGATTCTCGGCTTGTATTTCCGGAGCCGCTCGGGGAAAAGCACCGAAGATTATTTTGTTTCGGGGCGCAACGTTTCCTGGTGG
>Ga0126373_10003515_pt1 | contig 11760 bp, 11 predicted proteins | sample PanSoiMetPlot_11_FD_92545 | JGI IMG/M metagenome (GOLD analysis project Ga0126373, IMG submission 92545) | Tropical forest soil microbial communities from Panama - MetaG Plot_11 | ecosystem: Environmental > Terrestrial > Soil > Tropical forest > Bulk soil | place: Panama | collected 2016-02-17
CGTGATCGCGATGACTTCTATCGTGGACGCGAAGATTATTACCGGCGCGACGACTGGCGACAGCGCTTCTTCCAACATGTGCGCGAGGACCTGGAGCATGTCCGTTCCGTCACATTTCCTATCGGCGCCGACCAGTATCGTCTGGCCCGCACACTGCAAGAGTTGGACGAGCTGCAGGACAAGCTCGCGCGCCATTATTACGATGAGCGCGAATTGAACGAGGTGATCGAGTCGCTCGATCGCGTTCTTCGAGACAACCGCTTATCCGGGCGCAACCGCGATGTACTCACCGAGGACCTGAACCGCATGCGCGAGTTCCGGGAGCATCACGAAGAGTGGTGGCGACGGTAAGGTCGGTGTAGCAGAACGCGGCTAGGCGTTACTCGCTCTCGCCGCCGCTGACCTTCAACACGGCCAGGAAGGCTTCCTGCGGAATCTCGACGCGGCCGACGCGTTTCATCCGCTTTTTGCCTTCCTTCTGCTTTTCGAGCAGTTTGCGTTTGCGCGTGATGTCGCCGCCGTAGCACTTGGCCAGCACATTCTTGCGCATGGCGGGGATGTTCTCGCGCGCGATCACTTTGTTGCCTATGGCCGCCTGTAGCGCGACTTCGAACATCTGCCGCGGGATCAGCTTGCGCAAACGCTCGATCAGCAACTTGCCGCGTTCGTAGGCAAAATCCTTGTGCACAATGATGCTCAGGGCGTCCACTGGATCACCCGCCACCAGCACGTCCAGTTTCACCATGGGCGAGACGCGATAGCCGGAAAGATGATAATCGAACGACGCGTAGCCGCGTGACGCCGACTTCAGCCGGTCATAAAAATCGAGCACGATCTCGTTCAGCGGCAGTTCGTATTGCAGCATCACGCGGCCCGTGCCGATATATTCGAATTTTTTCTGCGTGCCGCGCTTTTCTTCGAGCAGCTTGAGAATCTCGCCGACGTATTCTTCTCGCGTGATCACTGTCGCGTCCAGGATCGGCTCTTCGATCTGCTTGATCCCGGCTGGGTCCGGAAATTTGCTTGGGTTTTCGACATCGAGCACGTCGCCGTTGAGCGTGGTGATCTTGTAGCGAACGCTCGGCGCGGTGGTGATCAGATCGATTTCGAATTCGCGCTCCAGCCGCTCCTGCACGATCTCCAAGTGCAGTAACCCGAGAAATCCGCAGCGGAATCCGAAACCCAGCGCGACCGAGTTTTCCGGCTCGAAGTTAAACGCGCTATCGTTGAGCCGCAACTTTTCGAGCGCTTCGCGAAGCCGCCCGTGCTCGTGCGACTCCACTGGATAAAGCCCGGCGAACACCATCGGCTTGATCTCTTCAAAGCCAGGCAGCGGTTCGGCGGCAGGGTTCTCGGCGGTGGTGATCGTATCGCCGATCTTGGCGTCAGAGACGGTCTTTATGTTGGCGAACAGGTATCCGACTTCGCCCGCCGCCAGCTCCTCGCAAGGGATCGGCTTGGGCGATTGATAGCCGAGACCTTCCACTTCGAACATCGCGCCGTTCGACCACAGCTTGATTTTCTGCCGCAACCGCAGCCGGCCTTCGACCACACGTGCAAGGATTATCACGCCGCGGTAGGGATCGAACCAGGAATCGAAAATCAGCGCGCGCAGCGGAGCATCGGGCGAGCCGGGCGGCAGTGGAACGAGATGCACCACTGCTTCGAGCACGTCCTTCACACCGAGGCCCTGCTTGGCGCTCACCAGGATCGCATCTTTGGCCGGTAATCCGATGACCTGCTCGATCTGCTCGCGAATCCGCTCCGGCTCAGCCGACGGCAGATCGATTTTATTGATCACCGGAACGATTTCGAGATTGTGGTGCAGGGCCAAATACGTGTTAGCGAGTGTCTGCGCCTCGACGCCCTGCGATGCGTCTACCACCAGCAGCGCACCCTCGCAGGCCTGCAAGCTGCGCGAAACTTCGTACGTGAAATCCACATGCCCCGGCGTGTCGATCAAATTGAGCTGATAAGTATTGCCGTCGTCGGCTTTGTAATTCAACCGCACCGCGTGCGCTTTGATCGTGATGCCGCGCTCGCGCTCCAGATCCATCGAGTCCAGAACCTGCTCCATCATTTCGCGTTGCGACAGCGCGCCCGTCACTTCGAGCAGGCGATCGGCGAGCGTCGACTTACCGTGGTCGATATGCGCAATGATAGAGAAATTGCGTATGAACTGAGGATCCATGCGGTAGAATGAGGACCTGAACTCAGTTTAGCTGAATGAGCGTTCCAACCCAAGGAAATCTGACTGCAAGTGGAATGAAGTTCGCCATTATCGTGGCGCGCTTCAACAGCTTCATCACCGATCGTCTGCTCCAGGGCGCGGAAGATGCGCTGAGGCGTTCCGGCGCGAAGGCAGAGGATGTCGAGATCGTCAAAGTTCCCGGTTCCTGGGAATTGTCGCTGGTTGCGAAAACGCTGGCCACTGCCAAACGGCACGACGCGATCATCGCGCTCGGCGCGGTGATCCGCGGCGAAACGCCGCACTTCGATCACGTCGCCAATCAGGCTTCCAGCGGACTCGCAAGCGTCCAGCTTGAGACCGGCATCCCGATCGCGTTCGGCGTTCTGACCACCAACACCGTCGAGCAAGCCATCGATCGCGCGGGCGGTAAGAGCGGCAATAGAGGATTCGACGCCGCCATCACCGCGATCGAGATGGCCGACGTAATCCGCAATCTGCGTAAGTAAAGAGTAGATGTCATGGCGGCGCGTCACAGATCCCGTCAACGCGCCTTGCAGGTGCTGTATCAATGGGACCTGCGCAAGCAGTCCGTCGACGACGCCATCGCGTCTTTTTACGACACCCTTTATTCCGAAGAAGAACAGGACCGCAGACCGGGCCGGGATGAGTTCATGGAAGACTTGGCGCGCGGCACTTCCGAGATGGCGGGCGACATCGACCGCCGCATCTCCGAAAAAGCGGAAAACTGGAAGCTCGATCGAATGCCGCTAGTCGACCGCAATGTGCTCCGCATGGCAATCTACGAAATGAGCCGCAAGGAGACGCCGCCGGCGGTAGTGATCGACGAAGCGCTTGAGCTGGCGCGCCAGTTCTCGGGCGACGAGTCGGTCTCTTTCATCAACGGCGTCTTGGACGCCGTTCATCGAGACCTGACAGCCGATAATTGATCTGAGCGGGTACTCATCTCGAAAATGAATATCCTATTCGTGGCTTCGGAAGCCACCCCCTTCGCCAAGACTGGCGGCCTAGCCGACGTAATCGGTTCGCTTCCCGCAGCGTTAACGGCGCGAGGAGAACGAGCCGCGGTCGTGCTGCCTGCCTATCGCGAAAACGTGTATCCGACCGCGCCGCGCGAGGCGTATCGACGCCTCTGGATACCGCTTGGAGCAGGATACGCCGTGCGCATCACGCACGCCGTGGCGCGTGGCGTAGACTTCTACTTCGTCGACTGCCCACCGCTGTACGATCGAGTCGGCATCTACGGCCACTCGGACGATTACTTGCGCTTCGGCGTGCTCTCGATGGCAGCGCTCGGCGTCGCACGGTATCTTTTTTTGCCAGACATCATTCACTGTCACGACTGGCAGACCGGACTGCTACCGGTCTATCTGCGCGAGAACTTCGGTGGCGACCCGACCTACGCCAGCGTAAAGACGCTGTTCACCATCCATAACCTTGGCTATCAGGGCCAATTCGGTCCCGCGGCTCTAGCGCCGCTCGGCCTTAACCCACGCTGGTTCAATCCGAGTCAGCTGGAATTCTTCGGAAACCTGAATTTACTAAAGGCCGGCATTGCGTGGTCCGACAGGGTCAGTACGGTGAGTCCAAGCTATGCGCGCGAGATTCAGACGCGCGAGTACGGATTCGGGCTGGATGGTTTTCTCGCCCAACACGGCCCGGTGGAAGGGATCCTGAACGGTGCTGATTACGACCATTGGAGTCCAGAGCACGACCCCTTCATCGCTCGCAACTATTCTGCCGACGATCTGCGCGGAAAGCGGGAATGCAAGCGACAGTTGATCGCGGAAATGGGCCTGCCAACGGACACGCTGGAGCGTCCGGTGATCGGCATGGTTTCGCGGTTCGCCGCGCAAAAGGGGTTTGACCTGATCGCCGAAGTGGGCTCCCGCCTGCTGGCCGAAGATGCCGCCATGACCGTGCTCGGTTCGGGGGAAACCGGCTACCAGGATATGTTCCGGTCGCTCGCGCAAACCTATCCGCGCAAAGTGGGTCTGAGGGTCGGCTACGACGAGGCGATTTCGCATCGGATCGAGGCGGGAGCGGACATGTTCCTGATGCCCAGCCGTTACGAACCCTGCGGTCTGAATCAGATGTACAGCCTGCGCTACGGCACCGTTCCGGTGGTCCGCGCCACCGGCGGCCTGGATGATACCATTGATGAGACAACCGGGTTCAAATTCCGGGATTATGCCGGAATCGCCCTGCTGGATGCGGTTGGTTTAGGGCTTAAAGCCTATCGTGATCCCGGCCGATGGACCATGCGGATGCGGGCGGGGATGCGAAAGGATTTTTCGTGGAACGCTTCGGCAGTGGAGTATATGCGGCTGTACCGGCGGCTTAAGGGCTGTTGAATCCTTTTGGCTGCTTCGACATCTGATAACAGGAGACATTTGAAAGATATGGCTGGTGCGAACACTTTAAACTTCACGGACGCGACTTGGGATAAAGAGGTGCTGAACTCGGAGCTGCCCGTCCTAGTGGACTTCTGGGCGGAATGGTGCGGGCCGTGCCGCATGATGACTCCGACCATCGATGCCATCGCGAATGACTATACGGGCCGCATAAAGGTCGGCAAGCTGAACGTCGATGAGAACGGCGCCACCGGGATGCGTTACAAAGTCATGAGCATTCCCACGCTGCTGCTGTTCAAGGGCGGCCAAGTGGTGGAGAGCAAGATCGGCACGACGAGCAAGGTCGATCTCCAAAAGATGATCGACGCGCATGTCGGCATGGCCGCCGCGCAAAAGCTGGCATAAGAGCAAAAACACGAAAGAACCTGAAGCGCCCGAGCATCCTCTCGCTCGGGCGTTTCTATGTTTGTCAGCTCAATTGAAATGGGAGGGTCGGATCGGCTCCGTCCCGTCCTTCTTTCCAGAACGGCACCAGGATCGCCAGTTCTCGCTCATCGTTCGCGGCGTGTAAAATCTGGTCGGTTGTGAAGTCCACTTGGATCGGCAAATTCGGCTGTGAGTAGGCGGAAATTGGAATCGTGTAGGAGTGTTCGCCCTCGGCCGAGAACGTCGATGGCGGAATTGAGACGCCATTCACGTTCGCCGCGAGTGTTACCGGGCCAGGGATTGTCGTGCGGAAATCGAAACGAAGCGTTGAAAAAGCAGCGGAAGACGGACAACGTACCTCAATGGAGAAACGTTTTTTGGTCCAGCGGAAACTGTTTTGTTCCAGGTCATGCCAGCCCTCCAGCAGCTTCACTGAGTAGCGCTGGCAAACGCGGCTTTCGAGCAGACAAAAGGCGCGCTCGTCGCGGTCGAGCCGGGCTGGCTCCGAGGTGCGCGTATCGCCTGCAGTCATGAAATCGTGCAAGTTCCATCCGGTCTGATGTAGCAGACGTCGCAGCGCGGCTTCGGAGAAGATCCAATGGTTGGTGTAGTCGTGATTGCACTCATCGGGATCGAGTAGATAGACCAGCGCCTCTTCCGCCATCGGATTTCCTAGCGGCGTTCGCTTCGCGATGCGAGTGCTGAGCAGGCAGTACCGCACCCGGCTCGCCAGTGCCTCCAGAACGTAATAGGGATTTTTCAGATGGTAGAGGATACCTAAGAAGAACGCCAGGCCGAAGACATCGTCTGGCAGCGAGAACTGCGTGTCCAAGTCAATCGATCGCAGGGCGACAGAAGATTGAAGCGCGCCCTTCAGAGCCTCGAATCCGCGAAGCTGGTTCTGATTGGTGTGGGCGCTGTCCACCGCGACCACCTGGCATCCCAGAGTTTCGAGGAAGAATGAATTGGTGCCGTCCGCGCAGCCGATGTCAAGAATCGGATCGCCGCTCACTAAATCCAGAAGCCGTCGCCGGGGGCCAGAGAGCAGCTCGTCAAGAATCCCGTAGATGGTCAGCGTCCGATAGGGATACCACTGGATTTGCCGAGGCGCCAGCTCCATCTTGACCTGCTCCAGGCTCTTTTCGAAAGTCACAGCGCGATCGCGCAATTCACGTATGTCGTATTCGGGCATAAAGTTCGATGCTACCTGACCATTCGGGCGAGCATGGCGTCGACTTCCGCTCGGCTCGGCGCCGAAGTCTGCGCGCCCACTCGCGTCACGGAGATCGCCGCGGCCGCGTTGGCGAATCGGAGCGCGTCTTCGATTCGCTCCCCCGCCTCGGCGAGCGAGACTGCGAGGGCGGCGTTGAACGTATCGCCTGCAGCGGTCGAGTCCACTGCCTGGACAGGGAAGGGAGGAGATGCGATGGTCTCACTTGGGCCGCAGTAGACGCAGCCTTGGTCGCCGAGTTTGACGATCACCGCTCGCACTCCAAGTTCGCGGATCTTATGGCCGAGCGCGGTCGCATCGTCGACGGTCAAGCGGTCCGGATGCACGCCGGCAAGTATGCATGCTTCGTTCTCGTTCGGCGTGGCGATATCGACGAGGTCGAGAACTTCCTTGGGGAGGGCGCGCGCCGGCGCGGGATCGAGAATGCAGGCAGCGCCCACGCGCCGTCCTTCACCGAGAGCCGCAGCGACTGTTTCCAGCGGTATTTCGAGCTGCAGCAGGACACAGCGCGCCCCGTCGAATGCCCAGCGCTCTTTGGCGATGTCGCTTGGGGATAGAAGCGCGTTCGCCCCGGGCGCAACCGTGATGGAATTCTGCCCGGCATTGTCGACATGAATGCAGGCTACACCGGTGGCAGCAGCCGCGGTATCGAGAACCGGAGTTACATCCACGCTCGCCAGATTCGCTTTGAGCGCTGCGCCGAACGAATCGGCGCCGACGCGTCCGATCATTCGCACGGGCGTCCCGTTGCGCGCCAGTTTCCCGGCTGCGAAAGCTTGATTCGCGCCCTTACCTCCTGGGACGGTTTGAAAATCGCGCCCGAGAACGGTTTCGCCCGGCAGTGGGAGCCGGTCGACCGAAAAGACAAAGTCCATGTTGAGGCTGCCGACGACGACGATTGAGCCCGGCATCGAATTCCTAGAGACTCGCCGCGCCGATCAGCGCGAGGCCGGCCACGTATCCGATGAACATCAGCACGATCAGCGTCGCGGTTCCCCGAGGCGCGCCCACAAATTCCCGCCAGATCAAGACTCCCCAGATGGCCGCAACCAGCGTTGCGCCCTGTCCGAGCGCGTAGGAAATCGCGGGTCCCGCGACGCCAGCCGCTAGCACATTGAAGCTCAGCGCCAGCATCCAAATGCATCCGCCCAAAAATCCGAGCGAGTGCAGCCGCAGGCTTCCGCGAAAATAGTCGCCGTACGTGACTTTGCCGGCGCGCATGAAAATTGAATTGAAGATGAAGTTGCTCGCGAGGAGTCCGATCGAAAACAACATCAGGGCTGTATAGGGTGTGAGTGATCCCGGCTGGATGGTCTGCGTTGCGAAGTTCGGTGAAATCGCGGCGTTCAACTGTGGATAAAAGAATCCCATGAGGCTGCCCGCGATGATGGCGAATGCGAGACCCCGGACGGCAGTCGTGTTCTTCGCGCTCCCCAGACGCCGGTAGGCCAGTGCCGACATTGTCATGGCGAAAAGAATGAATCCGACGCCGGTCGCGAGCAGCACGATATTGCCTTTCGGCGACAGGATGTAGCTCTGCAGCGTGCCAATCACCAGCGCGAGTCCGACGCCGACTGGGAATGCAACCGCCATCCCGGCCGCGTCAATTGCTACCACCAATAGAATGTTCGACAGGTTGAACAGGACACCGCTAGCCATTGCTCTGGTCCCCGGACCGCGCTCGATCGCGCGGAGGTTCTCGAGCAAGGGCACGCCCGCCCAGCCGCTGCTGCCGAGCGTGAACGCGAAGATGAAGGAGAACACCAGCACGCCGATTGCAAAATCCCAATAAAAAAGCTCGAACGGCCAGCGATCTTTCCCGCTCAGTTTTTGTGTATTCGCCCAGGATCCCCATCCGAGCATCGTGATAACGCACAACAGAATCGCGATGCCAGTTTCGTGCACAGCAAACACTGGCTTTCTCCTCGAATTTCAATGCGAACACGGTAGTATATCAACCGATGCCCGAACCAATCCTGATCGACACAGACACCGCTTCCGACGACGCGGTGGCGTTGATCATGGCGTTACGTTTCGCGAGCGTCCGCGTGGTGGCAATCACCACGGTAGCCGGCAACGTCCCCGTAGAACAGGCGACGCGCAATGCGCTGTACACGGCCGAGCTCTGCGGTGCGGACGTACCGGTTTATCAAGGCGCGGGCAAGCCGTTATCCCGTAGCTTGGTGATCGCCGATTGGTTCCACGGGCGCGATGGTTTGGCCGATCACGGCTATCCTCCGCCGAAGCGCTGCGCAGAGGAGCAGGGCGCGGTCGAGGCCATCATCTCGGCCGTTCGAAACAATCCTGGTCTCACGCTCGTCACGCTTGGCCCGCTTACCAACATCGCGCTCGCGCTCGCCGAAGCGCCGGATCTCAGGCGCAAGATCGGCCGCACGGTGATCATGGGCGGTGCGCCTTGCTGTGAGGGTAACGTCACGCCCGCGGCCGAGTACAACATCTGGGTTGACCCCGAAGCCGCTCGCATGGTCGTGCGCAGCGGGCTCGCGGTAGAGCTAGCCGGTTGGCACATCTGCCGCGGACCGGCTGCGCTCTTGCCGCGTGATATCGAGTTTGTCGTTGCCATGGGCACACCGCTCGCTCGCTTTGCCATTGAGTGCAACAGCACAGCGCGCCAAGCCTACAAAATCCAAACCGGCGAAGACGGGATCTCGCTGCCCGATCCGGTAGCGATGTCCATTGCGCTCGATTCCGGCGTCGGAAGTGAATTCAGTTATCACTACGTCGACGTAGAAACCGCCAGCGAGCTCACGCGCGGCATGACCGTGGTCGACCGTTTGAATGTCGCAACGAACGAACGCAATCGCGCCGCTTGGCCGGAAATCATCGGCAGAGTTCCCAAGGCGAAAATCTACTGGGCCATCGATGTCGAGCGCTGGAAGCGGGCGCTCTATGCGGCCCTGAGCTAAACGAGTCGTCCAAGCGTAAGGTAGCCGCGATCTGATCTCAGGCGCTTACCGGATTGTTTGTCCAGTCTCGCGGGCCTATTCTGGTACGGCCGGCTAGAAAGTTATGGCACAAATAACTCTTCGTACGATGGTCTTCTTCGGCTTGGCGAGCGCGGCGGCGGGCCAAGCGCCCACGATCGGAAGCTGCACAGTCCTGGCGGCCGACAACATCTGGAACACACGCATCGACCAGTTGCCAGTTTCACCGAGTTCGGCGCCTTGGGTGAACACGATAGGTCCCTCATCGCCGTTGCATCCTGATTTCGGCTCCGGCACGTACAACGGCGAACCGATCGGCATCCCGTACATCACGGTTCCGGGCACGCAGACGAAATACCCGGCCACGTTCACGTATCAAAGCGAAAGCGATCCCGGACCCTACGCCGTCCCATTGGACGCACCCGTTGAAGGCGGCAGCTCGAGCACCGGTGACCGGCACGTCATCTCGATCGATACCGACAATTGCATCCTTTACGAAATCTTCGACGGGTTTCCGCAAACCGCGAGCTGGCAGGGCGGCTCGGGAGCGATATTCAATCTGCTATCGGACGCGCTACGTCCGGCCACCTGGACATCGGCGGACGCCGCGGGTCTTCCCATCTTTCCCGGTCTTGTGCGTTACGACGAAATCGCCGCCGGCGCGATTCGCCACGCCATCCGCTTTACGGTTCCGAAGACCCAGAACACCTTCGTGTGGCCTGCACGCCATGAAGCATCGTCGCTCACCGGTTCCCAATATCCACCCATGGGCGCGCGCTTCCGCCTGAAATCGAGCTTCAACGTTTCGACATTCTCCCCCACGAATCAAATCATCCTTCTCGCGCTGCAGCGCTACGGCATGATCCTGGCCGACAACGGTTCTTCCTGGTACATCTCCGGTGCGCCGGATTCCCGATGGAATAATGACGAACTGCACGCGCTTACGACAATCACCGGATCGAACTTTGAAGCCGTCGATGTTTCGCCGCTGATGGTAAATCCCAACTCAGGCCAGGCGCTTCAGACAACGGTTTCGGTCAGCGTGGCCCCTTCGAGCGCGAGCGTGCAGACGGACGCGCAGAAGCAGTTCACTGCGACCGTTTCCGGCAACACCAATCAAGCCGTGACGTGGGATGTCAACGGAACGGTCGGCGGCAACAGCTCAGTTGGCTTCATCGATTCGATCAGCGGACTTTACACCGCGCCATTGGTCGTCCCTTCGCCCGCCACCATTACCGTGCATGCCACGAGTAAAGCGGTCGCGTCCGCTGTGGGCAGCGCTACCGTAACCATTACAAGCCCGCCTCCACCTCCGCCCGCCGTGATCGTCGCCATCACGCCGGCCTCGGCTGCGATCAAAACCGGCCGCCGCGAACAGTTCAGGGCAATTGTCAAAAATGCTTCCGTCACGACGGTAACCTGGGCGGTAAACGGCATTGCCGGCGGCAACGCGACCGTGGGAAAGATCAGCTCCGCCGGAGTGTATACAGCCCCCGACGCGGTCCCCCCACTTGCCAACGTCAAAGTCACTGCCACCAGCACAGCCGATACAACGAAATTCGCCAGCGCGACTGTAACGATCGAAGCCAATCAGCGTAGATAGGTCACTCTTGCTTTCCTACGCTCGTGGAGCGAGGATGGTGTCCAATGGGATCCAACCTCGCGCGAGCTCTTCTGTCGGCGCTAACTCGCGTAGGCGCTTTGTTCTGGTTGGGAATCACAGGAGTAGCGCTCTCCGCCGCTTGCGCCGCGCTGGCGGCACTGCGCGGCAGCTTCGCGATCTGGCCGGAAGGCGATCTCACTAAAGCCATCACATTTGACGGTGCCCTCGGGCTCTACTTCCTCACGCTCAGCTTTTTCGTCCCGCTGGCAGGCTTCAGCGCGCAAAGCCTTCGCCGCTGGTCTCAATGGACGGTCGGCCTTGCTATCTACGCTTACACGACGGAAACGGTGCAAACTCTACGCGGCCTCGATCCGCGATTCACCAAGGTCGGCGCTCCCATCGATCGCATCTTGGGCGGCGTCTTCTTTCTCGTCGCTCTAGGGGTTGTCGCGTTGTTTTCAGCGCTAGCCGTAAAGCTTTTGCGCCGCGATATTCGCGGATCGGACGGCCTTCTCCTGCTGGCCCTTCGCTATGGGATCGCAGCAACGATGATCGCTTTCGCGGCAGGCGTGTGGATGAGCGCGATGGCCGGCCGCAAATTCGGCACCCAGGGGAATATATTGCCGCTGCACGCGATCGGGTTTCATGGCCTGCAAGCCGTGCCGCTCGTTGCGTGGTTTCTCAGCCGCTCGCGACTGTCCCGACATCATGCGCGCCGCTGGGTCCATTTGACCGGCATATGTTGGATTGCAGCCTGTCTCGCGATTGCGTTTCAGACCGCCGCTGGAGCGCCGGTCACTGAGTTCTCTATCGCCATGGCATTGGCGGCGGCGTTCGTGCTCGCGTGGGCGTGCGGCGCACTGCGCGCCGTCTTGGCCTGGATGCACGCCCCTCCCGCGGCCGCTACAGAATATTGACGGCGCGCGCGGCGATGAGCGCCACTGCTGCCAGCGAGATCAACGCCTGCACCATCATCATCAGCTTGGCCCACG
>Ga0126373_10003517_pt1 | contig 11758 bp, 11 predicted proteins | sample PanSoiMetPlot_11_FD_92545 | JGI IMG/M metagenome (GOLD analysis project Ga0126373, IMG submission 92545) | Tropical forest soil microbial communities from Panama - MetaG Plot_11 | ecosystem: Environmental > Terrestrial > Soil > Tropical forest > Bulk soil | place: Panama | collected 2016-02-17
CACAGAAGCTGCGGCGGGCGCAGGAGCCGGAGTAGGTTTGGCGGCGTTCGCGGACTGGAAGGTCGGCGGATTCAGGAGCACGGTGTACTCGCGGATCAGCTCGCCGTTGTTCCAGTTGGCGTCGAGGAGGAAGTCCAGGAACGGCTCACGCACCGGCTGGGTGCTGGTGATATGTATGTAGGCGGTGCCGTCGGGGTTGCGCACCACCACGAACTGCAACTGGTCGAGGACGCCGGGACGATCGAGCCCGGCTTGGGTGAATTTGGCGAAATCCGCGAGCTTGACGTCCAGGCTGTCCAACTCGTCGCTGCTGGCCCCCACCACCTGGATGTCGGCGCTGAACTTGTCGTTGAGGGCGGAGTTGAGCTTGATCTCGCCCAGCCCCAAGGCGTGCGCCGACAAGGGCAGCACGGCCAGCGCCAGCGAGAATGCAAACGTCAGCTTCTTGCTCATCACGCTTTCTCCCCCAACCCCCCGTCCCCCAAGGACCCCTGGGGCCGGGAATGACCTGGTCAAGCTAAGAACGCTCTTTACGAAGATGGGCTAACTATAGCTTATAAATAGGTTTTCACCAATAACTCAGCCAGCTGGACGCTGTTCAGGGCGCCCCCCTTCCGGACGTTATCCGAGACCACCCAAAGATCCAACCCCAAGGGGTGGGACAGGTCCTCCCGGATACGCCCCACATAGACCGCATCCCCCCGGGCCGCCTCGGCGGCGGCCGTGGGATAGCCCCCGGGCCGGCGCTCGTCCAGGAGCTCCACCCCGGGGGCCTTGGCTAACAGGGCCCTGGCCTCGGCGGCGGTGATCTTGCGGCGGGTCTCGACATGGACCGCCTCGGAATGGCCATAGAAGACCGGTACCCGGACGCAGGTGGCGTTAACCCGCACCTCCGGGTCCGCCAGGATCTTCTGGGTTTCCCAGACCATCTTCATCTCTTCGCGGGTGTAGCCGTTGTCCTGAAACTCGTCCACCTGGGGCAGCACGTTGAAGGCGATCTGCTTCGGGAACTTGGCGCCCTTCTCCAGCGGCTTGCCGTTGAGCAGGAGCGCCGTCTCCTGGGCCAGCTGCTCGATACCCCGCTGTCCGGCGCCGGACACCGCCTGGTAGGTGGCCACATTGATGCGCGCGATGCCCACCGCGTCGTGGATCGGCTTCAGGGCTACGAGCATCTGGATGGTGCTGCAATTGGGGTTGGCGATGATGCCGCGATTCTTGTAGTCGGCCAACGCCTCCGGGTTCACCTCCGGAACCACCAGCGGGATGCCGGCTTCGTAACGGAACCGCGAAGTGTTGTCGATCACCACGCAGCCGGCCGCGGCAGCCTTGGGCGCATAGGTCTCCGATACGGAGGCGCCGGCGGAAAACAGACCGATCTGCGCTTTCTTGAAATCGAAGTCGGAGAGTTTCTCGACCCTGAGTTCGCGGCCGGCGAACTCCAGCTTCTCCCCCGCGGAGCGCTCGCTCGCCAATGCATATACCTTGCCCACCGGGAACTTGCGCTCGGCGAGGATCTCGAGCATGGCGCTGCCGACCGCGCCGGTGGCACCCACCACAGCCACGTCAAAGGTCTTCACGGGAAACTCCGGAGAAATAAAAAATTCCGCCGCGCATTCTAGCGCATCTCAGCGCCGGGCAGATGGGGGAATGGGCTCGAGTGGGGCCGAAACGTCCGCGTTCTGGGCGCGATGGCGCAACGCGTGGTCCATAAGCGTGAGCGCGAGCATGGCCTCGGCGATGGGCACAGCGCGGATGCCCACGACGGGATCGTGGCGGCCGGTGACGCTCACCTCGGCGGATCTGCCTTTTAGGTCGATGGTTTTCCCCGCCAGGCGGATGCTGGAGGCCGGCTTGATCCCCAAGCTCACCACCAAGTCCTGACCAGTGGAAATCCCGCCCAGGATGCCGCCGGCGTGGTTGCTCAGGAAACCCCGGGGGCTCATCTCGTCCCGGTGCTCGCTGCCCTTCTGCTTCACGGCAGCGAAGCCGGAGCCTATTTCCACGCCCTTCACGGCGTTGATCCCCATCATGGCGCGGGCGATGTCCGCGTCCAGCTTGTCGAACACCGGCTCGCCCCAGCCGGGCGGCACGCCCGTGGCGCTGACCGTGACGCGGGTGCCGATAGAATCGCCGGACTTGCGCAGCGCGTCCACGAACTCCTCGAGCTCCGCCACGCGCCCGGGGTCGGCGCAGAAGAAGGGATTGGAATCCACCGCGTCCAAGTCCTTGACGTCCAGCACCAGGGGCCCCAGCTCCGCCAGCCAGCCGCGGATCGTCACGCCAAACCGTTCGCGGAGAAATTTGCGCGCGATGGCGCCCGCAGCGACGCGCATCACCGTCTCCCGCGCCGAGGCGCGCCCGCCGCCGCGGTGGTCGCGAAGGCCGTATTTCATCAAATAGGTGTAGTCGGCGTGACCGGGCCGGAACTTGTCCTGGATGGTCTCGTAATCCTTGGAGCGGGCGTCCGTGTTCTCAATGACGAGGCCGATGGGTGTGCCAGTGGTCCGGCCCTCGAACACGCCCGAGAGGATCTTCACCGCGTCCGCTTCGTGCCGCTGCGAGGTGTGGCGCGAGGTGCCAGTGCGCCGGCGGTCCACGTCTTTCTGGATGTCACTTGCCGAGAGCTCCATGCCCGGTGGGCAGCCGTCTACGATGCAGCCGAGCGCTGCCCCGTGGCTCTCGCCGAAGGTGGTGACAGAGAACAGCCGCCCGAAGGTGTTACCGGACACGCGCAGCCTTCTTGTGGGCCTTGGGTCTGCCCTGGGGCGCGAGCTGCTCGGCGCGCAGCAGGAAAACCTCTGCATGACCGCGTTGGAACTCCAGCCAGGTGAAGGGCAGACCGGGATAGGCCTGTTCCAGCGCCCAACGGCTGTTGCCCACCTCCACCACCAGGATGCCGTGGGGCGCGAGATAACGCGGCGCTTCGCCGAGGATGCGGCGCACGATGTCGAGGCCGTTCTGTCCGGCGGCAAGGCCGAGCCTGGGCTCGTGGCGGTGTTCGTCCGGCAGGGTCGACATATCCTCGGCGTCCACGTAGGGCGGGTTGCTGACGATGATGTCGTAAGGGGCTTCCGGCAGGCCCTCGAACACGTCGGTGCGGTGCAGCAGCACCCGTTCCGCCACGTGCAGCCGTTCCACGTTCATGCGCGCCACCTCCAGGGCTTCCCGGGAGACGTCGGTGGCGTCCACCGCGGCGTCGTGGAAAGCATAGGCGCAGGCCACGGCGATGCAGCCGCTGCCGGTGCAGAGGTCGAGGATGCGAGTGACGCGCTCGGGCTCGATCCAGGGCTCGAATTGGGCCTCGATGAGCTCCGCGATAGGAGAACGTGGCACCAGCACCCGCTCGTCCACGTAAAAATCCAGCCCGGCGAAGCGGGCGCGATTGGTGATGTAGGCATAGGGCTTGCGCTCCTTCACTCGGCGCTCCAGCAAGGCGTAGACCGCGCGCTTTTCCGCCTCGATGAGCCGCCCGTCCAGCAGCCAGGGCGGGATGTCGTGGTCGAGGGACAAGGCGTGCAGCACCAGGTTCAGCGCCTCATCCACGGCGTTCGTGGTGCCGTGCTCGAAGTGCAGCTTGGCGCGGTTGAACGCGCTCGCGCCCCAACGGACGAAATCCTTGGGCGTGTCGAGGCTCGCGGCGACGTCTTCGTATCGTTCCATCGTCCTTCACCGGTTTGCGTGCCCGCCTATGATAAAGGAGTACGGTAAACGCTGTGGCATAATCCGCGCATGAAATTCCGCGATCTGCTGCCGTATCTGGGACTGCTCGTGCTGGCGCTCGCCGTCGGGGTTCTGGCGGGATACCTGACGTTCAATTCTCGGCACCAACCCCCGCCCCGCACCGATGCCCTGCTGCTGCACGACCCGAAGCCGCTGCCCGACTTCACCCTGGCGGACACCTCCGGCAAGACGTTGGACAAGGATCGGCTCAAGGGGCGCTGGAACCTGCTGTACTTCGGCTATACCCATTGTCCCGATGCCTGTCCCACCACACTCGCCTCCCTGGACAAGTTCATCCGGCTGCTGGGCAAGCTGCCGGCGGACAAGCGGCCTCAGGTGTACTTCATCTCCGTGGACCCGCAACGCGACGACGACAAGCTGCTGGGCGACTACGCGCTTTACTTCAACCCCGGTTTCGTCGCCGCCACCGGTAGCCTCGACGCTCTGAAGGCCCTGACCGAACCATTGGACGTGCAGTTCTCCTACGACAAGCCCGACGCCAAGGGGGACTACGCCGTGAACCATTCCACCGCGGTGATCCTGGTGGACCCGGAAGCGGACGAGACCGCGCTATTCGTGCCCCCGCTGGACCCGAGACGCATGGCGGCGGACTACGTCAACATCCTCAAGTACTACGGAGAACCGATCTGATGCGCCGTTTGCTGTTCCTCGCCGCCCTGCTGTTCGCCGCTTCTGCCTGGGGCGACGGCCCGACGGTGCGTGCTGGCCACGTGTGGATCCGCGAGGCCCCTCCGGGAGTGAAGGTGCTGGCCGGCTACTTCACTCTCGAGAACCTCACCGACAAGCCCTTGAGCCTCATCTCAGTGAGCAGTCCGGATTTCGATTCGGCGATGCTCCACCAGAGCGTGGTGAAGGACGGCGTGGAAAGCATGCTGCCGGTGGACACACTGCCTATCCCCGCCGGCGCGAGCGTCGAGCTCAAGCCGGGGGGATTCCACGTGATGCTGGCGCAGCCCAAGAAGAATCTCTTCGCCGGCGACCTGGTGACCCTATTCCTGAAATTCTCCGACCAGTCAGAACTCACACTCCTCGCTCCGGTGCGTCGTGATGAACCGGGACGCTGACTCGTTGCATGCGGACGACAAGACAGCGGACCTCATGGACTACCTCAAGGCCTCGCTGCAGTATCCCCTGCCCCAGCATCTGATCTCGCGCCTCACCCACAGGCTCACGCGCATCCGCCATCCCGGATTCAAGGATTGGATGATCACGGACTTCATCCGCCGCTTCGGCGTGGACATGCGCGAGGCGGCGCAGGAAGACCTCAAGGCCTACGCTAGCTTCAATGCGTTCTTCACCCGCGCCCTCAAGACCGGTGCGCGTCCCGTGGACATGACGCGGGACGCGGTGGTCTCACCGGTAGACGGCACGGTGAGTCAGAGAGGTGCTATCCGCTCGGGCCGGATCTTCCAGGCCAAGGGTCGTGAGTTCACCGCCGCGGAGCTCCTGGGCGGCGATCCGGCCGCGGCGCGCTTCGACGGCGGCGCCTTCGCCACCCTCTATCTCTCGCCGCGGGACTACCACCGCATCCATATGCCCGTAGCGGGCGCGCTCACCCGCATGCTGCACGTGCCGGGACGGCTGTTCAGCGTGAACCCGCCCACCACGCGCGCCGTGCCGCGGCTCTTCGCCCGCAACGAGCGCGTGGCCTGCCTGTTCGACACGGAACTGGGTCCCCTGGCGCTCGTCATGGTGGGCGCCATGAACGTGGCCAGCATCGAGACCGTGTGGGCGGGGGAAGTGACGCCGCCGGAGCGCCGCACCGTGCGCGCCTGGGATTACAAGCCGGGCGAGGTGAAGCTGGACAAAGGTGCCGAGATGGGCCGCTTCAACATGGGCTCCACGGTGATTCTGCTGTTCGCCGCGAACCGCGTGCGCTGGGAGGACGGCTACGGGCCGGGCAGCCAAGTGCGCATGGGCCGCAGGCTGGCGACGAAGGTCTAAGCCAGACTCTCGAGGAACACCCCGGCGAGGGCTTCCAGCCCCCGCTGGTCTTCCGCATCGAAACGCGCGAGCTTCGGACTGTCCAGGTCCAGCACGCCGATCACCTCGCCTTTCGATATCAAGGGCACCACCAGCTCCGAGCGGGAATCCCCGTCGCAGAAGATGTGGCCCGGGAAGGCGTTCACGTCGGGCACCAACTGGGTCTTGCGGGTCTGGGCGGCGGTGCCGCAGACGCCCTTGCCCAGCGCGATATGCACGCAGGCGGGCTTGCCCTGGAAGGGTCCCACCAGGAGCTCGCCGTCACACATGAAGTAGAAGCCTACCCAGTTCACGTCCGGGAGCGTGTGGTAGAGCAGCGCAGTGAAGTTGGCGGCGTTCGCGACGCGGTCGTGCTCGTCGTGCAACAGGCCCTTGGCCTGGGAGAGCAGGTCGGCGTACAGGTCCGCCTTGCGGTCGGCTTTGATTTTCTTGAGTTCGAAGCTCATGTCTGAAGCTTATGCCCTGTCGCTTGGAAAGGCCAAGACCTCTTCTATAGACCGGGCACCCGCCGCGATCATGACAAGCCGGTCCAGCCCCAAGGCTACGCCGGAACATTCCGGCAAGCCCTGCTCCAGGGCGGCGATGAGCCGTTCGTCCAGTGGCACCGCCATGAGGCCATGAGCCTTGCGCCAGGCCCGCTCCGCCTCGAAACGGCGCCGCTGTTCGGCGGCATCCGCCAACTCATGGAAACCGTTGGCGAGCTCCACACCGTCCACGAAGGCCTCGAAGCGCTCCGCCATCGGCGGGGAGCCGGACCGCACCCGGGCCAGGGCCGCCTGGCTTTCCGGATAGTCATATATAAAGGTGAGACGGCCCTTTCCCAAGGCCGGGTAGACCAAGTCTCCTGCCAGGAGATCCAACCAGCCGTCCCGGTCCAGCTCCGCCTCGGCGGGAGGATGCCGTCCCGCCGACTTCATGGCCGCCGCGCAGTCGGTCGGCCTGGCGGTGAAGGGGTCGAGCCCGGCGTGCGCTTGGAAGGCCTCGCGGTAAGCGAGGTACTCGGGCTCGCCGGCGAGCTTCGGGACCAGCAGACCGATGAGCTCCGCCACCTCGCCCACAAGCCGGTGGTGATCGAAGCCGAGGCGGTACCACTCCAGCAGGCTGAATTCGGGGTTGTGGCGCCGCCCTACCTCCCCGTCCCGGAACACCTTGCAGAGCTGCCAGACATCGCCGTAGCCCGCGGCCAGGAGCCGCTTCATGGGGAACTCGGGGGAGGTGTGGAGATAGTACGGCCCGCCGGCGGCTTCCACGCGGAAACTGTGGATGTGACGGTCGGTGGCGCCGGCCCGGGACAGGGCCGGCGTGTCCACTTCCAGGACTTGACGTGCCGCAAAAAAAACGCGGAGCTTCGTCAGAAGCTCCGCGCGCAGCTTGAGGTTGGCTAGAGAGGCCGTGGGCTGCCAGTCAGACATGACTGACGCGCGGGCTCATTTCGCCCGCGCGACATACTCCGCCGTGCGGGTATCGACTTTAATCAGTTCGCCTTCGTTGATGAACAGCGGGACGCGTACCGTGGCACCGGTCTCCAGCTTGGCGGGCTTGCTGCCGCCCGTGACGGTGTCGCCGCGCACGCCCGGCTCGGTCTCGGTGACCTTGAGGATGGCGAAGATGGGCGCTGTGACCGCAAGCGGCTTGCCGTCCCAGAGCATGATCTTGCAGAGCTCCTCACCCTTTAGCCAATCCTTCGCGTCACCCATGGCGGTGGCGTCGGCGGCCAACTGCTCAAAGTTCTCCGGGTTCATGAAGTGCCAGAACTGGCCGTCGCTATAGAGGTACTGCACGTCCAGCTCGGAGATGTCGGCCGCCTCGACGGTGTCGCCGGACTTCATGTTCCGGTCCAGCACCTTGCCGGACTTGAGGTTGCGGATCTTCACGCGGTTGAAGGCCTGGCCCTTGCCCGGCTTCACGAACTCGTTCTCGAGGATCGTGTAAGGGTCGCCGTCCAGCATGATCTTGAGGCCGGCCTTGAACTCGTTGGTGCTGTAGCTGCTCATGGAAATATCCCGGTGGACGCCTGGTGTTAAAATGTGCCCGAACCGCCCTCGTGGCGGCCCGAAAAAGCGCGTAATCATACCCTACCGCCCGTCTCCGGGCAGCCCTAGAAGCATGACCACCCGTTGGCAGACTGAGATGGCGGAGGCGGTACGCGACCCCGGCGAACTGCTGTCGCTCTTGGAACTGGACGCGCACTGGCTGGAGCCCGCCCGGCGCGCGGCGGCGGCCTTCCCCTTGCGTGTGCCGCGGCCCTTCCTGACGCGCATGCGCAAGGGCGATCCGAAGGATCCTTTGCTCCGCCAGGTACTGCCCCTGGAGGAGGAGCTGCGGGACGTGCCCGGCTACGGACGCGACCCGGTAGGCGATCTGCCCAGCCGCGGCGCCCGTGGACTGCTGCACAAGTACCGGGGCCGAGTGCTGCTCATCACCACCGGGGCCTGCGGCGTGCACTGCCGCTACTGCTTCCGCCGCCACTTTCCCTATGCCGAGGAGAGCGCGCGGCCCGACGACTGGCGCGAGGCACTGGAGTACCTCCGGGGCGACGCCAGCGTCCACGAGGTGATCCTGAGCGGCGGCGATCCCCTCACCCTCAGCGATGCCCGCCTGGCCGAGCTAGTGCGCTCCCTGGAAGCCATCCCCCACATCCGGCGCCTGCGCATCCACACCCGCCAGCCGGTGGTGCTGCCCTCGCGGGTGGACGAATCCCTGCTGGCCTGGCTCTCCGCCTGTCGGCTCCAGAAGGTGGTGGTGTTGCACCTGAATCACGCGCGCGAGCTGGACTCCGGGGTGCGCGAGGCCTGCGGGAAGCTGCGCGGCGCTGGCGCGAGCCTGCTCAACCAGTCGGTGCTCTTGCGGGGCGTCAACGATTCCGCCGAGGCCCTGGCGGCGCTCTCGGAGGCGCTGTTCGAGGCCCAGGTGCTGCCCTACTACCTCAACCTCCTGGACCCGGTGGCGGGCGCCGCGCACTTCGACGTGCCGGAACCGGAGGCGCTCGGGATCATGTCGGAACTGCGCGGGCGCCTGCCGGGCTACCTGGTGCCCAGGCTGGTGCGCGAAGTGCCGGGGGCGCCTTCCAAGATGCCGGTGCAAGCTTGAGGGGTGTCATGGGGGGGGAAGGGTCGCCTCACTGGTAAAAACAACAGGGATGAAGTAAAAGTATCCGTCCAGAATCAGCGAGTTACCGGCTTCATTTGAGGAGCCCTCTTGTCGCCACGCAGCGCCCTGCCCGTTCTGGTCGTCGCCCCTTCCCAGAACGACGCCGAAATCCTCAACAGCACGCTGCGCAGCGCGGGCCACGCCGTCCGCCCCGTCTGGGTCTCGAGCCTGGATGCCGCCGAAAAGAGCGTCAAGCAGCAGAAGCCCGACCTGATCCTCTGCTCCACCAGCGTGCCCGGCGCGTCCTTCGCGGCCGTGGTGCGCATGCGGGACATGAGCCTGCCCAACGTGCCCATCATCGCCATCGGCAAGAGCCTGACGCCCAAGATCGTGGCGGAGATCATCAACACCGGCGCCCGGGACCTGGTCTCCATGGAACAGACTGAGCACCTGCAGTCGGTGGTGTCGCGCGAGCTGGAGGTGCTGCAGCTGGCGCGGGACCTGGAACAGACCAGCGTCAAGCTCGGGGAATACGAGAAACGCATCAACCTGGTGGTGAAGGAGTCCAAGGACGCCATCAGCTACGTGCACGACGGCATCATCATGTCGGCCAACCCGTCGTTTCTGGAAATGTTCGGCCACCCGGAGACCGACGACCTCGGGGGCACTCCCATCCTGGAACTCTTCGAGAGCGAATCCCAGATCACGCTCAAGGAAGCGCTGCGCCTGGCCAACAAGGGACAGCACGCAGAGCCGCTCACCGTGAAAGCACGCCATGCCGGCGGCAAGACCTTCAAGCCCACTCTGGAATTCGCCAAGGTGGAGGTGGACGGCGAGCCCGCCATCGCCATCTCCATCCGCAACGACAGCAATGCGAAGGACGCGCTCGCCAAGAAGCAGCAGGCCCAGGAGCTGGCGGTCAAGGTCCACGCCAAGGCCCAGGAGAAGGCCGAGGGTTACACCCAGCAGATCGAGACGCTGCAGCAACAGGTGGAGACGCTCAACCAGAAGCTCGCCGCCAGCGTGCAGCAGCTCACCACCTACCGCAACCTGGACCTCTACACCGGCCTCTTGAACCGCAGCCATTTTCTCGAGGTGCTGACCTACGCCACCCAGAAGCCCCCCAAGGATGCTGCCCAGGCCCTGGTTATCATCAAGCCGGACAAATTCACGAGCGTCGCCGAGAAGGTCGGCGTGCTGGCCAGCGACACCATCATCAAGGCCCTGGCGGACATGCTGCGAACCGGCAGCGCCAAGGAAGACCAGCTGGCGCGCTTCGGCGGCACGGTGTTCATGGCCGTGGTGGCGCGCCCCAAGATCAAGGACGTGGCCGACTGGGCGGACCGCTTGCGCACCGCCGCCGCCGGCCGCATCTTCCAGGCGGCCGGCAAGTCCACCAACTTGACCATCAGCATCTCCTTCGTGGAGATGGACGCCTCCCGCACCAACATCGAGAAGTTGATGGAGGACGCGGAATCGGCCCACCGTACCGCCCTGCAGGCGGGCGGCAACAAGGTGGTGATGTGGACGCCACCCACCATAGACGCCCAGGGCCGCGTCACTGACACCGAGTGGCAGCGGCGCATCACCGAGGGCCTCAAGACCAGCCGCTTCATGCTGGCCTTCCAGCCGGTGGCGAGCTTGACAGGCGAGCCCACCGACCTGCACGACGTGCTGGTGCGCATGCGCGGCGACAAGGACGAGGAGATCCCGCCCAAGGACTTCCTGCCGGCGGCAGAGCGCATCAACATGATGACCGCCATCGACCGCTGGGTCGTGGAGAACGCCGTGCGCGCGCTCCTGGAGCGGGCCAAACAGGGCCTGAAGAGCGCCTTGTTCGTGCGTCTCTCGGACCAATCCCTCACCGACAAGGCCTTCCTACCCTGGATCGAGAAACTCCTGGCGGCGGCCGCCGTCATCCAGCCGGGACACCTGATCTTCGAGATCCCGGAAAAGTCCGCCGAAAAATACCTGACCGACACCACCGCCTTCGCCGACAGCGTGAAGAAACTCAAGTGCGGCTTCGCGCTGGAACACTTCGGCATCGGCCACAGCCCGCTGCACACCCTGGAACTCATCAAGGGCGTGGACTACCTTAAAATCGACGGCTCACTCAGCGCCGTGCTCGCCAGCGACCCGCGCAAAAGCGAGATGGTGAAGAGCTTTGTGGAGAAAGCCCAGGCAGCCAAGATCAAGACCGTGGCGGAGCGGGTGGAGAAACCCGAGACCATGGCGATGCTCTACACCTTGGGCATCGAGTTCATCCAGGGCAACATCGTGCAAGAAGCAGAGGTCGTCATGACCGACGCCCGGGCACCCCGGTAGTGGACTGCATATAACACGCTGAATACTTCGTTGCGGGCTCCCTCGCAATCCTCACATACATCAAGAGTATGCTCCGGTTGCTCGGTCACCCGCGCCTCGTCTCAGCGTGTTATCTGCAGTCCCTTAAATCGCGTCAGGCCTTAGAAGTTTTCCCCGGCCAACGAGACTCGGGATAAATCGCGTCCACCGAGCGATAACCGCGCGGTAGCTTGAGGCCCTTGCGGCCCCGGTCGCCGAGATACTCCCGCAGTTCCTTCGCAGTGAGCGTCATGTGGCGCTGGCCGGAGACGATCACCAGGCCCTCGTCCGACGGCACCGATGTCACCGCCGCCATGAACTGCTCGCGGCTCGCGTGCTTCTTGGTCGAGATGCCCATGATCTTGTTGCCCTTACCGCGGGCGAGCTCCGGCAGGTTCTTCACGGCGAAGGCCAGGATATGGCCTTCGTTGCTCACCGCCACCAGGAGATCGGACTTCAGGTCCTTCACCGGCGCGGGGATGGCCACCTTGGAGCCCGGCTTCACCTTGAGCACCGCCTTGCCGGCGCGGTTGCGGGTGATGAGCTCCTGTAGCTTCACCAGGAAGCCGTAGCCCGAATCGCTGGCCACCAGCCAAAGGTC
>Ga0126373_10003518_pt1 | contig 11756 bp, 11 predicted proteins | sample PanSoiMetPlot_11_FD_92545 | JGI IMG/M metagenome (GOLD analysis project Ga0126373, IMG submission 92545) | Tropical forest soil microbial communities from Panama - MetaG Plot_11 | ecosystem: Environmental > Terrestrial > Soil > Tropical forest > Bulk soil | place: Panama | collected 2016-02-17
GCCGAGGACGTGATGGTGTTCGCGAACTGGTTCCCGGCAAACGACCAGCCACCAACGAACGTGGTGCGCTGGAACGGGACCGGATCCACACCGAGGAAGGGCACCGAGCGGCCGGGGATCTTGGCGAGGGTGACGTGCACCTGCAGATCGTGACCACCGCGCTCGATCACCACCGGAACGCTGGCATTGGTCGGCAGTCCGGTCAGCGCCTTGTGCAGCTGGTTCCAGTTACCGACCGGCCGCCCGTCCACCGAGATGATCTTGTCACCCGGCCGGAAGCCAGCGGCGGCCGCCGGTGACTTGGCCGCCGAGCCGCTCGAGCACGGGTGGGCGCTGTTGGCCGCCTGCGCGCTGGGCGGCACGCACGCCGTGATCGAGTTGACCACGTTGGTGCCCCGGGCGTTGTAGTTGGTGGGCTGGCCGATCGCGAACCCCACCAGGAAGAACAGGAAGAGGGCCAGCACGAAGTGCATGAACGACCCGGCCGCCAGCACGATGATCCGCTGCCAGCCAGGTTTAGACCGGAACGAGCGCGGCTCGTCGGCGACATCGACTTGCTCCATCGACGTCATTCCAGAGATCTTCACGAATCCGCCGACCCACAGCGCCTTGACGCCGTATTCGGTCTCGCCGCGGAAGGTCGACCACAGTGTCCGCCCGAATCCGACGAAGAACTGGGTGACCCGCATCCGGAACGTCTTGGCCGTGACGAAGTGGCCGAGCTCGTGCAGCATGACGGAGACGAGCAGGGCGGCGACGAAGATGAGGACCCCGAGCAGGAACGCCAGATGCCCGCGCTCGAGCACGATCAGGCCGATCACCAGCGCGGCGATGACGATCCAGGTCGCCGTGGATTGAGCGCGCCCTGGCCGCGGCGGCTGGTCCGGCTGACTCAAAGGGTCCTGACTCATAGTGCGGCTCGCTGCTTCCCCGTCAGTTCTCGCGCCCGTTGCCTGGCCCAGCCGTCCGCCCCGAGCACGTCCGCCAGCTGGACGGCGGCTCCCGCGGAGTCGTGATGCTCCGAGACTACCTGGGCCACCGTGTCGACGATTCCGGCGAAGGGGATCTGGCCAGCCAGGAAGGACTCGACGCACACCTCGTTCGCGGCGTTGTAGACGGCCGGTGCCGTCCCGCCCGCCGCCCCGGCCTGCCTGGCCAGCGGCACTGCCGGGAACGCCTCCTCGTCGAGCGGCTCGAATGTCCAGGTCTGCGACCTGGTCCAGTCGACGGGCACCGCGGCACCCGGCACCCGGTCCGGCCAGCCGAGGCCGAGTGCGATCGGAATGCGCATGTCCGGCGGGCTGGCCTGAGCCAGCGTTGACCCGTCGGTGAACTCCACCATCGAGTGGACCACTGACTGGCGATGCACCACGACGTCGATCTTGTCAAAGCCAATCCCGAACAGCAGGTGCGCCTCGATGACCTCGAGCCCCTTGTTGACCAGGGTGGCGCTGTTGACGGTGATGACCGGGCCCATGTTCCAGGTGGGGTGGGCGAGCGCCTGCTCGGGCGTCACGCCGGCCAGGTCGGCGCGCGCCTTACCGAGGAACGGGCCGCCGCTCGCCGTCAGGATCAGCTTGCTGACCTCCTTCGCCCGGCCGCCTCGCAGGCACTGAGCGATCGCCGAGTGCTCAGAATCGACCGGGACAATCTGGCCCGGCGCCGCCCTGTCCGCCACCAGCGGCCCGCCCATGATCAAGGATTCCTTGTTGGCCAGGGCCAGCACCCGCCCGGCCTCGAGGGCAGACAGGGTCGCGGCCAGGCCGATCGCACCGGTCACCGCGTTCAGCACCACGTCACAGGGCCGCGCCGCCAGCTGGGCTACCGCATCGGCGCCCGCCGTCAGCTCCGGCAGCCGGCGGCGGGCCCCGTCCGCGGCGCCGGCTGCGGCGAGTGCCTCCCGGACCTCAGGAACGGCCGCTGGGCTGGCAACGGCGACGGCGTCCACCCGCAGGTCGATGGCCTGCCTGGCCAGCAGCCCAGGGTTCGCGCCCCCCGCCGCAATCGCCGTCACCCGGAACCGGCCCGGATTGCGGGCGACGATGTCGGCTGCCTGCGTGCCGATCGAGCCGGTCGAGCCGAGGAGGACGATTTCCCGGCCCGGGATGACGCTGCTCGCGACGTCCACCACCCGGCTATTCTCCGCTGTCCGGGTAGGTCGGCGGAAATGCCCTGGGCGGCTCCCAGTCCGGCCGCAGCGGCATCCTGGCCGAGCCGTCGGCGGTGAGCTTGACCCCGAGCATCTGGTGCAGCTCCACGACGTTCTGGTCAAAGCCGACCTGTGAACCAGCCATGTACAGCCGCCAGACCCGGGCTGTGCCCTCCCCCACCTCGGCGACCGCCTCGTCCCAGTGTGCGTCCAGGTTCTTACACCAGGCGGCCAGCGTCTTCGCGTAGTGCTCGCGCAGGTTCTCGGAGTGCCGCACCTCGAAGCCCGCGTCGTGCATGAGCGACATGAGGTAACCGGGTCCCTCGAGCTCGCCATCAGGGAACACGTAGCGGTAGATGAACCCGGTGGAGACGTGCGAGGGGCCGGTGTTGTTCGGCCGGGTGATGCAGTGATTGAGCAGCCGGCCGCCCGGCACCAGCTTGCCGTAGAGGAAGGCGAAGTAGCCGGGAAGCTGGGCCTTGCCGATGTGCTCCGACAGCCCGATCGAGCTGACCGCGTCGAAGTCGGTCTCGCTGACGTCCCGGTAGTCGAGGTGACGAACTTCCGCCAGGTCCGACAGACCCCGTTCCTTGATTGCGACCTGCGCCCACGCCGCCTGCTGTGCCGACAACGTGACGCCCAGCGCCTTGACCCCGTACTCGCGTGCAGCGTGCATGACCATGCCGCCCCAGCCGCAGCCGACGTCCAGCAGGCGCATGCCCGGCTTGAGCGCGAGCTTGCGCGCGACCATGTCGAACTTGACCGCCTGCGCCTGCTCGAGGGTGGCGTCCGGCGTGGGGTAGCAGGCGCAGGTGTAGGCCATGGACGGGCCGAGCACCCACTCGTAGAAGGTGTTGGACACGTCGTAGTGGTGCGAGATGGCGCTGGCGTCCCGCCCCCTGGAGTGCCGCCGTCCGGCCAGCCACCGCCGGTTCACCCGGACCTCCTGCGGCGGCGGCGGTATCCGCGGCCAGAGCACCTTCGGTCCGCCGAGGGCGCGGAGCAGGTTCAGTTTCTCCGCCGCGCTGAGCTGGACCCGCTGCACGCGGGTCAGCCGCGACAGCGCGGTGTACATGTCGCCGTCGACGTCAAGTTGACCGGCGACGTAGGCGCGCGCGAGACCCATCGCGCCGGGCGCCTGCGCCAGGTAGGAGACCGCGGCGGGCGACTTCACCGTGATCGTGACGGGCGAGTCGGCGGCACCGGCCCGGCTCCCGTCATAAGCCTGGAACGCGACAGGAGCGTCCGGGCCCGCGAACCGCTCAAAAACCTCGGCCAGCGCCATCGTGGTCGATCCCTTCTGGTTAAGCGGTCAGACGCCGCGCACGCACTTCTCGTACAAGTCGGCCAGCCGGCCCCTCTGGTCATATTCCTGCTTCAGCTCGGCATACGCCGGGCCGTTGTACCGGGCCCAGAACTCCTCGCGCGAGTAGAACGACGTCGAGTACAGGCCCTTGTGCCCGCCCAGCTCGGCGACCTTGCCCTCGATCCGGCGGTTGAAATAGCCGTCGCCCTCGGCTGGCGGCAGCGCGACCATGCCCCAGAAGCCGAAGTTCACGTAGACCTGGCCGGGGCGCATCGGGTACAGGGGCCACGCCTGGTCGCCGCGTAGCCGCAGGGGGCACAGCCACACCGGCTTCATTCCCACCTCATCAAGGAAATACGTGAGGAACGTGGCCGATTGTTCCACGGGGATTTCGACGTCCTGGACCACCATCTCGCGCCGTGCCTTGCCCCGGCGCTCGTCCAGCTGGCTGGTGACGCGGTACTTGCGGTCGAGCGCGACCAGCTTCCGGTAGACGTCGGAGCGCCGGTAGCGGCGCGGCCACAGCGCGCGCACGGCCGGCTGCTGAACGCCGAACGCACGGGAGCACCAGAACCAGTCCGTGTCCCATCGCCACAGGTAGTCCGAGATGGCGAGGAAGTCCTCCTTCGGGCCGCGGATCGACTGGTAGTAGATGCGGCCGCGGGTGTAGTCGCTGCACCACGGCGCCACATCGCTGAACGCCCCGACGGTCAGGTACATCTCATCGATGCCGAACGCGGTGCCGTCGATGAAGTCGGCCGCGTGCCCCTGATAGCTGCCCTCGGCCGCGACCTGGTCGATCGCGGCGAAGCACTCGGCCGGGTCAGTGAACCGGAAGTGGCGCAGGTGGATGTACGGCCGGACCGGCTGCAGCTCGATCGTGAGCGACAGCGTGTATCCGAGCGTGCCGTAGGAGTTCGGGAACCCTCGGTAGAGCGCGGCGTGCTCGTTGTCCTTCATCGCGGTGACGACGCGGCCGTCGCCGGTGAGAATCTCCATCGCCAGCACCGACTCGTGCGGCAGGCCGTTGCGCAGCGAGGTTGACTCGACGCCGAGGCCGGATACCGCGCCGCCGAGTGTGATGGTCTTCAGCTCGGGCACGACGAGCGGCATCAGCCCGTGCTGGAGCGTGGCGGCCACCAGGTCCTCATACGTGGTCATGCCGCCGACGCGTGCGGTCCTGTTCTCGGGGTCGACACCGATGACGTGATCGAACGGCGTGACGTCGAGCAGGTGGCCAGTTGCGGCCGCGCGGTAGCGGAACAAGTTCGAGGTCTTCTTCGCCAGCCGGACCGGCTGGCCGGCCGGGATGGCCGCATACGCTCGTCGTATCTCTTCGACGGCGGCTTCGTGCTGCACCATTCTCCTCGGAGGCATCGTGGGCAAGCTCTACGCCGAACTGGACGAACGGCTCAGGAAGTTTATCGCCCGGCAGCCGGTTTTCTTCGTGGCTACCGCGCCTGGATTGGGCTCGAACGGTTCGCAGGGCCACGTCAACGTGTCACCTAAGGGCTGCCAGGACACCTTCGCGGTGGTCGGGCCGCGGACCGTGGCATATCTGGACTTGACGGGCAGCGGCGCCGAGACGATCGCGCACGTGCAGCAGAACGGGCGGATCACGATCATGTTCTGCTCGTTCTCCCACGAAACGAAGGTCGTGCGGCTGTACGGGACCGGCACTGTCGTACTGCCGGGCTCGCCGAGGTGGGACGAGCTGGCTCTGCACTTCCCGCGGACGGCGGACCGGTCGGCAGAGCTGAGGAGCCAGCGCGCGATCATCGTGGTCGACCTGGAGCGCATCGCCGACTCCTGCGGCTATGCGGTGCCTGAGATGACTCTGACCGGCGAGCGTGACGTGCTCGACCGTTGGGCCTCTTCGAAGACGGCCAGTGAGCTAGCCGCTTACCGCGCTGAGAAAAACTCCGTCAGCATTGACGGTCTGCCCGGTCTGGAGCCGGCCCGGATGCGGTGAGCGAATCCCGGTTCCGGTACAGATCACGGAGCATGCTGATCTCGGCGCCGTGGTGGACCTGCTCGCTGACCAGCGTCGCGATGACCTGGTGCAGCGGCCATAGCTCGCCCCAGTTCGTGCGAACCTCGCGGTCGAGGTCGTCGTCGGTCAGGCCGTCCACGGCATCCAGCACTGGCTGGTGACTGGCGAACAGCCAGTCCGTCGCCTCGGCCACGTCTCCTGGCAGGTCGAGGTCGAAGGTCAGCGACGCCGAGCCGAACGCGTAATCCCAGTACACGTAGTTCACCCCGGCGACATGGACGGTCCGCCAGGCGATGGTCGTGAACGGGGCGGGCTGCGGCTGCGAGGGGTCGTAGTCGATGACCCAGTCACCGCTGCCATCGGCGCTGACCCCGCGGTACTGCGACCTCGGGTGCACGGTCCAGCAGTCGGCGACCGGTTCCCAGAAGAACTCCGCCGTGCTCACGTCGGCAAGGACGCGCTGCAGCGTGTCGCAGGACCGGGCGTAGGCGGCCCGGAGGATCTCAGCCCCACTCGTCATGGCACCTAGTCTGGCCCCCTTACAGTTGCCTGGTGCGGATCGCGCTGATCAACTCCGGTCTTGGGCTGCTCGCGGCGGCTGCCGCGCTGCACCGCATGCGGCCCGATGCCGACCTGGTGCTGGCCACCGACCCCGATGGCATGCCCTGGGGTCCCCGGACGCCAGACGACATCATCGGCCGCGCCATGCTGTGCGCCCGCGCCACTGCGGCTTACGAGCCGGACGTGCTGCTGATGGCCTGCAACACCGGCTCGGTTCACTCACTGGAGGCGATGCGGGCCGAGTTCGAGCCGGGCATACCGGTCATCGGCACCGTGCCAGCGATCAAGCCAGCCGCCGCTGCTCACCCGAACGTCGCCATCTGGGCGACCGTCGCCACGACGGCGAGTGAGTACCAGCGACGCCTGATCGCCGAGTTCGGCGGGACTGCCGTGGTCACGCCCGTTGCCTGCCCCGGCCTCGCCGACGCCGTCGATGCCGGGGATGAGGCCGCGACGGCAGCTGCGGTCGCGGCCGGCGCGGACCGGACTCCGGCCGGGTGCGAGGCCGTCGTGCTCGGCTGCACCGAGTACGAACTGGCCGCCGGGCAGATTGCCGCCGCGGTCCCCGGCGCGGTCACATTCGGCTCCGCCAGCGCGGTCGCCGCCCAGGCACTGCGCCGGATCCCGGCCGCCGCGAGCGCGGGCGACGGAGCGAAACCGGGTACGGTCCGCGTGCTACTGAGTGGCCGCCTGTCGCCCCTCCCGCCCGCGGCGCTCCGCTACCCGGAGGGCCGGCTGCTGGCGCCGCTCGTCGTGGCCGACGAGCGCGAGCCTAGTGCCACCACGGCGCCATGAGGTAACGCGAGCGGCCTGCGCAACGCCATAATTTGTATCAAGTGCTTGCCACAATTAAGCGTTGCTGGCACAGTGCTTGTATCACCTTATTGATACAAGCATGGGAGCCTGAATGGCTGTTGTCCTGCTGGTGCTCCTGGTGTCCGTGCCCGGCATCGTCCTGACAGCGGCGAGGCTGGTGCGCGCCAGGAGGTCGACGGCCATCCGCGTACCCGCATCGGCCGTTCTCCCGCCAGAGGTCATCCGCCGCACGGCTGGCTGGCGCTGGGCCGGGCTTGTCGGCGGGCTCGCTGCCGCCGGCGTCGCCGCGCGCTCGGGGGCGCTCGGCCGCGGGCTCTTGCTGGCCGCGCCAGTGTTCGCGGTGTGCCTCCTCGTCGGCGTGGTGGTGGGCGAGACCACAGTTCGGCCAGCGGGCGGTCGAACCCGGATAGCGGCAGTGGAGGTCCGGCGGGTCCGCGACTATGTGCCGCGACACCTGGCTCAGGCGGTGATCGCCGCGCTCGGGCTCCTCCTGGGCCTGCTCGCCGTGACGACGGCAACCGGAACGACGGACGATCTGGGCCGCAGTGGCAGGGCCGTACTGTTGCAGTGCAGCCCGACCCTGCGGCAGAGCGCCGGTCCGTGGCCAGGTTCCTTCTACAGCTTCCCGCTGGCGGTCACGGTCGCGGCTGGCCTCGTCGCAGCAGCCGCCTCTTTGCGTTTCGTCGTCCGGCGTCCGCGCGCCGGTGCTGACTCAGCCGCGGTAGCCGCAGACGAGGCCCTGCGGAAACGAGCTGGCGAGACCATAACCAGCGCCTGCGGCATCCTCGTCGCAATTCCGCTGGCTGGTTGCTGTCTTGTGACGGGGGTCAGCCTGCTGTTGTTGTCCTGCCGGCCGACCTGGCTAACCGTCTTGGCCTGGGCGATCCTGGCATTCGTGCCGACCGCTTTGGCCCTCATCAGCTGGAGCGCAGCGGTGCTGCTGTCCCCGTCCCGCGGCTCCTCACTCCTGCTGCTGCCGGGCACATGACTCCTCGTCCCGCGCTGATCGTCGACACCGACGATCCCACTCCGCCCTACGAGCAGTTGCGGCGGCAGTTCACCGAGCTGATCGAGGCTGCAGTCCTTCAGCCCGGTGATCGGCTGCCTCCAGTCAGGCAACTGGCCGCCGATCTTGGGCTTGCGGTCGGCACGGTCGCGCGCACCTACCGCGAACTGGACTCCGCTGGGCTGATCAGCTCACGGCGCGGAGGCGGCACCCGGGTCACCGCGACCGCGCACGCGTGGTCCCACGCGCAGCGAGGAAACCTTGTGCGCCAGCATGCCGAGGCATTTGTCCACCGAGCTGTGCTGCTCGGCGCGGACCAGCAGCAGATCCTGAGTGCGGTCGCGCGGGCCATAGAACTCGAGCGCACCGCCACGCGGACCGTCCTGTGCTAGGCCTGAGCACCGCACTGGCCCGACTTCGATCCGCGGCGTGCCCGGGACGCACGGGCTGACCTGGACGGTCGCTGCCGTTGCACCCGGCGCGACCGGACCGGGCGGGCGCCGACCGTTGGCGGCGGCATGTAGCTGGCGGCGACCGCAGCGGGAGTCATCGGCATCCGCGCGGCCTCTGGCGGCAGCGCCGCTTCGATCGCGCCCGCCAGCAGGTGGGCCATCGAGTAGCCAGGGTCGGCTGTCAGCGCGCGGTCGACTGCCATGGCCGCAAGCGCCCCGTTCCCCGACTGCCAGGCGCTGAACGCAAGCAGCGATGCCGGCCCAGGCGCGAAGTCAATCGCCGCTGCCCTGAGCACATCGGTCCACAGCCTGCAGTGGTCGTCCCGGTGCGCCGGCGTCATTCGCGCCCATGCGTCGTCCCGAACCCGGATATCGCTGAGCAGCACCGCCAGCCAGGCGAGATGCCCGATGCTGTCGATCCGGCCGCCCGCGCGGTAGCGGCGGATAGCCTGCTGCACCTGCCTGCGCCCTGCGCGTGTCACCCGCAGCTTCGGATCGGCGTCGCCTGCTGCCTCGCCGCTCTCCACAAGCCTGGCGAGACGCAGCCGGGCCTGCTCGGTCGCGCGGGCGACGGCGTCGGCGGTCCCGGCCGGGCGCTGTATGGTCCGCGCGAGAGAGTCCCGGTCCGGGTGGGCGGCCATTCCCGCGTCGGTCATCGCCGCCGCCGCGGGGTGCGACCCGGGATCGTAGGAGCGACCCCCCGGCGGACAGCAGCTGACGTCGCTGCACAGCAACGACCAGTAGCGGCCGCCGTCGGCCCGCAGCGCTTCGGCCAGATGGATGCCGTCGTGCCCGATCCGGGCCGCGGTCTGCGCGAGGACCGGCAGCACGAGTTCCTCAGGGCCGTAGCCGATTAGCATCGCAGCCGAGATTTGCTCGCGGGTCAGGACGTAGCAGGCGTGATGAGCGATGTCGGTCGCGAGTGCGTCGTCCGACGGCTCTGGCAGGTCGTAGCGGAACGTGACCTTCACCCTGTTCAGCTCGCCGAGGCCGAGGACCACCAGGCTGCGACTCGGGTAGAAACCGAGCATGTGCGGTATCACTGCCAGCACCGCATCGGGAGTCGCAGCCCGAAGCTGGACTTTTGCCGCCGCACCAGACGGGTGCGAGGCAGGTGCCGCGGTGAGCGAGTGCGGGGAGCTATCACCCGCCGGCTTGTTATGTGTCATGCATCGCAGCTTCGAGACCGGCGGGGACAACCGTCCCGCTGTCGCGTCGCGGGCGGTGGACAAGTCCCCGATACGCACGGCGCGGAATAACCGTTTGACAGACCGATGCAGACGCCAGATCTCTACCGCCGCGCTCCGCTGCTGACGCTAGACCCCGAGGACTCGGGCGAGGAGGGTCCGCCGGCTGCGGGCGCCGGTTTTCGCGAAGATCGACTTCAGATGATCCTGGACTGTGTGCTCGGAGACGAACATCAGCCCGGCGATATCTCTGGTGCTTGCCCCGGTGACGACGTGATCCAGCAGCTCCGCCTCGCGTGAACTCAGGCCGCAGGCGCGGGCGAACAGCGAGGCGCGGCCGCCAGGGGTCGTTGTCTCGATGCTGACTGCGATGTCGCGCTCAACCATGGGCTGTGCCGAGTCCATCCGCGCAGCGTGCAGGGTCACCCAGCGGCCGCTGCCCAGATGAACGCGGGCCAGCGGGAGGTTGCCGTCGACGCCCGCCTCCATGGCGAGCAGCTGCGCGCCCACGTTGTAGGCGCCGGCCGGAACCGGCGCCTGGCTTGCGGCGTCCGGCGGGACGAGCAGCCTCAGATATCGCTGGGTCTGCGGGGTCTGGGCCCGCACGTCGAGTGCGGGCGAGAGCAGCAGCACGACCGGACCCGTGAGGGGCTGGTCACCAGCGCCGCCGACCTCAAATGCCGCTGCCTGACTGCGACGCAAGGCGGTGGTGAGCGGCCCGGCGACGCTGTGCAAGAACTCCAGCTCCGCCGGCGTGAATGGGGGTGCCTGCTGCGTCCGCCACAGGTCGAGAAATGCCCAGCAGCCGAACCGGTCCCGGTGGACCGAGGTGGCTATGTCGCCGATCTCATAGCGGGAGAGCAGGTCCCGCCACATGAGGCTCCGTGACAGCTCACCTCCCGTCGCCTGCCGCAGCGAGGTCACGGGGGCGATCATGCTGGTCCATCTGTTGACGGTGGTGAGGTACTTGAGCCTGATCAGCCGCGGCAACTCGGGCAGGCACGGGACATCTGCCAGCGGCGATGAGCCCACCGACGTCTCCGGGTCGGTGATCAGCCAGACGTAGGCATCGAACCCGATCACGCGCCGGAGAACGGTCAGCACTTCCAGTCGCAGCGCCCGCGCGTCAGCGTCGCCCAGGCAAAGCTGCAGGATCTGCTCCCTGGCCAGGGTGCGGGCAGTTGAGCTCGCCACGAGTGGCAGGTTAACCGGGGCGCCGCACGCCGACCGAACCACAGCCCGGAATCCCAGAAAGCTGGGATGGGACCTTGCCCTGCATGTTCCTTAGCGTGGCAAGTCCAGAACGAAACACAGTGCTACGAGGAGGAGCCATGCACACGATGGTGGTACAGATGTCGATCGACCCCACGCGCGCCTCTCTGGTCACCCGCCACCTGCGCGAGGACATCGTCAACTGGGCTCGGCAGCAGCCGGGGTTCGTGAGCGGCCAGTGGCTATTGGGGCCTGCACTCGACCATGGCATGGGTGTCGTGATCTTCGCGTCCGCAGACGCCGCCATAGCCGCGGCGAAAGGCCCGCGGAGCTTCCCACGTGATGAAGGCCGGGCCTGGAATGTCGAGAACGTGACCGTGTATGACCAGGTCACCTGCGCCTGAGCGGTCACGAGCCCGGACGGCCAGCAAACTGTCGGTGGTGCTCGATATTGTGAGCGAAGCGGCGAGTAGGCGGGAGGAGGCGATCGGACACATGAACGATTTGTCGTGGCTCGATGACGAGTCCGTGCCCGCCAGCTGGTTGTATTCCTCCGATGAAGAGCCGGCCCAGTACGACGATCCCGCGTCGCCGACGGCCGCCGCTGGCGCCGAGCCAGCCGCTCCTGGCGCCGAGCCACCCGACCCTGACGACGAACCCGCCGAGCCGCCGTGGTGGCTGACCGATGAGTTCTGCGGCACTCCGGAACAGGAGCACGCCGCCTGGCTCGCCAGCCTGCCCGCTGACATCCGCGCCGACTACCTAGCCGACCCCTATACCGGGGCCGGCGAGGCGATCGCGCCGGGATTCACGCACCACGATGACGGCGGCCCGTCCGGAGTCGGGTTCGCCGCCGGAGGTGTCCTGGACCGGATGCCACCAGGCCCCTGGCTCGCGCAGGCTCTCGCCGACTCGGCGCAGCCGGGCTACAACGAGCTGAACGATTCGGAGCAGATCGGGGTGCTGTGCGGCTGGCAGCGGCAGGCCGCGTGGGCGCAGGCCGGACTCAGCGCCGCGGCAGTTGCGGTCGCCCGCCGCCGCGACAGGCAAGCGGCAGAGAGGCAGAATCCGCAC
>Ga0126373_10003519_pt1 | contig 11755 bp, 22 predicted proteins | sample PanSoiMetPlot_11_FD_92545 | JGI IMG/M metagenome (GOLD analysis project Ga0126373, IMG submission 92545) | Tropical forest soil microbial communities from Panama - MetaG Plot_11 | ecosystem: Environmental > Terrestrial > Soil > Tropical forest > Bulk soil | place: Panama | collected 2016-02-17
GGGGGCCCTTCTCCCTCTCGCCCTCCAAGCGCAACGGAGATTCGGGCCACTGGCTACCGGGCGGCACCCTGAGTCATGCGAGCTGGCAGCCTCGCGCGCGGCCTGAGCTGGCGTACCATTGGCAGTACAGAGTGCCACGTTAGGCATTATCTAATGGCACGTGACGTTAGGCCGGTAAATCAATTGCGCACAGTGGCAAAGAGCCGAACTAAGCAATTGCCATGCTCAGAATGTGGCACGCTGCTAACTGTCGGCAGCAATACGCGAAAAGCCCCTAGGTGCGTGGAGTGTGGTCTTGCAAGAATGACGGAGACACAGCGTCAGATTGCGGAGAAGTCAGGACCGGAATATGATAAATGGCTGTCACGCACTCTTGAAGGATTTGCACAGCACCTATCCGCTACCCACCCCTCCCCTGCAAATAAGAATGACGAGACGTAAGGTGCTCAGCTCCTATTAGTGCTGGTATTCTTGCAGTGCATCATGGGGATGCCGGTAGCGGCAGCGAGGTAGAGGCTTTGACTCTGACGAGACGCCACGTTGGATAGCCTCCCTCGCTGCCTGCCAGCACGACACGATAGGAGAAAGGTACATGCCCGTTAGGTCAACTAGCGCGCAGGCCACTGCAAAGTGGCTGTCAGGAATGCAGAACGCCACAGCTCGCATGACCGCTGGCGCTCAGGCACTTAGTGTCGCACCTGGTCAGCTCGCAGCTCAGGCTAGCGCTAAGTGGCTTGCCAAGGTCACTGCCGCACAGCAGAAGTTTGCTACGAACGTGGCAAAGGTCAGTCTGCAAGAGTGGCAGAACGCCTACGTTACTACTGGCATCCCTCGCGTTAGTCAGGGTGCGCAGCAGAAGCAGGGCAAGGTCACTGCGTTCATGGATCAATTCCTGCCTTACCTCAACACGGGGTTGCAGGTTATTGACAAGATGCCCTCTACCACGCTAGAGGATGGCATCGCACGCGCTACCGCCATGATCCGTTACAACGCCAAGTTCTCAAAGCAGTAATACTGCGCTGAGCTGACGTTAAGAGACGAGAGGCAAAGGTAAGCGCAAGATGCCAAACGCAATCCAAACAATCGGCGCATTCTTTACTGCCGCAGGTGCAGGCACAAACGTGGTAACGCCAGCAGCAGGCGATATCATCACAGTGCCTAACTTTGCCCTGCCAGCAAAGGCGTACATCGAAAAGGTAGCTGTCAGTGGCACTACCGTTGACTTTGTGCGTATTCGCTCGCCACGCATGCATGACGCTAACCAGGGTCTCAGGATCAGGGTTACGCCAACGCTCCGTCGTGACCTACTGCCAGTCTCCCTGCAAGAAGTGGTTTACCCTGCTGATACTCCCATTGTGGAGATTGACGCTACGGGCGCTGCCACTAACGGCATCCTGTTCTCATACGGATTCGATGACTTGACGGGCGCTGCGCCACGTCTGGCCACGTGGGAGAGCATTGCATCTCGTATCGTGCATACGATGGGATGCGAGGTTACCGTTACCTCTGGCGCTATCGGTCAGTGGGGTAACAGCGCTGCGCTTAACTCTAGCTTCGATAACTTCGAGGCAGGAGCTGACTACGCACTGCTCGGTTACACGTGCGACACTGCGTGCCTTGGTATTGCAGTTACCGGCCGCGATACCAACAACTTGAAGATGGGCGGTCCCGGCAGCACCGATCCATTGGAGACACGCCACTACTTCGAGGTATGGGACCGTAGCGTTACCAATCCTCGTATCCCTATCATCGCGGCAAACAACCGTGGTAGCACATTCTTGCAGAACATAGATGTTGCTGCCGCTACTGTCGCGCACGTCACGCTGTTCTTGGCGCAGCTCGCCTAAGCCATGACAGCAGAACTAGATATTACATTCGTGGCAGCACCGGTACGCGGAGTGCCGGTGCCTGTCACGTCTGTAGACGTGACGCCTATACAGGGTCCATGTGTGCTAAATGGTTGGAGTTTCCGCGAGGCATCAGGCGAGCTGGCAGCAGACGTTAGTGGCAGTGTTACGTCTCCTGCTGCGCTGGCGACAATAGCGACAACTGCTAGCCTGCCTCCCGGTACTTACACAATCGCATGGACCGTTGGCCTAGCTGGCACCCTGGCAGCAGCAGACGCTAATAACATGCGTCTAGTTGACAGCGCAGGCAATGTACTGACTGCTATCATGCCAGCAGTGGCAGGCACATATCCGCAGGCGAATGCTCAGGTGACGACAACTGTTGCCGGAGCCGTGCTAGTGCAGGCTATTGCCCTGGCTACTGTCGGAGCTGTCTACTCTGCTGACATTGTGGTGTCTCCCTCATTGCAGCCTACGGCAATCGTAGAGCTGCAAGATGGAGGGCAGGTGCTAGGTGAGTCTGCTATGCAGGCGCAGGGTACGGACACAGAGGTTATGCCACGCGAGGGCGTACGTGTATCAGGGCAGGTTAAGGTGCACGTTATACAAGGCGCTGTTGCTGGCGTACTGTACGCAACATTCGATAAGCAGTCTTAACGTGATCGGTACTCCCCATGTCAGATCGCATAGAGTGGTTTACCGTAACGGTCCCGGCAGGCACGCCTGTTAACGCTCCTATAACCTTCCCTTGCGTATTCCAGCAAGGTGAGGTTACGGAGATTGACGTTAACGTGCCGCCGGGACCTAGCGGTAACGTTGGCTTTTTTATTGCTGCTGGCGGCAGTCAGTACGTGCCTCGCACTATCGGATCATTTGTAGTGGTAGACGATAAATATCTTACGTGGCCACTTACTAACGCTGTAACCTCTGGCAGTTGGGCAGTTGTCGCATATAACACTGGCAGCGTGCCGCACACTTTGCAGGTTGGTTTTCAGATAAACGAGACAGGCGCAGGACAGACTACGTCAGGGCAGATTATCGGGCAGTCTAGTGCTGAGCTGAGAGCTGCACTATCACCTACAGGACCGTAGCATGGCTACAGATTATGCTGACTATCAGGCAGTAGAGGATATCCTTGCTGCTATAGGCGTGCCTGCTCAGGCGACAGGATCTAATAGCATTGCATCAATGCTGGCCAGTCTTAATACTGTAATCACAAATCTCAATACTGTTATCACTAATACGGGTGACACAGTTACAAACCTCGCTGCTGTTGTTACGCAGATACAGACAGGTACGCCTAGTATCAAGAATCCTGTTGGCACTAGCAGTGGATCAAATATTGCCATAGCGGCAGGTGCTACCTCTACGCTAGGACCGTTTACCGTAACAGGCACAGCGTACACTCTCAGGCTGTTTATAGGTCAGAATCCTGGTGGAGCACTGCCATTCGGCCAGATACAGTTCATAGTACGAGACGGTAGCGGTAACCTAGTAGACTTTGCTAAGTATGATTTTGTAGTAGGGTCTACCTCTAGTAATACATCGTTTATCTTTAGAGGTCCGCTAACTGACAATCACCTGACGATAAACATAATTAATAATGATAGCGGAGCGTGGCAGTATTCGTACTCTCTTAATTCAAGCAACTATGAGCCTGCGGCACTAGCCGGTCACACTGTTGTGCCAGTTGACTTTGCTAGCATAACAGGCTTCAATATTCCGACAGTAGTAAACGTGCCTAAAGGCATACTCTGCTCAGAGATATTCAACAACGTGCCTGCTAACTCAGGCGTACTGCGTATTATACCGTGCTGTTCAGGCGAGATAGCCATATATCTTAATGCTGGCACAGCAGCCAATGCATTTAAGGTTACGATATCACCATACCTAGCTGAGAATAGCTTCACTGGCACAGGCCTAGGCAATGTGATAACAGGCCAGACTGATGCTAACGGAAACTTCTTTCTGCTTGCAACACTGCCACGTGCAGCTAGCAGAGTGCAGGTAACTAATACCAGTGGAGTCATAGCATCTGGCACCCTATTCATACAGAGCAACTTTGGAGCGACGCAGTAACATGGCAGTGACAGCGCCAATTGGCGGTGACGTGATAGTTAATGGTGACACGTGGCATGACTATATCGGCTACGCTAACGATCAGCTCTGGCAGAGCTGCGTATCACTAACAGGGTACATCGGCGCTATAGACACACTCTGAGAAGACAGGAGACACAGTAATGGCTGATATGTGGCGCGTTCTCTCGCAGAACCTACAGACAGAGCTTAGCCCTACAGGGCAAGGCTTTACGCCTGTCTGGCAGGTACGATACGAGGTTACGCAGGGTCCGGCTAAAGGCACTACCGGGCAGGTCAGTATTCCTGCCTCGCAATACAACGCAGACGAGGTAAAGAAGTCCATAGACGCTGCCGTGTATCACCTTGATGCGGTAGCAGGCTTGTAGCATGTGGAGCTGGCTTAGCTCCATGTGGAGTAGCGTCTTTGGGCGCATCTCTGACACGATACGTAATTGGGTTATTGACGTTATCAATGGCGTCTACGGTTACTATCATTTTATTGACACGCTGATACGCGATGCGTGGCATGACGTAGCGGTTACGTCCTACTGGCTCTGGCGTAACCTAGATGGCATAGCGCGTTCTATCTATATACGTCTGTGGCAGATTATCAGGCAGGCAATACCAGCGATCATAAACGAGTATCGTGCGCTGTACCGTGACGCCATTAACCTAGGTACTTGGGTTTACAATACCCTGCGCACAGCAGTGGATGACGTCATACGATTTGCCCAGTCAGTCTATAACTCTGCTATCAATTGGGTTATAGAGAACGTATGGAATCCACTCTATAATAGTCTGCTCACAGCGTTTAAGTGGATTACAGAGCGTGGCGAGACACTATGGTATTACATCACTCACCCTGACGCGCTAGTTTCACTAATCTTTGATGCATTGATAGCGTTGCTAGAGCGTGAGGCATGGTCTGTAGCTGACAGGCTAGGTAAGTTCTTTGCAGCGCTCATAGTCAAGAACCTGACACAGTTTGTCATTCTGATAGAGGATATACTAGATGCCATCCTCTAGGCGCCATGATGACATAGGCGCAAAGCTGCTGCCTAAGATAGTGCATGCTGTCTCTGAGGCTGTCACTATTACAAAGCGTAACCTGATGCCGCAAGAGCATTACATCAGGGTAAAGGCTACGCAGGATATCATAGATAAGATCGGGCATGAAGTAGCAGAGCACTATGGCCCGTTTATTGACATGATACTAGAGCAAGATACGTCATCAATGCATCCTGCTGTAGTGCAGTATTTGCAGGACTCTAGGAGTGGCAGGGATCAGATAAAGGCGATAACTGGCCTGCTAGCTGGCGGTACTGCATCGGCGCTATCTACCTTCATAAGCAACGAGCTGGCACCATTCGTTTACGGTATCGTCTCACTTAATCCTAACCTTGCTATTGATCCTGGCACGGCAGCGCAAGCGGCAGCAGCACGCATAGTCACAGCAGGCGACGCCTCTAGCACTGCGGCAAAGCAGGGTTACGGTGCAGGCGAGGCAGAACTACTGCATCAGCTCGCGTTTAGCTGGCCTGCTATGGCTGACGCTATCGACATGCGCCGACGTGGCTTCATAGATGATCAGGAATTTACCGTCATCATGGAGCGTAACGGCATCCCAGACGGTCTGTTTAACGCATGGCGAAACGAGCAGCACGCAGCACTGAGTCTCGCTGATGCAGCTCTAGCGTACCTGCGCAGTGACATAGACCTAGCAACGGCTCAGGCTATCGCGGCAGAGAACGGTTACAGTAACGAGCAGCTAGCCATATTCCTAGGCAACGTCGGAGAACCCCCAGGAGAGCAGCAGCTAGGGGAGGCACTGCGCAGAGGCTTTATAGATACTCCAACGTTTGAGCGCGGCATTAAGCAGTCTCGCATACGTAACGAGTGGATACCTACACTACTAGCGTTGCGTTATGTGCCTATGTCTGTGGCTGACGCAGTTAACGCTGTAGTGCAGAATCACATTAGCTTTGACGCTGGCGCATCTATAGCACAGCAGAACGGACTAGAGGCAAGCGCATTTCCTGTCTTGTATGAGACGGCAGGAGAACCACTGTCACGCACAGAGCTAGAGCAGCTATACAATCGTGGCCTGATTCCGCAGTCAGTAGTAGAGCAGGGTCTAGCTGAATCTCGCCTTAAGAATAAGTACATCCCTGATGCGTTTGCACTGCATGAGCGCCTGCTAGAGCCGCGCATGCTCAGCTCTGCCGTAGAGACAGGTGCTATCAGTCACGCTGACGCCATAGCGGAGGCAATGAAGTACGGGTTTAATCAGTTTAACGCAGAGGTACTAGTTAACGAGGGATCGGCTCGTAAGCTAAAGACATACCGTGACAGGGTTGTATCTGCTGCCGAGGGACTTTACGAGGAAAACGCCATAACGCAAGATCAGTTTAACACTATAGCTCTGGCTATGGGGTTTGATGCTAACGAGGCAGCGTTTGTTTACCAGAGTGCAGAGTACCGGCGGCAATCTAAGGCAGTCACAGCAGTAGTTAACGCCATACGCTCTAAGTACATCGGGCATCACATTAACCACAATCAGGCGTCAGGATTTCTTGATGCTCTGGGCATACCTGCCACACAGCGAGATTACCTCCTGCAACTCTGGGATATTGAGGCTGCCGCTAATGTGCGCCTGCTGACGCCAGCCCAGATAGTGAAAGCAGCGAAACTCACCCTGATAAGTGATGATGACGCGCTAGCGAGACTAGAGGCACTTGGTTACAGCGAGAGTGACGCAGCACTACTGCTAGGAGGCGCATAGTGCCTGATATACCGGCAACGCCAGCGTCAGCACTGCATGACACGCTGCGCAACGTTCTAAAGGCGTCAGAGGCAGTCAAGCAGGGAATAGCCACGCATGCAGAAAAGCATGCCGCTATGAGGCATGAGCAGCACGCAAAGCTAGAGGCAGATAAGAAACTAACAGAATAAGGCAGGACATGGGCGTTACGTCAAGTTTCGTGATTGCAGTGTCATCGTCACTTACTACAGCACTGCTGCTTTATATCACTAGACAGCTATTCAAGCTACGCAAGACAGCTACCGGATTGCTGAGAGAGCACAGATACCTGATGCGCTCTATGACTCTAGTTCTAGCTCATCTTGGCTTGGAGGCAGTAACTAAAGAGGAGACTCCCATAACGTGACAGTGTATAAACCGATAGTGCTGTCTCACCGTATGTCAGATTACGGGTACTGGGTAATTGACGTATCTGTTGCGCCTGACAAGACAGTCAGCGTTATGATTGCTCAGACCGGCATAACCCCTGAGCAGGCACGCGAGCTGGCAACCGTGCACCTGCCCGATCCGAACAGGAGAATCCCCATATGATGCCAGTTACCCTGTTTAGTGTCATCGGTGCGCTATGTCTGGCTATTGGCGTGGTGATCGCATGCCGTCCGGTGCACGGCATGCATGAGCGCCAGCGAGGCGACGACATGGAGTGGCTACCGGCCACGCTCGCGCCTCTCCCTGCCCCTGCGCGCCTCTCAGCTCCGCGCGCGTGCCCTGATGTACCTCGCCCGGCAGCGCAGCTCTCCGTGGCTCCTAGCGCCGCGCAGGTCAAGTACCGGCGCATGACTGACAGCCTCATTGCAATGAGCTGGCAGAGTCACCTTACGCTACAGCGCACTTACGACATGATGGCGTTTGCGACCGTGGTAGTAGCGATACAGCACATAGAGGCTATCCATGCCTGACGAGACCAAAGAGCGCTCTTACGGTTGCAGCTATGGCTGCGGTAATCCCTACGATTACCTGTTCGTAGACGTGGCTAGCGGCACGACAGAGTTTCTGTGCCTGCCATGCTTTGTCGGACTAGCTCAGACTCTACTTACGGCAGTTATCGACCCATCAGACCCTACAGTGCAGGCAGCAGTGGCAGACGCTACGCCACTAGACAAAACTCCCATGAACGGAAGAGGCAGTAAGGCGAGAGGCAGGAATGCGCCTGTAAACTCTGATGACGACGATTTGCTAGAGGCATTCGATAGCGTCATTACAGTAGATGATCTACCGGCAGAATTTAGGTAGTCATGGCAGCATTTAGCATTGCAGCTCTCATATGCCTAGCTGGCATAATTACTTACTTTATCGCTGCCATGATTGGGGGATGGCATGACGGCACCTAAAGAGATAGTGCTAGCGCGAATGCGTTACAAGCGCTGTCAGGAGATATCAGACCTAGCGCGATTCCTCGGAATCGACACAACGCCAGTACGGGTAAACCGTAAATATGACACGTGGGAAAGGTGGCGCCAAGGCAGGCTAGCAACAGGTTATCTACTGCGCATCACAGGATGTAAGCTAATGCCGGGATATGACATTAGCCCTCAGAGAATCAGGAGAGCACTTAGTGAGCAATCTCACGTTCTATGACGCTGCCTTTCCGCCAGCGTCAGCGCCAGCAGGATGCGATGGCGTCGCGTTCTACATCGGTGGCGATACGCCTCACGTCTGGACGCTCGCAGAGATAGAGGCACAGCCTGTTCGTTTCAGGCTGCCAATCTACGTGCGTGACAATCCACAGCAGGTCAACGTGGCTATGGATGTTATGCAGTGCGTTTCGCGCCTAGATGCTATCGGTGCACCTAAAGGTTGCATGGTAGCACTTGACAGTGAGACATCAGTAGATGCTAACTACGTAGCCACGTTCTACTACCAGCTCAGGGACGCAGGCTATACCCTTATGGATTACGGTAGCGTCAGCACCGTATTCGCTAATAACATCCCAGACGGTTATTACTGGGGTGCTCATTGGACTAACCGTGCTGGTGTAGAGCCAGGGCAGGTTATGACACAGTGGGAATCGTTCGATGCGTATGATGAGAGCACAGCTCTCTCTACGCTTCCATTCTGGGATGCTGGCGCTACGCCAGCGCCCGTAGGTCCGCCAATCTCTCAGGAGGCAGACGTGCAGCTACCTATCGTCAAGCAAGGCGACAGGCAGGAAGTAGTCAGGACGGTGCAAGTGCTCTGCGGCAGGCGTGGTTTCTTCCCTGAGAACAGTGGCACGCCTGCATTGCCTGACGGTAACTTCGGTCCTGCTACCTTTACCGCAGTGCGCTCTGTGCAGGCAGCAGCGCACATTACGGTAGACGGTATTGTCGGTCCGCAGACGTGGCCTGTTCTCATCAAAGGGTGAGCAGGTAACACGCGCTATGGACACATTCCTGAGTTACGCCAGGATGCTTGCCCCTGTGGTTACCGCAGTGGCCACAGCGCTTACGCCTACTGAGGGTAAGCATGCATGGTTTGTGGCTCTAGTAGCTGGCGCTGGCGCGCTGGCACTAGTCGCACCTACCGTTATGCCATCTAGGACTAAGCAGTCAGGCCAGAGCTGATGCCAGCTCGCAAGATAGTAAGGAGCGTGACGCGTTACGAGGTACTAGAAGATGACTTGGCGAAACTGCTAGGCATCCCTGATGATTTGCAGATAACCGGAATTACCTTTCACGGTGGCACTCTGCGAATCTTCACAGCAGACAGAGAGGCAATCTCGCAAGTAGGAAGCATAAACCCCTCATAGGAAGAGGTAACCGCAAGTGACTGCAAAGTCAGAGGCTTCCTCGCCTGACTTCCTGACGCCAGATGAATTGGCGCAGGAGGCAGACGACAGGGAGTGGCGTCAGGTCTCTGAGGAAGATGTAGAAGAGATCAAGTTCACATTCGACGACATGGGCGAATCGTTCATTGGCGTCTACCGTAAGCAGCGCATCGTAGATGGGGCTGAGGGTAAGTTCACTCAGTACATATTCGATGTAGACAACCTGCGTTATTTCATTAACGCAGGCTGGAATCTGATACAGGGCATGCAGAAGGTAACGCCCGGTCAGAAGTGCCGCATTACGTGGATCAGCAACAGAGACACGGGGCAGGAAACGCCTATGCGGATTTTCCGTGTAGACGTGGCAAAGCCGCAGTCAGGCACTACCGCTACTCGCAGTACGGGAAAGCGGTAAACCGTGGCCACAGCGATAGAGCGCAATAACGCTGCCGCTCTCACACAGATAGCCAAAGGCAGCACTGCCCTGGCTCTGCTGTCAAATCTAGAGGTTGCTGTCACAGAGTACGATCTAGCCAAGATGGCAGCAGACGCAGACTATGCACGCAGGGTAAACGAGATATCCGCGAACCTTGCACGCCATGTCTCAGCTCTCGTCATTCGAGCAGTAGGCGAGATTGCAGAGCTAGAGTCACCTGACGATTTCGACCCTGACGAGGATTAGCGTTACCTCGTTACCTGAGCGCCGCGCACAGACAACCCCCCATCTGTGCGCGGTACTGAGGGAAAGAGGGATAATATGCCAGCACGCAGTAAAGACCAAAGGCTATACGATGACTTGCTAAACCTTAAGCGCCATCTGCGAACATGCAAAGACTGCATGGCGGCACTTAAGACAGTAGACCCTTACATGATGTGCAGAGCTGGCCTGCTGATGACTCTCAGGGCAGCGCAGGGCTATGACTCGGTAATACGTCTCAGGGTTGCTGCACACTCGCACGGTAACGGGCACGTCTTTGCATGCCCTGATCTATCCAAGCACGGTAAGCCATACTCAATTACCGCGCCAGCTCTGCACGTAACTGCGATCCAAGATGGCATGTTTTAGATGCCGCGCATTCTTGGAGTACTGCCGCAGGCGTTGCAGGCAGTACAGCAGGGCATGTCAGCTAACGCCTTTGACAGGCAGTTGCGCGAGCTAGGACTAGGCGCGAGGCGCAGCGAGGTACTGGCACTGTATAAGGCTGCTGCCGGTATCGTGTCACGCTCACCTAGTGAGCCATTCCAGGATATCCGGCAGAACCCAGCATCAAACCCTCTGCCAGAGTGGCCTACTGCAAAGGCAACAGGAATTCACCAAACAGTAGCTCTAATCTACCGTGATCGCACAACGGGAGCTATCCTCCAAACGTACTGGGGCACTAGCTCAGAACTTGGCGTCACACGTGAGGAAGCGCTAGCTACTGCCATAAACGCATATAGCGATCATGCAGACGAATACAATCAGGACTTGATAGGAGCTGTGCACATTGCCAGCTATCAGAACGTGCCAATGGCTAGAGCAGCGTAAGCAGGATGACAGCATACCTACCACGATAAAGGTATTGATGCATAATGCTTACCACGAATGGGCAGGACCGTGCGACGCATTGGATAGCAGGCAATCGTCAGTGCAGGATGCCAAAAAGGCATATCGTATTCGATACAGAGTCCAAATCGAGACTGTCTGGCAAGACGGAAGTACAGACTTGGAGAGTGGGCGCTGGCATACGGTGGCGCCTTGGCTTGAAGACAGGCACGCAAGACGAATCCTGCGTTTTTGACAATCCGCTAGCACTATGGCAATGGGTTAACGACTACTGCCGCAAAGGCGAGCGCACTGTTATATGGGCACACAATCTTGCCTATGACGTGCGCATCTCCAACGCCCTAGAGCTACTGCCTCAGTTTGGCTTTAAGCTAGAATGGTGCAATCTCGATAGCAGCGTTTCGTCTATGACGTGGCGCAGCGATCACGGCACGCTAGTGTTTGCAGACACGTGGACATGGCTACCTGTCGCCTTGCAGAATATCGGCGCTGACATTGGCACGCGCAAACTATCCATGCCGCCAGATAAGGCAGACAGGGCGAGATGGGAAAGATACTGCCTGCGTGACGCAGAGATAACCGCAATAGCAGTCAAGACACTGTGCAGCTTTATTACCTCTAACGATCTGGGCAACTGGCAGCCTACGGGCGCTGGCATGGCCTACGCGACGTGGCGTCATAAGTTCATGCGGCACAAAGTTCTAGTGCACGATAAC
>Ga0126373_10003525_pt1 | contig 11740 bp, 10 predicted proteins | sample PanSoiMetPlot_11_FD_92545 | JGI IMG/M metagenome (GOLD analysis project Ga0126373, IMG submission 92545) | Tropical forest soil microbial communities from Panama - MetaG Plot_11 | ecosystem: Environmental > Terrestrial > Soil > Tropical forest > Bulk soil | place: Panama | collected 2016-02-17
CGGTGGTCGCCGTATATGGCGAACCGCGACTATTCGTGGTTCACCGGCTGGATCTACATGTTCGCCGGCATCCTGACCGTCACGGCCGTGGTCGCCACCCTGCCGCTGGCACTAGTCCCGGCGCTCAACGGGCTCGGCTGGCACTCCCTCGCTCTCACCTTGCACACCGAGCTTGTCGTCGCGCTGATCACCCTGGCAGTGATCACCGTGCTCAACATCTACGGGGTGAGGCTGGTAGCGATCATCAACAACACCGGCGTGCTGTTCGAGATCCTCGGCATGTTCGTGTTCGCGCTGATCCTGATCGCCTTCCACAACCACCAGCACCTGCACGTGATAAACAACAGCGGCGGGCTCCACGTCGGCGCGAACACATTCCTGATCGCCATGTTCATGTCGCTATTCGTGATCTACGGATTCGACACCGCTTCGACGCTGGCAGAGGAGACCCGCGACCCGCGCCGGGCCGCGCCCAAGGCCGTGCTCTACGCGGTAGTCGGCGCCTTCATCATCGGCGGCGTGTTCTTGCTCGGCACGCTGATGTCGATCCCTAACCTGCACACGGCGATCGCAGGCGCCTGGGGCCCGGCCAACATCATCGAGGCGAACTTCTCCTCGGGCTTCGCGACGCTGTACCTGTTCGTCGTGTCGGCCGCGATCTTCGTCTGCTGCCTTTCGATCATGGCTGCGACGATCCGGCTGACCTTCGGCATGGCGCGGGACAACCAGCTGCCGTTCTCCAAGTCGCTCGCCAGGGTCTCCCCTGGGCTGCACACGCCGGTCTGGACCTGCATCACCGTCGCTGTGCTCTCGGCGATTCCGTTCATCCAGTTCTCCGGCGCCGGAATCATCGCCATTGCTGCGACCGCGATGATCTATTTGAGCTACTTCCTCGGCAATCTCGCGATCCTGCGCGACCGGCTCCGTGGCTGGCCGCGCACCAAGGCGCCGTTCCGCCTCGGCCGCTGGGGCCTGGTGATCAACATCGTCGGCCTGGTGTACGGCGGCGCGATGCTGGTGAACTTCGCCTGGCCGCGGATTGCCAGCAATCCCGAGCCGAAAGAGGAAGTCGTCAATGGCTCGCAACTGCTGAACTTCCACGTCGGATTCCTGAACGACATCCCGATTCTGTGGACTGTGCTGATCTTCATCCTCATCGTCGGCGCGCTGTATTACCTGATCACCGGCCGGCGGAAGGACTTCGCTCCGGTGACAGCGCCCGACGACGAGCCAGTGCCGGCCGGGGAGGCAGCCTGATAGCCGGCCTAGAACCGGATGGCGTGCCGTAGAGCTAGGCCTGGCCCGCAGCGACCAGGCCGACGGCGGGGAGGGCGGCGCGCCATCCGCTACGCGGCGGACCGCAGCGGCCGGACGGCATCTGCGGTCCGCCGCCTGGGCGTTCCCGCCCGGAGGCTAAAGTCCGCAAGGCGCACGGGCCTGGCTGGCAGCATGCCGCGGAGGACACACTGAGGGATATGCAGCGACGGCAGCACTCCTGGCGCGGCACGGCGGTTGCCAGGCTCGCCACGCTGCCGCGTAAGCCGCCGATGATCGTCAGGCAGCCAGGTATTACCGCGCATGCCCAGATCGAGGACTGGCTGGCCGACGAGATCGCAGGCGGTCATCTCAATCCCGGTGACCGGCTGCCCACCGAGCACGACTTGGCCGCCTGGCTCGGGGTGAGCCGGATGACGCTGCGGCACGCGCTCAGCGAACTGGCGCAGCGCGGCCTGGTCACCAGAGCGGTGGGCCGGGGCGGCGGCACGTTCGTCGCGGAGCCCAAGCTGGAACAGGACCTGACGACGCTGGCCGGCTTCTCCGAGCAGCTACGGCGACACGGTAAGGTCGCGGGCGCGCTGGTGCTGGCGGCCGCGCGGATCCCGGCCAGTTCGGCCGCTGCGGCGGCGCTCGAACTGGCTGAGGGCGACCCGGTTCACGACGTCCGGCGCATCCGGCTCGCCGACGGCCGCCCGATCGTGATCGAGCACTCGCAGTTCCCGGCCGGCTTGTTTCCCGACCTGCTGGAGTGCCGGCTGGACGGCTCCCTGTATGACCTGCTTGCCGAGAACTACGGGCAACGGCCGCACCGCGCGAAGGAGTCGCTGGAGCCAGTCGTGGCCGGCGTGCGCGAGGCCGAGGCGCTGGAGGTTGTCGAAGGCGCTGCACTCATGCTGGTGGAGCGGACCGCGTACTCGCGGGCTGGCCAGCCGCTTGAGTACGCCCGTGACCTGTTTCGCGGTGACCGGACGAGGGTCGTAGTCTGGACGTCAGAACTCGGCGGGGAACTGTAGGCAGATTCCAGGGTCAGCGCAATGCTCGCCGGGCGAGCTCGGCCGACAGCGTCGTGACAGTACAGGTGCCACGCGATAACGTCCTCGCTATGACGGTGAAAGTGGTAGTCCTCTACACGCAACCAGCCGACCCAGCCGGATTCGACGACCACTATCTCAGCGTGCATGTGCCGCTGGTGGCAAAGATCCCTGGCCTGCTGCGCGCTGAGACCGGCAAGGTCACCTCTGCGCTCGACGGTGGCGAGCACACCTATTACCGGATGGCCGAACTGTACTTCGCTGACCAGGCCGCGATGGAAGCGGCATTCGCTTCACCCGAGGGCGGCCAGACTGCTCAGGACTACGGTCAGATCGCGCCGCCAGGCTCAAGGTTGCTGGTGGAGGTACTCGACGACTGAGACTGGCGCGCAGCTGCGCGGCGAAGGTTCCATGGCCGGGCCGGTCAGCCTGACCGGGCTGGCCGTGGCGTGGGTATCACCTCGAAGCTGATCGGCTCGAGCCCGGTGATTTCCCACTTCCCGTCGCCGATGGCGACGGTGAGCCTGGACTTACCGACCCGCACCCCGCTGACACGCAGCGGCAAGTAGCGGTCAGGTACCTCTGGTGCGCACCACAGCTGCCCGCTGCGCACCTCCGGGGTGAACCGAAGCAGGCTGTGCAGCAACAGCAGCGGCGCGCCGGCCGCCCAGGCCTGCGGCGAGCACGAGGTTGGGTAGGGCACCGGGTTCGCAAACTCGTCCCGGCCGAAGCCGCAGAACAGTTCGGGCAGCCGGTAGCCGAACGTCGCCGCGGCGTCGATGATTGCATCGGTAATCCGCTGGGCGTGCTCGACGTAGCCGTATCGCATCAAGCCGGCCGCGCAGATGGCGTTGTCGTGCGGCCATACCGAACCGTTGTGGTAGCTCATCGGGTTGTACGCGCCCATCGAGCTGGCCAATGTACGGATGCCCCAGCCGCTGAACATCTCGGCGGACATCAGGTGCCTCGCAAGCGACGACGCCTTGTCCTTGTCGGCAATGCCGGTCCACAGGCAATGCCCGATGTTCGAGGTAAGCGAGTCAATCGGCCGCTTAGCCGCATCCAGCCCGACCGCGTACCACCCCCGATCGGGCAGCCAGAAGCGATCGTTGAAGTCCCGCTTCAGCTGCTTTGCTTTTTTCCGCCAGTACGCCGCGCCACGCTCGTCGGCGGCGTGCTTGGCAAGCTGCGCCCTTGCGCGATACGCCGCGTAGACGTAGGCCTGCACCTCGGCCAGCGCGATAGGCGCCTCTGCGATGGTTCCGTCGGCGAAGTTGATCCCGTCCCAGGAGTCTTTCCAGCCCTGGTTCACTAGGCCGTGACTGGTCTTGCGGCAGTACTCTACGAAGCCGTCACCGTCGGAGTCGCCGTGGGCCGCGATCCAGTCAAGTGCACGATCGGCATGGGGCAGCAGGTTTGCGATCGCGTTGTCCTTGCCACCCCAGCGCAGCAGCTCACCGAGCAGCATGACGAACAACGGTGTCGCGTCGGCGCTGCCGAAATAGGCGCTGCGGCCACCCAGCGCGAACGATGCTGCCGGGCCGAAACGCACTTCGTGCAGTATCTTGCCCGGCTCCTCCTCAGACGCGGCATCGAAGTCGCTGCCCTGCCAGGCGGCCAGCGTGCGCAATGTGCCGAGCGCGAGCCCAGGATCCCAGGGCAGGAGCATCCACGCGGTGAGCAGCGAGTCCCGGCCGAACAGCGCCATGAACCAGGGCGCGCCAGCCGCCACAACGGGCCAGCGCGGATGCTCAGGGTCGAAGATGCGAAGCGCGCCGAGGTCTTCCACGCTGCGGCCGAGCACCTCGGAAAGGTTCCGGTCCGGGGTGCGGACCTGGGGGCCGCGCTGACGCCACTTGCGCAGCCGCTTGGCGGGAAGAGTGCGGTCGATCGCGTGGCCACGCGGATGGCGCAACTTCATGGGCACGCCATCATCGACCGGGACCGCCTCGATAGTCACAGTCAGCTCGGCGTGCCCAGGGACCGACAGGCGCCAGGCCAGCGCGCTGTCATCGGTGACGGACGGGTTCTGGTCGCCGGTGATCCTGAGTTCCTGGCGGCGCTCCCGCCTGCCGCTCGTGATGACCAGCCCAGAATCCTTCATCGCCGCGCTGGCCACTGCCCTGGGTTTGGATCTGCCTTTGACCTCGAACAAGTCGGCAAAGTCAGCCTCGGCGGTGAGTACCAGCCGGAAGCGCATGGCCCTGCCAGAGGTGTTGCGGAGCGTGATGTCCTCGCGCATGCCGTCGCCGACGTAGCGTCGCCTGATGACCAGCAGCGTGCTATCGGCGAGACCGGCGCGCGGCGGCATCCGGCCGAGGAACGACGCGGCGAACGGCTCGGCAAGCTGAACTGACAGCGGCTGGGGCTCGATCCCGTCCACCGTCAGCTCCCAGCGCGAGAGCATCCGGGTGTCGCGGACGAACAAGCCCTGCGAGCGATCCGGCACGATATCGCCGCCCGGTTCGCTGATGCAGAAAGTCGAACCCTCGATCAGCGTCACGGGGCTGCAGGCACCCTGGCCGGGCGGGAGTGCGCCCGACGACCACGGCGCGGTCACCTGGTTGTCGTCCCTGCCTGCTGGCCGGATTGGCTGGCTGCGACCCGCACCCCGCTGCGCGCGGCCTGCTGACCGCGCGCAGCCCGGCGAGCGGTGCTAGGCGTTGATGAGGCGCCGGCCTGCGGCCGGGATCCGGCGCATGAGGCCAGATTCGCGCTCCAGCACACCCCGGTAGAGGCGCTCGTGGTCGCGCGCCATCCGCTGCAGCGAGAAGCGCTGCTCGGCCGCGTCGCGGCACAAGTCACGGTCGATCTCGGCCACCCGGTCAAGTGCCCTGATCATCTCCCCCTCGTCGCGGCAGAGATACCCGGTCTTGCCGGGATCAATGATCTCTGGCGCGGCGCCATTCGGGAAAGCGAGAACCGGCGTCGCGCACGACAGTGCCTCTGCCATGACCAAACCGAACGGCTCACGCCACGTGATCGGGTTGAGTAGCGCGTCGGCGTGCCTGAGCAGGTCAATCCTGCGCTCTAGCGGCATCTCCGAAGGCATCTCGTCGCCGGGGTCGAGCAGCGGCTTGACCTCTGACTCGAAATAGCTGACCTCCTTGTCCTCGCGCATCTTGACGGACAGGTACAGCTGCTTGCCTGCCTTCTTGGCGACCCGGATGGCATGGTGGACTCCCTTGTCCGGTGACATCCGCCCGACGAACATCAGGTACCCGCCACCACCCCGGCCTGCTGAGTAGACGTCAAGGTCAATGCCGTGATGGATAACCCCGGCGATCGGAACGCCGCCGTATGCCTGGGCCTGGCGCGCCTGCGACTGCGAGATGGCGATCAGGGACGAGTACTTGGCGATCTGGTTGAGTATGGGCTGTGTCTCGCCGTTGAACGGGCCGTGGTTGGTGTGTACTACCGGAGGGCGGCGCATGCCGCGCAGGCCCGAGATAAGCGGGCCCAGGAACGTGTGGTCGTGGATTACATCCATATCCGCCAGCGACTCGTAGGCGGCTAGGACATGTGCGGTCTCCGGGACGGTGACGCCGATTGGCGCGATCGACTTCGGGTACAAGAAGTCGATTGGCACCTGGCACTGCGACTCACCCACTGTGAAAAGCCGGACCTCGTGACCGAGTTCCTGCAGCCCCCTCGCAAGGTTGTCGATGACGACCTCGGTTCCGCCGTAGGCGGGCGGCGGTACTGGTACCCAGGGCGGGGCAATCAGGCCGATCCGCATCTGCACTGCCTCCTCGTGTCAAACCGCGTGACCATCACGCTCCGCCAGGCCAGGCAGCGGGCGCCAGGCGCTGGCGACAGTGGACGCGCTACCGGCGCTCGCGCCGCGGACCGGAACGCCCGGATTGGCGCTCCGCAGTTCGGCGCAGGCACACGGCGGCACGGGGAGTTGGTCCGGTTGTGCCGGTCATGTGACCAGTTCCGGCCCCTACCTTGCGCGCCCGCGGGGCGGCGACAGGGTTATTAGCAAGGCACCAATTACCTTGCGTTTGGAGCCGATAACCGAATGCATTCTTCCCCGCCGGAAAGGCGCGGCAAACTTGCCCAGACGGCAATCATGATCAGCTCGATGTCTGGCAACAGCGGCCGCAGCCTGGTAGGAAGGCTGGAACCTGCGTCGCGAACGTCGGTGCGCTGCCCGGATGCAACTAAGCCGACCGGTTCAACTACGTCAACGAATGGCAAAGAGCGTGCCGGTAAACCTGTCCGCTGAGGGTAGTTTTTGCGTTGTGACCGATGTTGGCGAAGCCGCACAGAACCCGCCCGTCGCGCAGGCGAGTACCGGCTCACCCTCGCTTGGACGCGCCGCCGCGGCAGGACTGCGACAGCCCATCGTGGCCATTCTGCTGCTGATTGCCCTATTTACAGCTGTTAGCGGCAAGCCACTCGATGGATTCCTGATGCTGGCTGTCGCCACCTTGCTGATCTTCGATGCGGCCCGCTCCCGGCGCCAGGTTTCTCTCACCGGCTCACGCAACGGCGCCAGCGTTGCGGCGTCCGCGGACAACCGTCGGCGTGGCCCGCGGCGGTTGCTGGTGAGAGCAGCATGGCTCGCGGCAGCCGCGCTGTACTGCGTCGTAGTCGGATCCTTCCGCCGGTACTCCTGGCCGGCCACGGCATCGGTTGTCGCACTCGGCTGCCTGATGATTGCCATCGGCTGGCAGGGTCCGCTAGCCCGTCGGCACCGGAGTGGTGAGCCGCTACGCCGCGCCTGGCTGTGGGCGGTCGTGCTGGTGAGCGGCGGCCTGCTGGAACTCGGCTCGCTGCTCCAGCAGCCGCACCTGACGACGGACTCCTACGCGCACCCGACTATCAGCGCGCTCACTGACTCCGTGCTTGCCAGCTTTCCCGGCAGGTCAGCCGTTCTGGGCGGCTGGCTTCTCACCGGCTGGTACCTGGTAAGCCGATGAGCAGCCGCGATGCGACAATCATCGGCTACCTGAGCGTGCTGACGGCCGCGATCTCGCTGCAGGCGGTCGCGGTCCGGCGGCGCGGTCGGCTGCCATCGCTGGGCCAGGTGCTATCGCACGTCATGCAGAGCAGAACCGGCCGGGTCGGCGTTATCGTCGCCTGGGCGTGGATCGGCCTGCATTTCTTCGCTCGCTAACCCCCTGCGCCATTGCCAATCCGGCGGCGTCAATATTCGGTTTGGTCACCGGCAATACGCATGCTGGATCCTGCGTAACCTGCCGGTCCGCCGCCGCGGCGCACCATCCTTGCCTCGATGACACCCCGGGCCAGATCCCTGGCGTCCTTGCACCCGGCGGACGGGGCCGCGGCCGGCCAGCGGGTAAGCAGTCGAACTCCAGTTCGGGATCTGCGGGCGACTCGTGGCGGACGCCTGAGCATGCCTTCGGTGACCATACGATGAACGCCGATCAACGATTTGTGGCGAACTGGCCACGGAGGGTAGATGTGAGAAGGACGTACCGGCGATCGGGCGGGCTCGCGGCCCTCGTCGCGGCGGCCGCCATCGGGCTGGCCGCGTGCGGCGGGTCCATGCAGGCCACCAGCGTGTCGAACCGCAGCGGCCTCACGAAGGTCAGCGTGCGAGGCCAGGGCACGGGTACCGCCATCGATCCGGCCTACTTCAGCCAGGGCGCCTGCATCGCGTTCCCGCCCACGAAGGGGAACCGGAATCTGACGGTGTTCCTGGACGCTGGCCATGGCGGACTGGACCCAGGCGCGGTGGGCCGCACCGAGTCCGGACAAGTGATCCACGAGGCCGATCAGACCCTGCCCGTAGTGCTGGACACCATGACGATCCTGCGGCACGCGGGCTTCCGGGTGGTCGTGTCAAGGACCGGAGCGACATCGGTCCTGCGGCTCAGGCCGGGAGACGTTTCAGGGGGCGCCCTGACAGTCAAAGGCGTGCATGACGACGTGGCCGCCCGGGACGTATGCGCCAACAAGGCGTACGCGAAGGTGCTGGTCGGCGTCTACTTCAACTCTGGCGCTAGCGCCGCCAACGCCGGCTCGGTCACCGCGTATGACTCGGCACGCCCCTTCGTCGCCGACAGCCTCCGGCTCGCCGACCTGGTGCAGTCGGACGTCCTCACCGCGATGAACGCGCAGGGCTGGCAGATCCCGAACGCCGGAGTCCAGACCGATGAGGGGCTCGGCTCCTCGACAAGCGCAGCGAGCCACGCCTACGGGCACCTTCTGCTGCTTGGCCCGGCCAAGAAAGGCTACTTCAGCACGCCAAGCACCATGCCGGGGGCGCTGCTGGAGCCGCTCTTCATCACCGACCCCTTCGAGGCCACGATCGCTGCAAGCAGCCGCGGCCAGCAGGTGATCGCGCACGGGCTTGCCCGCGCCATCGAACGATACTTCGCCTAGGGCAGGCGCCGTCACGGGATTATCGACCCGCAGCTCCGGCCGGCCCCCCGCGCGTCTTGTCGCGGGCTCGGGAGGCTGCCGCCGACCTGGCGAAGGCATGACCGGGAAGAGGAACGGGCAATGATGCTGAGTCATGCTGCCACGGTGGGAGAACAGCCAGCTGGTGCTGCACGCTGCGCGCGGACCTGGCAACTGGATCGGCGCCGCAAGCGCACTCATTCACGGCGACTACATCTACCTTGCCTACCGCGACAGGCACCCGGTCGACAAGGGACGAGGCAACCGGGCTTACGTTGCCCGCTCTCCAATTGACAATGGTATGCACTTTGACACGTTGTGTGTCATTGATAAGGCGGATATGGACGCTGAGTCACTGGAGCGGCCAGCTATCGACGTGACACCTGAAGGTGATTGGGAGCTGTACCTCAGCTGCGCCACGTTCAATACCAAACACTGGCGGATCGAGAGATTGCGCGCACGCCGTCCAGAAGATTTCAGTGCAAAGTCACGTGAGACGGTCTTTCCTGGCAGTGCGGCATTCGGTATTAAGGACCCGGTGCTGGCCCGCGACCAGAAACTGCGAATCTGGGCGACAGCTCATCCATTGACCGAAGGCGACGAGAATGCCGACCGGATGATTAGCGTGGACGCGTTCAGCGGCGAATCTGTCATGACGCCAGAGCCGGGAACCTGGTATAGCCGTGGCACCCGGATAACGTCCGTCGTGGGCGAGTACGCTTATTTCGACGGCCGGGCGTCGGCCGAAGAGAACTTTGAAGAACGGACTGGAATAGCAAGGTGGAACGGCTCACGTTACGTTGCGGTCGCCGGGCCGGTTTCCAGTCCTTTCGGTGGCGGCGCGTTGCGTTACGTTTCAGCCATCGAGCTGCCAGCTGGGCTGCGTCTGTACTACGAAAGCGCCACCAAGTACGGCAGTCATGAATTGCGAACCGAGTTGCGCGCCAAGCCCTGAGGAAGCCATCAGGAGTGCGGTCGCCGGGTGCTGAAGTACCGGATCAGGTACTCGCCCACCACCACCGCGACACCGACGGCACCGGTGAAGAGAATCAGGACGCCGACGGCGTACAGGTCGGCCTCGATCAGCCCGAGTGTGCCGACGACGAGCCCGAGAACGATGACCAGGGCAACCGCTCCTGCGTTTTTGCGGCTCATATACCCGATGCACCTTTGGGAGAGCGTTGCCGGTGATTCCACGTGTACCCAGGGCGCAGCGGCGGTACACATAGCGCGACAGCTTGGCAGCGCGATGCCAGGCATGCAGCGAACGGGAGGCGCGCGATGGGCGCAATGGCGCACGTTCTGGCCGTGGATCCCGTGCCGGCCCGCTCACAGATGGGGTCGTCGCTAGGGTTCCACATCATCCTCGCGTGCTTCGGTATCGCGTTCGCGGCCGTCACCATGACCGCGGAATGGATCGGCATCAGGCGCGGCGATGCCGCGGCGCTGCTGCTTGCGCGCCGCTGGTCGAAGGTCATGGCAGTGCTGGTGGCGGTCGGCGCGGTGTCGGGGACCGTGCTGTCGTATGAGATGGGCCTGCTATGGCCTGGCCTGATGGGCCGGTTCGGGGCGGCGATCGGCTTCCCGTTCTCGATGGAGGGGATCTTCTTTTTCCTGGAAGCGATCTTCGTGGGGGTGTACCTGTACGGGTGGCGGCGGCTGTCGCCCTGGGCGCATTGGTGGAGCGGGATGCCAATCGTGGTGGCCGGCGTGCTTGGCGCATTGTCGGTGATCGCGGCGAATTCGTGGATGAACTCACCCGCCGGGTACACGCTCAGCCACGGCAAGCTCACGAGCGTGGACCCAGTGGCGGTGTTCTTCAACGCATCGACGCCGTACGAGACCGCGCACATGGTGCTCGCCGCGTACATGGTGACCGGATTCATCGTCGCCGGGGTATACGCGGTGGGGTTGCTGCGCGGCCGCCGCGACCGCTACCACCGGCTAGGGTTCGCCATCCCGTTCACGCTAGGCGGGATCGCGGCCCCGTTGCAGGTGATGATGGGGGACATACTCGCCCGCTTCATCGCGCACAACCAGCCGACCAAGTTTGCCGCGATGGAATACGTCTCGAGGACCACGCGCGACGCTCCCGAGTGGGTCGGCGGCGTCCTGATCAACGGCCACGTCTACCTCGGTGCCGCCATTCCGGCGTTCGACTCGATCTTGGTCGGGTTCTCGCCGCACACCCGCGTCATCGGCTGGGACAGCGTGCCGCCAGCTCAGCGGCCGCCGCTCGCCACGCTCATTCACCTGAGCTTCGACCTGATGGTCGGTCTCGGCTTCTTCCTGTTCGCGCTGGCAGCGTGGCAGGGCTGGTGGTGGTTGTTCCACCGCCGGCTGCTCGTTACCCCGTGGTTCCTGGCGCCCGCTGCCGTCGGCGGCGTGGCAGCGGTGGCTGCGATGGAGGCCGGGTGGGTGGTCACCGAGGTCGGCCGCCAGCCGTGGATTGTGTATCACGTTCTGCTGGTCAGCGACGCGGTCACCCCGGCCAGCGGCGTCCCCGTGACGCTGGGGGTGATCCTCATCCTGTACGCGATCTTGACGGTGGTAGCGATCGGCGTCCCGATGGTCATGTCACGGCGGTGGCGGCAGGGAGCACCCGCCGAGGAGGAGGCCGAGCAGGTGCCGTATGGCCCCTCGCCGGCCGGGACCGGAGGGCCGGAGGCTCGATGAATCCCTCGCCGCAGGCCGTCGCAGTTGCCGCGATCCTGTTCGTGGTCATCGCCGCGTACGCGCTTTTCGGCGGAGCGGATTTCGGCGGCGGGATCTGGGACTTGCTGGCGGGTAGCGCCAAGCGCGGCGCGGCGCCCAGGGGGCTAATTGAGGAGGCCATTACCCCGGTCTGGGAAGCCAATCACGTGTGGCTGATCTTCATCCTCGTGCTGCTGTGGACCGCGTTTCCGCCCGCCTTCGCCGCCATCATGACCGCACTATTCGTCCCGCTCAGCCTTTCTCTGCTGGGAATTGTCCTCCGCGGGGTAGGGTTTGCCTTCCGGCACACCGCACAGCGGCTGCGGATGCAGCAGATCACCGGCGCGCTGTTCGCCGTCTCC
>Ga0126373_10003527_pt1 | contig 11738 bp, 14 predicted proteins | sample PanSoiMetPlot_11_FD_92545 | JGI IMG/M metagenome (GOLD analysis project Ga0126373, IMG submission 92545) | Tropical forest soil microbial communities from Panama - MetaG Plot_11 | ecosystem: Environmental > Terrestrial > Soil > Tropical forest > Bulk soil | place: Panama | collected 2016-02-17
AAGCGATGAAAATCCTCGGCCTCACCGGCGGCATCGGTATGGGCAAAAGCACCGCGGCGGCGCTGCTGACCGATCTCGGCGTGCCGGTTTACGACGCCGATCGCGCGGTGCATGCGTTGCTCGCGCCGGGCGGTGCGGCGGTGAAGGCGGTCGTCCGCGCTTTTCCGACGGCCAAGGCCGGCAAAGGCGTGTCGCGCCCGAAGCTCGGCAAGCTGGTCTTCGGCAAGCCCGCCGCGCTCAAACGTCTTGAGGCGATTCTCCATCCGCTGGTGCGCCGGCAGGAAAAAGCCTTTTTGCGCCGCATGCGCGCGCATCGCGCGCCGCTCGTGGTGCTCGATATCCCGCTGCTCTACGAAACCGGCGGCGAGCGCCGCTGCGACGCCGTCGCGGTGGTGTGGGCGCCGGCGGCGCTGCAACGTCAACGCGTGCTGCACCGGCCCGGCATGGACGCTAAACGGTTGCGCGCCGTCCTGGCAAAGCAGCTGCCCGATCGCGTCAAGCGCGCGCGCGCCGATTTTGCCGTGCCGTCCGGTCTCGGCCGTGCGGCGACGCGGCGGGCGCTGGCGCGCATCGTCGCGACGCTGCAAGCGCCTTGCGGCGGCGAATCCGACGGTTCAGACTGAACGGCGATGCGCGAGATCGTCCTCGACACCGAAACCACCGGCCTCGATCCGGCCGACGGGCATCGCATCGTCGAGATCGCCTGCATCGAACTGCACAACCATCTGCCGACCGGCAAGGTGTTCCACCGTTACGTCAATCCCGAGCGCGCGATGACCGCCGAAGCCGAGGCGGTGCACGGGCTGGGCGACGAATTCCTGCGCCGGCACGAGCCGTTTGCCGCCATCGCTGCCGCGTTCGTCGCGTTCGTCGGCTACGCGCAGATCGTCGCGCACAATGCGGCATTCGATCTCGGATTCATCAACGCCGAGTTCAAGCGGCTCGACCTTCCGCCGTTCGCCGGTCCGGTCATCGACACCCTCGAGATGGCGCGCAAGCGCTTTCCGGGCGCGCCGGCTAGCCTCGATGCGCTCTGTCGCCGCTTTGCGATCGATTTATCGGCGCGCGACAAGCACGGCGCCAAGCTCGACTGCGAGCTCCTGGCCAAGGTCTATCTCGAGTTGGTCGGTGGCCGGCAATCCGCGCTCGATCTCGGCGCGCAGGCGGTGAAAGCGGCGCTCCGTGCCGCCAGCGAGCGGCCGGCCCGTGCGCCGCGGCCTTACGCACCAAGCGCCGACGAACTGGTCAGCCACGCCGCGCTGGTGGCGAAACTCAAGGCGCCGATCTGGCAGAATTAGGCGTTAGCGGCCGGCGCTTCCGGCTGCGTCGCGGCTTGCCGGCGCAACAGCTCGCTGAAATTGATCGGCTGCATGAACACCGGCGGGAAACCGCCGTCGCGCGTCGCGTCGGCGACGATCGCGCGGGCGAACGGGAATAAGAGCCGCGGCGTCTCGACCAAGAGCGCCTGCGGCATGTCTTCCTGACGGATGTTCGTCAGCGTCACGGCCGCGCCATAGGCGAGCTCGACGACGAACAGCATCTCGCCCTTGGCGGTGGCGCGCGCGTGGATGACCAGCACGACTTCGTAACGGTCGCCGCCCAGCGCGCCGGCGCGGACGTCGACATTGACCTGCAGCTCCGGCGTTTGCGGCTGCATCAGGCTCAACGGTGCCCGCGGGTTCTCGAACGAAAGGTCCTTGATGTACTGCGCATTGATCGTCAACGCACGGCTCGGCTCGGCCTCGCCTGCGCTGGCGGCCGCCGTCGCGCCCGCGCCATTGTCTTTGTCGGCCATCGTCAGCCTCACCCAAAATTCGACATTATGCCTGGAACGCGGTCGCTACCATGGATCGCCCATGGGCACAACCGGCAACCTTGCCCTTTTGCCGTCGTGGGCCTATCTAGCAACCATGAGCGGCGGCGATTTTCAGATTTTCGAGATCATCATCTTCGCGGCGGTCGCGGGGTTCCTGCTGGTACGGCTGCGCAGCGTACTCGGCCGTCGTACCGGCACCGAGAAGCGCATCGATCCATTCGCGCCGCGTCCGGCGCCGCCGCCGCGCCCGTCGCCGTTCACCGCACCCAACGCATCCCAAGGCCCGGTGATCGAGGGCCAGGCGACGCCAGTCGCCAACGCGCCGGCCGCAGCCAAAACGCCCGGCGCCGGCGCGATCAAGGCGGCGGATTCCTCGTTCGACGAAAGCGCGTTCCTTAAAGGCGCGCGCGGTGCGTTCGAGATCGTCATCAACGCTTTCGCCGCCGGCGATGTCGCCGCGCTCAGGCCGTTGCTCGCGCCCAACGTGCTCGACAGCTTCGTCGGCGCAATCAGGGCGCGCGGCGGGAGCAAGCTGCCGAGCCCATTGGTCAGCATCAAGAGCGCCGAGATCATCGAGAGCGCCGTCGAAGGCGCGACCGCGTTGATCACGGTCAAATTTGTCTCCGAGCAGAACGCCGAGGGCAACGCGGTCGAAGAGCATGTCGACGGCTGGACGTTCTCGCGGTCGCTCCGGACGCGCGATCCCAATTGGACGTTGATCGCGACTTCGGCGCCGCATGGCTGAGCGCCGGTTGCGGCGTGACGCCGCGACGGTCGCCGGTCTGCTGCTGTTTTCGCTGCTCAGCGCCTGTGCGCCGAAAGCCCCGCCGCCGCCCCACCTCGAACTGACCCGTGTCGCGTTTTCCGATCTGCCCGGCTGGCGCGACGGCAATCAGGCCGCGGCGCTGCCGGCGTTACTGCGCTCCTGTGCGGCGCTGGCGAAGCAGCCGGATGACGCTAAGCTCGGCGTCGGCGGTCTGGTGCGCGATTGGCGCAAGCCATGCGCCGAAGCCGCGGCGCTCGACCATCCGACCGACCAAGCGGCGCGCCAGTTTTTCGAAAGCGCGTTCACGCCCTTTGCGATGACAGATAACGGCAAGAGCGACGCGCTGGTCACCGGCTATTACGAGCCGGAGCTCGATGCCGCACGCCAAAAGAGTGCGCGCTTCGACGTGCCGATCCTGGCGCGCCCGCCGGATCTGGTCGGCGTCTCGCTCGGCGATTTCCGGCCGTCATGGCGCGGCGAGCGCATCGCCGGCCGCGTCGTCGACGGCAAGCTCGTGCCCTATTGGACGCGCGCCCAGATCGAAGCCGGCGCGCTCGACCGGTTCCATCTCGCGCTGTTCTATGGCGCCGATCCGATCGACCTGTTCTTTCTCCAGATCCAGGGCTCGGGCCGCGTGCGCCTGCCGGACGGCCGCACGGTCGAGATCGGCTATGACGGCGAAAACGGCCGCGCCTATGTCGCGCTCGGCCGGGTCCTGGTCGAACGCGGCGCGATGACGCTCGATCAGGTCTCGATGCAGTCGATCGAAACGTGGCTGCGCGCGCATCCGGCCGACGCCAAGACGCTGATGGACGAAAATCCGTCCTATGTTTTCTTTCGAGTGCTCGCCGGCGGCGCGCCTTTGGGTGCGGAGGGCGTCGCCCTCACGTCGCAGCACAGCGTGGCGGTCGATCCGCGTTTCGTGCCGCTGGGCATGCCGCTCTGGCTCGACGTCGCGCAAGGCGGCGCTGCGACGCGACGACTGGCGGTGGCGCAAGACACCGGCGCCGCCATCAAAGGCCCGTTGCGCGCCGACCTGTTCTGCGGCACCGGCACGGAAGCCGCGGCCCAGGCCGGGCCGTTGCGGGCCGTCGGGCGCATGTTCTTACTTCTGCCTCAAATCGGCGTTACCCAGGGATGAACGGCCGTTTCCAGCCATAGAATTACCGTTGGCGAATAACGATCTATCTATAATGGCGCGGTATTCCGGTCTCTCTGGGGACGCGCTGCAGTCCAAGCGCGCGAGGAGTGTTCCCGATGTTGAAGCGAATCTGGCTTAAATCCGCCCTGGCCGTCGTCGCCATCGCGCTCGGCGGTAGCTTGGCGTTGGCGCCGACACCGGCTGCGGCGCGGGTCTTCGTTCATATCGGCGTGCCGCTATGCTGCGGCCCCTACTATTATTATCCGCCGCCGCCAGTTTATTACGCGCCGCCGGTCTATTACGCACCGCCGCCGGTGGTCTATACGCCGCCGCCCGCGCCGACCCCGGTCGCGCCGCAAGCGCAGACTTGGTACTACTGCGACAATCCCAAGGGCTATTATCCGTACGTGTCCAATTGCGCGAGCGGTTGGCGTCAAGTTCCGGCGCGTCCGTAGCGGCGAAAATATTCTAACGATCTAGAGGAGAGCTTCCGTGCGAACCATGAAGACGACCGCCGTCAGCCTTATCGCGCTGACCGCGCTGTCGGCCTGCGCCTCGCATCCGATCGGTCCGTCGGTGGCCGTGATGCCGGCGCCGAACAAGCCGTTCTCGGTCTTCCAGGACGACCAGGCAGTGTGCAAGAACTTCGCCGATCAGCAGGTTGCCGGCGCCGCACAGTCGGCGAACAACTCGGCGCTCGGTTCCGCCGCGATCGGCACGGTGCTCGGCGCCGGCTTGGGCGCCGCCATCGGCGGCGGCCGCGGCGCGGCGATCGGCGCGGCGGCTGGTGCCGGCGGTGGCACGCTCTATGGCACGAGCCAGTCGAGCCAGGCCAACATGACGATTCAGCAGCGCTACGACATCGCCTACGAGCAATGCATGTACTCGCGGGGCAATCAGGTGCCGGGCTATGCCCAGGCGCCGTCGCCGACGGCGCAGCCGCCGGGCTATGCCCCGCCGCCGCCGAATTATCCGCCGCCACCTCCCCCGCCGCCGCGCTGAGCGACGGTCTCACGTCAAACCCGCCGCGGCTCCGGTCCGGCGGGTTTTTCTTTGTGCGGTTGCTTTCGCGGTCTCGCACCGCCATCCTGCGCCCAGAAACGCCAGGAAAAAATCGCATGACCGAGAAGCCGCGCGTCGCGCTGTTCGTCACCTGCCTCGTCGATCTGTTCCGTCCGTCGGTCGGCTTCGCGGCGGTGAAGCTGCTTGAGAACGCCGGCTGCACGGTCGAGGTGCCGCGGCTGCAAAGCTGCTGCGGCCAGCCGGCGTACAATTCGGGCGACCGCAAATCGGCGCAAGCCGTCGCGCGCACCGTGCTGTCGGCGTTTGCCGGCTTCGATTATGTCGTGGCGCCGTCGGGTTCGTGCGCCGGCATGCTCAAGGTCCATTATCCGGCGCTCTTTGCCGACGATGCCGCGCTGGCGACGACGGCCCGCGCGCTCGCCGATCGCACGTATGAATTGATTTCGTTTCTGGTCGACGTGATGAAGGTCGAGCGCGTGAGCGCGCGCTACGACGGCGTCGCGACCTATCACGATTCCTGCTCCGGCCTGCGCGAGCTCGGCGTCAAGGCACAGCCGCGCAAGCTGCTCGCCAGCGTCGAAGGATTGACCGTCAAGGAGATGCACGATTGCGAGGTCTGTTGCGGCTTCGGTGGCACCTTTGCGATCAAGTACGGCGACATTTCCGACAAGATCGTCGGCGAAAAAGCCGACAACATCCGCGCGTCCGGCGCCGACACGCTGCTGGCCGGCGACATGGGCTGTCTCCTCAACATGGCCGGTAAGCTCGAGCGCGCCGGCGATCCGACCAAGGTGCGGCACGTCGCCGAGGTGCTGGCCGGCGTCGCGGGGCCGGCGCTCGGCGAGCCCGGAGACGACGCATGAAGGCGACCAGCCGCGCCTTCAAGGCCAATGCGCGCCAGGCGCTCGGCGATGCCAACCTGCAGCGTGCGATGGTCAATTTGCGCACCGGCTTCGCCGAGCGCCGCGCCCATGCGGTGGCGCAGCTGCCGGAATGGGAGGAGCTGCGCGCGCAAGGCGTGGCGATCAAGAAGGACGCGCTGGCGCATCTCGATTTCTATCTCGAAGCCTTCGAGCAGAAGGTGATCGCCAACGGCGGCCAGGTGCATTGGTGCCGCGACGCCGCCGAGGCCAATGAAACCGTGCTGGCGATCTGCCGCCGTCTCGGCGCCAAGACGGTCACCAAGGGCAAGTCGATGATCGGCGAGGAGATGGGCGTCAACGACTATCTCGAAGCCAACGGCGTCACGCCGGTCGAAACCGATCTCGGCGAATACATCATCCAAATCCGGCACGAGCCGCCGAGCCACATCATCGCGCCTGCCGTTCACCTGGTGAAGGAACAGATCGCGCAATCGTTCCGCGCGACGCACCGCGACCTCGACACCTCGCGGCCGCTCGATGATTCGCGGCAGATGTGCGACGAGGCGCGGGCGGTGCTGCGGCCGCGCTTCCTCGCCGCCGATGTCGGCATCACCGGCGCCAATTTCCTGATCGCGGAGACGGGCTCGAGCATCATCGTCACCAACGAAGGTAACGGCGACCTGACGCAGACGCTGCCCAAGGCACACATTGTGCTGGCGTCGCTCGAGAAAGTGGTGCCGACCCTCGAGGATGCGGCGACCATCCTGCGCCTGCTGGCGCGGTCGGCCACCGGCCAGGAATTCTCGGCCTATACGACCGTCTCGACGGGCCCGCGCCGGCTCGACGATGCCGACGGACCGGACGAATATCACGTCGTGCTGCTCGATAACGGCCGCAGCGCACTCTTGGGCGGCGAGTTCGAGGACATGCTGCGCTGCATCCGCTGCGCCGCCTGCCTCAACCATTGCCCGGTCTATCGCGCGATCGGCGGCCAGAGTTACGGCTGGGTCTATCCCGGACCGATGGGTTCGGTGCTGACGCCGTCGCTGCTCGGCGTCGAAACGGCCGGCAATTTGCCGAATGCTTCGACCTTCTGCGGCCAGTGCGAAAGCGTCTGCCCGATGAAGATTCCGCTGCCCAAGATGATGCGGCACTGGCGCGAACGCGAGTTCCAGCGCCATCTGCCGCCGCGGGCCTATCGCCTTGGCCTGGCGGTTTGGGCGTTTTTCGCGCGGCAGCCGGCGCTTTATCGCATCGCGGCCGATCTCGGCGCGCGCTTTCTCGGCGCCATCGGCCACGGCCGCGGCCGTTTCCGCGCGCTGCCTTTTGCGGCGGGGTGGACCCGCACACGCGACATGCCGGCGCCCGAAGGCCACAGTTTCATGAGCCTGTGGGCGGCGCGCCAAGCCAAACGGGCCGCCCGATGAACGGCACGCGCGACCAGGTTTTGAATTCGATCCGCCGGGCGCTGAAGCGCGGGCCGCTGGCGCCGGAAGCGGCGGCAGCCTGCGAGACCCGCTTGGTGACGCACCGTCGCAATCTTATTCCGGCGCGGGCGCGGACGTTGCCGCCACGCGGCCAGATCGAGCTCTTCGTCAAGATGGCGGAGACGGTGAATGCCACGGTGGCGCGCGTCAAACGGGCGGACGACGTGCCGGCGGCGATTACCGATTATCTGAGCCGCCTCAACCTGCCGGCGCAGCTGGTGCGCGCGCCTGATCCGGTGCTCGATGCGCTGCCGTGGAACGAGCGGCCGTTGCTCGAAACCCGGCGCGGCGTCGTCGCCGACACGGATCCCGTCGGCGTCACCGCCTGTTTCGCCGCCATCGCCGAAACCGGCACCTTGATGCTGCATTCCGGCGCCGCCGGCCCGACGCGCAACAATTTCCTGCCCGACACGCATATTGTCATGGTGCGCGCAAGTCAGGTGGTCGCGGCCTACGAGGACGGCTGGGACCGCTTGCGCGCCGCGCGCAGCCGCGATGGCGCCTTCGCGATGCCGCGCACGGTCAACTTCATCACCGGTCCGTCGCGCACCGCCGACATCGAACAGAAGATCGAACTCGGCGCGCACGGGCCGCGCCGGCTGCATATCGTCCTGATCGACGATGGCGAGGCAGCTTAAGGACGAAGACCGGTCGATCTGGCGCGCCGCGATGCGCGGCGTTAAGCCGTTGCGGCGCACGTCGAAAGCGTCCGAGGAATTGCCAGAACCGCCATCGCGTGCCGCGCCGTCGCCAGTCCATCCCGCTGGGCGCCGTGACGATACGAAAAGCAGCACGGCGCCCGGCGCCATCGACCGCCGCACGCTGACGCGCATCAAGCGCGGCGAACGCACGATCGATGCGCGCATCGACCTGCACGGCCTGACGCAGGAAGCGGCGCACCGTGCCTTGACGCGGTTCATCGCAACCAGCGCCGCTGACGGCGCGCGCTTGGCGCTGGTGATCACCGGCAAAGGGCGCGGCGGCGAAGGCGTGCTGCGCGAAGCGGTGCCGCGTTGGCTGGCCGAGCCGGCGATGCGCACGCGCATCCTGGCAGTGACGCCGGCCGCCGCGAACCATGGCGGCGCTGGCGCGCTCTACTTGTTGCTGCGGCGGCCGCGATCATGACGCCGTTCGGCATCAAGCTGCGCGCCATCCGCACCGAACGCGGCATCCGTCTCAAGGACATGGCCGCGACCCTCGGCGTCTCGGCGGCCTATCTCTCGGCGCTCGAACACGGACGCCGCGGCCGGCCGACTCATGCCATGGTGGTGTCGCTCTGCGCCCAGCTTGGCATCATCTGGGACGAAGCCGACGAATTGATGCGCTTGGCGCGCATTTCGCATCCGCGCGTCACGGTCGACACCGCCGGTCTTTCGGCCGAGGCGACCGAGCTGGCGAACCTTCTCGCCGAGCGTATCCGCAAGCTGCCGCCGGCGCGTGTCGCGCGGCTGCTCGAATTGATCAAGTCGGCGCCAACGTCGCCAGCGCGGCGCCGGCGGGCGGTGAACGGACGCTGACCTAACGGCTCCGGCTTTCCCCTAAAATGCCACCGGAGAATCGGGAGAATGGCGGAAAACGGTTGTTTTGCGACCCTGCCGCGCCGCACTGTTTTTCGCCCAATCTGCGGTTCGCGCGCCTCCGATCGTCAACGATCCCGCCCTCGACGCTGATTGACGCCGCCGCCGTGGACGTGCACGGCATTCGACGCTTGGAGACCCAGCTTGGCTATTGGCACCGTGAAGTGGTTCAACGCACAGAAAGGCTACGGATTCATTCGCCCCCAGGATGGCGGCAAGGACGTATTCGTCCACATCTCGGCGGTGGAACGCGCCGGCATGGGCTCGCTCAACGAAGGGCAGAAGCTTCGCTACGAGATCGCGCGCGATCGCGGCAAGGATGCTGCCGCCAATCTCGGGCCCGCCGACTAATCGGCTCTGGACCGGTCCCCCGAATCTGGCCGGCCTTCAAAGGGCGTTCCGCTCCCCCGGAACGCCCTTTTTCTTTGCGCCGGCCGCGGCGCGCTAGAGGATGAACTTCGACAAATCGGCATTCTTGGCGAGCGACCCGACGCGCGTGCGCACATACTCGCGGTCGATCGCCAGAACGGTGCCGGGCGGCTGGTCCGACGCGGCGTAACTTGCTTCTTCGAGAAGCCGCTCGAGCACGGTGTGCAGCCGCCGTGCACCGATATTCTCGACGTTGGTGTTGATCTCTTCCGCCAGCGCGGCGATCTCGTCGATCGCCTCGGACTTGAAGTCGAGCGTGACGTTCTCGGTCGCCAGCAGTGCTTTGTATTGCTTGATCAGGCTGGCTTCCGGTTCCGTCAAAATGCGCCGGAAGTCGTCGCGCGTCAGCGGCTTGAGCTCGACGCGGATCGGCAATCGGCCTTGCAGCTCGGGCAGCAGGTCGGACGGTTTCGCCAGATGGAACGCGCCCGAGGCGATGAACAGGATGTGATCGGTCTTCACCGATCCGTGCTTGGTCGCAACCGTCGTGCCTTCGATCAACGGCAGCAGATCGCGCTGCACGCCTTCGCGGCTGACGTCGCCGGCGATGCGTTCGCCGCTGCGGCCGGCGATCTTGTCGAGCTCGTCGATGAAGACGATGCCGTTCTGCTCGGCGGCGGCGATCGCTTCCTTCACGACCTTTTCCTGGTCGAGCAGCTTGTCGCTTTCCTCGCGCAACAGCGCCGGCTGTGCCTCGGCGACGGTCATGCGCCGCGGCTTGGTGCGGCTGCCGCCGAGTTTGCCGAAGATTTCGCCGAGATTGATCATGCCGACCTGCGCGCCGGGCATGCCGGGAATTTCCACCGTCGGCGCGCCGCCGGTGTCCTGGACCTGGATCTCGACCTCTTTGTCGTCGAGCTCGCCGGCGCGCAGCATGCGGCGGAACTTGCTGCGCGTGTCGGGCCCGGCGCCGGGCCCGACCAGCACGTCGAGAATGCGGTCCTCGGCGGCGACTTCCGCCTTGCTGGTCACTTCGTGGCGCAAGCGCTCGCGCGTCAGCCCCAGCGATACTTCGAGCAGGTCGCGCACGATCTGCTCGACGTCGCGGCCGACGTAGCCGACCTCGGTGAACTTGGTGGCTTCGACCTTGATGAAGGGGGCTTGGGCCAATTTGGCCAAACGCCGGGCGATCTCGGTCTTGCCGATGCCGGTCGGGCCGATCATCAGGATGTTCTTGGGCAGCACCTCGTCGCGCAGCTCGGCCGGCAGCTGCTGGCGGCGCCAGCGGTTGCGCAAGGCGATAGCCACGGCGCGCTTGGCGTCATTCTGGCCGACGATGTGGCGATCGAGTTCGGAGACGATTTCGCGCGGACTGAAAGCGGCGTTCATTGCGTGTCGAGCGATTCCAGCGTGATGTTGCGGTTGGTGTAGATGCAGATGTCGGCGGCGATTGCCATCGATTTACGGACGATGGCCTCAGCGTCGAGATCCGGCCGGTCGAGCAGCGCGCGCGCCGCGGCGAGCGCATAGGGACCGCCCGAGCCGATGCCGATGACGCCGTTTTCGGGCTCGAGCACGTCGCCGGTGCCCGACAGCACCAGCGACACGTCCTTGTCGGCGACCGCCATCATGGCTTCGAGGCGCCGCAGCAGCCGGTCGGTGCGCCAATCCTTGGCCAACTCGACACAGGCGCGCGTCAGCTGGCGCGGATACTGCTCCAGCTTGGCCTCGAGCCGCTCGAACAGCGCGAAGGCGTCGGCGGTCGAGCCGGCGAATCCGGCGAGCACCGTGTCGCCCGCCAGCCGGCGGATTTTCTTGGCGTTCGATTTGATGACGGTGGCGCCCATCGTCACCTGGCCGTCGCCGGCGATGACGACTTTGCCGCCCTTGCGCACGGACAAAATGGTGGTGCCGTGCCAGGACGCCGGGTTCTGCTCTTGCATGAGGTCCTTTCGAGGCAGGAAACGGCCCTAAATGTAGGATGCAGCCGCAGTTAATCAAGCCGCGGCGCGAGCCGCGCTGGTGCGGCGACGACACGCCTGCTACAAGACCGCGGCAAGGAGTTGATTTCGATGGCGAAAACCACCGCCAAAGCCAAGGCTAAACGCGGCCGCGCCAAGCCGAAAGGTCGCGTTGCCGAGGTCGAGCGCACGACGCGCGAGACCCGCATCCACGCGCGCGTCGACCTCGATGGCGCCGGCCGTGCCAGCATCCGCACCGGCATCGGTTTCCTCGACCACATGCTCGATCAGCTGTCGCGGCACAGTCTGATCGACATCGATCTCGAGGCGAAAGGCGACCTGCATATCGATCAACACCACACGACCGAGGATTCGGGCTATGTCGTCGGCGAGGCGATCGCGCGCGCGCTCGGCGACCGCGCCGGCATCGGCCGCTGGGGCGAGGCGATGGTGCCGATGGACGAGACGCTCACGCGCGTCGCGCTCGACGCGTCGAACCGGCCGTACTTGATCTGGAAGGTGAAGCTGTCCAAGCCCAAGCTCGGCGAGATGGACAGCGAGCTCTTCAAGGAATGGTTCCAGGCCTTCGCCCAGTCGGCTGGCGTGACGCTGCACGTCGAAAATCTCTACGGCGAGAACAACCACCACATCATCGAATCCTGCTTCAAGGGTCTGGCGCGGGCGTTGCGCCAGGCGATCGCGATCGATCCGCGCCGCGCCGGAGCGGTGCCTTCG
>Ga0126373_10003528_pt1 | contig 11738 bp, 10 predicted proteins | sample PanSoiMetPlot_11_FD_92545 | JGI IMG/M metagenome (GOLD analysis project Ga0126373, IMG submission 92545) | Tropical forest soil microbial communities from Panama - MetaG Plot_11 | ecosystem: Environmental > Terrestrial > Soil > Tropical forest > Bulk soil | place: Panama | collected 2016-02-17
ATCAGCGGCCACGACATCGCGCTCCATGTGGCGGCGGGAGGTGGAAGCGCTGAAGACACGAGCGTGCGCGAGGCCATGTCCGCTGACGTGCTCTACTGTTTCGCAGGTGAAAGCGCCCGGGCCGTGTCGGTAAAGATGCGCGAGTGGTGGGTTCGGCGACTTCCCGTTGTCGGCCCCGACAAGCGGCTGCTCGGGACGGTTTCACTTGGCGACCTCACGCCGCTGGGCGTGGCGCAAGCCCGCGCCCAGCGGATCCGCAGGCGCCAGCGGGTCAAGTCTCGTGCTGCAATGGAAAAGGCCGCCTGACGCCGTTAGCCTGACCGCCCCGGATAGCTGACCGCCATCCCGGCGCGGACATCCTGCTGGATGCCGTATTGCGGGAACGGGTAGCGCAGCCCGTTCTTCGACAGGGCTTCCATCCCGGCGATCGCCTTCGAAATGTCGTCGGGCGGCAGCGCCATCAGCATTTCCTCGTCGAGCACGCCGCCGTAGCGGCGCTCAGCAAAGCATGGAATCGAGAGGCTCGGCTGGCGCGTTTTCAGCGCGCGGCCCCAGGAATCGGCACAAGCCGACTCGCCAACGACGCTCCAATCGAAGCGTTTGTAGCCCGACCATTGCAAGCCGTTGATAAAATAGATCATCGCGCCGGGTGTCGCATAGAAGAGGGCGATGTCAGGCGGGTCGAGCCGGCCGCTCGCCAGCGGTGCTACCGCCAATGCCTCATAGCGGCCGTCCGGCACGCACTCCATCGCTTCCTGATGCGCCGCGGCGTCCTCCGGCGCGTTGTACCAAACCCCGACCATATGCTGGCCTGAGCGCCATCTGTCGTCCTTGGCGAGGCCGAGCCCGAAGACGGCGCGGCATTGGGCGCCGACGAGGTCATCGCTGGTGATGCCGACCGTCCAGCCGAGCCGGGCCGCTTGCGCGACGATTTGATCGAGGGTGTGGACGGCCTTCGGCCGTCGGATGCGCGGGATCGTCTCCATCTCGTGACGACGCTCGAACAGCTTCATGCCGAAGGGGATCGCCCGCAGTCTTAGCAAGCGCTCCAAATCGGCGGCCAATTTTGTCCAATCTTGCGTCATGCGGCGTCTCTCGGCTTGAGCATCTGCGTCCCAGGCATACTCTATTCCCAATGCCTCGCGGAACTCTTCCGGGGTTTCTGGGTTCCGGGCCAGACGGGTCAAGCTTTAAGGGAGTTCGTGGTGCGGGTGCTTGGTGTCCATCCAGGACCTTTGATGTACACAAAGGTCTTTCTGCGGCTCGAGCCATTAGGGCTCGAACTCGTCGCGCAATCGCTGCGGCGGGCCGGGCACCAAGTGCGTCTCATTGATCTGCAGGTCGAGGACCACGCTGCATATTTTCGCGTGCTGCGGCGCTGGCGGCCCGACGTCGTCGCGTTTTCCTGCAATTACCTGGCCAATGTCCCCGAGATAGTCGATCTCGCGAAGGCGACCAAGGCCGGCTTTCCGGCGGTATTCGTGTGCGTCGGCGGTCACAGCGCGTCCTTCACGGCGAATGCGATCATCGAGCACGGCGCCGGCGCGATCGATTGCGTGCTGAAGGGCGAGGGCGAGGCGGCGATGCCGCTCGTGATCGCCGCGATCGAGGCGGGAGACCCGATCGGCGCCGTTCCCGGCGCGGTCACCGCGTCCGGTGAGGGACCGCCTCCGACATTTGCGCACTCTCTCGACGAGCTGATGCCTGCGCGCGACCTGCTGCGCCGCCGCCATAAGTATTTCCTCGGCACGCTCGACCCCTGCGCGTCGGTCGAATTTTCACGGGGCTGCCCGTGGGACTGCTCGTTCTGCAGCGCCTGGACGTTTTATGGCCGCAGCTATCGGCTGGTCAGCGCGGAGCGGGTCGTCGAGGATTTGCGCTCGATCCGCGAGCCTGGCGTATTCATCGTCGACGATGTCGCGTTCGTCCACGACCGGCATGGGATGGAGATCGGCGAGAAGATCGTCCGTACCGGCATCCGCAAGCGCTATTACCTCGAGACCCGCGGCGACGTGCTGCTGCGCAACAAAGAGGTATTCCGGCTGTGGCAGCGGATCGGACTCAAGACGATGTTTCTTGGCCTCGAAGCGATCGACGAGGAGGGACTACGAAAATACCGCAAGCGCGTCTCGCTCGGCCGCAATTTCGAGGCAGTCGAATTCGCCCGCTCGCTCGGCGTCAATGTCGCGATCAATCTGATCGCCGACCCCGATTGGGACCACGAGCGGTTCCGGACCGTACGCGAGTGGTGTCTCGAAATGCCCGACGTGATCAATATCAGCGTCAACACCCCGTACCCTGGGACCGAGAGCTGGATAACCGACGGCCGCCGCTTGGAAACGCGTGATTACCGCCTGTTCGACATCCAGCATGCGGTGCTGCCGACGCGCCTCCCGCTCGCCGAATTTTACCGTGAGCTGGTAACGACGCAGAGAGCGATTTATAGCCGGCATCTCGACTGGCGGCAGCTTTTGGACGCCTCTGGCATCGCCGCCCGGCTGCTGCTCCGCGGCCAAACGAATTTCATTCGCAGCCTGTTTGCGCTCAACAAAGTCTACAATCCCGGGCTGCTGCTCGCCGACCACTCCAGGCCCGTCGTCTACGAAATCCCGTTGCCGCCCGAAGCGGGCCGCCGGCAGCGCCGCGGCGGCGCCTCGCTCTATGTCCATGCTCCGCGAGGGCGCAAGGGGCGCGCGATCGATACGGAGACCGAGCGTTTTGTCGAGGAAACCCGGGTGGGCCCAGCGCCGTGACGGGAGTGGGCTATTTCGCTACAAGATCCAGCTTGGCTCCGCGTCCGCGAAGCTCTGCGAGGTAGCCCCTTACCGCCCCGAACGCAGTATCGAACTCCATCCGCACCGGCATCATACGGTCGCCCGCAACGACTTGCGCGTACCAGATCCGGCCGACGGTATAGGTGTCTTCATTGCGGTCCGGGTTGGTGACGATGTCCTCGCGCACGACCTGGCAGACCCTGGCCGGGCCCGCGAAATTCTGATAGCCGTCGGCGGCCAGTATCTCCTGCTTCAAATCGGTAAAGCGGACATTGTAGAAGCCGCTGCCATCGAACACCGGAACAACGAGGGAGCAATTGCCGCCCCGGGCGAGCTGGCGCTCGAGCTCGAAATAGGCGGTCAGCTGGTCGACCGTGCCGCGGATCTGTTCGGCGGCGACGAGAAACGGTCGGCCCGAGGCGACCGGGGCCGAAGCATTGGTGACGGTGCCGTCGCGGCGGTAATCGACCCCGTAATGCCGCTCGGCGCCATTTCGCCGCACATCCGCCCGGTAGGCTTCGGGACGCACGGCACCGCGGCCGAACTCCCCATGCACCTCGGAATGGCTAGTGAGGTCGACAAAGACACTCGCCAGACCGCGGGTGTCGAGGTCCATCGTGATCGCATAGTGGTCGCCGATTTCCTGGACCGTCGTGCGGTTGGTCAACACGTGCAAGCCGGCGAACCCGTAGATCTCGAACCGGGCGTCGACCCGGTCGATTTCCGCAGCAGGCGCCATCGACGACCTGGGGACAAAAAGAAACGCAAGCGCGATCGCCGCCAATCCGGCACAACGGGCGAAGACCATGGTCTCCACCATCTCACAACGGGTAAGGCCAGTCCAGGCAGGCGTCGTTTACTGTGCCAGCGCGACGGCGTTGAAGTCGTCGAGAAGCGCGGTGATGCGGCCGGTGTCGGACTGGTCCATGATTGCGCGCGCGCGACGCGTCGCCGCAACGATGTCGAGGCTGCGAATGCGGTGCTTGACGCGCGGGATGTTGCGCGGCGCCATCGACAGGTTGCGCACACCGAGGCCGAGGAACAGCGCCGTGAAGCGCGGCTCACCTGCCATCTCGCCGCACACGCTGATCGGCATGCCGCGGCGCATCGCCGCTTCGACCGCAAACTGGATCAGACGTAGCACCGCGGGATGCAGCGGATTGTAGAGATGGGCGACCTGCTCGTCGCTCCGATCGATCGCCAAGGTGTATTGGATCAGATCGTTGGTGCCGATCGCGAAGAAATCCGCCTCTGTAGCTAATGCATCGGCAGCCAGTGCCGCGCCCGGCACTTCGATCATCGCGCCCAGCGGTGGCAGCGTTTTGGGCAATTTGACGCCGCGTCGCCGCAGGCGCCGTGCGACCTGCTCGACCGCCTCCCGCACGCGGCGGATCTCCGCGGCCGTCGAAATCATCGGCAACAGGATCCGCAACGGCCCCTCGGCGGCGGCTCGGAGCATCGCCGCCAACTGCGGATCCAGCAGACGACGGTCCCGCAGCGACAGCCTGATGGCGCGGAGGCCGAGAGCCGGGTTGGCCGGCTCGGTATTGTGCCCACTCAGTGACCGCGCAATCTTGTCACCCCCCAGATCGAAAGTGCGCACCGTCACTGGCTTTCCGTCCATGCCGCGGACTAGCGCCGAAAACACCGCGTATTGCTCTTCCTCTCCGGGAAGGTCGTCGCGGTTCATGTAAAGAAACTCCGAGCGCACGAGACCGAGACCCATCGCGCCGTTGGCCAACGCCTGCTGCAGCTCGATCGGCAACTCGAGATTGGCTTCGAGGGCGATTTCGACCGCGTCTCGGGTAACTGCGGGCAGACGACGCAGGCGTGCGAGACCACGACGTTCGCGCGCCAGAGCATCGCGCCGTGTCTCGTAATCGGCGATCGTCGCGGCCGACGGGTCGATAACGACGCAGCCTTCGAGCCCGTCGATGATCGTCATGGCGCCGGCCCGCGCCCGATCGAGGAGCCCCGGCACCGCGAGCACCGCCGGCAGTCCCAGCGCTCGCGCGACAATCGCAGTATGGCTTTCGGCACCTCCGGAACCGGCAGCAAAACCGGCTACGCGCTCCGGGTCGATGAGCGCCGTGTCGGCGGGTGTCAATTCCTCGGCGAGGATGACGGCGCCCTCCGCGACGGCAGAATAGGCGACATAGGGTTTTTTGATCAGATTGCGGATGAGGCGCGAACCGACGACGCGGATGTCCTCGATCCGCGCCGCCAGATACGGATCGCGCATAGCCGCGAAGCTCTCGGCGATCTCATCGATCTCAATCTGGACCGCGCGCTCAGCGTTGATGCGCGTGCGGGTAATGCGCTCGCACACACCACGGACGAGGCGCGAGTTCGACAGCATCGCGACATGGGCGTCGAGCAGGTAGCCGACTTCCTCGGCCGCGGATCCCGGCAGCCCCGCGGCTTTGGCCTTGACCTTGCGCAATTGCTTCAGCGAAACCGCGACGGCCTCGTCGAAACGCCGGCGTTCGGCTTCGACTTCGCCTTGCGGGACGTGGTTCTCCGCAACCGGAAGGTCGCCGCCCTCAACGATGTGAGCGGGGCCGATGGCAATCCCGGAAGATACGGCGAGGCCCGAAAGTCGCTGTTCGGCGCCGCCACTCTGCGGCAAACAGACCGTAGTGTCCTCAATCCTCATCAAATTTGCATTCGACGAGCTTGGCGAGCGCCGCGACCGCCGCCTCGGCTTCAGGGCCAGTAGCCGTCAGCTTGATGACCGACCCGGGCGCAGCCGCGAGCATCATCAGTCCCATAATTGACCGGCCGGAAACTTCGGTGCCGTTCTTACGTACCCACACCTCGGCCTTAAAGCCCGCGGCAGTCTTGACAAAGCGGGCGGCCGCGCGTGCGTGCAGACCACGCTGGTTGCAGATTGTCGCAATCCGGGAGACCACCACCGACCCGCCGGAGGCCTGCATTGGTGGCTGGTCAACGCATCGCTCGCTCATCGACGGGCGTCGCTGAGCAGCTGAGAGGCGACGTTGATGTATTTGCGGCCGGCTTCCTGCGCGCCGAGGACTGTCCTTTCCAGGCTTTCGCTCTGACGCAGCGTGGCGAGTTTGATCAGCATCGGCAGATTCACGCCGGCAATCACTTCGATTTTGGCGCGGTCCATAACCGAGATTGCAAGATTGGACGGGGTACCCCCAAACATGTCGGTCAACAACACGGCTCCGTCGCCGCGATCGACTGCGGCAATTGAACGCAGAATGTCCTGGCGGCGCTTTTCCATGTCGTCGTCGGGACCAATGCATACGGCCGCAATTTGCGCCTGTGGTCCAACGACATGTTCGAGCGCCGCTACAAACTCCGCTGCGAGGCGGCCATGGGTCACCAATACCATGCCGATCATCGATTGCCCCTGCAGGGATGACCGCTGGCGAACGGCCCGCGTCGGCGCCGCGGTGCAGCGCATGGCGGGCGGATCAGCCGAGTCGGGCAAGATTGCTCTGCGCCGCGCGGCGGTATCGCGGCAAGGTGATTTGCCTGCCCCTCGTGCCGACAGCCGGAAGAAGGATGGCGTGTACCGACGATCCAAGCGATCGACATGTCGGCACTCGGATGGGGCGTTTCGATCACGTAGTAAACACTGTCGAGCGGGGCCAAAGGTTCGGCTTTTTGGGCCGCACGCAGTCCGTCAAGGACAGGTCGCCGGCGAGAAGGCAGGGCCGGTCGGTATAATCTCGTTCCGGCCGTGCGTCACCACAATCCTTAACATGGGTTCCGGGGCTCGATAGCGGCCCGACCACCATCGGTCATCATGGCCGGATCATAGCGGGAATCGTGCCATCTGAAAACGCGCTTACCGCGAGGCGCAGTTTTGCTGCCGCAGAGGCTTCGAACGGAGCCAGCGAGATCGCCGGGACAGCGAGACCGAGGAAGCCCTCTTGGCGGATATCGGGAAGACGCTCGATCTCGGCGGCCGGCAATAGGTCGGCAACCAGCGCCAACATCGCTTCCGGCAGCGTAGCGACTCGGACAATACCTAACCCTCGAACTTCAAGAAGGCCGGCGATCGCAGTCGGAGCACGGACAAAAATTTGCTCCCCGACGCGCCTCAGCTCCGACTGGTCGTCGGCGACGAGGCAAGCGCCCTCGTCGATGAGCCGCAGAGCGAGATCCGATTTTCCGGCGCCGGAAGGGCCGCGAAGGAGTACCGCGCGCCGATCGATCGCAATGGCTGTGGCGTGCACCAGAATTGACGGCTCCGCGCAGGCGCTCACGTCGACGACGCCGGAAGCCGAACGGAGAACCGGGCGCCAGCCGTCGCGCCGTCGGCGCCCTTGCGGTTTTCCGCCCAGATCATGCCGCGATGCGCTTCTACGATCTGCTTCGAGATTGACAGCCCGAGCCCAGAATGTGTCCCAAACTGTTCACCCGATGGGCGCTCGGTGTAGAAGCGGTCGAAAATAGCAGTCAATTTTTCGTCGGGGATGCCGGGTCCCTCGTCTTCGACGGTGACGATGACCGTGCGGCCGTTGTGCCGTGCGGTCAGCCGGATCTCGCCGCGCGGCGGGCTGAACGAGACCGCATTCCCAATAATGTTGAGAAACACCTGGGACAGCCGGGTTTCGATCCCTTGGACGACGAGACCGCGGTCGTTCTTGCCGATCGCGAGCACGAGCCGGGGCGCGTCCTCACCCCGCGTCGCTTCGTGAACATCGGTCAGCATGCTCAGCATCGCCGTAAGATCGACCGGCTCCATCTCGAGCCGGCCGAGCTCGGCGTCGAGGCGCGAGGCGTCGGAAATGTCGGTGATCAGCCGATCGAGCCGTTGGACGTCGCTGAGGATTATCGCCATCAGCCGCCGCTGGTTGGTAGGATCCTCGATCCGCGCGGCGGTCTCGACCGCGCTGCGCAGCGAACTCAGCGGATTCTTGATCTCGTGCGCGACGTCGGCGGCGAAGCTTTCGATCGCGCTCATGCGCTGCCACAGCGCGTCGGTCATCTCGCGCAGCGAGCGGGAAAGGTCGCCGATCTCGTCGCCGCGGCGCGTAAAATCGGGGATCTCGACCTTGGCGCGGCGGCCGCGCGCGCGCTCCGCCGCGGCGGCGAGCCGCCGGATCGGCCGGGCGATCGTGCCGGCCAGATAGAAGGACAGCAGCACGGTGACCAGCAACGCGACCCCGAAGATGCGCAATAGCTCAAGGCGAACGGTTCTGAGCTCCTCCTCGATTTCTCCGCTTCCGGTTGACAACAAGACCACCCCGAGTACTTGCTTGTAGCGCTGGATCGGGATCGCGACGCTGAACACCAGACCGCCGCTTTGCGGCTCGGACCGAATAGCCGAGCCGGTCTCGCCGCGCAGGGCACGCACGACCTCGGAGTAATCCTCGGCGTGCGGCGAGGCGCTTTCACGGTAAACCGGATAGCTCACATGTCGCGGCAGGATGTGGAAGATCCAGTCGTAGATGCGGTCGGCGGTGCGCAGGACGAGGCCTTCCCGCTCCGGCGTCTCCAGCGCGTGAACCTGCACCGTGTCGCCTGGGCCGCGGAGCACCCGGCTGTCGGCGATGATGTCGCCCCGCACGTCGAACAGCCGCGCCCGCGTCCGCGTCGGCTCGACCAACCGCCGCATCATCTGACGGGCCAGATCGGGGAGCAGGATCTCACCCTCATCGACCGAGTCGAGCACGGCGCCCTCGCCGAGCGCCGCGGCGAAGACTTCGCCCTGGGTGCGCAGTGACTCGATTTGCTGCCCGATCAGGCTCGCTTGATATTTGCCGAGATAAAGAAATCCGCCAGCGAGCAGTGCCAGCGCGAGGACGTTAACTGCGAGGATGCGGCGGGTTAGCGGCGAGACCGACCAGCGCCTCGCGACTCTCGGCCGCAGCTCGGCGTTGGGGCCCGAACTCGCCCCGGGCGGCACCGGTGTCCGGGAGACGAAGGGAGGCTCGGCGACCGGTGCCGAAGGCGACGCAGGCGCAGCGGCAGGCTCAACGGTCGCGGTATCGATACCCGACGCCATAGAGGGTTTCGATCTGCGCAAAATCGGTATCAGCGGTCTTGAATTTTTTGCGCAAACGCTTGATGTGGCTGTCGATCGTGCGATCGTCCACATAGATGTGCTCGCCATACGCCGCATCCATCAGCTGGTCGCGGTTTTTGACGTGCCCAGGACGATGCGCGAGGGATTTGAGGATGAGGAACTCGGTGACCGTCAACTCGACGGGCTCGCCTTTCCACGTGCACAGGTGCCTCGCCGGGTCGAGTATCAGCTGGCCGCGGACGATGACCGGCTCGCCATGGGCTTCCTCCCGCTCGCGGGCGAGCTCGCCGCGCCGGATCAGCGCCCGGATGCGCTCGATCAGGAGCCGCTGCGAAAATGGCTTCCTGATGTAGTCGTCGGCCCCCATTCTGAGACCGAGCAGCTCGTCGACCTCGTCATCCTTCGACGTCAGAAAGATGACCGGTATGTTGCTCTGCCGCCGTAATTGACCGAGCAGCTCCATACCGTCCATGCGCGGCATCTTGATGTCGAGCACGGCGATATCGACCGGTTGCGCGCTCAGCCCCTTCAGCGCCTCTGTGCCGTCGCTGTAGCAGCGCACGGAGAAACCTTCAGCCTCCAGCGCGATCGACACGGAGGCCAGGATATTGCGGTCGTCATCAACCAGAGCAATCGTGTTCGGCACTTGACGCCCCCCAAAATCCTTCTGTCCCGCCGTAATCGGCGAGCGTTCCCGCGAAGGTGTAAAATACGACCGAATCCCACAAAGGCAAACCCGCGCTTCTATTTTAGACAAAGGACCTGCTTTACATCCCTGCTGGTTTTCTCCGCGGAGCCGTGAGAGTCCGGATCGCCAGCCCGCGGAGGCATTAAACCCGTTGGGGTCCTCGGCGCCGCTTGACGCGACGGCGACGGCAAGGCTCACTTCCCGTATGAAAAATCGGGTGACGGACGGCGAGGCTGCGGGAATCGGCCGGCAATTGCTCCGTCGCGAGCGTCGCGGAGTTCTCGCGACAAGTATGCACGGCGCACCCTATGCCTCCCTTGTCCTGGTGACGGCCGATTTTGACGGAAGCCCGTGCCTCTTGCTGTCGGATCTCGCGCAGCACAGCCGCAATATTGCGTTCGATCCGCGGGTCTCGGTGTTGCTCGACGGCACTGCAGAATACGAGGATCCGCTGACCGGCCCTCGTCTCACCGTAATCGGACAAGCGAAAGCCGAAGAGGATCCCCGCCTCCTCGCCCGCTTCACCGCGCACCATCCGACGAGCGCCGTCTATTCCGGCTTTGCCGATTTCCATCTCTACCGCGTCATTGTCGAGCGCGGCCATCTCGTCGCCGGCTTCGGACGGATCCACTGGATCGAACCCAGCGAACTGCTGTTTGGCGCGGACGCCACCGCTCTCGCAGCGGCGGAGCCGGGCATGCTGCGCCATATGAACCAGGATCATGCCGACGCGATTGCCGGTTATGCCCACCTGCTGCTAGGCCGTGCCGGCGCCGGCTGGCGAATGACGGGGATCGACCCCGAAGGCGCCGATCTGCGGCGCGACGGCGAGACCGCGCGGCTCGAATTCGCAGCGCCGGTGACGACCCCCGAGGCGGCGCGCGCCGCGCTCGTTGAACTCGCAAAGAAAGCGCGGCAATAACTGCGCGTTGAAGGAATTTTGACACGGTTGCCCATGTTGTGGTACGGCGCTGTCAACGGGAGCGCACCGAAGAAGCCTGTCTCAAGCGGAGGAAGCGTTCGATGAAGAGGACGATCCGATGACCGGAAAGAAGAGCCGTTTCGGGCTCGACCGGCAGGGCATGCATCACCTCGGGATAGTGCATTGGAACCAGACCGCGCCCGTGCTTTACGAGCACGCCGTACGGCGTGGCGAGGGCGAACTCGCCTTGGGCGGCAGCTTCTCGGTTTCGACCGGACAATTCACCGGGCGCACGCCGCGGGACAAATACATCGTCGAAGAGTCGGGCACGAAGGACACGGTGGACTGGGGCAGCATCAACCAGGCGGTCTCCCCCCAACAGTTCGCGAGCCTGCACCAGCGGCTGCTCGCCTATCTCCAAGGCCGCGAGCTCTTCGTTCAGGATCTTTACGCCGGAGCCGACCCGGCCTACCGGTTGCCGGTGCGCGTGGTGACAGACGGCGCCTGGCACAGCCTCTTCTCGCGGAACATGTTCATTCGTCCGCCGGCCAACGAGCTGACGGAGTTCGAGCCGGCGTTCACGATCCTGCACGCGCCGAAATTTCTCGCGATCCCCGAGCAGGATGGGATCCGTTCCGAAACCTTCATCTTCGTCAATTTCGCCGAGCGGCTGGTGCTAATCGGCGGCACTGAATACGCCGGCGAGATCAAGAAATCGGTATTCGGCTACCTCAATTTCGTACTGCCGGCCCGGGGGGTATTACCGATGCACGCTTCGGCCAATGTCGGGCCGAGCGGCGATTGCGCGATCTTTTTCGGCCTCTCGGGGACCGGAAAGACGACATTGTCTGCCGATAATTCGCGCACCCTCATCGGCGATGACGAGCACGGCTGGAGTCCCGACGGCATCTTCAATTTCGAAGGCGGCTGCTACGCCAAGGTCATCAACCTGTCGCCGACCGCCGAGCCCGAAATCTATGCGACGATCACCCGGTTCGGCACCGTGCTCGAAAATGTCGTGCTCGATCAGGCAACGCGCATGCCCGACGTAGACGACGCGAGCCTGACGGAGAACACGCGCGCCTGCTATCCGATCGACTTCATCCCGAACGCCGATCCCAAGGGCCTCGCGCCGCACCCGAAAAATGTCGTCATGCTGACCGCGGACGCGTTCGGGGTCATGCCGCCGATCGCCAAATTGACCCCCGAGCAGGCGATGTACCATTTCCTGTCGGGCTATACGGCCAAGGTCGCGGGCACCGAGAAGGGCCTGGGCAGCGAGCCGCAGGCGACCTTCTCCACGTGCTTCGGCGCGCCTTTCATGCCCCGCCACCCCAGCGTCTATGG
>Ga0126373_10003529_pt1 | contig 11736 bp, 11 predicted proteins | sample PanSoiMetPlot_11_FD_92545 | JGI IMG/M metagenome (GOLD analysis project Ga0126373, IMG submission 92545) | Tropical forest soil microbial communities from Panama - MetaG Plot_11 | ecosystem: Environmental > Terrestrial > Soil > Tropical forest > Bulk soil | place: Panama | collected 2016-02-17
CATCTGCTGCGCTTTCTCCGAGTACTTCTCAAGGTGAGGATAGAGTCGCAAATCATCCTTGCTACTGCCTAAGTTCGCTAACAAAAGAACTCTATAGCGTTGAAAATCTTCCTCTGGACTGTGATCGGAATCGATCAACTCGAGATTGAAGTGCTCATATATGACCGACCAGAGCATTCGGGCGGCCTCATTTCCAACATGCGCAGCCTCCTCTGGCTTAAGCGCCTCTTTAGGATACGTGGCCATCGGGTAAACCAACCCAGCGTCGGCCAGAAGGTGCGAGGAGGCGAGCAGTGCGCCCATCCCTTGGAGAAGCCGTCCATTCCGCCGCACATAAAGAGCACGAGGAGTTTCTTCACCTGCATAGTTAACCGCAGCTTCGAACCCATACTGGTGATTTACCCATTCCGCTTCATATCCGGCAGGATTTAGGGTGTCATGCAGAGGAAAATAGCCCAGTCCCTTCAATCCATTTTGAAACATCACGCGTGTGGCGAGCAGGGTGTTGGAAGGATCAGTAAATGAGGCGTAGTTATCCGTTTCCAATATACGCCAGCCAGCCTGAAATTCGACATGTGCTGGTACGACTAAGGGCTGAGTTTTTAGAATTTCCAACAAAAACTTGTTGGAAGCTGCCTCGACGGTCGTCGAATATCCTTCCTTGCCGGAGATTTCGTAGTTTTCGCCCACTTGTTGGTAGTCTTGTCCCGTATTCCAGAACGGTTCCGAGGTGACATCACCGGCTTCGGCATTGATCCGCATGGCTGCGGCGTCGAGGAAATAGGGTGTCGGACTTTCATGAGTGGCCTGTTTGGAATATCGCCGAAGCAAATCCATATACTTCCAGAAACTCTGCCCGGCGTAGTTCTCTAGACCAAGAGCCATGTCATCGTCAGGCTGAATTCCTATAATCGACCCGCCCTTATCCGCCAGCAACGAAGTCAGCCGCCCTAGGACTTTCCCATACCAGTCTCGAGTGTTTTTCAGATGGGTCTCGTTTTCCAGCCATCCCGCCGCGCTTTCCTCTTGATTCTCATACTGTTGAGCCGATAGCGGTGGATAACGCCCTTCAAGAATGGATTGCTCGGACACGTGGTATTCCGGCCTGCGCAATAACCAATCAGGGTATCCGCCATTGCGCCAGTCGTTTGTGGTATAGGGGCCGGGCCGGACAAGGATCTTGAAACCGATGAGCTGTGAGATGTGCAGCAAATAGTCCAAGTCTCGGCGAGGATTCGTGTGGCCACCAAAATCAACCACATCCTCTTTAGGTTGATGCCAATTCCACATGGGGATCAGGTCGAGCGTATTGATGCCCATCGACTGCATGCGAACGAGTTCTTCCGCCCATCGGTCACAGGGCAGGCGGTAGTAGTTAAAATTTGCGACGTGCGCGAAAAATGGCTTTCCGTCGACCCAATACTCAGGATACGTGTTGACCACCCGATGTTGATTGTTCGGTGCCCCGATTACATTACGAACCTGATCCTGAGCTGCGAATCTTGTTGTCAGGACCAAAACAACAAAAACGGTGCTCAAGATTTGCCAGCGTTCAGAAAAACCCATGGAAGATTTACCTTACTTCGACGGTCGCAATGCCATTTCACGACTCAACGTCCCAGGTTTGCAATCAGAGATAAGCACCATTAGTGAATTGCGAGCAAATATGCGACCCACGGCGAATCGCGGTCAAGTATTTTCCGGCCAATACCCAGAGTTGTCCAACGGATTAGACAGAAAAGCACTTCCGACCCGGCAAGGCACCGGAGTGAGTATCAAGCGCATCTTGAATGCTACGTTAGGCCGCCCACATTCCCCTATATGCGTCCAATGTATTGAACTCTTTTGGCGGCAAGCATTGACCTTTCCAGCTTTTGTCTCAGCAACTCTGATAGATTTGCCAGTGTGGCATGCGAGAACTTGGCAGTCTTTTCTTGTGAGAACGAAGGCCTCTGCGGCCTGGAAAAGCCACTAACCCCATTGAGGGTCTGCCACGTGTCGCTGACGAGTCCCGTATTTTGCCCAGATGTACGTGGCGGAGCCTTCTGTGAATAGAGAGTCTTGAGCAGTGACTAAAACTAAGTCTTTTGAGGTGACGGGGAGCGCGCCCAAGTGCGCGAATTAAGTGTCATAGCCGACTATGGTGATCTTTGCGGTGAGGGACCCGTGTGGGATCCTCGCACGAGGACACTATTCTGGACAGACTGTGTAGGGCTTCGATTTTACGCCTTCCATGAGTCTTCTGGTAAGCACGAAATTCTGAGGCAAGGCCTCGAAATAAACGGATACGCGTTAAACGACGGCGGGGGTTTTGTTATTTCGAACAACCGCGGAATTTGGCTGTGGGACGGTGCTGCGGACCTCCGATTGATTGCCGACCATGCGGACGGTGCCAAGTGTCAAATGAACGACGCCATCGCAGATCCCGAAGGCCGCTTTTTCGCTGGTTCATGGTTTTATGATCCAACCAAGGAGTACGAGCTCGGCAAGCTCATTCGGGTAGATACAGATGGGTCAGCACATGTAGTGGATGATGGAATCCATCTCGCTAATGGCTTGGCGTTTTCACCTGACGGGACAACGCTGTATTTCACTGATTCGGCTGCCCGTCGAATCTATGCGTACGATTACGACCGATCAACGGGCAACATTCAAAACCGCCGCGTCATCGTGCAGGTTCCGGCCAGCGAGGGGCTGCCTGACGGACTAACCGTTGATGCCGCCGGTTTTTTGTGGTCGGCTCAATGGTATGGAAGCTGTGTCGTTCGCTATGATCCAGACGGAAAGGTGGAGCGTCGGATTGAGGTGCCCGCGAAGCAGACTTCTTCTGTTGCTTTCGGCGGAGAAGAATTGACGGACATTTTCATCACGTCGGCGGCTAAGTCTGAGCCGATGCCAGTTATGCCGGAAGGGTACGACGCCGTGTCGGGCTATTTTGGTGGACGGCTATATCGAGTCAATCTCGGCATCGCCGGGAAGACGGATTACAGAGCCAATATCAGCCGAGAACGGTTCGCACGACAGAAACCGGCATAAGATTTCCGCTGGGTGAGCATCCCTTTCTATCGTTGCGAACTATCAGTACTTTGGAACTATTATCGGTCGCTACGCAAACCGCATCGCGCACGCCCGGTTCAGCCTGGACGGAAGGAGTATCGACTCGCCAAAAATGACGGAGAGAATTCAATGCCCGGAGGCACGCATGGTTTTGACACGGTGGTGTGGCATGGCATGTCGATCAAGAGTGGCATCGAACTCACTTATGTGAGTCGAGATGGTGGGGAGGGCTACCCCGGCACGCTGAGTGCCAAGGTTCGATACACGCCCTTCGCATTGAATACTCAGCAACAACCGATAGGAACAAAATTATAAACTTAACCAATCATAGTTACTTCAATCTTGCCAGACAGGGTCGCGGGGACGTACTCCAGCACCACATCAAAATAAACACCAGCCGCTTCACACCTGTAGATGCGTCCCTAATTCCAACAGGTGAATTGGCCTCAGTGAACTCGACTCCCTTTGACTCTCGCAAGCGAAAGGGGATAGGGGCAAGCATCAATGCTGACGACGAGCAATTACGACGGGGCAGAGGGTATGACCACAACTGGGTACTTGATGACGACGATGGTCGACTGATTGAAGCTGCGAAAGTTTTCTAGTGGACGGGTATTACAGGTGCTTACTGATCAGCCGGGCATTCAGTTCTATTCCGGTAACTTTCTCGACGGATCCGTCATCGGCAAGGGACATCGGATCTATCTGAAGCGTTCAGCTTTTTGCTTGGAGACACAGTATTTTCCCGATTCGCCCAATCAGGCAAATTTTCCTTCGGTCGAGTTGCGGCCGGGAGAGTATTACCACACGACTACGATCTACAGGTTCTCGACTCGGTGAGCCTCAACTCGACGCAGCTTCGCTTGACTAGGAGTGAATTGATGCCAAAAGCATGAAATCAAGCATCCTGACAAACTGGTTAGGACTGCAGCATATTCCAACGGTGTCGTCGTCGACGGTTGGCTATGTGTCAGTGGCCAAGGTCCGCTGGATTTGAAGACGGGAACGGTTATTAAAGGTAGCATTGAGGACCAGACCCGTTTGACCCTGCGGCACCTGGGTAAAATTCTTGAGGCGGCTGGCGGTACGTTCGACAGCGTTGTTAAGTGCACTTGTCACCTGAGCGACATGCAGGAATTCGACCGCTTCAACTTAGTTTATGGGGAGTTCTTCAGGGCGGTTCGGCCTTCGCGGACGTCAATCCACGCTTTGGGGTGATTAAAGTGGAAATTGACGCTGTCGCGCGGATTGGGTCCTAATCAGGAAACGAATAGAGCGTCAGCCAGGCGGAGTCTTTTCCAAGTTAGGCCATTGACAGCTGCGAACCACAAACGAGACCTAGGGCGCCCTTGGCAGGCCTTGGCGATCAAGTTCGGCAAGAACCAGGTTATTAAGGAGGTCGATGTCCGCTTCGGTTTGACGATCGGGGCGCCACGTCGGAGAGCGGACAGTTGTGGATGCTAGCAAACCACGCGCACTGGGCAAGCACTTCTCGCGGTGATGGTATAGTTCCATATTTTGCAAGTGCAAAGACGATCTGAGGAAGCATCGAACGATAAACGTTCATTGCTGCTTCGCTCTGCCCCTTGTCGGCAAATTCAAATATCCGCAGGAACAGGTCGCAAATGGCCAGACCAGGTACGGTTCCTGAAATTCCGTAGGGAAGCAGGTCAAGTAAGTACATCCCACCCCACCTTCAAAGATACCTACCCGACCTTGTGTGGTTTCCCGAATGGCTCTGATTTTGGCTCCCACCACGGGTTCTTCCAATTTCAGATACCGAAAATTTTCCGCTACCTCGTGTAGTCGTTTGGCGAAGCTCGGACCTACGCTCGGGCCACCAGGATTGAAGTCTTGAATAAGAACTGGGACGGACACAGCCTTACTGACCTTCTCACTGAAGCGCAGCAACTCTTCCTCCGACGACGCAAATTGACGCGGAAGCGCCAGGGCGATGAGGTCAGCACCCAGTGCCTCGTTTCGCCGAGCGATTTCTTCCGCCGACCGTGTACAAACATGATTCGATTGCGCGATCACCAGCACACGGCCGTGACACTGCTCGACTGAGGTCTTCACCACGGAACAACGTTCCGCACGGGTAAATTTGTAAAACTCCCCACCATAACAGGAAGGCAGATCGCCGGCTCCTGCACTTGCTGCAAAGTCCACAAGATGCCGTAATGCCGGCGGATCGAATTCTTCATCCTCGGTAAATGGTGTCGGAATCACAGGAACTACGCCGCGAGGCATTTTGCACGACTCCTTCTCAGCGACTCGTGTCTTCGCCCAACTTGGCGGTCCATTCAATTCCATCCTGAATGGCTACCCCACGGATGCTTGGATCAATAAATTGCTCGTCCTCCAGAAAGATCAAAAATGAAACCTGTGGTGAAACTGCATTCGCGAGAAACAATCCAGGCAGAAACGGAAGCCACCTCTTCGATTGTGCGGCAGCGCTTCATGGGAATCTTGGCAGTCATATAATACCTGCTCCGGCGCACAACCTCGAACCAGTCTGTCATGATTACAGCTGGTGAGAGTCCGTTGACTGTGATGCCGGTCTGGGCATACTCTTTCGCAACCCCTTTTACTAGTCCGATGATCCCGGCTTTTGTGGAGCTGTATCAAACCAAGTTCGGGTTGCCCTCCTTGCCGGCGATAGATGCAATCAGCAAAATTCTTCCGTAGTTCTGCTTCAGCATCGGCGGCAAGGCATACTTTGTGATCAAAAAAGATCCACGAAGGTTAACCTGGTAAACACGCTCGTATTCGCTTGCCGGATAGTCTACGATCGGGGTATTCGTTGGTCCCACAATTCCCGCAGAATTCACCACCACATGCGGAGCGCCCAGGTCTCGTTCCACAACCTGAAATGCTTCTCGTGCTGGGATTCCTCCGCAACGTCGACGTGATAACCGCGCGCCTTGAGTCCCTTGGCACAAAATGAGGAAACCGTGGCTTCCAGTTGGGTCAAGTCACAATCCAGTAGAGCAAGCGTTGCACCCTCCGAACCGAGTCTCCGAGCAATACCCTCGCCGATGCCTCTGGCTGCGCGCGTGACTACCGCGATCTGCCCTGCGAACCGTTGGCCCATCCCGGCTTGTGCTCTGTCGACCACCATCCTCCAAAAGGCCAGAGACTCATCTGATTCCTGCCTTTCTTATTTGAAATGCAACGCTGGATCCGGTCCCCGAACTGTGTATTTAGAGTTCCCACGACGTCACCGCTTTTCCATCTACCGCGCCGACCGCCGCAGGGACGGACAGCCCGGTGGTTCAAGTGGTCGCCTCAGGTGTTCACGACCTAAGTCGCGCATCTCCTTCACGAGCGGATCTTTTCATCGATTTCTATCTCACGAGTGCTCTCGTGAAACCCAAGTATGCCCCAAGCTTACGAAGCTACCCCAGAAGAGAAGCCAGCATCGACGATGAGCGCGGAGCCAGTCACGAACGATGCGTCGTCACTGGCTAGGAATACAGCTGCGCGTGCGACCTCGTTAGGCTCGCCGATTCTTCCGAGAGCATGCATTCTGCCAGTCGCCTCTCGGGCAGCTTTCGGATCTCCCTGAAGATCAAAGTAGGTCTTTGTTAATCCCGAGTCGATGTAGCCAGGGCAAATACAGTTGACGCGGACGCCATCCTTACCGTGATCTAGCGCCATCGCTTTGGTCAGCGCGATGATAGCTCCTTTGCTGGCGCAGTACCCTGCACAGGATGGCTCTGCGAAAAATCCGTTCACGGATGCCATGTTGATGATATTTCCTTTGGTTTTCTTGAGGTGGGGCAGAAACGATTTCGAGCAAAGAAAAACACCGCCAAGGTTGACCGCAATTTGACGGTTCCACTCTTCGAGCGAAGTTCCCTCCACGGTCTTGTTGATCATTATGCCGGCGTTATTGACGAGGATGTCGATCTGAGGAAAGAGCTTTAGGCTTTCCCGCAACAAATCCTGTACAGATGTCTCACTTGCGACATCAACCCTGATGGGCTGAGCCAACCCGCCAGCAGACGAGATCGCCTGCGCGGTTTCGCGAGCGTGCTCAATATTGATATCGGCAACTATGACTCTTGCCCCCGCACCGCCAAATTCAAGCGCTGCCGCTCGGCCTATGCCCGACCCCGCTCCAGTGATCACCGCCACGCGATTCTTGAGTCGCACTCGTCCTCCTCAAGTCAAGTTTCCCTTGTCGTCATAAGAGCGGACCTTTCGCAGAGCGGACCTTTGGGCGTTCACACGCCGACTCCTGGGTCGTTTTGACATCGGCGACTATGCATTTCACAGACCGTAACGTCAATCAAAATTTCCATCAGGCCGCGCGCCCGTCCAACAGGTTGCACACTTTTGCAAATGAGGTGTAGCCCATTCCAATGGTTCTCTGATACAGTTTGCCCACGGCCACGTCCAATTGGCTGGACGTATTCCATTTCTCTCAGTTGGGGAACAAACCAAAGGAATGGTTATGTCCTTGAAGGCTTATTCTGTACCCTCCGTTGAAAGGGCGCTCACGATGTTGGAGTTTCTCGCGCAGTCAAATCGCGGATTTTCGATTTCCGAAATGAGCCGAAAGCTCGGTATCCCGAAAAGCTCCACCCACCTGATTTTGGGCACTTTGGAACGACGGGGATTCCTACGTAAGAATATACAGAACGGGAGATATTGTTTTGGGCTCGGCCTGGTTGGTCTGTCCCGGAATGCACTCGAGAATCTGGACTTGCGCGAAGCGGCAAGACCCTTCTTGAGAAGCCTAGTTCAAAAGACCGGACTCACCGCACACATGGCAGTGCTGGAGCGCAGTGAGGTTGTGATTATTGAGAAGATCCAGCCCCCCGGAGCTGAGAGGCTGGCCACCTGGATTGGACGGAGGCTAGACGTCAACTGCACCGGCGTCGGGAAAGCACTTTTGGCAGGTCTTTCACAAGATGAATTCGAAAGGGTGATTCGTGCACGGAGCTTCGCCCGCCACAACAGTCAGACGGTGATATCAGTCAATGCATTGAAGCAAGAAATTGCGCGAGTTCGACAATTGGGCTACGCCTTCGATGACGAAGAAGACGAGGTTGGTATTCGCTGTGTGGGGGCATTGATCTTTGGTGAACCGCGCAAAGGCTTGGCAGCGATTAGTGTCGCGGGAAGGACTAGCCAGATCCCCGATGAGCGTGTTCCGTTTCTTGCCAACACCGTGATCGAAATGGCAGCAAGAATCTCTGAGCACTTGGCAAAGTCGCGCAAATTTGTGGCAAGCGTTGGCGTGCGCGACATCGGTGCATAAGCCACATGCTTGGTTCGGTTCGGCCTTCTTCCTCTCTCACAATCAACAAAACAATGACGTCAGCTGAGGCCCCCGGCGGGTGTTCTCTCTCCCGCGAGCCGAGCCGCCTCGTAAATGCGGATCGACTCCGAGAAAGCGTTCAATGCAATGGACAAAACTGCAGCCGCACAAGAAACATCTTGACACTCCTTTTGATCTCATCAAGTAGTGCCCAAGGCGACGAGAAGGGCACGTCGTAAGACCTCGTAGCTCACTAACGCCGGATGTATGGTTTCAGCGAATCGCTCCTCTGGTCGCCATCGGTTCGCAGCCAAGCTACCAGGAAGCCGCAAAAAAGTTCGGAAACACAGCAGAAAATCGACTTGCAGATCGCGTGTTGGAAGGTGCTGTCCTGCGATCGGGGATGGGCGTGCGCATTACCGCGCGATTAATCAATGGTTTCACAGACCAAAGTGAATGGGCGGCCTGTTACGACATGGAGATGGATGATGGTCTTCTGCTGCAGGAACATGGTTGCTTACGCGGTTGCTTCTGATGCAGTCCTTTACCTTTCGTCAAAGTTAGAGCAAAAGAATGTCTGGACACCGAAGAATGTTCCTGCTCTCGAGGGATCGTTGAAAAATCCTGGCCGGGTCTGGCCAACGTCGCCGGGAGGTTTTCCGTCCAGCCACGCGAGCGGAGTCCCGATCACGCTTCGGGGTCGACTCACATGACGCGCTTCCATACGAAGATTCGACGACTGCGAGATGCCTTAATCGGGGGGCATGAGAATCCTACGCAATCGCTCGTAATTGGAGGAATTTATTGACTTAGAGGAATTTCCTGACGCTGTCGGGAGTCTTCCTCATGTTTACAGTTCTCATCGCCATCGAAATAATCCTTCTTTTGACGGACTATGCTCAGGAACATGATCATCGGCTGGGTTGGGCTCGGAAACATGGGGCGGCCTATGTCACTGAGGCTCCACCGAGCTGGAGCTCTGGTCTTTGTGACCAACCGCACCAACTGGGCCGACGTGAGAGACATGCTTTCCCAGGATGGAAAAAATGGGCATGGCGCGTTCAAATCCGCTGCGTCACCACCTATCACTTGGGCAAGGCCAGGGAAGCATTGCAAGGAGGCAGCGATTTGATAAGATCGCAAATCTCGGTTTCGAAATCGGTGTTTCACTGAACGCCTCATGCATGGGCGCAGGGCGTTTGGGCTTGTTTGCCGATCTGGAGTTGTGTAGCCAGCTCAGTCAGGGGCATTTCTAGTCGCGAGATGGTGAGCCACGGATTGCGTGGGGCGGGTGTTGACCCTTTTTCGACGCGGCTTCGGTGCGTGAAGTGCTCGAAAGCGAGGACGGAATTCTTGGCGGGCTTCGCCTTACTTTTATCGACAAGATTGGCGTCCCAACTGTGGGTCTAGTTCTGGTCTCGCTGCGCACGTACACCACCAATGTCAGTGAATCAGAACTTGCCGCGTTGGCAGCCTCGCAGATCGTCCACGTGCACTTAAGTGATGTGGTAAGAGGCAGAGGACGCGCGGGGGCGCGGAGCGATGAACGTCTTTTACCCGGCGAAGGCGAGATTGATCTCGCAGGATTCGTCCGCGGCTTGCGCGCTACGGGTTATGAAGGCTACTTTTCGGTCGAAGTCATAGCGCCACAAAAAATAGCCAGTACGGTGGATGAGGCAGCAGCTAGAATCCGGTCGTCCCTACACAAATTGGGCCTGCGCTGCGCGCAAGTCGACTGACCCTTACTAAAAATGATGCTTGTGGTTGGCGACAACCAGAACTCTCGTCGTATGGGAAAGAATGATTGGCGCCGGACAGCCTGATCATGCTCTGTCAAGTATATAGGCACTGGGAAGCCCGCATTCGGCAATCCTGCTGCTACGGATTGCAGGTGCCTGCTTGAGTAGTGCTCGGCTTCTCGCAAAATCGTTTCTGCCTTAGCGATAATTGGACGATCCCCATTTGCCGGCTGACAAGGAAACGATTTCGTCCGTCATCTGCCACTTTGGAATCCTTTAAGCAATAGGGAACCCCTTCTCGTGACCATCAGCTAAGCACCAAAGAGTTTGATCATTTTGTCACGCGAGTCGTCGATGTGGACTTCCATGGCGCGCCCTGCGTCGGCGGGCTGGTGCGCTTCAATCGCGCGTAGGATCTCGCTATGCCCAATCCAGCCGGGCACGGTCTGTGTACATAGCGTATCCAGGCGAGTCACATAAGCCAGCGTTAGGCTCAGTTGGCTCACCACTCTCTGATTGCCTGCCATTTCGGAGAGACGTCGATGGAAGACTTCATTGGCACGGAGGATGTCCGCTAATTCGGCCTCTGGGTCGTTCTCCGGGGCGACCAGACCGCGCAACTCGGAAATCTGCTCAATGCCGGCGGCTTGCGCCGCTTTCTCCGCCGCGAAACACTCCAGCACCTTCCGGTATTGATACATATCAACAATGTCACGGACGGAAATCGGCGTGACGAGAAAGCCCTTGTGGCGAATGCGAGAGAGCCACTTATCCTGCATGAGGCGGGTGCAAGCTTCCCGCACCGGGGTTCGGCTAGTTCCGCATCGTTCGGCCAGATCGGCTTCGGAAAGAAACTCCCCGGGAGGAAGCTTCGCGGTGATCAGCCAATCTCGCAAGATACTATAGACGCGTTCTACTTCCCCTACCTTGTTTGCCTTGGCTTTGGTTATCGTCGCGATCGAAAACCACCTTTTGTTTTGGTGAAAAGCCTACGCTAGAAGAATTCTGTCTAAGAGAAAGTATTGCCGCCTCGTTAGGATACTGCTAGTATACTGCAAAAATACGGAACATCCCAAATGTGCGGCATTGTCGGGTATCTAGACAAACTCGGCGGTGAGGGTGGGAACATTGGCAGCATATTGCTTGGAATGCTCAACGCTCTCGCTTGTCGTGGTCCAGATTCCGCGGGCGTTGCTCTGTTCGGCCAGTACCGGCCTGATCAGTTTGTGGCGCAGGTTAAGCTTGGCGACAATGGCGACGGCGCGGAGTGCGCCTACCAAATCAAAACCATCGCCGAGGGCTACGGCGCGCGGGAGTTCACGCAAACCGGCGCTTACCTGCGGTTTGTTTTCACGGAAACAGACGATTTGAAGCCGTTCATAGCAGGGGTGGAGGCCGCTGGAAAGGATGTTGAAGTGGTCAGTGTCGGCCGGCGCCTGGAGATTGTCAAGCAGGTCGGCACGCCCGCCCGACTGGAGAAGACCTTCGGAGTCTCCAGCGTCCAAGGCAAACATGGAATCGGTCACACGCGCCTTTCCACCGAGTCACTGGTTGACTTGAGTCATTCGCAGCCGTTCTGGAGTCACGGCTATCCCGATCTTGCCATTGTCCACAATGGCCACATTACGAACTACCACCAACTGCGCCGCAGGTATGAACAGCGAGGCACTC
>Ga0126373_10003531_pt1 | contig 11734 bp, 12 predicted proteins | sample PanSoiMetPlot_11_FD_92545 | JGI IMG/M metagenome (GOLD analysis project Ga0126373, IMG submission 92545) | Tropical forest soil microbial communities from Panama - MetaG Plot_11 | ecosystem: Environmental > Terrestrial > Soil > Tropical forest > Bulk soil | place: Panama | collected 2016-02-17
CCCAGCGCAAGTCGACCACATCCAGGCAATCGCCGCGGCGCGCAAAGGCAGCTGAAAGGTATGCGCAGTAATCTTAGACGCCATCAGTTGGCTGGTCTCGGCGGCCAAGCAAAGCGACGGCTTCGATCGGCGACTCCAGTTTTTGCGTTTGGGCCGCACCCGACCCACAGGAAACATCTGAGATGGTTGCGCGGGAGTCCGTAGAATCCGGCGGGTTGATCAAAGTCATTTGAGGAGACCGACCTCAAGTACAAGCGCGGCGTTGGCGTCGCAGATCCATAGTACTCATTCTTATGGCGCGAGGCCAGATGCGCGCAGGACAAAGGGCGAAGTAGTCTGGCCGTGTGAAACGAACGAGCCACTGATGCGTCGAATTATTTATAGTCCGGCGGAATTGGCAAGCCATACGCGGCAGACGGAAATTAACTTGCATGGACGGCGCTGATGCGTCATCGTACCCAAAGCGCGATAACAATAATGATAGGGGGGCGGACTTTGAAACTACTCATGCGCGTTGTGCTACTCGTTGCGATGACAGGATTTCTTTCCACGGGTTCATTTTCGAGCGATAGAAAGCCGGCCCAGGAGCAAGCCCAGGACCAAAACGTTCAAGTGATCAACATGACGGCGAAGAAGTACGAGTTTAACCCATCGCCGGTGCACGTAAAGAAGGGAACCAAGGTGCAATTGCGCGTCACGTCGGTCGACCACACGCATGGACTGAAGATAAACGTCTACCCGGATGGCGGCAACACCAAAGGCGATCCGGGGCTGGTGTTCACGTCGCCGCAGGACTGCTGGTCGGTCGCAAAAGGGCAAACCGTGACGATTGAGTTTGTGGCGAAGACCCCCGGCAGCTATCCCTTCAAGTGCTGCAAGTTTTGCGGATTTGGACACATGGGAATGAAGGGCCTAATCGTAGTAGACGAGTAGCCTCGCGCTAAGATAATTGAATTTTGGGCGGCGGAACCGGAACACATCCCGGATGGTTGCGCGGAGCAGCGGCCCATTCGCGTGCCGTCATTCTCAGAGCTGCAAGATTAATCGCGAAATAGTCGGCGGGGAATTTCTCCAGTTTTTCGAGCGCAGCCGCTACCAGCGATTGCGTGCCGGCCCGGTTCCCGCGCGAATAGTGGTGAAACGCGGCCGCAAGTTGAATCAGTCCTTGAAGGAATGTCTTCTCGGGTTCGCTAGCCGCCAGCCAGATCTCTTCCCAAACTTCATGCGCTTTGAAAAACTCTCCGGAATTGAAGAGAATGATCCCATTGTGAAATTTGTCCTGACGTGAATCGATTGTCTGCGACGTGGTGCGGTCCAACGGAAAGTGTCCTCCGCGCCGATCATAACAGAACGATTTCTGGAGAGCCGCGTTTGAATATCACGATTGAAATTCCGGGCGTGCGAATCGGAATCGTCGAAGCCGATGACGTGGCCGTTGCGGCTGTGAACGCAGAACTCCTGGCCGAAATCGGGCAAGAGTGTTCGCGTTTGCGGAAAAAGTTCACGGTGGAATCGCTGGCCGAAGCCAGCGCGATTGTCGCCGTGCGGGCTATGTTTCGCGGATGGGGCATGGACCCGTCAAAGTACAGGCCCTCGTCGGAAGCGTTGTTGCGCCGTGTGGTGCAGGGCAAAGGCCTGTACAACATTTCGAACATTGTGGACCTGACTAACTTGGGTTCCATAGAGACGGCGTGGCCGTACGGTGTTTATAACCGCGAGGCAATTTCCGGCGAGATTGCGCTCCGCTTGGGCGCGGCCGGCGAGAAATACGAAGGAATTGGCAGGCGCGTATGGCATTTGGAGGGACGTCCCGTGCTGGCGGACGCGGATGGCCCGTTTGGCAGCCCCATTAGCGACTCCACGCGCACGCAGGTTCGTGACGGCGTGAGCCAAGTCTTGACCGTGATCTACGCGCCCGCCGGTGCAGCGGTCGGTGAGGTGGAGCAATCGGTACAGAAACAGGCGCATCGACTCAAATTCCATGCCGAAGCACAGGCCGTGCGGACCAACCTAATTCAGCCAATTACGTAGCATTTTGCGACCGAAGTGATTCCGAACAATGGTTGGCTGCATCCAAAGCCTACGTATACAGTGATTTTTACAGTCTCTTCACTGGAAACGAAGGCCGCAGGCAGGTATCGTGAAAGGTCGGTCGGAGCCTAACAGGTGACCCGCTTTAACCTTGTCCTCATCATTCATGCGCACCAACCGGTCGGGAATTTTGACTCGGTGATGGAGCACGCCTACCAGAAATCGTACCTTCCGTTCGTGGAGGTACTGCTGCGGCATCCGTCTCTGCGCCTAGGGCTCCATTATTCAGGCGGGTTGCTGGAGTGGATCGAGCGCGCACATCCGGAATATTTCGAGAGCCTGTGCGTCATGGTCAAGCGCGGGCAAGTGGAACTGTTGGGCGGCGGATACTACGAGCCAATTCTTGTTGTGATACCGAAAAAGGACGCGCAGGAGCAAATCGACAAGCTTGCCGGCTATCTGTCGCGTCACTTTGGAAAGCGCCCTCGCGGCGCGTGGCTGGCGGAGCGCGTTTGGGAGCCGCAGTTGCCCTCAGTTTTGGCTTCGGCGGGCGTGGAATTCAGTTTGGTCGACGACAATCATTTCCTGAACGCAGGATTCGATCCGGCCAGCCTCTTCGGAACTTTTGTAGCAGAGGATCAGGGCTCGTCTGTGGTTTTGTTCCCTGGATCGAAAGCCCTGCGCTATTTGATTCCTTATAAGACTCCGCAAGAAGTTGTTGGATTTTTTCGCGAAGCGGCGCAGCACAATCCGAGCGGCATCGCCACGATGGGCGACGACATGGAAAAGTTTGGCGTCTGGCCGGGAACGTACGACTACGTCTACAAGGACGGCTGGCTAGAGCGCTTCATCGCCGAATTGGAAGCCAACCAGAATTGGCTGGCTACGCTTACGCCGAGCGAAGCGATGGCCTCGCGCGAACCGCTTGGCCGTGCCGACTTGCCCGCATGCTCGTACGCGGAGATGATGGAATGGTCCCTGCCCACGCAAGCGCGTGTGCGCTTTCAGCAGGTGGAAAAAGAATTTGCGTCGCGCGAGGATGTAAAGGAATTTTTGCGCGGCGGCGTGTGGCGCGGCTTCCTCACAAAATATTCGGAGTCGAACCTGATGCAGAAGAAAGCCATGCTGGTCTCGCGAAAATTGCGGGATGTCGAAGCGAAGCTCCGCGCGGACGGTGCGCCGCTCGAGGGCTTGCGCCGCGCCAAGACGGATCTGCTCTGCGGGCAGGCGAACGACGCTTACTGGCATGGCGTTTTTGGAGGCCTCTACGCGCCGCACTTGCGCACCACCGTGTGGCGCTCGTTGATTCGTGCCGAAGCATTTGCCGATGCTGCGGCTCACAAGCGCGAGAAATTCGCCGAGCTGAGACGATTTGACATTGACGCGGATGGACACGAAGAGCTCTATCTGACCACGGAGCGCGCCGCAGTTCTGATTTCACCGAATGACGGCGGAACGGTCGAAGCAATGGACTTCCGCCCGAGCAGCGTTGCGGTGATCAACTCGATGATGCGCCGGCCGGAGCCATATCACCAGAAACTCGGCCAGGCTACGGGGCAAAGCGGCGTCGCGTCGATTCACGATCAGGTGCGTTCCAAGGAGCCGGGGCTCGAGAAGCGTCTGAAATACGATCGCTGGCCCCGCAACTCTTTCCGCGTGCTTGTATTTCCTCCGGAAAGCTCCGCCGAAGATTACGAGAACATAAAACTGAATGAAAACGCCCAGCTCGCCGGCGGCGCTTATCTTGTAAAGGACGCCAGTGCTTCGAAGGTGCGATTGATCACGGAAAGCGCGGACGGCGAATGGAAAGCGGAGAAGACTTTTTCGTTCGCGGCGAGACCGGACGGTTTCCGAACGGCGTGCGACGTTAGCATCACGCATGAAGGTCAGACTCCGCTGAAGGCCATGGTCGGAATCGAAATGATCGTGAACCTGCTCGCGCCGGATGCGACCGACCGCTATCTCGAGGTGGCTGCGAAGCGCCAACCGTTGCGGTGGGCTGGCGCCGCGCCTGCATCAGAACTAAAACTCGTCGACGAATGGCAAAACATTCGCGTGACGCTTCAAGCCGAAGATGCCAGGGATTATTGGGTGGCCCCGATTGAAACTATTTCAGAATCCGAAGAAGGTTTCGAGCGCGTCTATCAAGGCTCGCAAATCATGGCCGTCTGGCCGGCGGAGTTTCACCCGGGAAAAGAATGGAAAGCGCGGCTCACTTGTACGCTTGAGCCCGTGCACTAACAACCCACGAAGTTACCTTTCCTCGGTTTCCTTCGGGTGTTCTTCGATTGCCTATACCCAGGGATTGGATCCTTCGGACTGTCGTGTAAACACCATCGATGCGCGACGACAAAGGCCCGCATATTATGGAGTTATGCAACAATTGAATGGAGAATTAGGGCTCAAATAATATCGTGCAATTGTTCGATGTAATACAGACGTAACATAAGCCGACCCGATAGAGTGACGGCTTTCCCGCGAGGGAAAGAATGGGTCAACCAGCGAACCCTACCGACCATCGGAGCAGTCGTTCGTACCGGCAGACCAACGGGGAAGATATACCGCTTAAGAACAAAATCCTCCTGGCGATTCCAGATCTGGAATATACCCTCGTCCAACCTCACCTGGAGCCTTTTCAGTTCCGCCAGCAATCCGTCCTGCATGAGCCGACGGAAAAGCTGGAGTTCACCTACTTCCCGAACAGCGGCTTGATTTCGCTGCTGATTGCGACCGAGGATGGCAAAACAGTCGAAGCAGGTATGGTTGGAAACGAAGGAGTTGCCGGAATAGCAGCGGCCGTCGGCCTGACTGTTTCTCCTTTGCGTTTCGTTGTGCAGATACCGGGAGCGGGGTTTCGGCTCAAAGTGTCCGCGCTTCAAGGCCGTTTGAGATCGCTGCCTCACCTGCAGATGCTGCTAAGCCGCTTCGCCGTCATTCATGGAATGCAGGTGGCGCAGACCGCAGCTTGCAACCGGTTGCATGAAGTCGGAGAGCGTCTGGCGTTCTGGCTGCTCATGGCGGCCGATCGCGTCGAGTCCAATTCGTTGCCGGTCACGCACGATTTCCTCGCCACCAGTCTCGGAACAGACCGCCCGAGCGTCAGTCTTGCGGCTAAGGCTCTGCAAAAAAGGAAAATCATTCAATATCGGCGCGGCACAATCGAAATCCTCAATCGGAAGAGGCTCGAAGCTTCCGCCTGCGAATGCTACCGAGTGGTCCGCCAGCTGAGTGGAATGCTTCGCCCGAAGTAATCTAGGCAATTCTTGTCACCTTCGAAAAGTAGACCGCAGTTGCCGGGCGCACCCGCGCTTTGGTAAAGTGGCCAAAACGGAGGAATGAATGGCTGTTTCCAAGGAACTGTTGGACATTCTTGCTTGTCCGGTTTGCAAAACGCCGGTCAAAATGACGCCTGACCAACAAGGCTTGAAGTGTGGGAAGTGCCACCGCGTTTATCCCGTGCGTGACGACATCCCTGTGATGCTTGTGGACGAAGCTCGCATTGAAGCGTCGTGAAGCGCCGTCCCTTCTGACAGATCTGCCCGCGGGCGCAGAGGTTTTGATCATCCGGCTGCGCTCGTTGGGCGACGTGGTCCTGCTGACTCCCGCTCTTTCCGCCATACACGCCTGGCGCCCCGATTTGCGTTTGAACGTCCTCGTTGAGCCGTTCTGCGCGCCCGTTCTTGAAGGGAATCCTGCGGTTGCCGAAACCTTGCTGATGGGCGGATTTTTTTCTGTCGTCCGCAACTTGAAACGCCGTCATTTTCCAGTTGTATACAATCAGCATGCAGGTCCGACCAGCGCGCTGCTCACTGCGGCGATTGGTGCGCCGAAGCGAGTCTGCTGGGCACGCCGGCAATTTTCGTTTGTCTACAACGTGCTCGTTACCGACCCAGGCGACAAGATTCACACGGTTGAGCATCGTCTCGAGCAATTCTATGCGACCGGCCTGCCGCGCGGGCCCATTCCTCCTGCGCGCGTTTATCCGCAACCGGATGCAGGTGCTGAGATCGCGAAAAAACTAAGTGATATGGGAATCTCGCCGGGCGCGCCATGCGCCGTGATTCATCCGGGCGGAAAATATTTCACGAAGAGATGGACTGTCGAGAATTTCGTGGCGCTCGCGCGATGGCTGAAAAAGACTCACGGCATCGAGCCCGTGTTCAGCGTCGGCATCAACGAAGCGGAAATCGCAAACGAACTCCGCAGGTTGTCGAGCAGGGAATTTGCCCTAATGGATTCTCTGGATTTGCGTGAACTGATCGCGTTGGTCGCCGGTGCGCGCATTTTCATCGGCAACGATAGCGGTCCAACGCACATCGCAACCGCCACGGGCCGGCCCGTTGTGGCGATCTTCGGATCGAGCAGTTCCGTCCACTGGCGCCCCTGGCACACCGCGCATCGCATCGTGCAGAACGATTTTCCATGCAATCCGTGCCCGGGTGATCGCTGCTATGCGTTTGCCGAGCCTCGGTGTATTTTGTCCATCACGCTTGCACAGGTTCAGGCAGCATGCGAGTCGCTGCTCGCGGAAACTGTACAAGCGCAACGGAGTGACAGGGAAATGACGCGATGACCGCGAAAACAATCACCGGCGCGATCCCCAGACGCCGCGCGATGCAACTCCTGCAACGGATGCGTGGCCGGCGACTGGCTGTGCTCGGCGACTGGATGCTCGACCGCTACGTTTGGGGAACTGCGAATCGCATTTCTCCCGAAGCGGCTGTCCCTGTCGTCGATTTTGTGAAGCAGAGCGAATGCCTTGGCGGCGCGGGAAACGTGGCCGCGAATCTAGCCGCACTCGGCGCGCGCGTCGAAGCGTTTGGAGCAATCGGCAAGGACGAAGCCGGCGACGCGGTGCGCCACGCACTGCGCGATTTGCACCTCGCGGAAAAGGGCATCGTCGAGCTGAAGGGCCGTCCCACCACGCTCAAAACTCGCATCATCGCGCGCCAGCAGCAACTCGTGCGCATCGACAGGGAAGTCCGCACGCATTTGCCGGAACTTGCCGCCGAACAACTGGCTGAACGCGTTCTCGCAGCAATCGCACGCGTGCGTGCGGTCGTGGTTTCCGATTACGACAAAGGAATCGTGAGCGATGCGCTCGCCGAACGCGTTCTCGCCGCAGCCGCTCGCCGAAAAGTTCCGTCCTTTATCAAACCGAAATGGTCGCGTTTGGTCACGTATCGCGGCGCGACGGTTGTGATTTGCAATCGCGCCGAAGCTGGATTCCTGGTAACGCGTTCCCTCGATACCGAGCATTCCGTCGCCGAGGCCGGCCGCGGCTTGCTCGAACACTTCGGCTGCAGCGGTGTCGTCATCACGCGCGGCGCGCAGGGCTTGAATCTCTTCGAGCTCGGCCGCGCCGAAAGCTTTCACGTTCCCGCGATTAATCAGGAAACGCCGATGGGCATGATCGGACGGGCGCCAACCCACGCAGCAAACAGCGGTCGTCAAGTCTTTGACGTCACCGGCGCTGGCGACACTGTCCTCGCGACCATGGCTCTGGCAACCGCCGCGGGCGCGTCATTGCGCGAAGCCGCAGTGATCGGAAACGCCGCGGCGGGCGTCGTCGTCGCAAAATTGGGAACAGCTACCCTCACGCGCGACGAGCTGGGTTCGATCCTTAGAGAAATCACCGTTAATAAGTAGGCGGGGGGAAACTCAAAGAATGGCTTGTTCGATTGATCCAAATGACAATGGTCTTTGTCTTGTTCGCTTCAGCCGTGCCGTCCTGGGGAAACGGTTGATACGGACTGACCAGCACAGTCACCGCGACGCTCGAGTCGCTTTTGCGAGGCGCTGAAGCCGAGTCGATTTTGAAGCTTTTCACCGGTCCGTAATACCCCGACGGTCCCCACGCGTCCTGAAAATCCTTGAATGAATAGCTCTCCGACGGCTTCCAAAGCGTGTACGCCTGTTGCAGATTTCCGGAGGACACAGCACTGAAAAACGCTGTCGCATCTTTTTCTTCGGAATCAAAGCGCACTGACCACCACACGAAGAGCGCGATGAGGAAAACCACAAGTACGGCAATGATGATGTAGTACGGTTTCTTCGATGGTTCAGGCTGATTGGCGTCGAGCAGGCTCACGTTGTTCCTATTCTATTTGACACCGAAAAATCAAATTTGGCGCTTGAAAAGTGCCACGCTCCCCGCAATCATCACCGCCGAAAATCCAGCTAAAATTAACACGTCCAACCAGATGCCTTCAATACCGCTCCCGCGCAGCAGGAGATTTCGCAGCGCGTGCACCGTATACGTGAAAGGATCAACTATGGAAATCCATCGCAGCCAGAAAGGGAAACCGTTCGTCGGATAGATCGCGCCCGAAGGGAAAAAGAGCAGTGTATTGAGCACGCCAAAAATCGCGCGCGGCACCAGCGGGTCGTCAATCCGCACCATCATCAGAAACATAAAACTGATCATGCATAGCGACGCCACTGCGACCACAATCATGAGGTAAATCAATCGAACGGGATCCCACAAGCGTGGAATCCCTGCGATCAGGCCGCCAATAAACGTAATTACGAGTCCGGCCATCAGCCCCTTGACGGTTCCAGCCAGGTCCAGCCCCATCACAAGCTCGGCCTTGTGAATCGGCGTCACCAGATAGCCTTCGTGCAGGCCGCGCGACTTGTCGTCGATAAAGGTGATACCCCCGCCGATCATCGCGACGATGAAAATCGCCATGGCGATGGAGCCAGGAAGCAAATACTTGATGTACTCGATATACGGATACACTTCGACGATGTTCAGCGCAATCGCGCCCGGCAACCTGGAAGCGAGCGGCCCCGTCGTGAGCTGCGACGTCGGAGCCACGTCCAACTGCGAGATGAGGTTCGTGTTGAGTTGATCGACGACGCTCTGCAGTTCCGTTTCAAGCGAACTCGAAACGAACTGGTCCGTGTTATCAACGATCAGCGCGATGCGCGGCTGATCCTGGCCATAAGCGCGCCGTGAGAATTTGTGCGGAATTTCTACAATCGCGCCGATCGCTCCCGCGCGCAAATCCTCCATCGCGTCTGGCATCGCGTTGTAATCCACCACGTGAAACATCTTCGGGCCTGTCGTTACGCCCGCGCACGCCTCGCGAACCTGCCACGATTCCTCGGTATGGTCCTGATCTACAATTCCGACTTTGACGTTTGTAATTTTCCCGCCGAACGCATAGCCCAGCACGATGAGCTGCATCATCGGGAAAACCATCGAGCTCATCATCAGCGCCGGGCTGCGAAAAAACTTTCGCAGGTCCCGTTCGACCAGCGCCCACATTCGAGATAGATTGAACGTCAAAGCCGAAGCCCTCTCTAACGGTACAAATGCCCGATGCTGTATTTCGCGCCTTCATTGGCGCTATCGCGAAGGTCGTTGCCCGTGTAATGAAGAAAAACATCGTCCAGCGTCGTGCCCTGAACGCTGACACGTTTCACCGTGACGCCGCGTGCCCGCGCCAGGTCCATCAATCCCGCGACCGTAGCCGCTCCATCGTTTGACGCAATGTGAACCGCGCCATCTCTGGCTTGCACACTTTGCGCGTGCGGCAGCTTCTGAAGTTGCTCCGCCCAATCCGCCGGCTGTCCGGTAAATTCTGCTTCGACCGCGTCCGTCCCGGGAACGCTGTCCTTCAGCCGCGTCGGCGAATCGAGCGCCGCCAGTTTTCCGTGGTCCACAATGGCAATGCGGTCGCAGAGCTTGTCCGCTTCGTCCATGTAGTGCGTGGTCAGCAGAATCGTCAGGTGAGATTCATCGCGCAGCCGCCGGATCATTTCCCACACGTTCGAGCGCGAAACCGGGTCGAGCCCTGTCGTCGGTTCATCCAGGAACATAATCTTTGGCGAATGAATAAGTCCTCTCGCGATCTCCAGTCTACGCCGCATGCCGCCCGAAAAAGTGCGCACCAGTTTTGCTCTGAACTTCAGCAGGTCAACCGATTCAAGCAGCCGCTCAATCAATGCCGCTCGCGCGCTCGCGGGAATTCCATAAAGCTTCGCGTGAATCAGCATGTTTTCTTCGGCGGTCAGTTCGGGGTCAGACGTAAATGCCTGCGGAATCACGCCCAGCGCGTGCCGCACGCCATTCGCATCGCTCACGATGTCGTGCCCGCCTACACGCGCGGTTCCCGAAGTCGGCGGCGTAAGCGTCGTGAGCATGCGAATCAGCGTCGTTTTACCCGCGCCGTTCGGACCCAGCAGTCCAAAGATCTCGCCCTCTTCAACGTAAAAACTGATGGCGTTCACGGCGATCAGATCGCCGAACTGTTTCGTCAATTTGTCGACTTCAATCGCGTGCATCGCCAATCACCCAAAAATCAAAGCCGCGCCCACCAATGCTTTTGTTCGTTTTGTGGAGAGAGCAGCACCGTTGCAGTCATGCCTGTGAAAAAGCGGTGCTCCGGATTCGGCAGCGAAACTTTGATCGCAAATGTTTGAATGTCGCGCTTCGTGCGGCTCACGTCGCGCTGCGTCGCAAAATCTCCTTCCACGCCTTTGAAGAAGACTTTGCCGTCAACGACTTCGCCGCTGGGCAGCTTGATCGGCATCTTCTGTCCAAACTGAATCGAATTGATGTACGTTTCCGGTACGTCCGCTCGCACCCACAGATCATCCATGTCCACTAGCACAACAATCGGACTGCCTTCCTGCACGACTTCGCCCTGCTTCGCCACGCGCACCGACACAATGCCGCCAATCGGCGCATAAATCTTCGTGTACCCGAGCTGCGTTTCATCCTCGGCTTTCATCGAAATCGCTTGCTTCAATTGCGCCTCGGTCGAAGCGATCTGGCTCCGCAAAACGTCCACCTGCTTGCGATTCGCCGTCGCCACGGCCAGCGCCGCCTCTTGCGATTTCACCTGATCCACCAGCGAACGCACGTTCGCATCGGAAGCCTTGAACGTTGCCACAGCGCTATCGCGATCCTGCGCCGCCACCACGCCCGACTCAAACAGGCTGACTTCGCGCTTCATGTTGATTTGATTCAAATCCGAGGTTGCCTTCGCCTGTTCGAGCTGCGCCTGCGAACCTGTGTAGTTCGCCTGCGCCACGCGCAGCGCCGCCGCAGTTTGGCTGTCTGTGAGGCTCAAATTCGCCTGCGCCTGCACCACTTGCGCGCGCAAGCTTCCAATCGCCGCGTCCTGCGCTGCTACTTGTGCTTGCAGCGCCGCCGGATCCAGCTCCGCGATTAATTCGCCTTTCTTCACCACTGACCCTTCATCAACATTCAGCTTGATCATCCGGTCGGTAATTTGCGGGCTCACAATCACATCGTTCCCATCAACGACCCCGATAAGCGGATACGCGTTTCCTCGCGGCGTCGTGAGAATGTACACGCCGAGCGCAATCAGAAACAGCACGCCGAGGATCACGAAAAACTTGCGCCCAGTCATTCCGGCCTCCCCGCCGAGCGGAACAATCCATGTTCCAGCAAATCGATGACCGCTTGCTTGTGTTCCGCCACGGCACTTGGCTTCAGCGCATCGTGTCCCAGCAATACGCTATGGACCGCTGCGCCGGAAAAATAAAACACGATCATTGCAAGGATACTAATCACCACATGCCCTGGATTGACGCAATGAAACTCTCCACGCGAAATCCCTTTTTCGATCGCGGCCTCAAGCTCCTTGAATCCCTGCCGGAAGTACTGCCGCGCGATACGCCGAAATTCGTTGGGCATTTCCATCATCATCTGCTGCATCAGCCGCGC
>Ga0126373_10003532_pt1 | contig 11734 bp, 9 predicted proteins | sample PanSoiMetPlot_11_FD_92545 | JGI IMG/M metagenome (GOLD analysis project Ga0126373, IMG submission 92545) | Tropical forest soil microbial communities from Panama - MetaG Plot_11 | ecosystem: Environmental > Terrestrial > Soil > Tropical forest > Bulk soil | place: Panama | collected 2016-02-17
AACTGGACGAGCTGGCCTCCGCATGAGCATGGTGCGATGCTCGAGGAGTTGTACGTTTACACACACATGCCCCCGCCGGCATTCGGGGTTCAATTTGTGTATACCAACTCGGAAGAGCCGGAACTGGCCACCATCGTGCGGGATGGGGATGTCGTACTCATGCCGTGCGGGTATCACCCGAACGTAGCGGCGCCCGGACACCGGATCGGATTTCTATGGGCGATGGCGGCTCACCGCGAAGAGAAAGATCGCCAGTTCGGAGTGGTGAACGTTCAGCCTGAGTTCAGTCAATCCGGGTCCGGTCTGGAGGCCAGCCGAAAATAGTGTCGCTTCTCGATCAGTTCGAGCTCCCGGGGAAAACGGCGCTGGTTACCGGGGCCTCTGCCGGTATCGGCGCCGCGGTCGCTATCGCTCTAGCGGAGGCCGGGGCTGATGTGATTTGCCATGGTAATACTCGTCCTGCGGAGCACACCTGTGAGGCAATCAAGCGGTTGGGCAGGCAGGCGTTCGCACTACAAGCAGATCTGGCCGAACCTGGGGCGGCTGTGGACCTGTTCGAGCGCGCCTGCCAGCACGCGCTTCCGGACATTCTCGTAAACAATGCCGGCACAATTCGTCGCGCGAATGCAATCGACTATACCGATGAGGACTGGGATACGGTGCTTCAGGTGAACCTCAATTCACTCTGGAAGCTAAGCCAGCGCATGGGGCGGGCCCTGATTGAGAGTAAGCGGACCGGTAAGATCATCAACTTAGCATCGCTGCTCGCGTTTCAGGGTGGCATAACCGTGCCTGCATATGCCGCTTCGAAGGGAGCGGTAGCGCAGCTTACGAAAGCCTTAGCCAACGAATGGGCCGGATACGGAATTAACGCGAATGCTATCGCACCCGGTTATATACGTACCGACAACACCTTGGCGTTACAGAGAAACGAGACCCGCAACCGGCAAATCCTCGAACGCATTCCGGCTGGGCGCTGGGGCGAACCACGTGACATTGCCGCCGCCGCGGTCTTCCTCGCTGCTCCGGCGAGCGACTATATTCACGGGCACGTTCTGCTAGTCGACGGTGGATGGATGGGCAGATAGCGCCGCCGATACCTGAGCAATGAATCGAACCGCCACATGTGAGCAGGCGCGCCGCCTTCTACTTAATGTGAATCTCGCGGAACCGCAGAACCGCTACAACCCACCAGGAAATCCAGATCGGCTCCCTGATCGGCTTGCAGCACATGGTCGCAATACAGCTTGGCCCATCCGCGCTGTGGAGTGGGCGGAGCCGCCCAATCCTTGCGTCGACTTGCTAGCGTAGCATCATCCGTTTCCAAATGAATGGACCGGTTCGGAACGTCGAGAGCGATTATGTCCCCTGATCGCACCAGCGCCAGCGGCCCGCCAATCGTCGCCTCCGGCGAAACGTGAAGCACCACCGTTCCGTAAGCTGTTCCGCTCATGCGAGCGTCGGAAACGCGGACGAGGTCGGTAATGCCCCTGCGCAAGAGCTTTGCCGGAATCGGCATATTCCCGACTTCCGCCATGCCAGGATAGCCGCGAGGACCGCAGTTCTTCAAAACCATCACACAGTTCTCGTCAATGTCCAGGTTCTCGTCATGAACGCGCGAGTGTAACTCCTCGACATTCTCGAAAACGACGGCCCGCCCCCGGTGCTGGAGCAAGTGCGAACTTGCCGCCGAAGGTTTGATGACCGCGCCATTTGGGGCTAGGTTTCCTTTTAGCACCGCGATTCCGGCGTGCGCTTTGAAAGGCTGCGCGAAAGTGTGGATCACTTCGCGGTTCCAGCACTGCGCCTCCGCCACATTTTCCCAGATTGTCTTTCCATTCGCGGTCAAAGCGTCGCGATGCAGGATTCCTGCTTCGCCTAGTTCTCTTAACACAACCGGAACGCCGCCCGCGTAAAAGAAATCTTCCATGAGGTATTTGCCCGAGGGTTGCAGGTTAACCAGACAGGGCAGATGCGATCCCAGGCGGTCCCAATCGTTGAGACAGAGTGGGACGCCCACCCGCCCGGCGATCGCCAGCAAATGGATTACGGCGTTGGAAGAGCCGCCAATCGCCGCATTATTGAAGATAGCGTTCTCCATCGCCGCTCTGGTCAGGATTTTGGAAATGCGAAGGTCCGCTTGAACCATCTGAACGATTCGCCGTCCGCTTAATTGGGCCAGGGTATTGCGTCGGGCATCAACCGCCGGAATGGCGGCGTTCCCAGGCAGGCTCATGCCCAGCGCTTCCACCATGCTGGCCATGCTCGATGCTGTGCCCATGGTCATGCAATGCCCCTTGGACCGGTTCATGCAACTTTCGGTTTCAAGAAATTCGCTTAGCGGCATCTGGCCGGCATTAACTTTCTCCATCATCTTGAAAACGCCGGTGCCGGAGCCGAGTTCGCCACCCCGAAACTTGCCGTTCAACATGGGCCCGCCGGAGAGGCCAATGGTCGGCAGGTCGCAAGAAGCCGCCCCCATGAGTAGGGAGGGTGTGGTTTTGTCACATCCCATCAGCAGAACCACTCCGTCAATCGGATTCCCGCGAATCGACTCTTCCACATCCATGCTCGCCAGATTACGAAACAGCATGGCGGTGGGACGCAGTTGCGATTCAGCCAACGACATGACTGGAAATTCCAGCGGTAGTCCTCCCGCCTCCCAAACCCCTCGTTTGACCCATTCCGCTAGTTCCCGGAAATGCGCATTGCAAGGGTTGAGCTCTGACCAAGTGTTGCAAATCCCGATGACCGGCTTGCTGAATACGTCATGGGGCCACCCTTGGTTCTTCATCCAACCTCGATATGAGAACCCGTCACGATCATTTCTTCCGTACCATTTGCGACTGCGCAACTCTGTCATAAGTCTCTTTATCCTTTTCTCGAAACTGATCCCTACAGCTCGTCGCCTGATATTACGCAAGACACCAATACAACAAGGCTGTGATCACGGTCAGGACAGCCAGCTGCAATCTCCAATCGAGAATTCCGCGAAACCGCTCCCGCTTTCCTTTCCAATCAATCTTGAGGCGGGCCAGCTTCTCTGGGTCCGTCTTTTTTGTGAAGGCGGATACCGCAAACAGGGTTATAGTGCCGGCAATGGATCCCCACAGTCCGCGATACGTATAGTTGAGGGTCAGAGGACTGCTATGGAGGAAAGGAAACAGCCTGCTGCCGGTATGCACTCCAAGCAACTGGTCGGTCACAAATAGGGTGCAAAAAACTGATCCGACCAAAACCGAAGCCAGAGCCCCAGCCGCCGTAACTCGTTTGCTCAGAATGCCGAACACAATTGCCGGCGCTACCGGTAATTCGAGATAGAGGCTGATGGTCTGTAAATACTTGTACAGGCCCTCCGGGGTCCTGCCAATGGCGTATGCCGCGACAACGCCCAGCAGGGCGGCAACGGCGATAGCGAATCTGCCGAATATGACCTGTGAGCGTTCGCCGGTGTGCGGTCGAAAATGCAGAACGAAGTCACGGACAAACAATGTTGACACTGAGTTCATCACCGAGAGCGTCGAGCTGATCAGAGACGCGAACAACGCAGCTAATACCAAGCCGCGTAATCCCGTCGGCAGCAGCTCGTTCAGCAACGTGACGAAAGTGGTCTTGCTCTCTCGTCCGGGGAACAGGGCAAGAGCAATCACTCCCGGAAGAGCGAAGATGAAGACGGGCAACAGCTTTAATACGATGGTAAACAGAGCGCCCCAACGCGCCTGGTCAAGGTTGCGCGCCCCCAGCACACGCTGCACGTTTACCTGGTCAACGCCCCAATAAAACGTGCCACCGTAAATTGCGGTCAGTAGCACGCCCAAAAACGGATAATTTGGGTCATCGTACGGTCGTGCGATGTGCATTGCGTTAGGGACGTGTGCGCTAAGACCCGCCCAGCCGCCGACTCGGTGAAGGCCTGTGAACATCATGATTGCGCAGCCCACGATGATTATTCCGGCCTGGATCGAGTCCGTGTATGCCACTGCCGTAAATCCTCCGACAATGGTTATGAATGCAGCGATCGTACCCATGACCCACACCACGGTCATCACGTCCCAGCCAACCAGTCCGCGTAAAACCAGGGCGCCCGCATACAAGTGAAACGCCATCTTCGTGGTGATGGAAATGATCAACATCAGACCCGAAAAAAGCACGCGAGCCATGGGATGAAACCGTGTCTCGAGAAACTCGGGGGTAGTGAAAACTCGATTGCGAATGTAAAAGGGAAAAAGAAAAAAGGCGGCAAACCCCAAAGTCCAGCAGGTTGTAAGCTCTACCGTTCCAGCCGACAACCCATAGCGATAGGAGTCGCCGGAAAGCCCAACCAGATGCTCCGCTCCAATGTTCGTTGCGAACAAAGATGCGCCAACCAGCGGCCAAGACAACCGACGATCGGCGAGAAAAAACCGGCTGCTGTTGGCAGACGCTTTTCGCCTGATGGCTAAGAAAAGACCGACAAATAGGGTCGTGCCTAGAAGGAGAACGCAAATCCACCAGTCAACTAGACCAAGGGAGAAAGCCATTGCCTAATTCTGCTGATGCGTGTTATCGCGGCATTTAAGCTGAGACACGTTCCCAAGTGCAGACGCGGTACCACACAGGGATTAACAACTATTGAGCTGTAACTCCCGAATCAATAATCCAATTACTTCCGGTTACCGATCGAGCTGACGGGCTGAACAAAAATACGACTAAATCTCCTATTTCTTCCACAGAAATAAACTTCTTCAGCAATAAGCGGCTCAAGAGGTGTTCAACATTGATACTACCTTGTTCAATCAAGTCGTCAGTATATTTGGTCAGAACGGCTCCCGGAGAAATCGTCACTACCCGAATTCGAGGAGCTAACTCTACGGCCATGGCCCGGCCCATGGCCAGCAAGGCGCCCTTTGTGGAGGCATAAGCAGTCAGGTCGCGGTTTCCGATTCCCGCATTTACCGAGGCAATATTTACGATGCACGGATCTGCGATCCCGTCTCGAAGCGTCCGGGCAAACTCCTGGCAGAGAAAATAGGGTGCCCGCTGATTGATGGCAACGACTCGGTCGAACTCGGCAACACTGGTTTCCACAAATGGTTTATGAAAGCTCCAGGCTGCGCAATTAACCAATCCGTCGATATGCCCGACCTTATCTAAGGCCGACTGGATGAGTTCGTGTGCAGCCTCTGGGTTTGCCAGATCGCAAATCAAAGCGGTTGCGGAGTTAGTGAGAATAGGATTTGCCAACTGGTCCATAAGCGCAGGATTACAATCGGTAAGTACTAAGCAGGCTCCCGCACTTGCCAATCGGTAAGCAATACCGAGACCTAGTCCCTGAGCTGCGCCCGTCACCAGAATTGTTCGGCCTTTCAAATCGATGTTCAAGTTAATAATTACTCCGGCATCTGGGGATCAAATTCGTCAGCCGCGGTTAGGTCTCACAATTCACAAGAAATCGGTGAAGAGACCGTCCGTCGGGCTCTTAGACATCCACCTGAGCGCAATGCCCGTTTTCGACTCCCATACCAATGCTCGGGAGTTCGCCTAATTCCTGCAGTAATCTTTTCAGTTGGTCAGAATGTTCTCTCGACACCCGCGAGAGAGGTTTGCGGCTGCAGCCCACGGGAATGCCGCGCAATAGGGCCGACTCCCGCGTAACCGCCAACCAATGGGGATCATTGTTAGGCGAGGAGGCCGCCCGGAATTCAAGCCGAATGAGAGGAGCCAGACGGTAAAAGAATTCCCGCGCGGCGGTTAAGTTCTGCTCTGTCACCAACAGCCGGAACAGCTTTACAGCACATTTGGGGATGATCATGGGCAGGCAGCTTATCCAGCCGTCGGCCCCGGCCGCCAAACCTTCAAACGCGATTAAGTCGTTGCCGACAAATACCGTGAATGAAGAGCCACAGAGAAGCTTGGTGTCACGAATCCTGCTCACTTCAGCAGTCGACCATTTTACTGCTTCGATTACCCCTTCTTCAGCCAGCTGCTGAACCTCTTCGGGCATAAGATCGATCCCGCTTGTCCCAGGAACGTTATACAGCATGACCGGAAGCCCGACCGCGCCACGGATGTTGCGAAAATGATCGAAGACGTCGCGCTTGGGGGGCCGAAAGCCATATGGCGGCATCACCATCAATCCGTTGCACCCGAGAGACTTCGCATATAGCCCGAATTCAATTGCTGCCTTCGTGCTGTATTCCACGATTCCCGCGATAATGGGGACTTGGCCTGCGGCTTCATCAACGATTACGTCCAACACCGTCTTACGCTCGGTCATGGTTAGCGCAAGCGGCTCGCCGGAGCTTCCCAACGGTACTAAGCCGTCCACGCCTCCTGCCAGCAGGAATTGGACAAAAGCACGGGTTCCACCCAGGCTTACGCTTTCGTCACTCTCAAACGCAGTGATGGTGGGGGAGTAAATGCCTTTTGGGTTGAAAGTTCTCTCCCCGGCAGTTGGCAATGCGAGCCTCCAATCCCGGTCGAGAACCATATTTCGTTCAGCTCAGTTTGTCAAGAAGCAAATTGCAGTTCAATCAGAAGACAACCGTTTGCTGTCTCCTTTGCCCAGCTGCTATCTACCCGGCTCTGGCGATCGTGTTGGGCAGGCTTTCGTGCGTCTCGGGAAGAGTAGAAAGGATGGGGCTCGGACGCGGGTATGCAGATCACAGATAGAGAGGCCGTCCATCCTGAGGTGAGAGGTGCGGTCCTCTCTTCGACCAAAGTCAACGCCGGTCGATGACTGCGAAGATCAATTTTCGTCGGAGCGGTGAGTACACTCTCGCGAGATTACCTGCGTGGATTCACGGATAACAAAGCTCGGCTCCACCATGATTTCGGACTTAAATTTCTCTGTTCCGTGGAGACGGTTCAAAACACACTGTGCCGCTATTCTTCCCATCTCAGATAGTGGTTGGCGGACGGTGGTAAGTCTCGGAACCGTGTATGCCGCTGCCTCGACATCGTCGAATCCGATGACCGAAACATCCCTGGGCACGTGTATGTTGAAATCCTGAAGTGCGCGAATGATTCCGATCGCGGACATATCGTTGAACGCAACCACTGCCGTGAACTGCGCCTTTCTTGCCAGTAACTGTTGAACGACGGGGTATCCCAGTCCTGGCGAGTGAGTATCACTCGTGAGCTGGACTACCAATTCCGGCTCGACCGGGATGTCTCTTTCGCGCGCCACCTCCAACAAGTAGCGCCAGCGCTCTTCCGCATCGGCACTGAACCTCTGTCCGCGGACGAACACAATCCGGTGGTGCCCCAGCGATTGCAGGTGCTCCAAGATCAATACCGCTGCGAGGCGGTGATCAAGGATAACATTGGTGACGCCTTCGACGGACCGATGGCCGGCAACAGCGACAGCAGGAACAGGAAACGGATGGTCGAGCCTGGTATCGATCGCAATCAGACCTTCGACGCCTCGGCCAAGCAGCATTTGTGTGTACTCGTCAACCATGTGCCTTTTGCGTCGATGATGAGCTGTGAAATAGAAGTATCCGGAGTCCATTAGATGATCGCCGATCCCACTTACGATTTGATTGTGGTAGGCCTCGCCTAAGTCTGGTACCAGAATTCCAATGCTCAGGGTGCGGCGATTACGAAGAGAGCGCGCAAGTAGACTCGGTTGGTAGTTGAATTCTTTGGCAGCTGCTTTAATGCGATCGCGAGTTGCCTGGGAGATGGAACGACCTGGGACTTCGTTGAGAACTACGGAAACCGTTGCGGGATGCACGCCCAAGTGCTCGGCCAGCTTTTTTAAACTTGTCGTCTTGGTCAGGGCTCGATGTTTAGGTGTCACTGCTTATCTTTCGACCCGCGCGGGCATTCAAATATACAACAATATTCTCTCTCTTACCCTACTAAATCGGTTTTGTACGTTGACCGCGAATTGCCTCCCGTCTCGAATCGGACTGAGATTCCAGGTAAGTTCCATCCCATTCAGCTGCGTTAAAGGCCGATTCTTGACCTACATTCACCATCAACCGAAAGCTGATTCAATCAAGGGGTCTCTTGGAATCCCTGGATCTTGGCTCGGACGCGAATCTCCTTTCAGGCGAGAGCGAACACAAAAGTGAACGAAAGTTTAATCCGCCCTGGCGAGATCGAAGTATGCCAGATTCATGTTACCTTCCAAAACGATGTGAACCGTCAGCACGTGGACGCCCTTTGGCATCGTCACCCTAGCGACGTCTTTTGCATAGTTCCAATGGTGCCACTGTCGCCACGCGATCGGGTCCAGCGCATTATAGGTTGACTCGATTTTGACCAAGCCGGGAACCTTTTTACCGTCCAGATCGAGCGAAATGGCTCCGCCATTTTTGGATGTGTAGAGGAGACCGACAGAGTAGAGCCCGGCCTCTTTCACGTTCACCGTGATGTTGAACCATTCGCCCGGGTCCGTCCAGCCGACATAGAGCAGATCCTTCGGCGGATGCACTACCTCGTAAGGGTTGTCGTCAATGTCATCGTGGTATTTGGTATACGAAGTGTCTACACCTTCATGCATCCGAAACTCGTTCAGGTAGGAGCCGTCTCGAGGATTCAAGGTGCCGCTGCCCTTGTTTGTTGTGTCGGAGTCATGATACGCGACGCCCTCGCCGCCCAGATCATAGTAGGCACACATCACCCGCCCAGGAATCACCTGTGGGCCGCCGCGATACACACTGTCATGATAGGGTTGGCCGCGATAGGGCTCGGCACCACCAGCGATGAGTGACGACCCACCAACCGAGCCAATTACCAGCAGGCAAAGCGCAGCCGCGCGATATCTCTTGAAACGGTGTTGTTTATTCTTGCCCAATTGACAACCTCCAGATCGCGCTTTCAGAAAGCATCGGTTTCAAAGAGCGAATCGAGGTCGACTGCCGCATTGAAAAAGCGAACGCGCCCGTTCGCCCGATGCAAAAATATCGACCACGTTAATTCAGCGACAAACGATTGTCTATAAAAATGTGCGCACAGCGCGAGAGGGTTCTTGGGGTGTGAATTTCATTGCAAACAATCGATTGTTTTGGTACAAGTATTAGCCGCCTGAAATCTTTCGGATGGCGAGCTGTGCCACCATGCTCGCGGTGTCAACGGCGGAGCTGCGTCTGCTGTCGGGCATGGAGGTGAAAGTGGTTACACCTGGCCGCGCCGAGATGCGATGTAAGCCGCGAGCGGCGCGGGACTGTCAATCGTAAAAGCGGAGGAACGTGGTGGCTGAGCTTGGTTGCAATCGTCGCGAGTTTCTTGCTCTTGCAAGCCTGGCGCTTTCCGTTCCCACCCTCTCTTCAGTATCTGCGGAAACCTTTGGGGAGGTCCAATGTCTCCTATACGACGCGCAAGGCGAACCTTCCCCGCCGCCGGCTCTCGAGAGGTTTCATCTTTGCGATTCCCTAATGCGCCCATTCACGGTGCGGTTCGAAACGGCGTCGGGCCAAGTTCGTTTCACCCCGCCTTCCAATCAGCCCTTCCGGATCTCAGTCCCTCTCGCCGTGCCGGGGTTCGGCCAGGTCTTTGCCTATGCCGACGATGGGGGTCCGGGGTACATGGCACACTCGCTAGGTCGTGCCAACGGCCCCCTGGTGTTGAATTACGCCTTCGCGCGCGATCGGATGGCGGCGGTTCGAAAGGTGGAAGCGGATTGCAAGCAGTTAGGTGTGGACATTTCTCCTGAGACGCAACAACTGATCGATGCCGCGCAGGCAAGTCGCAAACGTGCCGAGGCTGCAGGCGCTGACCGAAAGGCTCAGGTGAGGGCGTCAATGGAGTCGCTGCGTGATTCGCTATGGGCAGGCGAAATGTTAGTCGTGGCTCGCGCCCGGACCGCTATTATGCGTCGGCTGCCGCGAAAAGGATTCCTGTTCGGCTGTAACGGTTTCGGATTAGCCTCTGGCTATCCTGAAACCTTGAATCAATTCGCGACGCTGTTCAACTACACAACAATCCCTATCTATGAGCAGTGGGTCGAACCGGAAAAGGGCCACCCCGACTATTGGTTGTTCGAAGCTGGCCTCAACACTCTGGTTGGAACCTCTATAGTGCCGAAAGGCCATCCCGGAATCTGGGTGGAGCCGGAAAATACGCCAAACTGGTTGCAAAACATCAGTTATGACGTAACCGAGCAGTATTGCCTCGAACATGTGCGACAGGCCATTAGTCGCTATCGTCACCGTGTCCACGTCTGGGATGTTGTCAATGAGGCGCATGTGCAGCCGGAGACTGACTGCGGCATGAATGGCTTTACGCGCGAAGAGAACGTGGACCTCACGGTAGCGGCCCTGCGTACTGCGCGTGAGGCGGATCCAACTTGCTTTCGAATTGTGAACCTCACCGGAACCTGGGCCGACTACTACATGGGCGAGCACCCCGCGGGAGCCGAATGGCAACGTCGGCCAGCTCCCTGGCAGCAGAGTCCATACCATTATCTTTCGATGCTGCGCGACGCCGAGGCTGAATACGAAGCTATCGGCTTGCAGTATTACCACTCTGGTCGCGACATGTTGGAGTGGGAGCGCGATGTCGAGAGTTTCAACCGTTTCGCAAAACCTATACACATTACCGAGATGGGCTTCCCGTGTTCACTCGCACCGTTCCCCGGCCAGGAAAAATACGCGTATTGGGGCGGCGGCAATGGCGGCGAAGCCATGACCTGGCACAACCAATTCACTGAAACGGTGCAAGCCGATTGGGTCGAGTCCGTCTATACCATCGCCTACAGCAAGCCGTGGGTAGAGGCCATCTCCTATTGGGACTTCAATGGGAAAGGGCACGATGGTTTTGTCACCAGGGAAGGGAAGCCGAGAGAAAGTTATTACCGTCTGAAGTCTTTGGTAGCGAAATGGCGCAACCAAGGCTAACCGTGAAAACGAGAATCCGGCGCGACTTTTCTAAGAAACTGTGCGAAGACGCGCTGCACCAGTCAAGGAGGAATTGATGCACAAAACAAACCGCCGTGACTTTCTCAAGATGGCCGCATCTGTGAGCGCGGCGGTAGCTACAGCCGATTCCAAACCGTTACATGGCGATTCGCAGGCCATTCCCGGCAAGGTACGGGCCTGGAGAACCACTGCGTCGGAGAAATTTCAGCCTCTCCAATCACCACCGCAATGGGAAATCGGCAAGGAAATGTCGCCTCTCGCCGTCTCCCTTGAACCGGACACCACTTATCAGGAGATACTCGGGTTCGGAGGCGCCTTCACCGATGCATCCTGCTATCTACTGCATCAGATGACGCCCGAGGCGCGCCACGCTTTCTTATCGGATCTTTATGGCCCTTCAGGATTGCGACTTTCCGTGGGACGAACATGCATCGGAACCAGTGATTACTCAACCAAGATGTACAGTTACGACGACTCACCGGAGCCTGATCCGGAGTTGAAACATTTCAGCATTGATCAGGACCGCGCCTGGATCATTCCCACCCTGCGCGAAGCCCAAGAAATTAATCCCGAGCTTTACCTGTTTTCCTGTGTGTGGAGTCCTCCCGGGTGGATGAAGAGCGGTGGTTCGATGCTGGGAGGTTGCTTTCAGGAACGCTGGTTTGCCACCCACGCCCAATATTTTGTCAAATTTCTCCAGGCCTACGGCGACGCCGGGATCAAAGTTCGGGCCGTCACGGTCAATAATGAGGTTGATACGGACCAGGACGGTCATTTTCCTGCCACGATTTGGGCGCAGCAACAGGAAATGGTATTTGTCGCCGTATACTTAGGGCCGGCGTTAGAGAAGGCTTCGCTGGATACTAAGATCTGGATCCTGGATCATA
>Ga0126373_10003534_pt1 | contig 11727 bp, 12 predicted proteins | sample PanSoiMetPlot_11_FD_92545 | JGI IMG/M metagenome (GOLD analysis project Ga0126373, IMG submission 92545) | Tropical forest soil microbial communities from Panama - MetaG Plot_11 | ecosystem: Environmental > Terrestrial > Soil > Tropical forest > Bulk soil | place: Panama | collected 2016-02-17
AGGGAGGATGCCATGACTACTTATATAATGCTTGTTAACTGGACGGACCAGGGAATTCAAAAGATCAAGGATTCGCCTCGGCGCTTCGACATGGCGAAGCAGGCTCTTGGCGAAATGGGGGGCCAGTTCAAGTCCATCTTTCTCACCATGGGCGAATACGATCTGATCGGGGTTTATGAGGCCCCGGACGACGCAGTGGCGGCCAGATTTACCATGCAACTCGGTATGCTTGGCAACGTGCGGACGAAGACACTGAAGGCATTCCCGGAGACCGCCTATCGTGAAATCGTTAAATCCTTGAACTAGCCAGCTATCGACGAGCTGAGGTTGCTGAACCGACGAAGGTCAGCGTAGGATCCAGGACCGCAGGTACGGCGGCTTATCTGCAATGGCCCCGAAATCCTCTTGCGGTGCGGCACGTGCGGGGCCGAGATCAAACACGTCGGCTACGACCTGGGCCAGCCTTGGCCGGCGGCGAAAGCCCCGGACTGGGGCGTTAGCCAAGACCCACGAGGACGGCCTGGGTGGGACCATGGCTGCCCGGAGTGTTTGGCGGAGATAGCCAATCAGACCGAATCAATGGATGTTGTCGGCGAGGATTCGCCGGCGTCGAACAAGCGTCGCCGGTGAAGCCCCCTGGCAGACAGATTCCGAGCAACCTCGCATGTCGAGCACTGGCCGCTTTTGGACGCGTCAGCAGACGCCGGCGGTTCTCCTGCACGCGAGCTTTGCAGCGATGCACCACAGACCGTCGTTCTGTGGCCCGAGCAATCGATGCCGACCGAGACGCCGTAAGAACTCTTTGACCAATCTCCCAACCCCCGACGCGGATCACGGGCTAATTGCGGTCCCAAAGCGGCTTCCGCTTCGACTTGTCCGTCGCCGGACGTAGTGGCATCTTGGCACCGTAAGAATCAACCCATTGTCGCCACAACAACCCAGCGGGGGGAAAGCATGCGCCCGACGATGCGATTCGGTGCCGGGCTTGGCTTGCTGCTTATGATCGGTGTGTTGTCGGCAGGCGCGCAAGAACCCCTGACGCCATTCGCGCCGCCCGCTCAATACACGTCCATGCCGTCAAAGCCGTTCGAGAGTCTGTTGGCCGCCAATGTGAAATGGGTGCAGGCCAAGATCACCGATCGCAAGCGGAAGCGGCGTTTTCAGCTCAACAACCTGCGGCTCCCAGGAAGCAATAAGACGCAAACCCAAGCCCTCATTGATCAGCTCGACGCCGAACTCAAGGACACGAACGCGACCTTGCTGGTCCTCAAGGCGCGCCAGCCGGATGTGGCTGCCCAGCACGCCATCGTGAAGACCAACGTGACCGAATGGATCAAGATGCTGAACCAACGGGTGGAGAGTCTGCGCAGCGACGCCGCGGAGGCCACAGAACGGGCCAAGAAGGCGATCAAGCAATTTGAGGCCGCCACGGCGCAAGCGGACGCGGCGGACGCCAAGCAGAATGCCGACAACATGGAGAAGGAAGCCAAGCTATTGACCGACGATCTTGCGGCCGCGGGCTTATAGCGCGGCCGCCTCATGTGCGTCCCGTTGGCCTCTCTGTCCGCCTGACACAACGCCAGTTTTGGGCATCAGCGTTGACAGCGTCCCGGTTCGGGAATGTCCAGGGAGTGGGGGGCGGGTCCGGTGCAACTGATTGACGGCCGCCCGTTTGAGAAGAGGGCACGCCCTGCGAGATTGCGCGCTCGGATATCATGCTTGCGACAAGCGTAAAGATGCTCGCGGGAAACTTCGTTGCCCCGCGATAATTGGAAAATCAACGCGAAGCGATCGGCGTGGTGGACGCATCCCTGCGAATGGAGAAGCGGGGTGTCGCGATCGTTGGCCTGAAGCCGACCCGTACCCCGCGCGCAACCCTCAAGCCGCTCTGAGCGCTGCCTGCACCCGGTTTGGCAGCATCGGCAACTGCCGCAGGCGTTTGCCCCCGGTCAGTTGACTGACCGCGTTGGCGATCGCCGGGGCGATCACCGGCACTCCGGCCTCGCCGATGCCGCTTGGCGGATTGTCCGTCGAGATCACCTTGACTTCGACTGGAGGGACGTCGGACATGCGCAGTACGCGGTATTGGTCGAAATTAGATTCGCGAACCACGCCTTTCTCGATATTGATCTGTTCGTAGAGCGACGCACCGAGGCCGAAGATGATGGCGCTTTCCATCTGTGCGGCGATGTTCTTCGGCTGCAATGCGATCCCGGCGTCGACCGCGGCCCAGATGTGATGCACCTTGATCTCGCCTGACCGTTCATCCAACGAGACCTCGACAACCGCGGCGGTGTTGCTGCCGAGGGCGTCCGAATAGGCGATGCCGAGCCCGCGCTTGCTTTTTCCGTCCCAACCGGCCATGGCGGCGGCGGTGCGAATGACCTCGGCCGCGCGCGGCTCGTGCGTGAGCATGGCTAGGCGATACTCGACTGGATCCATCCCGCTCGTTGCCGCCGCCTCGTCGATCATGGTTTCGATCGCAAATTTGGTATAGCCAGCTGCGATGCCGCGCCAAGCACCGACGCCGACGCCGCGAGGCGCGCGAATCCAATCAACGCGATGTGCCGTCACGGCGTATTTGAATTCGCCGCCGCCACCGGACACGATGTCCCTGCCGCCAAACTTTTCCAGAAGCTGAGGCGCCGCTCGCGCAAAATACGATTCGTTGACGATGCGATGGTACCAACCCACGATTTTCCCTGACGCGTCGAGTCCGATTTCGACGCGCTGGCTCGTGAGTGGCCGATACTTGTCATTCTGGACATCGTCCTCGCGACTCCAGATGACTTTGACGGGTCGACCGTTCGTTGCCTTCGCGAGCAGGATCGCGTCCACGACCTCATCGCCATCGGTTCGGCGGCCAAAGCCGCCACCGAGAAATGGGGTGTGAACCTTCACCTTGTCGGGCGTTGTACCCGCCACCGCTGCGCCGATAAACTGCATCGTCGTCGGTGACTGATTAGACGCCCAGATCTCGACCTGATCACCAGTGACCGCAACCGTCGCATTCATCGGCTCCATACAGACATGGGAGACGTGATCGGAGACATACTCCGCAGCGAGCACCTTGGCAGCGCCCTTAATGGCCGCGACCGCGTCGCCCCTCTCGAACATGGCGACTCCTGACTGCCTGGCGTCGCGGGCGATAGCACTATAGTCCTCCGCGATCGAATTGCTGCTATAGGTTCTCGCTGGTGCTCCTTTGGACCAGGTGACTTTGAGCGCCGCTTTTGCCTTTTGCGTCGCTTCGACGGTTTTGCCCAAAACGCCGACCCCAAATGGGAGAGGCACGATCTGCGTGACGCCCTTGACGACTTTGGCGGCAGAATCGTCAATCGCAACTGGCTTCTCGCCCTGCACCGGTGGATGCAGCACCGAGGCGAAGAGCATGTTTGGCAGCTGCGTGTCGATACCGTATTTCGCCCTGCCATCAACCTTCACCGGAACGTCGACGCGGGGCAAATCCTTGCCTATGTAGCGGAACTCGGCAGGAGACTTGAGGTCCGCTTTGGTGGCTTGTGGCAGCGGAGACGGCAACACCGCCAGTTCGGCGAGCGCGCCGTAGCCGATGGTGCGGCGCGACTTCTTGTGCACGACAATCCCGGGCTCGGTTGACAGCTCCCCGATCGGGACCTTCCAGATCTGCGCCGCGTTCGCGAGCATGATCTTGCGTGCCTGCGCACCCGCGATCCGAAGCTTTTCGTAATAACCGGAGATGGCGATACTGGCGACCGTCGTGAGGGTTCCGAAGAAGCCTGGATTGCCATAGATCTTCGCGTCGTCGGGCGACTGCACCACACGGACCTTGTTCCAATCGGCATCGAGGTCTTCCGCAACCAGCAACGGCAGCGAAGTCATGACGCCTTGGCCCATCTCGGAGGCCGGCGACATGATGGTGACAATGCCGTCGTCGCCAATGGCAACCCAGGCATTGGCGGCAAACGGACCTGCAGCATGCGCCTCGTGCGTTTGTACGGCAACGGACCCGAACAGCATGCCAATGCCGAATGCCCCCGACGTGATCAACAAGCTGCGCCGCGAAAGCGGATGGACTTGCAAGTCAGTGCCCATGATCAAGCCCTCGCGACGCTTTGAATAGCGCTGATAATGCGATTGTATGTGCCGCACCGACAGATATTGCCGTCCATGTGGCGCACGATCTCCTCGCGGCTGGGATGCGGATTTTGCTTCAACAGAGCCGCCGCCTGCATAATCTGGCCGGATTGGCAGTATCCGCATTGAGGCACCTGCGCAGCGATCCAAGCTTTTTGCAGCGGATGACTGGAGTCTGCCGAGAGACCCTCGATGGTCGTGACGTGCTTGCCTTCGATTCTGGAGACCGGAAGGATGCACGATCGCCTCGCTTCGCCGTCAATGTGAACCGTGCATGCGCCGCACTGCGCGATCCCACAACCAAACTTAGTACCTGTCAGTTTAAGATGCTCACGTATTACCCATAGTAACGGCGTGTCCGGCTCGACGGCTACGCTTACTGCACGGCCGTTGATCATGAAAGTTGTCATGCTCATTTTCCTCGACGCGTTTCTCAAGAAATCTGTGTCGCCTGCATTGACCGGTGCCCGGGAGGTAGGCATGTGATCACCGGCTCTTTGCTTTTGCCTTTGCGATCCCCTGACACGGACTTGCTTGCACCACTGCCCCCAGCCCACGGCTTTTCGCCCGTGGTGCATGGCGTCTCACAGGTAGAGGATGATCATCATAAAGTAGATGACGGTGACACGTCGGAGAGCACCGCCTCCTAGCGTGCTTCTCGTTGCATCGCTTCTCACTTACCTCATCTTGATTTTTCAAACAACAGCTTTCGTCACGCGCTGCCATCCATTCGTTCGAGATGGCCAACATAGCTAGTCCAATCGAGGCAGCCGGTTCCAAATAGCGATCCTGGTCGTTGGCCAGTCGTATTTGTACCGGGGTCGAGCGATTGACGTCAGCATCGCGGACATTTTCACGGCTTAAATCTCTTAGTCACAACTTCAACACAATTTCGCTGCTACCAATTGCGTCAATTCGACCCGTATCGCGTCAAGGCGAAGCGGCGCCGCTGGAAGGTTTCTGTGATGAGGCGGCTGGTAGTCGCAAGTTTGTTGGTATACTTAGTTTCTGGGACGATCGCTGCGCAGAGCGCGGGTCTGAGATCGTCATCCCCCGGCCTCGACCCTAATGAAACCTGGGTGCTTCCCAATCGCGATCGGGTGAATGAAGGGACAGTGACGATTATCTCCGCCCCCGCGGGGGGCGTGACATCAATTCTAATGTCCGACCTGGCGCGCGTGGTCGACAATGATCAAATTCGCGTGCTGCAAGTCATCGGTAAGGGGCCGGTTCAGAACGTCATCGACATTCTCGATCTAAAGTCGATCGACATGGGAGCGGTAGTGTCGGACGTGCCGGAGTTTTGCAAGCTTCAGTACAGCTTGCCGGATATTGCCAGCAAGCTGCGCTACATCGTGAAACTCTGCGATAACGAAATCCATATTGTGGCGTCGACGTCAATCAAGACTGTGTTCGATCTTGCGGACAAGACAGTCATGGCGCCGAAAGACGTGGGCTTTTATGCGGCGAGGTCGATATTCAGCCGGCTCAATATCAAATGCACATTTGACGTTCAAACGGACGATACGCTGGCCTTGCAAAAGGTGGTAAACGGCGAAGCTGATGCCTGGATCGTGAGCGCCGGCAAGGTGATGCCGATCGCGCGAAACCTGAAGAACGAGGACGGTCGATTGCATCTTGTTGACATTCCGTACGACGCTCGGGTTCAGGATCTCTATGTTCCTTCAACTTTCACCAGCAATGAGTATCCTAATCTGATCTCGCAGGGACAGAAGGTTGAAACGCTTGCTGCCAGCACGCTACTGATAAGCTACAATTGGCCGGAGAATGGCGAGCGGTATCGAAGGGCCGCCAAGTTTGTCGACGCGTTCTTCTCAAAGATCGATGAGTTCGATAAGCCGCCACGCCATCCCAAATGGCGGGAGGCGAGCATTTCCGCGACGATACCGGGGTGGCAGCGCTTCAAAGCCGTGCAGGATTCGCTCGATCTGCACCAATACTCGGTCGCATCGACGGCCGCCGCCGAATCGGAAAAATTCAAGTCTTGAGTCAATAAAACGGTATGTCTCGAGGCAAACTCTCTGATGCGGAACCCGCGAAACTGTATGATGCTTTCCTGGAATGGAAACGCAATCAAAGGTGACCAAGTCGGGAATCCCACCGCAGCCGGTCGGCCGGGCTGTGGAGGTCATCGGGCAGATAGGCTCGGGCGGCATCAACGCGTCGAGGCGGCGATCTGATTTTCGCTGCTTTCATGGGCTGCCAGGGCGCTCGTGAATGGGCACTATTGGACGGCGATAGCCTCGAGTCGAGACATTTCCGGCGGCGCGCCGGGTGTTTGCCCAGGACATGGCGATTGGCAGGCGAAAAACATTCCAAAAAAGGCTCGCGCGCGCCGCTGAGCCGCTAGCGGATAGGAGGGGAACATGGGTGACAGCTCGGATCACCGCAGCGCCTCTCATGACTTCTTCGCCCGCGTTGCTCGCCGGGAGGGCGAAGCAAGCCAGGCGCCTGCCGAGGCGCATGGTCGCGCACGACCGGATCTGATTTGCCCAGGCGCTAACCCGAGGGCCTTCGGCAGCGATCCCGGCCACGGCGCCGGCGGAGGCTTCTCCATCGACGAATTCTCCGTGCCGGCTTCGCTCGTGGCCGAGCTGGCGAAGGACCGCGGCGCGCCAGCAGGACGTGGTCGCCTAAGGGGTGTCTTCTCGGTGTTGAGTACCATCGGCGTCGCCGCGATAGCGTTCGTTGGCACTCTGCTGTTGGCTCGCATATTCTTATCGCCGCCGTCACCCGAGGCTTCGGCCGACACGGCCGCTCAACACCAGCGCCCGGTAGCGCCGCCAGCGGATCCACCGAGCTTGCCGTCGCCGCGACTGACCAGCATTGACGCAGCCACCCGCGACATCGATGAAGCGGTCTTGCTCAACCTGTCGCTCCTCGGAACCGCCGATGGGGGAAGCGTGATGATCAAGGGCCTCCTTTCCGGGTCGATGGTATCTGTGGGGCGCCCATCGGAAGAAGGTCGATGGCGGGTTGACGTCGCTGGTATCAAAGATGTCAAGGTCCTCCCGCCGCGCGGTTTCATCGGGTCCATGCCTGTCGTCCTTGAACTGCACCTTGCCGACGATACCATCGCCGACCAGCGTTCCGTGCAGCTTGAATGGGTCGCGCCCGGCAGAGTGACCGCATGGGCGCCGGCGGATACCCAAAGCTCCACTGCCAAAGTCCGGCCTCCCGATCCCGGAAGAGCGATGCGTCCAGGCGAACGGCAAGCCGTCGCATCCCTGGTCGCAAGGGGCAAGGAACTGCTACGGAATGGCGATTTTTCTTCGGCCCGCTTGATCCTGCAGCGCGCTGCCGAGGCCCACGATGCGGAAGCGGCCCTGACCCTCGGCGCAACCTACGATCCCATCATCCTGCCCCGGCTGGGGATTCGCAGTCAGGTCGCCGATGTCGAGTTGGCAGTCACGTGGTACCAAAAGGCCGAAGAGTTCGGATCGACGGAAGCGCCTTCGCGACTTAAGATGTTGAGGACCTTCGCGCGCTGAGCCGTTACTGTTTGCCCAAAGCCCCGTACTTGCCAAGGCTAACAAGGCCAAATCACAATCTGCGCCGGGTTCGAGACGAACCAGATGCGCTGATTGGCTGGTGCCGGAGATCGAGGAGGCCTTTGCGGCGCGGTCGTCATGGGCAACGCCATGCTTGCTATGAGCCCGAGATCGGCGCCTGGCCTTCGAGGTCAAGTTGCACGTCTTGGTGGGCCTGGTGAATGGGTCGATGCGAAGGATAAGTGCCCCCTTGCCGGTCTCGCCCTCATCAGATGGCTTGACGACCGTCCGGGAATGGCGACAGGCATGGCCATTGTTGGCTTTGGCGGCGGCGCCTTCATCGCAGCGGTCGCTGAGCTGGCGGAGCCTGCGAGGCACTCATCCGCGGCCACTGAGTCGTACGGCGCTTTAGTTCGCGGCCCGCTCTCGGATGGCCCTAATTTTGTTAGCGATCGGCAACACGCCATGCGCCGCCGCGAACGCTTCCAGCATTAGGTGCTCCGCGATCCTAAAGTGATCCGTGGCCGCCCAATAGACGCTCCGCTCTCCCGGCAGCGTCAAGAGTAACTGCCCGCCGCGATGTGGCGCTCGATCCCCGTATTTGTGTCCGTAGAACTCGCGAAGCCGCTGGGCGAGCGGACGCTTCGTCTTACCAATATAGACCGTTACACCGCCGACTTGAATGAGATACACGCCAGGCCGCTTCTCGGGGATAGGTGTTCCCCAGGCGACCGGACCGCACGGCGTTAGATTGGCGGCGGCGAAGATTTCAGCAACAGTCACTATTGCGAGCAAGGTTGGCCGCTTGGGGTTACAGCGAAGGGCCACGCGACGCGGACCTAGAAAGCGTGGCTCGAGCGCGAGGGGCTGGCTGCCTGGGCTCGGTGTGACCGGCCATTCCTTCTAGGCGATTTGATGACGATCGTTTAGTGAGTAACTTGGCAACATTAATTGTAGATAATAACAAACAATTTGCTCATCGCCCCTCTTACACATCTTTGCCTATGGCGAGTTCGATTAACCGAATGCCACGCCGGTAACAACTTCGCAGTGTCGAGCGTCATCGCGTTTGTGTTGGAGAAATCGATATGATGCTGAGCAATCTCAAGCAGGAAATCAGGCGCCGGCACAAAGCGCGCGGCTTCGAATATGCTAGCGCCTGCACAGGCGAGGCGCGCGAAGCTTCACGGAATGAGGGGATCGATCCCGCCATCGGCCGACAGCTGAGGCTTTCATTAAGCTTGGCTCAAAAATCGCCAGTAAAGCCGGGCGTGGGGTTCGAGTAACAGCAGCGGAGCTGCACTCCTATCGCATCGCTGCATTTCTCATGAATTCTCGGGCCCATTCGCAAGCCTTGGTTTTACTTTGGGTCCCGTCTAATCAATTCAGGAGGAGGGGTCCTCATTTTTCGCTAGAAGCAGCGCTTGCTCGGCAACCAACTGGGTTTCCAGTGCCTAGGCAGGATTAAATCCTGGGTCCCAACGGCCGCTGCCATTAAGCCGGATCGTCACCCGTCGACCGCAGTTCGTCCGGCTCGCCCCAGCAACGCGACCCAAAATTAACCTTTGGCCTCTTGCGTGCGCTTCATCGCGGCCGCCTTGCGAAGCCGGCGTCATTAACTTTGAGCATCTTCGTCAACACGCTTCCCGAGAACGTCGAATTCCGGTTCTGGAACCTCTTGGCCTTTAGTTCGGTCTCAATCTCACGCAGGCTCTGCCGCCCTACCCCGGCGCCACCAGCACATCCGCGCCAGTCAGACGCTCTGAGCCCGTCGCGCCGGCATCTCTAATCAATCCATCTACTCGCAGCCGCGATGGTCCGTTGGGCCCTTGACCAAGCGGCTCAGGAAATTGGGGATAACCGGTGTTCTACCAAACTAGCATAACGCCAAGTCATGGTTAGAGGACATACATTGGACAGCGTCATCATCCGTCGGTGGATCGTCTAACAAACGTGCCGATCCGGATTTTGGACAGCCAAAGAAACGCTAAAGCCATTTCCGACACCCAAACTGAAATTGGGGAACATCGGTCGCGATGTTTACCCGGTAGGGAGGTATTGACATGAATGAACTGAACACCACGGCAAATTCTGAACCACAGGAGCTTGCTGAACTGCATCACGTTGCTGACCTACAGGAGGCCGCTGAGCCACAGGAGGCTGCTGAGCCACAGGAGGCCGCTGAGCCACAGGAGGCCGCTGAGCCGCAGGAGGTCGCTGAGCCGCAGGAAGCTGCTGAGCCGCAGGAGGCTGCTGAGCCACAGGAAGCCGCTGAGCCGCAGGAGGTTGCTGAGCCGCAGGAGGTCGCTGAGCCACCGCAGGTTTCTGAACTGCGGGAGACTGGTACCTCACAGCAGGTTGCAGAACCACAGGCCACTTCGGCCGGGCCCGAATAAAACAACGGTCGCTAGTCAGCGTTTCTTTAGCGACTGGCAACGGCATACGATTTAAAGCTGTCCACGGACGGTAGACGGCGGGCCCGGTGGCCTGAAGAGTTGGGCAGAGAAGGGGGCATGGACTCGCCCCCACTCTGCCTGTATGGCCAAAAATTGAAACTGCAGCAAGAGCGGGGGGCCCCCAGCCGGCATGCTGGTTTGCGACCGCTGGTCGAAATCAGTGCGAACTGAGTGTCTCGACCTCCTGATCATCTTTAGCGAGGACCATCTGCGCACGGCTGGAGGCGGAACGGTGAATGCCGCTCAGTTCGCGGCGGCCGGCAGTTTGGTCCAAACCCCATGCCTTTGGCCTTCCAACGGCGGAGATGAGCCATGAGTGGACGGCTCCGGGCTCGAGATCCGCACCAAAGATGGCGCCGCCGCTTGGACGATGAAACACGTCAGAGAGAGTTAGCCTCACCAATTCCGGGGACGCAATCTGATGGCGCCCCCGAAGGTTCGACGCCATTGTGTCCACACGATGCCGTTACGCAATTCCGTTGTGATCAGTGGCCCGCGTTCTGGCCCCCGTCGACGTGGAGGATCTCGCCGGTTACGAAACTTGTCCTCTCCAGATAGAGAATCGCGTCGACGATGTCCTCGATCGTCCCCATTCGGCCCATGGGATGAAGGGAGGCAAACAGATCGTGCATCTCGGGAGGATTCATAGGCGTCTTGATGATGCCCGGGGCGACCGCGTTCACCCGGATACCGCGCTTGGCGTACTCGATCGCCAGCGACTTGGTGGCGCCGTTCAGGCCGCCCTTCGTCAGCGACGCGAGCACCGACGGCACGCCGGCAATTGCGTGGTCGACCAGGCTCGTCGTGATCTGTACTATGTGGCCGCTGCCCCGTTTCTCCATCTCGGCGATGGCGAGCTGAGTGATGTGAAAGAAGCCGGCAAGGTTGACGCCCAGAATAGCGGCGTAGTCGGCCTCGGTGTACTGGGTGAAGGGCTTGGCGATGAAGATGCCGGCGTTGTTGACGAGCGTGTCGATGCGCCCGAACCGGGCCACGCCTTGGGAGATCGCGCGCTCCGCCGTTTTCCGATCGGCGATGTCGCCGGGCACCGCGAGAACTTCGTCATCGCTCGACGGCTCAACCGAGCGTGCCGTCGCGACGACATGGTAATTGCGATCGCGGTACGCCTTAACGAGGGCCGCGCCGATACCTCGCGATGCCCCGGTGACGACTGCAACTTTCCGATTGGCGCGCATGGAACCTCCTTGACGCTTTCGAGGGGTTGGTGGAACGAGGCCGATGTACTGATATTTTGGCCAGGCAGGCAGCGGAAGCGCACTGTATGGGACTAGCCGTCAAGGCACTCAGCTATGCTATGGCGCTGAAAACTGGTAACTGACCATCTGCCGCGCATCAGGCTGCGCCGCACGCGGCAAGCGGGTCATATTCCGGCTGCATGAACATCGCGTGGAGTTGGCGCCGTCGGACGCCCATATTGCCGCCGTCGAAGATAGGCAGCGCGAGCGCATCTTGCAGCAAGAACCCGAACGGCGCCTCATGATCATAGCTGTCGATGCCGACGACCTGCATGAGCTCACTGATCACGCGAACCGCGGCCTCGGAACCATAGATCTTCGCCTGGACGGCAAGCTCTCCCGCCGATGGCGACTGCGTGTCGAGCGCATGGCAGGCACGCCAGCTCA
>Ga0126373_10003535_pt1 | contig 11726 bp, 11 predicted proteins | sample PanSoiMetPlot_11_FD_92545 | JGI IMG/M metagenome (GOLD analysis project Ga0126373, IMG submission 92545) | Tropical forest soil microbial communities from Panama - MetaG Plot_11 | ecosystem: Environmental > Terrestrial > Soil > Tropical forest > Bulk soil | place: Panama | collected 2016-02-17
GCAGACCCGCGAGTACCTGAACAAAGCCTTCTCGTCCGCGTCGGGGGACTATTTCGAGTGTACGGCCGAGCAAGGGCATAAAGCGTTCCTTCTCAGGTTCGCCGTCGCGGGCGCGGCAATCAGATATCGCTCCGTCCATGCCGATAGCGTCGAGGACATCATCGCTCTCGACATCGCTCTTCCCAGAAACACGACAGCCTGGATGGAGCTGCTGCCGGCGGAGCTGGACAGGGGAATCATCCATAAAATCTATTACGGGCATTTCTTCTGCCACGTGTTTCATCAAGACTACATCATCGCCAGAGGACACGATCCCACCGCGATCAAACAGGAGATGCTGCGCCTCCTGGATCAGCGGGGCGCGGAATACCCTGCGGAGCACAACGTCGGGCATCTCTACGGGGCCAAGCCCTCACTGGTTTCGTTCTACCGGTCACTCGATCCCTGCAACCAGTTGAACCCGGGGATCGGGGCGACCTCCCGCAATCCCCATTGGCGTGGGCCCACGTCTTCCGCCGTGCCCAACGCGGGCAACCAGAGCCCATAACTCAGTCAAAATCAGGGGTTCATGTCCGAAAATGTGCGGCGCGTCTCTGCCCTGCGACAGCACGGGTTTAGATTTCGCTGGTAATCGGAGCCGCGTGCGACGCCGTCGTGTCTGCCGTCAACAAAGGTCAGATCTTCCGTTTTTCTAACCAAGCCGTGCCCGGCGGAAGAGATCCACGCCTGCATCGAGGCCGCCGTAGACCAACACCGCCTGAAGACGGCAGAACGAGTGCTGCTGGGCGGGTAGTGGACAGTGGCAAAGTCGAGGTATTCCAGCTCCGCACCCACGAGCCGAACCGGACGGATACCAAGGCTGACTGTCCAACCACTGGGATGACGAACTACTTCGGGCTCCCCCGAGGGAGTAACTGTCCATCCGTTGTCCAGATGCACGTCCCAGCGGCAGAGCGAGGCAATGGACACCCATGATAGAGCGGGGGCTCCCTAAAAATTAGCTATAGCTATTCGGAATCCTCATATTTGATAAGCTATAGCTACTCATATATGATAACTCTGTTAAGATATAGCTACTCAAAACAGGCATAGACTTATGCTTCGAGCCCTCCCATTGCAGCAACTGGATCAGACGCTAGATCCGTGGCGCGCGCTGACGTGGTCACGGCCAGGTAAGGGCTGGTTGCGCGCCCTCCGCCAGGCTTTGGGGATGACAACGCGCCAGCTGGCCAAGTCAGTCGGAGTCACCCAGGCGGCGGTCGTCGATGCGGAGCGCACGGAAGCCAAGGGCGACATAACGCTGGCAACGCTGCAGCGCTACGCAGCTGCACTCGGATGCGAACTGCGGTACGCGTTGGTTCCCTTGCGGCCCCTTGAAAAAATGGTCGAGGAACGCGCTGACCATATCGCACGCGAGCAGGTCTCTCGCGTCCGACACTCTATGGCCCTTGAAGATCAATCCACAGGGCAGGAACGATTGGAGCGGGAGGTCGCGGAACTTCGCAGAAAACTCCTGGAAGGCAAACCCTCGCGGTTGTGGCAGTGAGATTCGAGTACGCACCGGGCGCTACTCCGATCGATCCGGAGGAGGCCGGCGGTCTGATCCCGGCTCACCTGACGCTGCAGCGAGAACTCAACGAATACGAGGAAGCGAACATACTCGAGGCAGCTGAATGGCTGTTTGGCCGCCGCCGCGGAGACCCGCCGGAGCAACGGTTCGTTCATGCCGTCCATAACCGGATGTTTAATCGAACGTGGCAGTGGGCCGGCGAAGCGCGCCGATCAGACAAAAACATTGGCGTTCCTTGGTTTGAAATTCCCGTTCGGCTGTGCCAAATGCTCGGAGACGTGCGCACTCAAATCGAGCACAAAGCCTATTCACCGGTCGAAATAGCTGCCCGCTATCATCATCGGCTCGTTTCGATCCACATCTTTCCCAATGGCAACGGGCGCCATGCACGAATGATGGCAGATCTACTCCTGATGCAACTCGAAGGTTGCAGACTCGAATGGGGGAGAGGATCCTTGCTTGCAGCGGGCGATCTGCGCGCTCGTTACATAGCTGCCTTGCGAGCTCCAGCGTGAGCAACGGTGATTGGTAAGAGAAGCGCCGCGACTATCCCCGCGAACCCAATCAATTTCATGCGGGTAGACTGCGCGCTCGTGGCCGCACTGACAAGGTCCGCAATGCGTCGAGACCAGCCCTGAGCACGTCCTATAGCGCCCACCATGGTGATGGTCATGACGATCACCATGACGAGGACGATGACCATGATCGCGGCCATGGCGTGAGCACCACGATGGCGCCCACGGCGACGCTCATCAGGACAACAACTACGACGCCGCGAGCGCCCGCAGCACGTGCGTCGGGTCGCGCCGGATTGCCGTCAGGAGCGCCCTGGCCGGCCCCGTCGGCTCCCGCCGGCCCTGCTCCCAGTTGCGCAGCGTTCCGACGTCCACATGCAGGAGCTTCGCGAACTTCGGCTGCGAGAGCCCAAGCTGCGAGCGCAGCTCCTTGATCGCGAGCGGCTCCACGTGGAACTCGCGCGACGGCGCACGCTCACCGCGCGCAATCTCGTTCATCTGTTCCATGCTCTCGACGAGCTCGGCAAACAGCTTCTTGTTCACGACGTTAGACCCTCTCGACCCTAGACCCAGACTCAGACTCAAAACCAACCTCAGACCATCACCAATCACCATTCAGCTTGCGGAGAGTTTTCTTCTCCGCTGCCGACAAATCGTCTTTCATGCCCTTGCGGTAGATGAGCAACATGCGACACTGTCCGGCTGCGGACACGTGATAGTAGATCACGCGCACTCCGCCGCTCTTGCCGCCACGAGCGTCGCCCCAGCGCGCCTTACGCAGGCCGCCGGTACCCTGGATGACATCGCCCATTTTCGGATGGGCCGCCAGGCATTGCTGGAATCGCCCGTACTCTTCATCCGTCAGCAGCTCTCTGACCTGCCGGGTAAAGACGGGTGTTTCGATGAACACCATGGACCGGAAGGGTACACCATTGGTGTACTGTACGTCAATGACGCACTAGGAGGGCCACATAGCTCGATGCGCAGCTGATACAGCATCGTCGTGAGCTTTACGCGGCGCGCGACAGCGCGAGGGGAAGAATTGCGCCGCCCGAGTACGAGCGCATGGATCGCGCGCTCTGCCGCATCGTTGTCGATCTCGATGGATCCGTCTTCCACATATCGGGTCAGCGCGGTCCAGTGTGTGAGGGTGTATTGGATGGCTCCCGCCAGCGGCGATTTGATCGGGAGCGTCTGCAGGGTCCCCTGCACTTACTGCCCACGGGGCTGAGGCGAAGCTACACGGAAATGCTGGAATTTATGGTGGAGCGGAAGGGGATCGAACCCTCGACCTTCGCATTGCGAACGCGACGCTCTCCCAGCTGAGCTACCGCCCCACGCAAGGCGCGCGATTCTAGCACCCAAGGGAAGCAGGTCCAATCTGTTCCCCACAATGGCTTGCCCCGCCACCCCACCCCCCGGCTATCATGGCTCCAGGAGTCAAGCCACTCTGGGAGAGGCCCATGCTGGCAATCGGCGCACGCGCGCCAGAGTTCACCTTGCCGGACGCGGACGGCCAGGCGACCTCGCTCAGCAATCTGCTGCGGGACGGCCCGCTCGTCCTCTACTTCTACCCCGCCGACTTCACGCCGGGTTGTACGCGCGAGGCCTGCCACATCCGGGACCTGCACATGGAGGTCGAGGCGGCGGGCCTCAAAGTCGCGGGCGTCAGCCCGCAAAGCCCGGAGAGTCACCGCGCCTTTCGCGACAAGTACAAGCTCCCCTTCACGCTGCTGGCAGACGTCGACCGCTTCGTCATCAAGATGTATGGGGTGCAGGGACCGCTCGGATTCGGGGTACGCCGCGCTACCTTTCTCATCGATCAGGCGAGGCACATCCTGGACGCCGTCATCGCGGATTTTCGCATCGGCGAGCACGATACCTTCGTCCGCAAGGCCATTGCGCTGAGCGCGCATTCCGGGCGGGCGAAGCGCGCTCAGTAGGCCATCCGCAGCACGGTCGCAGGCCCGTAGCTCGGAACGGTGACCACCCAGACGGAGCGCTGCCCCTCGGGAGCTTTCACCTGCTGCCCGCTCAGCACCTGGATGAGGTCCGGGATGACCGCCTCCGCGCAGACGACGAGCACGTTGTCTCCCCCGTGCTCGCCCATGATCTGCCCCGCAATTCCATCCGCGTCGCTGCTGGTGAGGGTGACCGGCTGCTTGCCGAGGGATTGCGCCAGCGGCGCGGCCGTCTGCTTCGCCCGCCGGCTGGCGCTCACGTAGATCGCGGCCAGGCCGTCCGATCCGTCGGCGGCAAACTGCTGGGCGAGCTGCTGCGCCTGCTGCTCACCCGTGGCCGAGAGCGGCGGGTCGTCGATCGTGCCCAGCTCCCCGCTCGCGGGCGGCACGACGACGACGATGGTGTTATTGGCCGATTCGTGCAGGCCCAGTCCCACGCCGAGCACGGCCAGTGCCGCCAGCAGGATCAGCCAGACGGGGGTGAGAAAAGGACGGCGGCGGCGGGTAATGGCAGGAGGGCCCATGGCAGAAAGGATTCCGGTGACGCGCGGGATACTAAGCCTCACATATGGTAGCGACGTGGCAGGTTCCAGGGGAAACGTGCCCGGCGTCACATTTGCCCCGCCCCAGAACCACCTCGGACCCGCCAGACGCCACGCGGGACGATCCCGGACGATGCCGTTGGGCGGGGCTGCACAGTTTTCTCCCCGTGCAATCTGTAACATCGTGGGTCAGTGAGCGGCGTGGCCTCGGGGGGCCGAAATGCGCACGGGTGGGCAGACCACCGTCATCAAGCGGGTCCTGGAGCGGCGCGCACAGCAGCCTTCGGCTATTCAGGAAGACACCACGGCCACGATCGCAGTCATGCTGCGCGTGCTGCCGCCGCCGCGCGCGCTCGTCGCCATTGCTGATGCCGGAATACTCCGGGACTTCGTCAGACGCATTCCGGCCGACATGCTCGAGGTCGAGACGGCGACCGACGAGGCAGAAGCCCTCGTCAGCCTGGTAACGGAATTTCGCCCTGTCGTCGTGACTGATAGCGCCGAGCTCATCCGCAGGATCCGGTCGCAGCAGTCTGCACGCGTACCCTACATCGGTTACGTCCCGCCACTCGATGAGTCGCGTGAGCGCGAGGCGGGGCTCGCGGCCGGTGCGGACGACTGCGTGGGCCGGCGTGTTTCGGATCGTGAGGTTTGCGCACGACTCGGCGCGGCGCGCCGAATCGCGGAGCTCGAGTCCGTTCTACGCATCGCTCTCGTTGAGAACCGCAAGCTTTCAACGACGGACGATCTAACGCGCGTCGCGAGCCGACGATTCTTCAGCAAGAACTTCCCCCGTGAGGTGGAGCGTGCAGCCCGCTACGGCAGGCCGCTGTCGCTCATCCTCTGCGATATCGATTATTTCAAGAACGCCAATGACACGCTGGGTCACGCCGGCGGCGACGAGATCCTGAAGCAATTCGGCACGCGGTTGCAGGAATCACTGCGTCGCGGCGTCGACTGGGTGGCGCGCATCGGCGGCGAGGAATTCGCGGTGGTGCTGCCGGAGACGCCATACGATCACGCGCTCGATGTCGCCCGCAAGCTGCGTGCCGGTGTTGCCAACAGGTCGTTCAAAGTGAACAGCCGGGATGTCGACATCACCGCGAGCTTCGGCCTGTGCGGGCTCGATCGCGTGCCGGTCGGTGAGCGTAAGCTCGCGGAGCAGCTGCTCAAAGTTGCCGACGCGGCGCTCTATCGCAGCAAGAATTCCGGTCGCAATCGGGTCACTGCCACGATGCTGCCCGCGCGCTCACGCTGAGCAGCTGGTCAATCGTTGTCCATGCTGACGCAAGCCCTTGCTCTTGCAACGGCTTTGTCCCGGGCGTTCCGCAGTGTGCACAGGGTTATTCACAAAATCTGTGGATAAAAATCGCGGTGGCAAGCGTGCGGCCATTGTGTGAAGATGGCCGCCCTTTCGCCACCACCCTTGATTCTGCATGGGGAAGACAGCTAGCGAAAAGCGGTCCGCCGGGGGGCGGTCGTCCAGAGCGAGCGACGGCGTAGACGCTTCCGCGTCCAGTGCACTTCCCGAAGCAGCGGCCGCGGGGGAACCCGCGGAGCCCCTTGAGCGTGCACGGCTGCAGGCCGAAGTCGCCCGGCAGCGGGTACGGATCGCGAAGGAGGAGCTCAAGCGCGCCCGCAAGCGGGTGAAAGAGGCCAAACGGGAGGCCAAACGGGCTCGCAAGCAGGCCGGGGTCGCGCGCAAAGCGTGGAAGAAGGCACGCAAGGCGCACCGCGCCAAATCCCCATCCAAATCCAAATCCCCACCCGCGGCAGCGGCCGGCAAGCGAGCGCTGCGCCCGAAAGCCGCGAAAGGCCCCGCCCGCGGGCCCAAGCACAAGAACACACGCCGACGCCGGTCTGCCGGCAAAGCGCCCAAGAGCGAAGCTCCGCCGGCCGAAGCGCCCACGAGTGAAACGCCCATCAGCCAGGCGGACAGCGGTGCTCCCGCTATCCCTGCAACGGAGACCTGAGGCATGCAAGAACAATACGCGCACCAAATCACGCCTCCCCCGGCAGGAGAGCCGGGACGCTTCACTCGTCCTTCAAGCTCGCGCATGCTCGCGAGCTATCTCGCGGACATTGAGCTCCTACTCGAAGAGCAGCGTTGGGAGCAGGCGCTCCGCGAAGCATTCGACCTACCGCTAATCGCCGCCGCGTTGAGCGACCCGCGCATGCAAGTCTCCGTCGACAGCGTGCAGGCGTGGTGCGAGCAATGGCTGCAACACGGCGAAGACGGGCAGGCAGCCGATGCTGAGATCGGCCGGATCATTCAGCTCGTCTGCGAGCGCGCTGACCGCGCGAGTCTCGCCCATGAGTCGGTGCCCACCCTGGCGTTGCGGCGTCTGCGCCTGCATCGGCTGCAACGTACGCGTCACCGCGGTTTCAAGGCAGGTCCTTTGGCGCTGTTGGCTCCAGAAGCTGCGGATACAGCGCAGATCTGCACCAGCCTCGTCAACGCCGCACGCCGTTGGTACGCGCAGAGCGCCGTCCATGATGCGGTCGTGCAAGCGAATCTGGCACGGCTCGCCGTCCTGCGTTAGTTGTCGGGTCAGGGGTCCGACGACCTCAGCACCATGCCGCCCGAGGCGACGAGCTTGAGCTGCTCGTCGCCCTCCAGCGCCTTGCGCAGCGCGTCGATCATCTCCTGATCGATGCGGGCCGATTTCTCGGGTACCACCGGATAGCGCACCGCGCACTCCAGGCCATTGTCCGTCAGCCGCAGCCGGACCTCCGGTACCGGGGCCGCCGTCTCGAACTCGATGAAGCGCTGCGCGAGATCGTGTTGGCGCTGGATGGCCGCGCGGTAAGTGTCATACACCTTGTTGGCGGCCGTCTGCAGCCTGGTGTAGGCCTTCTCGATGTCCGCGGTGGCCACGATCGTCAACGTCACGCTGTGCCAGAGATACTCCGCGCCCGGGATCTGCTTGAAGAGAGCCGTCGGCTGAAAAAGCACGGCATTGGACAGGACCACCAGCCGGCCGGTCGCATGCAGGTCGGGGCCCGAGAGCTCCATGAGGTAGATCCTCATGAGTGAGACGTCGATGACGCGCCCCGTCACCCCGGAGATCGTGACGCGATCTCCCACCCGGACGCCGTACTTTCCGATGAGGAAAAAATAGGCCACGACCGCCAGAATCACGTTCTGCAGCGCCACTGCGACGCCCGCCGTGACGAACCCCGCATAGGTAGCGAGCGAGCCGAACTGCGACACAAGGCTGAAAATCACCACCAGGGTCAGGGCGACGCCGATGATGACGCGCCGCAACACCACGAAAGGCCGCCGCCGCCTGGCATCCGGGAGATAGCGGTAAATCGTCCGTTTCCAGATCTCGGAGAAGATGAGGACCGCGGCCACCCACCCCAGCAGGATGCCGAAACGCACGCCGATATAGCTGACGACGGCCTTCTCCTGCGCGCCCAATGCATGGTCCCAATCCTCGAGCGTGGTTTGCGCGCCGCTCAGGGTCAGCCCCTGCTCGCTGAGCGGGAGGATGACGCCCGAGAGCTCGCGCAGCTGCCCGGTCGCGGCCGCGATCGCCTGTTGCTGCGCGGCAAGCTCCACCGTGCTGCCGGCGGCAATCGCCGCGAGGCCGCCGCCCATGAGCTGGCGGACAGTGGCGAGAAGCCGCGAATGCGTATCGGCCAGCTCAGTGGCGAGGGTAGTCGTGTCCTTGATGGCCGCCGCGAGCTGCACCCGATAGCCATGCAGCGTGAACCATTGCCCGATGAGGGTCACGATGCCGGCCGACTGTGGTTGGAAGTTGGCTGCGGTGGCCTTCGAAGCCGCGGTGGCAGGCGCCGGATGTCCCGCGGACGAGGGCGCCGCCGCGTTCGCTGACTGCGGCGCCGCGGCCCCTCCTTCCGGCGCCTCGCCCGTTGCGAGCTCCGGAACCGACTTCTCGTAGGCCGCGAGCTGCGCGCGCAGGCCTCTGGGCGGCTGGCCCTGCCCCGCGATGGCGCTTTCCTGGAAGCGGCGGAGCTGGTCGACATTGGACTCGATCTGCTGCACGAGCTGCAACGCGGCGACGATGCCTGCGCGCTGCGCCGCAAGCGTCCGGCGCGCTTTGACGCCTCGCGTTTGTCGCAGCTGAGCGTCGACGGCTGCCATCTCCGATTTGAGGGTCGCCTCCCGGGAGAAAAGGTCCATCGCAGCCTGCTCGAGCTGCACGGCCATGGTCGGCGCCGTGGACTGGGCCGAGGTGCCGCCGGGGCTGCCAGCGGCCTTCGGGGTCTGTTTCCGCGCGTTCGCCTGCGCCTCGCGGCCGAGGATGTCCTCGGCGGCTTTGCCGAACTCGAACGCCAGGTGGACCGCCTCGAGGGCCTGCCCCTGCAGTTGGCTGCGGGCCAGCGGGTCCACACCTGGAAGGCTGATCTGCTCCACACCGGCAAGATCGCGGTACCACTCGACGCTCTTGCGGACGTGCGTCAGCACATCGATCGCACTGAGCGGCAGCAGAGAGCTTGGTTTTGCCGGTGCGGATTGCCCGTTCGGGCCGGCCGCCTTCGCGGCACCAGGCGTAGGTGTCTTCGACGCCGTCTGCTGCGCAATGGCGACGCACATCCAGGGTAACGCGAGTGCCAGGGCGATCCTGGCGAGCAGCCAGGCCCGCTTCGTAATGGGAGTCGAGCTCATCCGGCTAGAATACGTAAGTCAGGGTGAAGAAGTCCTGCCCGAGAGAGTCACGCGGCATCCCGGATTCGCCGACTCCATGCTGAGGTCGAGCCCATGCAGCCTGGCCACGGCGGCGACGAGGCTCAGGCCGAGGCCGCTTCCCGGCGTGTGCCGGCTCTTCTCCAGCCGATGAAAGCGCCGCAACACCGCCTCACGCTCGGGCTCCGGGATACCGGGGCCGGTGTCGCTCACCGACACGCCGCTGCGGCCTTTTGCGGCAAACGCGCGCACGACGATCCGCCCGCCGGCGGGGGTGAACTTGATCGCGTTGTCGACGAGGTTGCCGATGGCCTCGAAGAGAAGGCTCGGATCGCCGAAGAGCGCGAGCGGCGCTTGCAACGCGGGCCGGGGCCGCTCGAACTCCAGCGCCACGCCCTTCTCCTCGGCCACCGGCGCCTGAAATTCCGCCACATCGGCCGCGATGGTGCCGAGATCGACCCGCGCGAAGCCGGCGCGCCGCGCACTGGCTTCGACTTCCGCGATCCGCAGGAGCGCATTGAAGGTCCCGAGCACATCCCGGGTCTCGCGGATCGCCTCCTCCACGGCGCGCTCGTACTCCGCGGCGGCAGGCGCGGGAGTGGCCTCCGACCTGCGGCGGGCGCGCTCCAAGCTGGCGAGCAAACGCGTGAGGGGCGTACGCAGGTCGTGGGCGATGTCATCGGTCACGCCCTTCACCTCCCCCATGAGCCGCTCGATGTCATCCAACATGCGATTGACGAGCAGGCTCAGCCGGTCGAGATCGCCGGCGCGGCGATTCATCGGCAGCCGGCCGGAGAGATCGCCGGTGACGATGCGCTCGATCGCCCCGGTGACGGCGTTGATCCGCCGCACGGCGCCGAGCCCCGTGATCACCGCGCCCGCGAGGCCGACCACTAGCAGGAACACTCCGCCCCAGGCCATCGCATTGCGCAGCAGCTCGCGCAGCTCGTCCGTCTCGTAGATGCTCTCACTCAGCACCAGCAGCTCATTCGGCGCCATGCGCAGCGCGAACGCGCGATACGGCCGCAGCGAGCCGCCGGTCCGCTGCCGGTATTCGAACGGCCGGCCGAGGGGCGGCGAGAACCGTGGAAGAATCGTCAGGTTGCCGGCGATATAACGGCCATCGCGGGTGAAGAGCCCGAATGGATGGATGTTCTGCGGATCGAGCTCGACGTGCTTGCGCAGGCGCGCCGCCGTCTCATCGGGGTTGGCGAGATACCCCTGCGCATCCCGCTGCAACCGCTCGTCCACCGAGCTCGTGAGGTAGCGCGAGGTCTGCCAGTAGATGAAGCCGAAGAGCGCGAGCGACGCGCAGCCGAAGAGCGCCAGGAAGAGCACCGAGATCCTGAAGCTCGTAGTGCGCGGAATCTCAGTCAGCCGCACGCAGGACGTACCCCGAGCCGCGCACGGTGCGAATCATGGGCGGACGGCCGCCCTCATCGAGCTTGCGCCGCAGCTTGCCCATGTGCACGTCGATCACGTTGGTCCGCGGCTCGTAGCGGTACTGCCACACGTGCTCGAAGAGCATCGTGCGCGTGATCACCTGGCCGGCGTGGCGCATCAGGTACTCGAGCAGCAGATACTCCCGCGGCAGCAGGTCGATGGTGTCGGCTCCGCGCCGGACCCGGCGGGTGATGAGATCGACCTCGAGGTCGCCTACTTTGAGCCGGGTCGCGCGTTCCTCGGTGGCACCGCGCCGCAACAACACCTGGATGCGCGCGGTCAGCTCCAGCGACTCGAACGGCTTGGTCAGGTAATCGTCACCGCCCGCACGCAGCCCGCGCACGCGCTCATCGACTGCCGACAGGGCGCTCAGGATGAGCACCGGACAGTCGATCCCGCGGCCGCGCAAGGCGGCGAGCACCTCCAGGCCGTCCAGGTCTCCCGGGAGCATCCGATCCAACACGATGGCCGAGAAGTGTGCCGCCGAGGCGCGAGTGACAGCCTCACCGCCGGTCGCGACGCACTCCGTCTCGAAACCGTGATCTCTGAGCGCCGCAGTGATTTCCGCCGCGGTCGGCGGGTCGTCCTCGACGACCAGGACTCGGGCCATGCGCGGATGCTCCATCAAGCCTGTGGCGTTACGGGGACGACATCCTTGAGCTCACCGCTCTCGGCGGTCTCGTGTGCCATGGAGCAGTTGCGTCCCGCTCGCTTCGCCCGATAGAGCGCGGCGTCGGCGTGCGCCAACAGGCGCGCCAGCTCGTATCCCGATACGGTGCTGCAGGCGATTCCGAAGCTCGCCGAGGCGGTGACCGGCTCGCCGTTCTGCTCCGCCCGAATCCCGCTGATGCTCCGCCGCAGCTGCTCCGCCTGGCTGCGGGCCTCCTCGAGCCCGCAGCCAGGCAGCAGCACACTGAACTCCTCGCCGCCGACCCGCCCGAAGATGTCGCTGCGGCGCAGGTACTCCCGGCAAAGCGCCGCCGTGCGCTTCAGGACGAAATCCCCGGTGGCATGGCCGAAGCGATCGTTGATCGACTTGAA
>Ga0126373_10003536_pt1 | contig 11726 bp, 8 predicted proteins | sample PanSoiMetPlot_11_FD_92545 | JGI IMG/M metagenome (GOLD analysis project Ga0126373, IMG submission 92545) | Tropical forest soil microbial communities from Panama - MetaG Plot_11 | ecosystem: Environmental > Terrestrial > Soil > Tropical forest > Bulk soil | place: Panama | collected 2016-02-17
CCAGACAGAACCTGAACTGCCGACCGGTACCGGAAGCCGGGGGTTCCGGTCCAGACAGTCGCGACCTGGGCCGGTGCCCACACCGGACAGAAGCTGAACTGCCGACCGGTACCAGAAGCCGGGGGTTCCGGTCCAGACAGTCGCGACCTGGGCCGGTGCCCACACCGGACAGAAGCTGAACTGCCGACCGGTACCGGAAGCGTGGGGGTTCCGGGGGGCTCGGCCCCCCGGGCTAGCATCGCGGCCCAGCCTCGGCGAAGGCGGCCGCAGGCCGACGAGCAGGCTGGGCCGCTGGGGTCCCGCCCCTTTACGCCGCTCGGGTTGCCTCCTCGGCCGCGGCGGCGGCGGGCTCGGCTGGCGTTGGTGCGTGCTTGCCTTCCCGGATCGCCAGGCAGCTCAGCGCGCCGATCGCGAGCAGGATGACCGGCAGCAGCATGGTCTGTTTCATCGCGGTCACGAAGGCGTTGGTGAACACCTCATGGCCGATGCGGGTGATCTCGGCGACGATCTGCGCGGGCACGCCCGGGCCCAGGCGGGTGCTGCCGCCGGTTTGGCCGGCGCCTACCTGGATGCCGTTGTGCGCTGAGTTGTTGATCTCGGTTACGAACCGGTGGCGCACCTGGGGTGGCAGCGCGGCCGACCGGGTGCTGGCCTGGCTCGATATCGACGAGACGAGCCTGTTCTGCAGGAGAGCACCCACGGTGGCGGTACCGATCACCAGGCCGACCTGCCTGATGGTGTTCAGCACGCCGGATGCCGCGCCCGCCATGCGCGGGTCGATGTTGCGCAGGGCGACCGTGACCATCGGGGCGAAGATGCAGCCCATGCCGAACCCGGCCACGATCAGGGGGCCGACGAAGATGAGCCACGAGGATGCCGGATGCGCGATGAGCGCCAGCCAGCCCATGCCGGCCCCGAACAGGATCAGGCCGGACATCAGGATGAACTTGCCGCCGATCTTGTCGGTGGTCCGGCCCGCCACCGGGGCCACGAACATGGAGACCAGCGACGCGGGGGCCATCACAAGCCCAGCCTTCAGCGCCGAGAAGCCGAGGACGGACTGGAAGTAGATGGTCAGCGGCAGGAAGATGCCCATCATACCGATCGCGAGCACGCCGGATACCCAGTTCACCACGGAGTAGTTCCGGTCGCGGAACAATGCGAACGGCACCAGCGGCTCGTTGTCCTGGGTGAGCTTCTGGACCAGCAGGAAGACGAGCAGCAGCACGACGCCCAGGCCAATGATCAGGGGGATGCTGATGAACCCGGTGATCGTTCCCCAGTTGTACTTCTGCCCCTCGACCAGGCCGTAGCAGATCGCGAACAGCCCCGCGCTGGCCAGCAGCACGCCCCAGACGTCGATTCGGTGCCTGCGGCCCGGCCGCAGGTCCGGGATGATCAGCGGCGTGATGGCCAGCACGAGCACACCGATCGGCAGGTTCACGAAGAAGATCCACCGCCAGTCGAACGCGGTGACCAGCAGCCCGCCCAGCGTCGGCCCGGCGATGGTGGCCACCCCGGCCACCGCGCCCCAGACGCCGAACGCGGCGCCGCGCCGATCCGGCGGGAACGTATTCGTAATGATCGTGAGGGTCTGCGGCATGAGCATGGCGGCGCCGAGACCCTGGACGGCACGGAAGCCGATCAGCCAGCCGGGGCTGGGGGCGAACCCGCACGCGGCTGACGCCGCCGTGAACACCGCGACGCCACTGGTGAACATGATCCGCGGCCCGATCAGGTCACCGAGCCTGCCTGCCGTAATGACCAGGACGGCGAGCACCAGGGCATAGGCGTTGATCACCCAGAGGACATCGTCGAGGGAAGCATGCAGCTTCGTGATCAGGTTGGGGATCGCGATGTTGACGATCGTCAGGTCAAGCAGGGTCATGAAGAACCCCAGCGACACAACCAGCAACACTGCCCAGGGGTTCCCGTGGAACTTCCTCACGACTTCTCCTTGCCGTCTTGCGCACAGTGCCACGGACACGCGCCATGCTCGTGCCCCAGGGCCCACGTAAGTACCTGCGGGCACATACCTATCAGACTACGAGCCGGTATTCAAGATATATCTTGACATCCGGCTTGCGACAGCCCTGCTCGAACCGCAGCTGACCAGGCCCTCCATACCCCGGACCGCCCATGTCCGCCTAGCCCACCATAAGTCCGGGCACCGACATTTCCCGGCCCCTGCCCATGATCTGAAGGCCTGTGCTGCACAGTGCAGGACAGGCCTTCAGGATCATCGGAGTGGTGCCGGTGGGACATGGCGCGGCAGCTCCGAAAGCCTGGCCGACGGTGACTTGTATGTCGTGATGGGTCCAACCGCGACGCAAGAAGGTGTCGCGAAGAAGGGGACAATCCCGCCGCCTATGACCAGGGCCGACGCCTGGTCATCGAGTGGACCGCAGACCTATGACGGTCCAGTTCAGGCCCGCTCCCTCAAACTAGCGCCAACCGGCCCTGGCGCAGCGGTGGCCACTGTGTCGGCACGCAGCCAGTCCGCCTGCGCAACAGCGCCACGAGGAACCAGCCCAGCCCATGGGCGCACGCCGGTCGCTGCAGGGGGTGGCTCGCCGGGTGCTACCTGGTCACCATGCGGATCCGCCCGTTTTTGCCATCGGCGATCATGAGGTCGCCGGCGGCGTTCGTTGCCACAGCTACGGGGTTGTAGAGTTCCGCGCTGGCAGCCCGGCCGCCGTCACCGGAGAACCCAATGGTGCCGTTGCCGGCGACGGTGTAGATGTTCCCGGCGGTCATCGCCTGCCCGTAGAACGTCCCGGTGGTTTCGGCCACGACCCGGATCCGGGAGTTGAGGCTGTCGGCGATCACCAGGTTCCCCGCAGGGTCCGCTACCGTGCCTGCCGCGAAGTTGAATTCGGCGCTGGTGGCTGGGCCGCCGTCACCGGAGAACCCGACGACGCCGTTGCCGGCGACGGTGTAGATGTCCCCGGCGGTCATCGCCTGCCCGTAGAACGTCCCGGTGCGTTTGGCCACCACCCGGATCCGGGAGTTGAGGCTGTCGGCGATCACCAGGTTCCCCGCAGGGTCGACTGCAACTGTGACCGGGTTCCACAGTGTGGCATGGGTGGCCGGGCCGCCGTCACCGGAGAACTCGACGCCGCCGTTGCCGGCCACGGTGTAGATGAGCCCGGCGATCATCTTGATGCCGTAGAACGTGCCGCGTCTTTCCGCCACTACGCGGATCCGGTTGTTTCCGTGATCGGCGATCACCAGGTTCCCGGCAGGGTCGAGGGCCACCCCGCCGGGGTTCATCCCGGCGCTGGTGGCGGGGCCGAAGTCGCCGGAGAACGCGGGTTGCCCGTCGCCGGCGACGGTATAGATAGCCCCAGCCTTCATCGCCCTGCCATAGAACGTGCCAGCGCGGGCGGCGATCACCCGGATCCGGAAGTTGTCATTGATCACCAGATTCCCGGCGGAGTCCACCGTCACCTCGCCATCTCCCTGCAGCTTGGCGCGGATGGCGAGGGTGCCGTTGCCGGAGAATCCCACCTTCCCGTTTCCGGCGACGGTGTAAATGTTCCCGTGGGTCATCTTGATGCCGTAGAAGGTGCCGCTGGTCGCGGCCGCCACCCTGAACCGCTGGTTGTTTCTGGTATCGCCGATCACAAGGTTCCCGGCGGGGCTTACCGCCACACCCTGGGTGCCGGAGAGCTCGGCCCTGGTGGCCGGGCCGCCATTACCCGAGTACCCGAATGGGTGGCCGGTGCCGGCAATGGTGTAAATGTCCCCGACGGTCATTGTTTTGCCGTAGAACGTGCCGTGCTTTTCCGCCACTACGCGGACCCGGTTGTCTCCGCCATCGGCGATCACCAGGTTCCCGGCAGGGTCGAGAGCCACCCCGCCGGGAACCAGGTTCCTGGCAGGGCCGAGAGCCACCCCGCCGGGCCTCAGCCCGGCGCTGGTGGCCGGGCCGCCGTCGCCGGAGAATTTGCAGGTGCCGTCCCCGGCCACGGTGTAAATGTCCCCGGCCGTCATCGACTGCCCGTACAACCTCCCGGTGCTCTCGGCCACCACCCGGACCCGGCAGCTGCCGCTGTCGCTGATCACCAGGTTCCCGGCAGAGTCCACCGCCACGCCCGACTGGTCCATCCCGGCGCTGGTGGCCGGGCCGCCGTCGCCGGAGAAATTGCAGGTGCCGTCCCCGGCCACGGTGTAAATGTCCCCGGCCGTCATCGGCTGCCCGTACAACCTCCCGGTGCTCTCGGCCACCACCCGGACCCGGCAGTTGCCGGTGTCGCTGATCACCAGGTTCCCGGCGGGGTCCACCGTCACCCGTGCAGCGCTGTCCAGCTCGGCGCCCGTGGCCGGGCCGCCATCGCCGGAGAACCCCTCGACCCCGTCCCCGGCCACGGTGTAGATGTCCCCAGCGGTCATCGCCTGCCCGTAAAACGTCCCGGTGCTCTCCGCCACCACCCGGATCCGGAAGTTATCTAGGTCGGCGATCACCAGGTTCCCGGCGTGGTCCACCTGCACGCTCGACGGGGAGAACAGCGCGGCGCTGGTGGCCGGGCCGCCATCGCCGGAGAACCCAAAGGTGCCGTTGCCAGCGACGGTGTAGATGTCCCCAGCGGTCATCGCCTGCCCGTAAAACGTCCCGGTGCGTTTGGCCACCACCCAGATGTTGCCGGAGGCGATTACCAGGTTTCCGGAACTGTCCGCCGTGACCCCACACGAATTCAAGCTGGCCGCGGTCGCCGCGCCGCCATCACCAACTGGCCCGAAAGCATGCGTGCCCGCGGGCGTGGTCAGCAGGCTCGACCCGGGACTCATCTCCCGCACCGCCCCGGCCCTGCGCGTCGCTTCGGCAATGAGCAGGTGCCCATGGGCAAAGGCCACATCGCATGGCGATAGGGCCACTTTGGTGCCGCTCGCCGGCCCGCCGACACCACCGGCCACCGTCGAGATAATCCCGCCTGCCGCCTGGCCAACCGCCGACGGAGCCCCGGCACCGCCCAGGCGTGCCGCCGCGACAGCCTGCCCGCCCGCAAACAGCGTGGCCGACGCCAGCACCGCCACGATCAGGGCGAGCGTCCTGCGCCCCGGCCCGCCAGTCCCCCCCAGCCGCGCCCCGCCCATCCGGCCCTCCAAAGTGTCTACACCATACAAAGCCCACTATCGCAGACGCGAGCAAGGCGGACCATGAGCATGCCGAGGCTAGCTCACTGCCGAAAACGCGCTGACCGCAGTGATCGCGCGGTGTCCGCTGGCCCCTCGTTTGTCATGGCTGTAGCAATCAGTACAAAAGAACGTCGTGATGGGACTGTGACGACATGCGCGGGCAGGGGCGGGCGTCCCGGCAGGTGCATCTGGCCCGGGAGTCACAGTGGTTTTGGGCCTCCGGCCAGGAAAACCTGCTGATCATGGAAGTGGCGGTGCCGGGGCCACAGTGGAGCCATGATCACGGTGCGGAGGGCGGGTGCCGGGAGCGCGCGTGATCATGGAAGTGCGGTCGGTGGAACGGCCGGTTGGGCGTGACTGCGAAGTTGTGCGGGGTGAGCGCGGGGGTGCGTGACTGGTAGCGGGTACCCGGGTTGCTACTCGCGAGTAGCAAGGAAGTATGCTCCCGGCCATGGACTTGAACCGAACCGCAGCAATCATCTCTGGCGGCGCGAGCGGCCTTGGCGAGGCGGCGGCGCGCGCCCTGGCCGCCGGGGGCAGCACGGTGGTCATCGCCGACTTGAACTCCGACCGCGGAGAGGCGATCGCCGCCGAGCTGGGCGGGAAGTTCGTGCAGACGGACGTCGCCGACGAAGCGTCGGTGACCGCCGCCGTCGACGTCGCCGCCGCGCTGGGGTCGCCGCTGCGCGTGATCGTGAACTGCGCGGGCATCGGATGGGCGGAACGCACGGTGAACCGGGACGGGTCACCCCACTCGCTGGCCACCTACCGCAAGGTGATCGACATCAACCTGATCGGCACCTTCAACCTGATGCGCATCGGGGCAGCTGCGGTCGCCCGCACCGAGCCGGTGGACTCCGATGGCCAGCGCGGGGTTGTCATCAACACCGCGTCCGTCGCAGGGATCGAGGGCCAGACCGGGCAGCTGGCCTACTCGGCGTCCAAGGGCGGGATCATCGGGATGACGGTCCCGGCGGCACGTGACCTGTCGGTCATCGGAGTGCGGGTAAACACCATCTGCCCAGGCATCATCGATACCCCTATCTACGGGACCGGGCCAGCCAGCGAAGAGTTCAAGGTCAGGCTCGCGGCACCGGTGGTGTTCCCCAAGCGCATGGGCACCGCGGCGGAGTTCGCCCGGCTGGCGTGCTCGCTCATCGATAACGACTACATGAATGCCGAAGTCATCCGCTTCGACGGCGGCATCAGGTTCCAGCCCAAGTAGGCCAGCTCTCACCATCCGCATCCGTCCGTTCACGGACCGGCGATTACCTGGTTCGCTCCCGTTGCTATGCCGGACGGCTGGCGGAGCCCGGCGCCAGGAGTGGGCCCGCCGCAGATCCGGGGCGCCGTCACGGGACGCCATAGATATCACCGGGCACCGTCCGGGGCCGCCAAGATTCCCTGGCGCCGTCAGGGGTGCCGTAGCTATCCACCGCGTCGTGGCATGCCCGCAGCACATACCGGAGTGGCCGGTCGCGGAGCCTGGTTTGGGGTGCTCCCCCCGCGTGCCTAGGTCCACCTGGTCGTTGACGGGGAAACCATCAGCCGGAGTCGGGCAGGTTGTTCCCTCGCGCGGCCCTGAATATTTTCTGTGCGTTTACCTAGGCATTTCGTGCGGTTAATAACCTTTCCCTGTTCGCGGTACCGCTGAACTAGTGTGACCGGTTCTGCCGCGACCGTTGGCAGTTGCCATCTCCGGACGGGCTGGCAGACTGGAACGCGAGCCGCCACTGGACCCGTGGGGGCCCACCCGCGAAATGGCCGCTCAGGCACGCGAAAGGGTCACCGCAGTACCGCAAGAGACCCGGCACCGCCGGACACCCCGCAACGCTCGAACGCCAGACACCCGCACTGAACGACACCCGCACTGTTAGAAGGAATGTGTCATGAAGCGCACAGTCAGGCTCGCCGTTCTCGCGATCGTAGCGATCACGGGGCTCGCGCCCGCCGCAGCCACCACGGCCGCCGGCGCCTCAGCGTCTGACCAGGGGACCGCGTCCGGCGGCACGCGCGCGCCACTAACCTACCGTCCGGCCACGAGCGCCGGCGGGACGCAGTTGTGGGCAAAGCAGTACCACGGCCTGATGGGAGCCGGCGGCCGGGCGGCTGCGATGAGCCCGAACGGATCGGCCGTGTTCGTCACCGGCGACTTCCAAAAAAAGGGAGGCCTGACGGGTGGCGAGACGGTGGCCTACAACCCCGCTACGGGCGCCATGTTGTGGGCGACGGCGTTCAACCCCGGGGGAGGGCACATCGGGGGGAGCAGCAGCGTCTTTGTTTCCATCGCGGTAAGCCCGGACGGGGGGACGGTGTTCGTCGCCGGGAGCCTCAGCCCGACACGGGGGGCCCGGGATCAGTACGTCACGGTGGCGTACAACGCCACCACCGGGGCCAGGCTCTGGGCGGCGACTGGCGTGAGTGGCTTGCTCAACTCGATCGCGGTATCACCCAGTGGATCGACCGTATTCGTCACCGGCCAAATCATCAACAGCGGAGCTGCTGTCACGGTGGCTTACCGGGCTGCGACCGGGGCCACGCTGTGGACCGCTAACACCGGGGTGGCATCCGATGGTGTATCCGTCGCGGTGGCGCCCGACGGCTCGGCGGTCATCGTCACCGGCAGCGGCGCCGTAGCAGTGTACAAGGCGGCCACCGGGGCGACGATCTGGGCGCACTCCCTCACGTTCGGGCCCACTTCGGTCGCGGTCAGCCCGGACGGTTCGAAGATCTACGTCGCCGGTGCCTCGGGCTCGTCCCCCACTACCTTCGGCACCACCGCTGCCTACAATGCCGCCACCGGCGCCAAACTGTGGTCCCAGACCAGCACAAACCCCGGCGGGTACAACGCCGTCGCGGTGAGCCCAGACGGGTCCCGGGTGTTCGCCACGGGTACCTGGCAACGGATGCTCAAACACCGGACGTCCAGGTCAATCCTCTACGGGACGGTGGCGTACAACGCCACCACCGGAACCCCGGCCTGGGCGAACCAGTACCGCGGTCCCCTCCCCAGCACGGTCATTGCGTTGAACGATGCCCAATCGGTCGCGGTGAACCCTGCCGGGTCAGAGGTCTTCATCACCGGGTACGCAACCGTGACCCTGCCGGCGGGAACCGGCAACGTGATGGCCACGGTCGCCTACGACGCCGCCACCGGAGCCAAGCTGTGGACGGCCAGTTACGTTCCAGACGGCATCGGCGACGCGGTCGTGGTAAGCCCCAATGGGTCCAAGGTGTTCGCCGTCGGTAGCACTTCGGCCACCGGGCCAGCCATCGCCACGGTCGCCTACGGGACCTAGCTGTGGGCCATCCGCCGACCGTAACCTCTGGCGGGGGCGGGAACGCAGCCGATCACGTATCGTCTTGGCGAAGCTGCGCCCAGTCGATGTGCTCCCCCTTCGGGAGGGCCCGGTGGACCATGTGCACGGGCTTCAGCGGGCTCTGGGAATAGTTGAAACTCTTGCTGAACGGGTACGCCTGCGCGTCGTTCACGCCGAGCGGCGCGAGCTTGAAGGTCTGTTCCACGAAAGCGAGGATGTCCTCAAACGTCGCACGCGTGTCGTCGGTGTAGCCAGGCTTCGCGTACGGGCTGACGATCATCAGCGGCAGCCGCGGCCCTTGCTGCGTCCCATCCGGGTTGCGCCTAGGCGGCACTTGGTCGTAGAAGCAGCCGCAATCGTCCCAGGTGATGAACAAAGCCGTGGCGTGCCACTCCGGGCCCGTCATCAGCGCGGACGCAACCTGGCCGACGAAGTTGTCGCAGGCGGTGTTGGATGCGAAATTGTGACAGCTATCCCCGGCGTACGAGCCGCCTGGGGTGATCACCGAGAAAGAAGGCAAAGCGCCGGCCTTGGCGTCGGTGAAGAACCGTTTGTCTGTCACCAGATGAGCGTCTTGCCTGGTATAAAGGCACTCGGCGAAAGTGGGGCAGATAGACCACTCATAACCCCGTTGGCCGCGCTTCCCCCCGTAGATCTTCCACGACAGGCCCGCCGCGTTCAGGCGGTCCATGATCGTTGGCTCGTAAGCGACGGGGGTGGGCTTGTAAGCTCCTCCGTTCGGGAGCCTGAGTGACGGGTCCGGGACGCAGCTGGGAACGTCCTTGATCTGGTGGGTTGCCGGGTCGACCCATTCCGTGGTCATGCCTGAGTCACAGCCCCAGCCGGGGCCCTTGGGCGTACCACGTTCCCGCCACGGAATCATGCCGGTAAAGCCATCAAGGCTGGCCGCGACCACGTAGATGTGCCCTCCCCAGGACGGGCTGTCCTTCATTGAGAACGTCCTGTCCGAGATGGCGAAACGGTTGGCCAGCGAGATGATGTTGGGTTCCTGTCGCGGCTTGTAGCCGCTGATGCAGGCATAGCCTTGGTTTGGGTGGCAGCCTTCAATTTTATCCCACCCGTTCATCTTGCCGTGGTTCATCGCAAGGGCCTGTCCCTTTACGGTATGGACCACATCCGGCACTATGTCCGGGTCAACAGTCGGCCGGACCACCGCTCCATTTGACAGCTTGACCCGCCGCGGCATACCACCCGCCGGGCACCGGCCCGGCTCTTTTTTGCACCAGAAGCCAAGCACGTTGTCGAACGAGCGGTTCTCCAGGTCGAGCACCACGATGTGCTTGATGTGCCTGGCCTGGGCTGACGCGATAGCAACTCGCTGTCCTCCCGGGACCGGGGCGGAGTTGATCGACGTGGCGCTTGCCCCGCTCCTCCCCGCCCCACCGACGGCGGCCAAGGTGCTAATGGCCAGCACAACCCCGATGACCACCTTTGTTCTCACAATGTCACCTTTGCGTGATCTTTTTGCCGTACCGGGGACGGGTGCGCCCTGAGCGCACTGAGATTTGCTACGCTACCGTCGCTAGCCCAGCGCGGACGGTTACCAGGTGGGCGCTTGAAGATTACTTGACCCGCCCTCTAGTAACGCACACATTGCCCACTATCGTGGCAGAAGCCCGCGACCCGGAGCTTCCTTGCATGAGAAGCAAGCGAGTGGCGAAGCGCCGGTCCAGGTCAGCCGTTGTGACCGCTGTCCCGGCGCGGATGCTAGGTTGGATCTTGAAGTTCAGCCAGGTCGATGTGCTCTCCCTTCGGAAGGGCCCGGTGGACCATGCGCACGGGCTTCAGTGGCTTCTGGGAATAGTCGAAGCTGTCGCTGAACGGGTACGCCTGCGTGTCGTTCACGCCGAGTGGCGCGAGCTTGAAGGTCTGTTCCACGAAGGCGAGGACCCCCTCAAACGTTGCGGCGCCGAGGCCGTTATTGCCGATTGGCGAGCATGCTATCTCCACGAACCGCTAGTCGAGTACCCAAATGGGACAAAGTTATCGCGTACTAAGCTTGCCGTTTAACTGCAGTCTGTTTACAGGCTCGTGCGGCCATGTCCTTCGTGGCGGCTTGTCGTGCCTGTGCAGCGTCTGGCCGGGGGGCGTGGCGTGTCCGTGGCATGCATGACAGTGGTCGGCATCGGCGGGCCCCGCCTGGCGTTACCGGCGGGTAACGTGCGAGACTCTCTCCCAGTCCACGTGACCCCAGGCCCGGGTCTGGGTCACGGGCAGCGGCAAAGATCCGGACCGGCAAAGCCATGGTCCCGCTACCCCAGAGGAGGCAGCGAGTGCCGGACGACGTACTGGTCGAGGTGGCCGACGGGGTGGCGGTCATCACCATCAACCGCCCGCAGGCGCGCAATGCGGTCAACGAGGCGGTGGCGCGCAGCATCGCCGCGACCATCGACGAGCTTGACCCCAGCCCCGACGTCAAAGCGTTCGTCCTCACCGGTGCGGGCGGGACATTCAGCGCGGGAATGGACCTGAAGGGGTTCGCCGCCGGGGAGAATTCGACGGCAGGCGGCCGCGGCTTCGCCGGCATCACCGAGCGCCCGCCGGTCAAGCCGGCCGTCGCCGCGGTCGAAGGGTATGCGCTCGCCGGCGGGTTCGAGATCGCGCTGGCCTGCGACCTGATCGTGGCCAGCGAGGAAGCCACGTTCGGGCTGCCGGAGGTGACCAGAGGCCTGGTCGCGGGCGCGGGCGGGCTGCTGCGCCTGCCCCGCCGGATTCCTTACCACCTCGCCATGGAGATCGCCCTGACCGGGGACCGGTTCCCCGCTTCGCGCCTGCACGCCGCGGGGCTGATCAGCCGGCTGGTGACGCCGGGTGAGGCACTCGCCGACGCGCGCGCGCTCGCCGTCCAGATCGGCCGGAACGCGCCGCTTGCCCTCGCCGCGACCAAGCGGATCGTGGTGGAGTCCGCCGACTGGAACCAGGCCGAGGCGTTTGCACGGCAGAACGAGATCGCCGCCCCCGTGTTCCTCTCCGCCGATGCCATGGAGGGCGCGGTCGCCTTTGCCGAGAAGCGCCCGCCGGTGTGGCGGGGAGAGTAGGACGCGAACGGTGGCGCGGCGGCCTTGACGGCCAAGCGCCGCCGGTGTGGCGGGCGAGTGAACAGCGGGATTAGTGAGGGAGCCCATACCGCCGGTCCGCTCGGCCAGCACACACCGCTGCCGGAGCCACCGTAGGATCGATGCCCAGACAACTCGCGAAGACCGTTAGGGACCTCGATGTGCGGAATCGCTGGCTGCCTGGCCCTGG
>Ga0126373_10003537_pt1 | contig 11725 bp, 25 predicted proteins | sample PanSoiMetPlot_11_FD_92545 | JGI IMG/M metagenome (GOLD analysis project Ga0126373, IMG submission 92545) | Tropical forest soil microbial communities from Panama - MetaG Plot_11 | ecosystem: Environmental > Terrestrial > Soil > Tropical forest > Bulk soil | place: Panama | collected 2016-02-17
AAGTGTCTCGATTGTGACCAGGAAGTAGATGGCTACTTTTATGAGGCAGGAGTAGCTCGAGGATACTGCTTCGCTCATTACGACAGGATTAGATATGCTCAACCAACCACCTGAGCTACAACCAGCGGGATTATTGCCCTCGGCTAGTGCTCCGACTCAGAAGCCGACAACAATTGAGTACCCTTTTGTTGGGGACAAAGATTACCTGGGCTCAGCTTACCACCGTTGGTTACAGCCCTTTGATATCGGGACTATTACCCTGGCTGGTAGTAACTCGGTTCAGGTAACTCAGGGATTAGCCAACGGTCAGTCGATGACAGTAAACGTCGATCAGATGCCCGATCGTTGGGTCATTAATGTTCTGGGAGAAGAGGCGGCTGGAGCAGCAGTCCCTTTTGGCGTCAGAATTGCCAGGGTGGTACTTGGCCCTGGTGGTGGTGGCGCAGGTTATCAGCTCGGCGCTAATGGCAAATTGAAGATCCCTGCTCAGGGCATGAACTATTTAACGATCACAAATATCGCCACGGCTACTCTCACTCTTCACGGCACTATTATTGCCGTGGGTGGTTGGGACCTGAACGATATCGACGTAGGTTAGGCATGGACTTATCAGGCCCAGAAGTAGACCTCAGACTTGTCGACGAGGTTGTTGGTCTGCTAGTTATGATCCTATATTTACTACGAGAGATTGCTCGGAGGTCTTAGATGCCAACACTTCGTCTGCACGATGATGAGGGCAATAATTACGACGTAGAAATAGATGACGATGAAGACGACGAGGAAGAAGATGACGAAGAAGGTCGAAAGGATTTGGAATGGCTGAGAGCGCGACGAAAAGAATGGGAAAGTTCACAGTCGCAGAAGTCACCGAAAGTTCGGAGAGTCCGCTCGGCGGGACAGAAGCCGCCCCAACCGAAGGTCAGCAAAAGCTCCAATCGGAGAGTCCTCAGAATAGCGTAGAAGAGTTTACCCTCAAAACTACTCAGACTAGAAGACGGGGTCGACCTCCAGGCCAAAAAGCCAAGCCAACAGTAGTCGAGCAGGCTAGTCAGGCTCCAGCGGACTACAGACTTTGGGCCCAACTAGTTATTGCCTCTAGTAATACGGTAGTAGTTACCTGGCTTGGTGCCGAGTGTGCGATGGAGCGTAGAGAGGCTGAAATGTTAGAGCCTCCCGTTGCTCGCATTCTTTCGAGGCTCCCTAGTGAGCAGGCAGCTAAGGTCGGAGTATTTATCGACCCTATGGTGATCCTGATAGCTCTGGGTACTTGGGGCAATCGAATCATCCGTATTCAAAGAGCGAAACGAGGCAATGGCATTACTGACGCTGAGTTTGCTCGGGCTAGTGGTCTGGCTCCTGTGGAGACTAATAGTCAGGTACAGAACCAACCAGAGTATCGACAACCTGTTGAGCCAGACCTCCCTGCCAGAACTAGACCAGATATAAATCCCAACGGAATACCCGTAGCTATTACTGACCAGATGGGAGAGGTATAGATGGAGCCCGAAGTTCCTGCGCCTCCAGAAGATCCAGCACTTGCATCGGCCTATTCAGCCTATCTTGAAAGAACAGGCAGAGTAGACAGCCCAGATTTAGAGGAGGCTTATTCCGCGGGTTATTACGACCACGCTGCGCTGGAGCCTCATCAGCCAGAAATCCCACCTGATTTGGATCGATAATTAAATGCTAGAGAATAGTGACAGAACAGAGCGAGAGATTAAGCTTGGAGTAATTATCATCCAGCTTTGTCCGCTCCCTTTCCGAGAGCAAATGAAGCCGATGCTTACGATGGCTTTGAACCTGCTCAATGATGAACAGCTAGAAGACCTCGAGAAAGACATGGTAGGAATACCCGAGGAAGTTGAGAAGGGGGATTTGACCAGGCTTATTGCCGTCGGAAAGAAGTTCGGCGTGGGCACCGACATTGACTCGAACCAGTTAGCGGCAATGATGGCACTCCCAAAAGATGGCCGAAGCTAAGATTGCCGAAATTAGATCCAATCAAAGGGTCGATTTCGCGGGCAAGACTGGTAGTGGCAAGACTTTTCTTGCTCAGTACTTGTTGCGGCCTATGCGTCGTCTTGTTGTCATCGACCCGAAGCGAACACTTGGGGTGCCCAAGTGGCGCATGGAATTACCTACCCAAAAGAACCTCAAAGCTTTGCGGGATGGAGAATCCGCCAGAATTAGATTCTTCGACCCGCCAACTATAGACAGAGATGGTTACCCTAACTGGGATGATGTGTTTGAGTTAGTCTGGGAAGTTGAAGACTGCGTTCTCTACATAGACGAGATGTACTCGGCTACTAAGAACGGAGTAATGACCTGGCCTCTTAGACGCCTCTATACTCAGGGGAGGGAGTTAGGCATTGGAGTTTGGGCTTCGACTCAACGGCCAAGTCGTGTGCCTCTTGAGATGTTCACAGAAGCAGAGTGGTCTTTCATCTTCATGCTTAACATGCAGGAAGATAGAAAGAGAATTGCTAAGGCCACAGGTGCGGCAGAGATTGAGAACCCTATTAGAGACGAGCATGGATTCTGGGTTTATAACGTCCTCTGGTCCAACGCTTATTACATGCACCGTCTTGAGCCACCTGGTAGAACGTATCGTTCAGACTTCGATGTTCAGCTCGAGGAAATAGCCCAGGGCGAATACGCGGGCTCAGAAACGTTCACGGGAAGACCACGTTAACGCGAGGAGGAAAACTAGTGGATCTCGACTTCAGCCATGTTTACCCCACAGTACTTAACTGGGGTGTCGTCGGCCTGATGGCCGTAACGTTTATCGCCTTCTTTAAGTGGATCTTTGCCAAGTACCCAGTACCTGGACTTACTGACCTGTTCGCAATGGTCTAGGTAGAATAGCCTGGATTAGAGAATGACTACAGTAGTACCCTCCCAAGTGATCTATCGGGAAACGTTCAAAGTTCCCTGCGCTCATAAAGACTGCAAGACTTTAGTCATCGTAGTAGTGGAGAGAATAAAGGGTGGCGGAACTTCTGCCATCGAAGTTAAGCACGATCATGCTTGAGTCATTACCTGATATTGGTCCATGTCTTCGATGGCCTGGGAAATACAAGTCAGATGGTTATGGGCTCGGGCCAGACGGCAAAAATGTGTCCGCTTATATCTACAGATTATATCATCCGAATGATAAATACGAAGTAGTAGACCATCTTTGTAATAACGAATGGTGCTTCGCCCTCTATCATCTGGATGGAGTTACTCATAAAATAAATGAGCAACGTAAGAGAGCTGATTGGTACTGTCAAGATTGTGGCGGAGAATTAGTTCGTTTCAATGGCGACAAGAAACGTCGTTGTAAAACTTGCAGGAGAAAATACCTCAATGCTTACCTCAAACAGTATCGACTCTCATATCCAGATCCTAGAAGGAGGTAACTAATCGTGGCGGGTGGTTTTGCCGTCAATACTCGGCGCAAGGTACTACCGCTCACGGGAGCTGTGACCCGACCAGTTGGCGGCGGTACATTCGGTCCTTTGACCCTCCCAAAGACGGGCCTTCTTGCCCGTATCCATTTGGCGCTCCGTGGTACTGTGGCAGGAACACTGACCGCGCCTAATGCCCTGGGATTTGCCTCGATTATTAGTCGCATGAGAGTCCAGGCTAACTCGGGCATTGATATCTTCAACGTTAGTGGAGCTGGTTACCACTACCTACTTAGGAACTCTCTAGAAAGCCAGTATATTGACCCAGTCGGTCAGAGCAACGCTACTACTGCGGTTACGGCCACGACCTTTAACATGGATGCAATTATCCCCATCGCTTTGAACATGAGAGACCCCACGGGACTTATCATGCTTCAAAACGAGCAGACAATTGTCAACCTATTTATCGACTGGCTTGCCGACGGGTCAGTAGCCTCGGGTGCAACAGTCACCCTTACTACAGGCGATGCTTTCCTCGAAGTATTTACCGTCCCGCCTGATCCAAAAGATTGGCCACCACTAAATGTGATCCATCAGTGCCTGGAAGACCAGCAGGCAATAGCTGCGGCGGGAGACTTCCCTTATTACTGGCCTCGTGGTAACACCTATGTAGGAGTCTATCACGGTGCAGGCATCGGAGCAGCGGGCTCAGATAGCTTCTCTCGTTTCGCCGTCCGAGTAAACCAGTCTGATTACTTGCAGTCTACGCCCATCGATTACCTGGACGTTGAATACCGTCTCCAGAAAGGTCGGGCTAGACCAGCAGGTGGAGTGTTCGTGGACTTACTGGCGACTAGTGGCCTGGGTTGTTATGGCCTCGCCAGAGACATGTTCAATTCAGCTCTGGTTACTGACCTCGCCTCAGTTATCACGGCTACTGGCGCCGTAACTTTGTTCACAGTTCGTAGGCAGCTGGTAGTACTGACATGAATCAAGTCCTGGGCCTTTTGCTTCTGGCACTTGCGGCGTTTGGAGTGTGGTGCATTATTAAGGGTGGTCCAAAGGCATGAGCCTTAACCGAGCAGATATCTACGGCATGTTGTCAGACCGTCAGGTGACGGTTGCCCCGACCACAGTAGGCGGACCTAATCAGGGCGCAGTAGCTCCGACTACTAACTCGGGTCCGACAGGCATGGTTGGCGGTCCTCAATCAGCCGCATTTAGTTGGATCGGCTTTGTACTTGCGCTTATTATCCTCCGACTCTTGATCGACTTCGGAGGCAAGGAGGCTTAGGCGTGTTCAGTCCAGGCCGAGATGATAACTACCCTACTAGTTCGGGAAATGCTGGAGCAGGTATGGGCGCCTTTTTTAATCAGTCCTTTCAGCTAGATGGAATGACTATCTCAGTAGGTCTCCTAATCCTCGTCGTAGTTGCTCTCATTCTTTGGGGAGTTTTGAAGAAGTGATCGGAAAGATCATCGAGGTTACGGCCGTCTTGATCGGCATGTTCCTCGTCCTCAATAATGCTAGCTCTTTTGGCACAGTCGCTAGTGCCACAGGAAATGTCTACACTGGAGCGGTCAAGACACTACAGGGTAGATAATTGATGGAAGCGTAGCGATGGTTATACAGATCATTGAGGTAACTGCCGTGCTTATAGGCATCTACCTTGTGCTGACCATAGATAAGGGGCAGGCTGCCCAGTCGGTAATAGGCACGACTGGTAGTCAGTACATTAATGCCATCAAAGTACTTCAGGGTTCGGGCAACTAGTTATGCCAAACTATTGCGGAGTGCCGACTGCCGTAGGAGAGCTGTATAATTACCAGCCCTCTTTTCAGGGCTACCCTTTAGGCGAGTGGGCGCATCAAGACCCTAGAATCCCTCGAGTACCTACCAATAGAAGTTGGGTATCTCAGGGCGAGAATCAAAAGGGCTCACCTAAAAGAGACAGCTCAGTAAACGACCCTGGTCCCTGGTCAGTAGTCGCGCCAGAATCTGAGGAATTGAAGTACGTTCAGGCTTTGCGGGGAGTAGACAACCAACTTTATACGTCCCAAGAAACCTGGAATAGAGACATCGAGACAGAAACGCTCAGAATTCACAACAGCCTCGGGCGCGAATATTGGAACAACACAATACAGGCAGTCTATAGGACTGGAGGAATAGGCTACGCCTACGACAACACTAGCCCGACGGGTATTCACTGGGCTAGTAGTCCTGGATATAAGGGCGACGCTTATGACCCAAGATATAATCCACAGATTTACATGCGCCCAGGGGTCCAGCTAGCTCAGGGCTTCAGTAGTCTTGGAGCAGTACCACCTGGTCAATTACCCTCGAGTCTTTACGGATCAGGGCCAAGAGGTTAGTTGTGGGTGCTGTTGAGATCTTCATAGTTGGCGCTCTCTTTGTCTGGCTGGTAGTTAGTGGCAAATTTCTGGCCATCTTTAATGCAGCCTTCAAATGATCAATAATAGTAACTCCTTTACATCAACAGTCCTTACTAGTCCTCAATCAAATGGCCCAGGTGGCAATGCGATAGTACCGACGCCTGCTAGTCCTGGCAGCTTTCCCAAGATGCTTTTAGCTATCGGAGTTATCAGCAGCGGTTTGTGGTTCATTTCTACCATGTTCGATGAACAGGCAGCTAAATGGACAGCAGTACTTGCCCTGGGCGGTATTGTGACCTATTACGAGCTACATAATAATCATCAGTTTAGTAGCTCTCTACAAGCTGTAGCGTCGAGCGTCGGATGGTAGCTACGGTCGGGATGCTCTCTAAGCCCGACGTAGTAGCCTACGTTGGGGCCAACGCGAGTAGATACGGGTTAGATCCTGCCGCAGTTTTAGCCGTAGCTGATAACGAGGGATTAAATACGACTCCTGGTAGTACATGGTCAGATCCGCCAGGAATTGCTTTCGGTCCCGCGTCATGGAATAGTGCAGGTGCTGGAGGCGCAATAGTAAGCGCCCAGGGTAGTCTCCAACAAGCGGCCAACTGGTCGTGGACCCCTGCTGGCCTGGATTATTGGATGCAACAAGTAGCTGCCTCAGGAGCTTCAGGACTTACTGGCCTACAAGCCATCGTTCAAATAGTCGGAGGATATGGCTGGGGATTTGAAAGACCATCCAATTCACAGCCAGATATTACTAACGCCCAAAGAGTCTACTCGAGTTACCAGCAACAAATAGCGGGCGGTATTCCTGGGGTTATTACTATCCCAAATATTACCGAGCCAGGAAACACGGATACTCCTGGGCTCCCAGGACAGGGCCAGACTGGTCCAGGTCAGTTACCCGCAGCTAATAATCCGACCACACAAGCTCAACCGACTACAGGGGCAAAGTTTAGCCTCCATCTTTTTGACCTGCCTACTGGCCCCGTTAATTTGACCCTACCCTGGGACTTCTCAGGAATCCTGCTCTTTTTAGCGGCGATCTTTGCCATCATTATTGGAGCGATCCTCTGGAAGCCCAGTAGAGAGGCAGGTAAGACCGTGATACAAGGAGCCGCTCTTGCCGCCTAAACCGCCCAGGTATAGTAGGACCACAGTTAACACGCCAGCTAGACCACCATCAGCCGCGTATCCTAAAGGCAGCCCTGCTCGAAGGGTAATAAAGACGAGCAGTGCCTCGCCCTCAATACTTGGGTTTCAACGTCAAGCTTTCTCGACCTCAGTAAACGGTGTCGTTACTCAACAAGGTTCGACCGTCACTAGTAGTGGTGGCCCAGGTGGTGGGGGTATACTAGGACCGCTCTTGATAGTCGGCGGAGTTTTCATGCTCTGGATAGTCTTCCGAGGTAGATCGGGAGCTATGTGGGATGCTATTACTGGCAATAGCGGCTTCAGTGCTAACCTGGATCAAATAGCCAACGCTGTTGCCCCAGGTGGATTAGGCGGCGGAACTTCAGGCTCGAGTAAAAGTGGAGGGTCGACGTCCTCTGCTAACACGGCCGACTCGGGCACGCATATGGGCATCGACTCTAGTGGTAACATTATTACCATCAACTCTAGCTACGGTAATATGACGCCCGAACAGAAAGATGCGGCAAATGCCTACGCTCATCAGATAGGAAACGTTAGTGGATAATATTCCTGAGGAGTCAAATTGCCAGAGTTACCCTGGTACCAGTCGGAGTTTGAGCGGAGTGAAAAGATGCCAGATACTGCGAGCCTAGAGATGCCAGGATCTAGTAGTTCAGGTGGAGGCGTCCCCAGTTGGGTCATGGTAATAGGGGCCGTGGCGGGCGTCGTAGGATTAGTTCTCCTTTTGAAGAACTCGGGTGGTAACGGAACAGTAGCCGCAGGTACTAGTATCAATGCGGCTCTGGGTAGTATTCAGGAAGAGAACATGAACCTACTAGGGACCACCCAAGCAGGCTTCATGCAAACAAGCCAACAAATGGCCGCAAATCAAGCCGCGACTAGTCAGGCCATCACAGATACCCAGAATATGATGACTTCTGGATTTGCCGCTCAGGCTCAGCAGATTGCTGGAGGCTTCTCAGGAGTCCAACAACAATTGACGGCTGGATTTGGCCAGACTCAGCAGGGCTTTCAGGATACCCAGAATTTGATCTCGGCCAGTCAAGGGGCGACTTCGAGTCAGTTACAGACCATCTTTGACAGCCTGACTAATACGATGGCTAATAACCAGGCTTTGTCGAACGAGCAATATGGTCAATTAGTAGCCATCCAGACTAATCCGTGGGTCAAGCAATTCTATGAGAACCAAGTAGCCAACAATAGTAATCTCACCCCACAACAGCAGGGTTATTTCTGGCAAGCTACTGAGAACATGGCCATGTATGGACATCAGGCAGGCATAGGAGTCGGGAGCTACTAGGGAGGATGGGTTAGGGAGGATGGGTTAGTGCCTATTCAAGGGCTCAAGTTTAATATCCCAACCAGTACCGAGCAACACTTATCGTTTCAGGCCACGGGAAGCTTCACGGCATATAACCCGAACGATGGATATGCTCTAGTAGCCCTTGATAGAACTGCCACTCTTTTAGACTACGATCATAAACTACCTTCCCAAAGTGGCGGAGAATTTCCGGGTCCTATTAACTCCTATCTTTCGATGTACTATGTCGACCAGAGCGGTAGTGGGGTTCCTGGGCAAGTAATAGTCTACGCAATGCCCCAGGCATTACAGATCCCTCGCTTCTGGTCAATAGGTCGAGCTATTCAGACGCAGGTAACAAGTGTGGACTTTGTTCAAGGAGTTCAGCCGCCCAATCCACCCGCAAATACTACCAGGCTCTGGGTTGATAGTAACGGCCATCTGAATGTCCTCCAGAGTAATGGCACAAGTTACAATGTTCTAGATAGCAACAACGCTCCTGCCATTATTGGAGGCACAGCTTTAGGCGCCGATCTTTATGGCACTGTAAATGCGGGTCATGTTGGCGTCCGAAACAATAGCTCTATTGAAGTCTATGATAGTGGCGGAACTTTGCGTCCCTATACAACCTTTGGAACTGAAGTTCTCTATTGGGACGCAATGGGTGGCGGCTTTAGATGGGTCAATCAAGCCAACACTATTCAATGGGCTTCATTAGGCTCTAGTGGTTTGTTCGTCAATGCTGGTAACATTGCTTCTGCGGGTAATATTAGCTCTAATAGTAACTACTACTATTATAGCGGTATAGGTAGTGGAGCTTATTCATGGTGGTCAGGTAGCTGGATAGGCTTCAACGGTGGTAGTGGTATTCTTATAGTTGGGACAACTTTCTGGCTCAATAATGGTTCAGTATATTTACAGGGAAGTGGTAGTACCGTAACTTTTTCGGGTGCTATTGCAGCCAATGCTAGTATCAGTATGCCTAGAGGCAATATGCTTCTATGGGGAGATGCCAATACCAATATTACAGGTGATACTAGCGCCAATATTAATCTCAATACTTGGACCCAACTAGTTATCCACTCAATGGGTTTTAATACTAACTACGCATTATTTAGTAACAGTGGTCAGACACTGTATGGCAACACAAGCATTAGTGGCGGGAACCTGCGCGTAGGCAACGGAATTACAGCCTCTCAAGATAACTTGACTACTTGGGGCATTCTGCTTCCTCAGAATGCTACCAACAATGGCGGTCTGGGTATAGCAGTCTCCTGGAATACTTACTCTTCAGAAAAGATCAAAACTAATGTCAGTCCATTACGTGATCCGATTGCCATCGTTTTAAACGACGATCTTCATGCCCAAGAATACGATCAAATCTTTGATCCACATTTAGATCCAAATAGTTTAACGCAAACCCATAGCATCGGATTGATGGCTGAACAATGGTCAACCATAGTACCCGAGATAGTAGCCAACCACCCAGATTCGGGAGAACCCGCAGGAATAGACTACGGTAGAGTAGCTGCTATAGTATTTGAAGCACTAAAGGAGTATATGCTTGCAACAAACAAACGGCTCGATTCACTCGAGCGACACATTACCTACAGGTAGTACTCCAATCACTACCGAGGATCTTTTACAGTGTATTGGACAGCTCTACGTTCAAGCCCAAGTACTACAGCGAATACTTGCTAACCAATCACAACAACTAGCGGAGAGTAATACTAATGACAGATCAGTCAGCCGAGATTAATCAGCTTCAACAACAACAGGCACTATTTACCCAAGCTCTTAAATGCATGTTAGAAGGCGACTGGTCGGCAGGGGCCAATACCGTCGAGGGTTTGTTGTATGCGCTCGACCCTAATATGACGGGCACACTAACACTCGATACTCCAGTCACTCAATCGGAGTACACCAGTCCCCCAAAATCTTAGGCTGGGATGCTAACTACCCGATGGCACCCCAGCAACAAAGCTGGACTTGTAGTGTCTGCTCTTTCACCTGGGTTATCAATGCGACGGGTATAGACCCAGGACTTACTCGAGAACAGGCTCTCCAGATAATAGGGTACCCTAATTGCGTCAACGAGACATACGGACTTATGAGTGTCGACTGTATGCTCAACGCTTTCAGGCACTATGGATTAAACCCAGTTCAAGAGTGGGTCAACTTTGACCAGGCTTATTCGATCATGGAGAAATATACGGGCACAATAAACCCCAAGGGAATGTACCACTTTATGGCCTGCCGTGGAGTAAGCGGCGATCTTTTGTGGGTAGCTAATAGTGCCCCAGGATATATGGGAGTTGGCGACTACCTCAGTAGAAGCCAGTTTAATAGCCTGGGTCCTGTCTCACTTATTTACCTGCCATAACTTATGGAGTTTCTTAAGAACCCACTAGTTCTGATTGGTGCAGGTGGGGTAGTTCTAGTCCTCTTTTTGATGAAGAATCAGGGCAGCTCACAGAACCCTACAACTGCTGGCAATCTTTCGAGCCCAAATACTACTGGGGCTCAGACGCCCGACGTTAGTAGTCTGTCCTCGAATGGCCAGACTGCCGTCAACGCATTAGGTGGCACCTATAGCTACCTCGACGGAACGGGAGTGCAACACATCATTGCGACCGATCCTTACGGCAATCTAGTAGGCTACTCGAGTTTGCCGCCAGGAACCTCGAACCCACAGCCAGGACAGTTGTCAAGTTCAATAGGTATGATGGGTGGTGGCTACTATTTATTCCCACCTTATGGTGGCTATACTAATCCCATCTATTCTACTGGTTCTGCTACAACAGGACAATAGTCAGTGAACTTTATCAAGAATCTGGATGCCAAACTAGAAGGGGCTCCTGATTACGTCCTGACTGTCGGCCTCATACTGGCTGGTATCGTTGCCTGGATTACTGCCATCTTTTTGAACCCGACGACTAAAGCGGCTGTTCTTGCCTGGATGGTACTGCCATGAAAGTCGACCCGCCGCCGACGCGTAAAGAGCTTGATGATTTGCGACAGGCTTTACGTCACAATGTTCCCGAGCCAGACTTTATCAACAATGAAGGTTGGTATAGACAGTGGTTCGAATACTTGATAGGACTTAGGCGTGGATACCAGAAGAGATTTCTCACCGAAGCATATAATGAGAACAGTACGAGCAGCTAAGGGCTTCGTGTTTGTTTGCGGTCACTGCGGAGTTACCTGGCCATGTTTGAAGGCTCAAGAAGAGGCTATCACTCGTGCCACTCAAGAACGTCAGATACGTCACGATCAAAAGAGGCGGGAAGAATATCCGACTCGCTTATCGGGGCAATAAAGTAGTCGAAAAGAAGGTGATGAATGGTAGCTCCAGGCGGAAACCTCGGCGGAAATAGTGGCTCAAGAAAGCCAGCAGATATAGGTAACGATATTCCCCAGGCTAATAATGGCATACTCATTCAAGGTTCTAATTTCTTCTCAGGTATAGGCACTCCGTCTAATA